>ERZ1643249.58-NODE-58-length-173465-cov-261.560867_pt1 | contig 173465 bp, 151 predicted proteins | sample MGYA00579263_ERZ1643249 | MGnify/ENA primary metagenome ERZ1643249 (study PRJEB29033, sample SAMEA4952264) | chicken gut metagenome | biome: Broiler Chicken; feature: Gastrointestinal Tract; material: Caecum | place: Ireland | collected 2018 | study: Broiler...
GAAGAAAAAATTGAATATCTTTAGCGGTAGGTTACAGACTCTCTCTATTTAATTTTATTATCTCTCTAATATAGACTGTATGTGGTTTTTAGCTCTCTTTTTATTGTTTCCTCTCTATGTATATATAAAAACAGCCAAACATAAAAAAGTGCTAAAAAATATTCAAGAAATATATATTATTGAAATATTTCTTAATAATTTAATAAAAAATGTTTAAAAACTCTATATAGGGGAATGTGTTTATTTTTTTGTTATAATTTTCCATTATGGATGTGTATCAAAAAGCTTTAAATATATTGGAATGGAATACTCTTCTTGATAATCTCAAGGGTTTTGCCTCATCAAAAAGAGGCAAACAAAAATGCCTTGAGGCTCCTTTATATAGTGATATAAACAGGATAAAAGAAGAACAGACGCTGACCTCAGAAGCCCGCAGAATGCTTGATTTGCTTTTGTACCCTCCTTTGGACGGGATATATGATGTCGAAGAAGCAATCAACTCGCTGAATGCGACAATTTGTCTTGGAGGAGAAGAGCTTGTTTCGATAGCGAGAACCATCAGGGCGTCACGTCTTATGAAGTCTTTTCTATCTCATAACTCTTCTGATGCACCATTGTTAAACAGGATTGCAGTTGTTTTATTTGAAAATAAAGAACTTGAAGATAGTATTCTCTCAAAATTTGATGAAAATATGCAGATGAGAGAGGATGCAACTCCAGAGTTGAGGGATTTATACAGGAGTTTGAGAGCGCAGAATGCAAATTTGAAAAACAAACTCAACGATATCATATCTTCTTCCATTTCGAAATATTTGCAGGAGCAGACTTTTACCATGCGTGATGAGAGATATGTGCTTCCTGTCAAAGTTGAAAACAAAGCTCATGTAAAAGGGATTGTGCATGACGTTTCTTCAAGCGGGTCAACAGTGTTCATAGAACCGCAGGAAATTGTTGCCTTGAATAATTTGATAAAAGAAACAGAAATAAGCATCAATGCGGAAATAACACGTGTCCTAAGCCAGCTTACATCTGAGGTGGCTGTTTTTAGGGATGATATTTTATCAACGGTTGATGTTCTTGCACGTCTTGATTTTATTTTTGCTCGTGCCCGTTTCAGCATAAAACTGAAAGCTGTTGAGCCTGTTGTAAACAATGAGAGTTTTATTAAGCTTAAATCAGTCAAACATCCTATTTTGATGAGTGTTATAGACAAAGTTGTGCCAAATGATATTTCTATAGGACAGGATTTCAACACGCTGATTATCACAGGGTCAAATACTGGAGGCAAGACGGTAACCCTCAAGACTATCGGGCTTAGTGTTTTGATGACACGTGCAGGAATGCATATTCCTGCTATAGAAGCGAGTGTTTATCCTTTCAGAAAAGTGTTTGCAGATATAGGTGATGAACAGAGCGTTATACAGAGTTTGTCAACATTTTCAGGGCATATCAAAAACATAAAAGAAATTGTTGAAAATGCCGATGAGTCAAGTCTTGTCATACTTGATGAACTCGGTGCAGGCACTGACCCCGCTGAAGGGTCTGCTCTTGCGCAGGCTATATTGGAATTTCTCTCGCGCAAAAGATGCCGTACCATAATCAGTACCCACTACGGTGAGTTGAAGACGCTTGCGTTTACCAAAGAAGGATTTGAGAACGCCTGCGTTGAGTTTGATTCAAAAACTCTTTCACCGACATACCGTCTGATTACGGGCATGCCTGGGAAAAGCAATGCGCTTGATATTGCGAAGAATTTGGGACTCGGGTATGAGATTATAAATTATGCCAAAGATATCCACTTCAACATAAAAGACTCAACGGCATCAGTGCTTGAAGGGCTGCAAAAAATTCAGAACGAGCTGAATGAGAAGAACAAAGAAGCGGAGATTTTGAGGAAAGAGGCAGAAGAACTGAAAGTTTCTTATGAGAAGAAGCTTGCTGAGTTATCAGAAAGCAAGAAGAAGACACTGAGTGCATACAAGAAAAAATTCAGCACGGAGCTTGAGGCTGCAAGACAGGAGATAAAGGATACGCTGAAAGAAATATATAAGGCAAAGAGCGAGAAACTTATCAGAAGGGCTTCAAACAGAATTAATGATACCGAATCTGCCCTAAGAGAAGAATTTGCAGAGGCGCAGGAGGAGTTTAGTCCGACTTATCAAAAGGTTGACCTCTCTGCTCTGAAAAAGGGAGATACTGTGTTGATTAAAGGCTTGAACCAGACAGCTGTTGTCCTCGAGCTTCCCGATAAGAACGGCAATATACAGGTGCAGATGGGCTTAATTAAAACCACAGTGAAGGCTGATAAGATAGCATTCACAAACAAGAAAGCCGATGTATTTGAGTCAAAGAAAAAAGGAGTTTCTTTCTCAAGAAAAGATGTCCCGAGAACGCTTGACTTGAGAGGCTATCGTGTTGAAGATGCTCTTGATGCACTGGATAAATATCTTGATGATGCGTCTTATGCAGGGTTGTATCAGGTTTCTGTCATCCACGGGCATGGCACGGGGGCATTAAAAAAAGCGCTGAGAGATTATTTCTCACAGTCTTTGTATGTTGCAAAATTCCGCCCCGGAGAAGATGGTGAAGGCGGTGACGGAGTCAGCATTCTTGATTTAAATTAGGCGGTCTTTCCTGAATTGATATGGAAGAAGCTCGGAGAGCTTGAGTGTTACAGGTTGTTGATTTTCGCCTTCAAGGATAACATCCAAATCTTTTGAGCAAAATTCGCTCATCCATTGAAGACATGCGCCGCATGGAAAACACATTTTGCTGTTCGGGCTTGCAATGGCGATAGCTTTAATGTTCCCTTTCTCGCCTGAGGCGATGGCTGTTGAGATTGCGTTTCTCTCTGCACACAGAGTTAAGCCGAAGCTTGAGTTTTCGACATTACAGCCTGTATAAATTTTGCTGCTCTCAAAGAGCACAGCTGCTCCCACACGAAAATGAGAATAAGGCACATAAGCGTTTGAGGCGGCAGCAAATGCCATATCAAATAGTTTTTTGTTCATCAACTATCCTACTGAAACTGTCTGTTTGTTTTTTTCTTTAACCTGTTTTGATACTGCGTTTATAAGACCGACGAACAGCGGATGAGGTCTTTCCGGACGTGATTTGAATTCAGGGTGGAACTGGCAGGCAACAAACCAGTCGTTTTGAGGAATTTCTATCATCTCAACAAGTTTTTCATCTGGAGATAACCCTGAGAAGACAAGCCCTGCATCAGCAAGCTGCTGTCTGTATTTGTTGTTAACTTCATATCTGTGTCTGTGGCGTTCGCTGATTATATCAGTTTTGTATGCCTGGTAAGCTTTTGTACCGGGTTTCAGGTGGCATTCATAAGCACCGAGCCTCATTGTACCGCCGTAACCGTCGATATTTTCCTGCTCGCTCATCAGTGCTATTACCGGATTTGGCGTGTTTTCGTTGAATTCTGTGCTGTTAGCATTTTCAATCCCCGCAACATGTCTAGCAAATTCGATTACCGCACACTGCATACCGAGGCACAGACCGAGGTAGGGGATGTTGTTTTCTCTTGCATATTTGATTACGTTGACTTTACCTTCGATGCCTCTCATTCCAAAGCCTCCGGGGACAACAATTCCGTCGATGTCTTTGAGCATTTCGGCTGCTTTTTCTTCGCTTGTACATTCTTCTGATGCCAGCCAGTGGAGTTCTATTTTTGCCTGTATAGCTGCCCCTGCGTGTTTGAGTGATTCAACAACAGAGATATAGGCATCAGATAGCTGGGTATATTTTCCGACCAGAGCAATTTTAAGGGTATGTGTCGGGTTGTTGATTTTATGAAGAAGTTCTTTCCAGTGTGTTAAATCAGGTGTTCTGTTTTCGAGCCCGAAGCGTTCAAGAATTTGAGATGCGAGGTTTTGTTCTTCAAGGGCGATAGGAACTTCGTAGATAGAACTCAGGTCTTTACATTCTATTACTGATTTTGGAGCTACGTTTGTGAACAGGGCGAGTTTTGCTTTTTCTGTTTCAGGAATAGGTATTTGAGTTCTGCATACGAGGATATCAGGCTGGATACCTATGCTTCTAAGTGTGTTAACACTGTGCTGAGATGGTTTTGTTTTCAGCTCGCCGGTTGTGTTCAAATAAGGAAGAAGTGTTACGTGGATAAATACGGTATTTTCAACACCTGCTTCAAATCTGAATTGTCTGATAGCTTCAACAAATGGAAGACCTTCGATGTCGCCGACCGTACCGCCTATTTCGCAGATAAGGAAGTCGGGGTTTGATTTTGCGGCGGCTCTGATTCTGCTTTTGATTTCGTTTGTGACATGGGGGATTGTCTGGACGGTTGCGCCTAGGTAGTCGCCTCTTCTTTCTTTGTTGATGACATTGAGGTAGACGCTGCCTGAGGTTACGTTGTTGTTTTTGCCGAGAACGGTATCCGTGAATCTTTCATAGTGACCGAGGTCGAGGTCTGTTTCCGTTCCGTCGTCGGTAACAAATACTTCACCATGCTGGAAAGGGCTCATTGTTCCAGGGTCAACGTTGATGTAAGGGTCAAATTTTTGAATTGTTACCGTATATCCTCTTGCTGTCAATAATTTACCTAAAGAGGCTGCTACAATCCCTTTCCCAAGAGAGCTTACAACACCGCCTGTTACAAATACATATTTTGTTCCCATTTCACATAACCCTTCTTATTATTTTTTTAAATTCAGTATTCTATTCTTCGTTGATTTTCGGTACTTTGAAGTAGCCGTCTTCTTCTTCAGGAGCATTCGCAAGAAGATCCTGTTTTGAAATTTCATGCTCCACCACATCTTCTCTCATGACATTTCCGAGAGGATAAGGGTGCGCCATTGGTTCAACGCCTGTTGTATCAACTTCGTTGAGCTGGTTCATATATTCTATTACGCTTGAGAGCTGGGAAGAGAATTTAACTTTTTCTTCTTCTGTCAGTTCAAGTCTTGCAAGCTGCGCAACATGTTCTACATCTTTTATGGTAATCAATTTCTTATCTCCGCAACAATGATATTCTTTATTTATTTGTACCATGCAAAAAACTTAAAAGCTAGGTAAGTTTAAGATTTATTCTCAAAAATAACAAGTTGATTTCTTCCGTTATTTTTTGCTTCATAGAGAGCTTTATCAGCTTCTTCCTGGAAGTTGAGGTTATCTTTATCAGGGTCAAAGATGCTCAGTCCCATACTTACAGTGATGTGAAGTTCTAGGGAGCCTGTTTTGAATTTTTTATTTTCGATTTTTTTTCTGATTCTTTCGCCGACTTTTTTTGCTTCTTCGAGGTTTGTGAAAGGTAAGAGGATAACGAATTCTTCTCCTCCATATCTTGCAGCGATGTCGTTTTCACGGATTTGTTTTGTTACGATACCGGCGATTTCTTTGAGTGCAAAGTCCCCTACGGCATGTCCGTGGGTGTCGTTTATTTTTTTGAAGAAGTCTATATCTGTCATCAGACAGCAGAGAGTGGAGTTTGTTCTTTTTGATGTAGCGATTTCCTGTTTAATACGTTTATCGAGCTGGCCTCTGTTGTAGAGTCCCGTGAGGGAGTCAATGGTCGCATTTTTGAGAATTTCCGAGTAGACGTCGGCTTTATCCATAGTAACTGATGTCTGATAAGAAAGTTGTTCGAGGTAATTTTTAAGAGTGTTTGATATTTTGAAGTAGTTGCTGTCGGCGATTATATATCCGATAATATGTTTATCGATAATGAGCGGGAATATGCCTGTCATATCTTCGTTGATAAGGGTAACCTTCTGGCAGTTTTCCATATATGATTTGAGTTTTTCAAGTCTTGTATTTGTGTAAGCTCTCGGCCATATAAGATGCAGGTCATGTTCTTCTTTTTTGAAGATATAAATCAGGTGTTCAGGGACGAACTTGTCAAGAATTTCTCCGATAATCGGCATAATATAGTCAGGTTCATACTGATTTTCGATTACTTTTGCTATATTTTTCATTGATTGATAGAAGTTGATGTTCATCTCCATTTTTTCGTTCAGAGAACAGCTTATAATCCTTGCTGAAAACATAGAGGAAGCAATAATAAGTGTATTTAGAATTTTTGTTGTTATCTCAGAATTTGTTGTAATTTTCATCAGACCGAAGACGAGTCCGTTTTCGGTAAGCGGGATATAGAGAATGTTTTTTTGAGGTTCCTGTTTGAGGTTTGTTTCTTTTTCCGAGAATTCATACATCTCATTATTTAAAACAAAGTGGTTTCTCTTAATTTTAAGAAAAACTTTATAATCAGGGCTGTCTTTTATGAGCAGGCTTGATTCAAAACCTTTGAACGTTTTGAGGTTGTTGTTGATTTCGTCGAAGAAAAATAGCTCGAGATGAGGAGAGGAGAGAATTCCCTCTAAAATTTTATCTGATTTTTGGAGCAGCAGGTCTGTTGAGTTGTTTTCTGAGAGAATTTCTTCGAGTTGTTTTAGCAGGTTTATCATTTGAAGAATGAGTCCAAATTGCCTATTTTGCCAATTTCAAGATGAATTTCTTCGAGCAGTTCCAAGAGGTCTTCATCATCCAACTTTAAGTATAGCAAAGTTTCGACATCAAATAAATGTATATCAAAATCTTTTTCTTCCGTGATGATGTTTGAGAAGCTGTTAGCAAGGTTTATTATCAAAGAGTGAGTATCAGGCGGCGAGTCTATAAGAGGGTAGTGGTGTTTTAGGAGTACTTGAGAAATAGATGAAGGGAGATTCCAGTGTTCAGCGAGGACATAAGCCACTTCAGGGTGTGTGATTGCGCAGAATTTTTCTTCATTCTCGAGAACTTCTTTCGGGTCAAACTGATTTTGTGTTGCGTTGTAAGCTTTCATGTAGTTATCGTGGTCATATTGTTCGAGAATTATTTTCCCCAAATCATGCAAAAGCCCCATGCTGAAGATTTCTTCGTCTTTGAGGTTAAAGAGTTTTTTGCTGATTACCTGTCCTGATATTGCCGTAATCAGGCTGTGCCTCCAAAATTTGTTATAGTCAAAGACTTTTTCGTCGCTGTTTTTGGGGGTAAAGATGCGATAGATACTTGCAGAGAGGAGGAGTCCTCTTATGGTGCTGTATCCGAGTATTGCAAGGGCATGTTGTATGGAGCTTATTTGTTTTTCAAATCCGTAGTAAGCCGAGTTAACCATCTTGAGAACACGGGAAGCAAGTCCCGGGTCATAGGAGATTATTTGTGCCATCTGGTTTGCTGAAGATTTCGGGTCCTGCACGAGTTCCATAACTTTATTAACAACTTCTGGAAGTGAGGGGATTACTTCTATTTTGTTTTTTATGTAGTTTGCTTTGCTTGCTTTTGAGTTCTGGTGTTCTTCGACGAGGAGGTCTATAACATTGTCGCTGTCGTTAATAATCGGTGTCAGTTTTGAGTTAGCTTTTTTCAGTTCATTTTTTATCCATTCTTTGACAATTCTGTTGTCTGCGAGTTTTTCGTCCTTGAAGACGATAACCTCATCAGTTTGTTTTTTTGATATATATTTCAGCAGGTTTAGGAGTTCAGGTTTGAAGTCATGGCGGGCGTCTTTTGGTTCTTCAAAAATTTTTTCGAGTTTAATATTATTTTTTGAGCAATATTCGATTATGTGAACGCGTTGGATTTCGAGTTCCGTTTCTCTTGCATATGAATTTTCTTCAAAAGAACATATGTAACCTACAGCGTTCAAATTTTACTCCTTTTTCTCTTTATAGTCTTTGCATATATTGCAGGTTTTGAGGTTGTTGATGATTGTTTCATCAAGTTTGTCGGATACGACGACTTTTCCTCCGACATAAGTCAGTTCTCCTTCGAGAGGAATTTCTTCTTTCAGCATTTTATCTACAAGAGGATTTCTTTTTTGTTGAATCATGAGTTTGTAGTTCACTTCTCTGAAAATGTCATAGATATATCTTGATATATATGTATCACCTTTTGAGTCTAAGACGAGTCCTGCTTTTTCGAGTTCCTGTTTTGAGTAGAAGTATTGTTTCATGCTCTTCAGGAGGATGGCGAAGTTGTAGTGGGCTTCGAAGTTCAGAGGTTTCAGGTTGATTGCTTTGCAGTAATAAACGGTTGCATCTTCTTTCCGTCCGAGCAGCTGGTAAGTCAGAGCGAGGTTGTAGAGTGTATCATAGTCATCTTTTCTTATTTTAAGAGCCTGTTTGTAGCTGTCAGCGGCATATTCAAGGTTTTGTCTTGATTTTTCCGTGTCATCGCCATATATCAATGATTTTGTTTTATAAGCCAGCCCCATATTATAGTATGCCACGGCTTTGTCATTTTTAACATCATCTCCGTTTGTATAAATTTTGGGTATATTAAGTATGAAAGGTTTTGATTTTACGGTAGCTTTATAGTTTTCGATGGCTTCATCCGGGTTATAGAGTTCTTCAGTGAGGATTATTCCGAGGTGAATTCTTGCCTTTGTGAAGTTCGGGTCATATTTGATTGTTTGTCTGTATAAGTCAGCTGCGTTTTCGAAGTCTTCGAAAGCTACGTGAATATTGGCAAGGTTGTATCTTGCTTTTGTGTGCTCTGGATAGAGTTTGAGCGCTCTGTTGTAGTAGTTGATAGCGCTTGTTAGTTGTTCTTGTGCATAAGCTTTATCGCCTTTATAGACGAGGTAGTAGGCTATAATATGGTGATATTGCAGAATAAACCAGTCTTTGAAGAAAAAAACGCAGAAGAGAAAGATTATGGCAAAGACTGACATTACTATTTTGAAGATTATATTTTTGAATAAATTGCTTATAAACTTTATGAATTGCATATCTATGGCTTATTTTTGTGTTCTTATTTTATATTATACCAACAATATCAGACAATCGGGTAATTTTTATTTTAGAGATTTTCTGTTTTTATATAATTGTTGATAACGAAACCGATTCGTTAAATAAAAAATTTGACTCTTACCCAGACACGATCCAGCTATCCGAATATTATTTTTATAATATTCGGTTTTTTTTATTCAAGGCAGTCGGGACGTGAGTAGTAGTATTCGATGGTGAGGTTTTCGACAGCCCAGGTGTCGTGGTGGTTTTGGAATGTGCCTGATTGAATGGTGAAAGTATTTTCTCCTGGTTTGAGGGAAGAAGCTGGTATTGAACAGGAGTAGTCAGAGCGGCAGGTGCCTTTATCAGGAGAGAAAGGCAGAGGAATGCCGTTTATTTTGATTGCAGGAGATTGGTATTGAGGACCTCTTGAGGAAACATAGTTTACATCAGAATATAGAAAGCTTATTTTACCGCCTTTGATTTGTTTTTGTATGGTTATTTTTGGATTCAGGGTAAAAGAGATGGTTGTTTTACCTGTTGTTCTTTCAAATGCAGGTATTTCATCGTTGCTGATTATATCCATACATTTTTTGAGAAGATATTTTTTGCTTCCGGCAGAAAGGTATCCTGGGAAAGTTTTTGAGTCTTTTTGCAGGTGGCATGGCTGTTTGATGTTGTTTTCAGGAAGTTTGTTTGCAGGATAGAGGAGTATCAGGATTGTTGTTGTTAATCCTGTTATGAAAGCAAGTATTGTTCTTGTTATGAAAACAGAACGTTTTTTTCTCATGGTATCCTCTATGTTTATTTAAGCAGCTGTTCCTGCACAAAGCCGGCAAAATAAAGAGAACCTGCAACTATAAGCAATTTATCTTTATTTGTTTTTATGAGGTTTGTGATTTCCTCAGGTGAGTTTTTAATATTTATGCATTTATCCGGAAGAAGTTTTTGTATATCATCAGAAGATGCCGCATTCTTTGAGAATGTGTCGTTGATAAATATTTCATCACCCGGTTTGAAAAGTTCTTTGACTATTTGGGGATAGTCTTTATTTTTGAGTGATGCGTAAAACCATGCAATTTTTTTATTCGGAAAATATTCATCGATTGTTTTTCTCAAAAGCTTTGCGGCATCAATGTTGTGTGCACCGTCAATGATTGTGTTATATTCTCTGAAAAACTGCATTCTCGCAGGCCAGCTGACTTTTTTGAGGGATTCTGCTATTGATTTTTCTGATATTTTAAAATCAGTTTTTTCATTGAGGTATTCGATTGCTTTCAGAACAAGCGGAAGGTTCTTTGCCTGATATTTCCCAAGAAGGCTTGTTTTGTAAATTTTTCCGTTTACTTTTATATTATTAAATTCCCCGTCGAAGAAATTGTCATCGGAGTCCTGTGTAAGCAGAAGAGGAGAGTTCATTTCCTTTGTTTTTTGTTCTATAACTTTTTCGCCTCTGTTGTCTTTTGAGATTACTACGGGAGCGTTTGGTTTGATTATGCCAGCTTTTTCATATGCTATTTTTTCGATTGAATCACCCAGTCTTTCAGTGTGATCCATATCTATTGAGGTTATTATCGATAAAACCGGCTGAACCACGTTTGTCGCATCGAGCCTGCCGCCAAGACCCGTTTCGAGAATTGCTATATCGGCATTATTTTTTGCAAAATAAAGAAAAGCGCACACTGTCAGGATTTCAAATTCCGTGAGATAGACATCTTCTTCATCCGCTTTGTCGAGGACGATTTTTGTGAGGTTATTCAGCTCTTCATCAGATATATCAATGTTATTAATTTTTATTCTTTCGTCATATTTCAGAATATGCGGGCTTGTATAGAGTCCTGTTTTGTATCCGGCATTTGTGAGGATATTTGACAGCATAATACATACGGACCCCTTGCCGTTTGTGCCTGCTATGTGTATGCATTTGATTTTTTTATGCGGGTTTTCAAAAGCGTTGAGAACTTTTGTTATCCGTCCGAGTCCCAGTTCGATATGAAATTTTTCTTTTGAAGTGAGGATGTCTTTTACTTCTTTATAGAGAACAGTGTTCATTATTCCTTCTTGAAGATTGTCTTGTACACTCTGTCATTATAATACAAATCTATGCCGTAGTATCTGCTATCGAGGTCATAAGCTTTTACAAGCGATTGAGGAGTTCTCGGTGGTGGGTCGTCTTTGCCCATTGCAATGCCGAGAGCCCATCTGAATGGATATAAAGGATAATCCCACCAGTGTTTTTGTTTTTTTGGAGGCTGCGGATATGTTGTCAGCGGTTGAACTGATTCTGTTTCGTATATCGGAATAATGTATTTAACCTTTCCTCCCTGTTTGAAGAGAACATAGTAGCTGTCGTTGATTTTTCTCGGAGAAATGAGGTAATAGTTTGCAGGGATTTTTATGTCTTTGAAGACAAGCGTTGAGGACACTCTCAACAGAGGATAAGGTGAAACATGAAACTGTGAGTTATCTTCAGCTTCGTAGGGATCAACGTCGTTTTCGAATGTGATTTCTGGAACAGCAAGGTTGTAATATATTTCATCATATTGAGAATCTTCTGCGATGGCAGGTGCGTTTGCAAAACACAGAACGAACAATACGGCAAATGTTAACAAAAATTTTTTCATAAGCCCTCCTTGTTTATTTTAACAAATAATACTTGACAATCAAACTTCATGTTAGTTAAACTTAATTTTACTACATCGGGATGTAGCGCAGCTTGGTAGCGCACCTCGCTTGGGACGAGGGGGTCGCAGGTTCAAATCCTGTCATCCCGATTTTTTTATGTTTGTGCAAAAAAATAAGCAAATTTGACTTTGCGTTTTAATATTCATTCTTTATCTAAGCAAATTAGGTTTTGAAAGATAAAATTTTAATATATTATGATTAATTTTAATAATATGGAACTGGCAGGTTAGACAATTTAATTTGAGAAATAATTTGTTATTTCTAATATAGAAAATTTTTAGAAGGAGAATTTTTCTATGTTGAAATATTTTGAGATAACAAAAGACACTGAAGGGGCAAAAAAATTTTTTACAGCTAAGCTTGCATATACAATCACTCCGGGTGAGTTGAGAAAAGTTCTGGATGAATTACCTGATGATATACAGGTTGTTGATGTGCGGAAATTTGAGGATTTCTCGAAGGGGCATCTGCCTACAGCGATAAATATTCCATATGACCAGCTTGAAGTTTATCTCGGCGAGCTGCCAAAAGATAAAGTTATAATAGTTTATGGTTACAATATTGTCTGTCATCTCGGTGCAAAAAGTGCGTTATTCCTTGCAGAAAATAATATTCCTGTTATGGAGCTTTGCGGAGGTTTTGAGGAATGGCAAAACAAAGATTTTGAAGTTATATCTACACCAAACTAAGTTTGTAAATAATACTCTTCAAACACTTGACTTTGAGACTCTAACCTAATTTAATATATATAATGAAAAAAGGTTAGGGATATATGAAAACTTATTTCAAAGACACATATAAAATATTTATATAAAAAGAGAAAAAGCTTTTTGCTTTTTCTTTTTTTTATGTTTTATGGCTGAGGGTTTGAAGATGATTGCTCAAAGAACGAAAAAAATACAAAAAGGTCTGGTTAACGAGCTGACTCGTGTATCAAAAAGCCTTTATTTGATAAGATTTACGCCTCATACACCGGTTGATATTAAACCGGGGCAGTTTGTTTCTGTTTTGTGTGATAACCTTACGCTTAGAAGACCTTTCAGCGTGATGGACTACGAAGATGGTGTTATATCGATTTTATTCAAGAAAAAGGGCGCCGGCACGGCTTATATTTCAAATCTCAAACAAGGCGATAATGTTGATTTTGTCGGTCCTATGGGTAATGGTTTTAATATTGAGAGAAAAAAATCTTTATTAATCAGTGCAGGAGTTGGTTCTGCACCTGTTTTTTATTTACACAAAAAAATGGATGAACTTGGCATAGAAAACTTTTTTGCTTCAGGTTTTGTTTCGAAAGAGGAAATCCCCTCAAACCTCGAGTTTGATATGATAACTACTGATGACGGCTCGGAAGGTAAAAAAGGAAGCATTGTGAACTATATTGAAGAGTTGATTTCTTCATACAGACCTGAGAAAATTTACTGCTGCGGACCTGAAATTGTGCTGAAGCTTATATCCCGAGCAGCAGGAAAATATTCAATCCAAACGGAAGTTGCAATGGAAAAAGTTATGGCATGCTCCATCGGCGTATGCAAAGGATGTGTCATAAAAATCAAAAAAGACGGTAAAATTCAGAACGCAACGGTGTGCCATGACGGACCCGTGTTCGACGGAGGAGATGTGGTATGGCAGTAACTCAAGATGTTGATATGAGTTTCAAAATCAGGGATGTCGTTTTCAAAAATCCGGTACTGACGGCATCGGGTACTTTTGGTTATGCTGATGAATTTGAGGACTTTACCGATGTGTCATCGCTTGGAGCTGTTGTTACAAAAGCCATCTCAATGGAGCCAAGACCGGGAAATGACCACCAGCGTATTTTTGAAACTTACGGCGGGATGATAAACTCTATCGGGCTTGAGAATGTCGGGATTGAAAAATTTGTTGAGGAAAAACTTCCTGTTCTTAAGGAGAAAAATATTGATTTTGTAGTTAATCTCGCAGGGAAAACGCTTGATGAGTATGTCAGTCTTGCAAAAGTCTGCGAGGAGCATAACATCAAAGCTGTTGAACTGAATATTTCATGCCCGAATGTGAAATCGGGATGTCTTGAATTCGGAACGGATGAGGTTGTTTTGGGCAGACTTGTTGACTCTGTAAGAAATGTCTTTGCCGGATGTCTTATCGTCAAGCTTACGCCTAATGTGACATCGATAGAGAAAATTGCGCAAGCTTCGCAACAAGCGGGGGCTGATGCTGTTTCTTTGATTAATACGGTGAAAGCTCTCGGCATAAAACTTGATTTTATTAACGGTAAGTTCAAAAAATCAACCGTCCAGGGCGGGCTTTCAGGACGGGCAATAAAACCTATCGCCCTTGGAGCGGTAAGCAGAGTCAGGCAGGTTGTTGACATCCCGATTATTGGAATGGGTGGGATTTACTCGCTATTTGATATGTTTGAATTTTTCTCGGCAGGTGCTGATATGATTCAGATTGGAACGGCAAATTTTACCCACCCTGATATCAGCGGCCAGCTTGTTTGCGAACTGAAAAATTTTATGGCAGAAAACGGATTTTCTACACTGAAAGAGTTGAAAGATAATTTAAGAGGTGAATACTAATGAGCAACGAAGTTTTGGAATTATTGGAAAAGACTGAAGGAGTACTGCACGGACATTTTTGTCTGACATCCGGTCTTCATTCGAATATTTATTTTCAGTGTGCAAAATTGTACCAGTATCCTGATATAACCGAAAAAATCGGAAAGATGCTGGCTGACAAACTTCAAGGCATTGAGTTTGATACGGTAATCAGTCCTGCTGTCGGAGCGGTAATCATCGGATATGAAACGGCAAAACAGGCAAAAAAAAGAAACCTGTTTGTTGAAAGGAAAGACGGTCAGATGCAGCTTCGCAGAGGGTATACTCTCAAGAAGGGCGAAAGAGTAATAATTGTTGAAGACGTAATCACTACAGCCCGCACTATAAACGAAACACTCGAGGCAATCAAAGACTTCGGAGCCGAACTTGCAGGAGTTGCCTGCATTGTTGACAGAACTTCTGGGCGGTCGTCTTATAATCTTACATCTCTTTTGCAGATTGATCCTGTTGTTTATGAACCTGATAACTGCCCGCTGTGCAAAGAAGGCATACCGGTGGAAAAACCCGGGAGCAGAGGCAATGAGGTAAAAACAGGTGTCTAGAGAACTTTTTGAACATCTGATAAATATCGAAGACCTTGATAAATCGGTAATTACCGATATTATCAGGGATGCTGATTTGTTCAAGCAAAATAAGAAAAAATCAGACGTCACAGGCAAAACTGTTGCTTTGATGTTCTGCGAAAATTCGACAAGAACGAGATGCAGTTTTGAAGAAGCTGCCAAAAAACTCGGGATGAACGTCATCAATTTTGATGCAACAAGCTCTTCTTTTGCAAAAGGCGAGTCGATGAAAGATACAGTCGAAAATCTTTATGCAATAGGCGTTGAAGTTGTTGTCATCCGTCATTCAATAACAGGAATAATAGACAACACCTTGGGCAAGATTAACTGCAATATGCATTTTATAAACGCAGGCGACGGCAACAGAGCGCACCCGTCGCAGGCTTTGCTTGATTATTACACAATGCTCGAAACATTCGGCACAGTTGAAGGGAAAAAAGTTTTGATAGCGGGAGATATCTCCTTCAGCCGTGTTGCAAAATCGAATATTGCACTGTTAAATAAATTCGGGGCTGATGTTCACCTCTGCTCTCCAAAATATTATAAACCGTCAGGTGTTGAAAAACTCGGGGTTACCTACCATGACAACATCGAGGAGGCTTTGAAAGATGCCGATGTCGTTATGGTTTTGAGAGTGCAAAACGAACGCCACGGGAACTTGATTTACCCTTCGACAGCTGAATATAAACGTAAATATAATATCAACTCAAAAAACTTTAAACTTGCAAAAGCGTCTGCTATCCTTATGCACCCTGGTCCTGTGAACAGGGATGTTGAGCTTTCATCGGAACTTATGGACTCAGATGCAGGAAAAACTATCTTAAGACAGACAAAAAACGGAGTATTCGTAAGGATGGCAATTTTGAACAAAATCCTTTCAAACGGGAGGGCTGAGTGATGCTGCTGAAGAATGCACATATTATAAACCCCGCCGATAATCTCAACGAGCTTTCTGATATAAGAGTTGAGAACGGCATGGTGGCTGAAGTATCCAAAAATTTGTTTCCTCTTGTTGATGAAGAAGTTATTGATTTATCAGGGAAGGTCATTACTCCGGGGCTTGTTGATATGCACTGCCACCTGAGAGAACCGGGGTTTGAGTCAAAGGAAACAATAAAAACAGGTATACAGTCTGCTCTTGCGGGGGGATACACAGCAATTTGCCCGATGGCAAATACATCTCCGGTTGTTGATAATCTTATGACCCTGAAATATACATTTGACAGAGCAAAAGAAGCGGACGAAATAGGCTTTTATCCGATTTGCGCCCTAAGCATAGGTTTGAAGGGGCAAAATCTCGTGAATATGTCCGAATTGAAAGACAACGGGGCTGTCGCTTTTTCTGATGACGGGAAACCTCTCGAAAATCTGAAACTCTACAGGGTCGCTCTTGAGTATGCCGATTCTTTAGGTGCGTTGATTATATCTCACTCTGAAGATTCTTCTCTTGCATCGGGAGGCGTAATCAACGAAGGAGCAGCGTCAACAAGACTCGGTTTGCAGGGGATATCTGATTTGGCTGAGAGTGTTGCCGTTGCAAGAGAACTAGAGGTCCTGCGCTATAGCGGAGGGAAACTACATTTTGCCCACATCTCAACAAAACGGTCGATAGAGTTAATCAGACAGGCAAAAAAAGACGGTCTTAATGTAACCTGCGAAACAGCGCCTCATTATTTCAGCCTGTGTGATGAAGATATAAAAACCTTTGAGGCAAAGTTCAAAATGAATCCGCCTCTGCGTTCAAGGGAAGATAAGGAGGCTGTAATTGAAGGTTTGCAGGATGGAACAATAGATGTAATTGCGACTGACCATGCTCCGCACACGCTTGAGGAAAAACTAATGCCAATTCAAAAAGCGCCGATGGGAATTGTCGGGTTTGAAACATCTCTAGCCTTATGTATCACTAATCTCGTTGACGGCGGTTATCTGACTCTGTCGCAGGTAATTGAAAAATTGTCGCTCAACCCCTCCCGTATTTTGAATATAAAACAGGGGAATATAAAAATCGGCGAGCCTGCAAATTTGACTGTTGTTGACCCTGATGTTGAATGGATTGTTGATGCGTCAAAGTTTAAATCAAAATGCAAAATTTCTCCTTTCGACGGTAAAAAATTGAGAGGACGGGTTTTAGCGGTAGTTGTAAACGGAAAATATAAGGAAATACAGTGATGGTAACAGTTGAAAAAATTAATCCGAAAATAAAAGAAAAAATTGTTCTTGCGCTTGATGTCGATAATCTCGAAACAGCAAAGAATCTTATTCTTGAACTGAAAGATTATGTAGGAGTCTTCAAAGTCGGTTTGCAGTTCTATACAGCAAACGGAAGCGAAGTTTTTGAGTTTATGAAAAAACAGGGAGCAAAATTCTTCTTTGATGTAAAACTTATGGATATTCCGAATACTGTTGCAAAAGCGTCAGAAAACATAGTCAGAAGCGGGGCAAGTTTCTTCAACATTCATGCTCTTGGCGGCGGCGAGATGATGAGAGCTTCAGCTGAGGCAGCCAAAAAAGCTGCTGTGGAAGCAGGAGAGGAAACTCCTACCGTGCTTGCCGTTACAATATTATCAAGCATAAACGATGATATATTGAATAACCAGTTGAAAATACCATATAGTGCAGAAAATTATGTCACAGAGCTTGCAAAACTTGCAAAAGACAACGGAATAGACGGAGTTGTAGCAAGTGTCTGGGAAGCAAGAAAGATTAAGGAAGTCTGCGGTCAGGACTTCAAAGTGTTATGTCCCGGTATTCGCCCCGTGTGGGCGTCAAAAGATGATCAGAAACGGCTTGCTACACCGTCGAAAGCAATTGAAGAGGGTGCTGATTATCTTGTTATAGGTCGTGCAGTGACAAATGCACCAAACAGGCTTGAAGCGATGAGCAAGATTTATGAAGAAATTGAACAAGCAATGAAAGGATAAAAAAATAATGAAAGCAAGAATGCTTCTTAGCAACGGAATGATATTTGAGGGAGAGTCTGTAGGCGCAGAGGGAACGAATTTCGGAGAACTCGTGTTCAATACCTCTATGGCCGGCTATCAGGAAATTTTGACAGACCCTTCTTATGCCTCTCAAATTGTTGTTATGACATATCCTGAGATTGGCAACTACGGGATAAACAACGATGACTTTGAGAGTGATAAAGTACATCCTGTCGGATTTATTATGAAAAATTATTCAAAAGAATACAGCCACTATAAAGCTGTGAAAACACTTTCGGAGTATTTAAAAGAGAATAATGTTGTGGGTATAAACGGTCTTGACACACGTACTTTGACAAAAATTATCAGAGAAGTCGGAGCAATGTACTGTGTTGTTACTACAGAAAAGATTACCGATAAAATCCGTGAAGAACTCAGAAAATATGAGATGGACAAAAATCTTGTCCTCTCTGTATCAAGAAAAACACCGAAAAAAATTAACGGCAGCGGGATAAAACTTGCTGTAATCGACCTCGGTATCAAAAACAGCATTTTGCGTGAATTTTCAAAAGTTAACTGTAATATGACAGTATTCCAGGCGGATGTCGATGCAAAAACCATTCTGGACGGGGGATTTGATGCCGTATTTCTCTCTAACGGTCCAGGTGACCCTCAGGATGCAAAAGCTGCAATTGAAACGACAAAACAACTCGTAGGAAAACTTCCGCTGTTCGGGATATGTCTCGGATTTCAGATTTTGAGCATTGTTACCGGCGCAAACACTTACAAACTAAAATACGGTCACAGGGGAGGAAACCATCCCGTCATAAATCTCGAAACAAACAAAGTTCTCGTAACATCGCAGAACCATGGTTATGCAGTTGATGAAGAAACACTATCTCCAGAGTCAATTGCCACATATCGCAATTTGAATGACGGCACGCTTGAAGGTTTCAGAGTCCCCTGTCTTGATATAGAGGGCGTTCAATTCCACCCTGAATCTGCTCCGGGACCGACAGATGCAAACGATATTATAAAAGATTGGGTTAACAAAATTAAGAAAGAAGAAGAATCATGCCAAAAAATTTATCAATAAAAAAAGTCTTAGTAATCGGTTCGGGACCTATTGTCATAGGTCAGGCAGCCGAGTTTGATTATGCGGGAGTGCAGGCATGCCGTGCACTGAAAGAAGAAGGGATTGAAGTTGTTCTTGTCAACAGCAACCCAGCTACGATTATGACCGATGAGCATATTGCCGATAAAGTTTATATAGAGCCTCTGACTGTTGACTCTCTTGAATATATTATCAAAGAAGAACGTCCTGACGGTCTGATAGCAAGTTTGGGAGGACAGACAGGCTTAAATCTTGCGGTAGCACTCTATGACAGGGGTATTCTTGAGAAGTACAACCTCAAGCTTCTTGGTACAAAAATTGATGCAATCGAAAACGCAGAAGACAGAGAGAAGTTCAAAACTCTTATGACGGAAATCGGCGAGCCTGTTCCTGAAAGTGATATTGTCTCGAGTCTTGAAGAAGCTCAAAAATTTGCCGAGAAAATAGGATTCCCGATAATCATCCGCCCCGCTTATACTCTTGGAGGCACAGGAGGAGGTATTGCCACAAATCAAAAAGAGTTTGAAGAAATTGTCCATACGGGTTTAACACTCAGTCCTATTTCTCAGGTTCTTGTCGAAAAGAGCATAGCAGGCTACAAAGAAGTTGAATATGAAGTTATGCGTGATTCAAACGACACCTGCATAACTATTTGTAATATGGAGAATATAGACCCTATCGGTATTCATACCGGCGACAGTTTTGTTGTTGCTCCGACGCAGACACTGACAAACAAAGAGTGTCAGATGCTCAGGTCATCAGCATTGAAGATTATTCGTGCGTTGAAGATAGAAGGCGGATGTAATGTCCAGTTTGCTCTTGATACCGTAAGCAATCAATATTACGTAATTGAAGTTAACCCTAGGGTAAGCCGTTCATCGGCGCTTGCATCAAAAGCAACAGGCTATCCAATTGCAAAAGTTACAACCAAAATTGCTATAGGCTACAATCTTCACGAAATTAAAAATGCCATAACACAGACAACAACGGCAGCTTTTGAACCGTCGATAGATTATGTTGTCACAAAAATTCCAAAGTGGCCGTTTGACAAATTTGCAAGCGGAGACCGTATTCTTGGAACAAAGATGAAAGCAACGGGCGAAGTTATGGGAATCGGGAGAACTTTTGAGAGTTCTTTCAAGAAGGCTGTTACGTCTATCGAAAGCAAACATACGGGGTTGATAAAGAAGCAGTTTATTGAGCTTGGAGATGATGAACTGAGAAAATTGTTGTATGTTCAGGATGACAGAAGAATTTTCAGGGTTGCCGAAGCACTAAACCGTCATCTTATGGACGTTGATGAACTCAATAAGATTACCAAAATCGATAAATGGTTTATCAGAAAGATAAAAATTCTTGTCGAAATGTGTCAGCGTTTGGCAAAAGAAGAGCTTACAAAAGAACTCTATCTTGAAGCAAAAGAAAAAGGATTTCTTGATTCTGAGATTGCTCATTTTTCGAACCGTCCCAAGAAAGAAATCCGTGAACTCAGAAAACAATATGGAGTCAGCGCATCTTTCAGGATGGTTGATACCTGTGCTGCTGAGTTTCAGGCACACACTCCTTATTATTATTCAACTTATAGTGAGGAGAATGAAAGCTTTAGAGATCCTGATGCCAAGAGCATACTGATTCTCGGCTCCGGTCCGATAAGAATAGGACAGGGAATAGAGTTTGACTATTGCTCGGTGCATGCGGCATGGAGCGTGAGAGCAAACGGATATAAGTCCATCATCGTAAACTCTAACCCCGAAACTCTCAGCACCGATTTTGATGTTGCCGATAAACTCTATTTCGAGCCTATGAACATAGAAAATATTATGAATATCATAGAAAAAGAGCAGCCTGAGGGGGTAATGGTTCAGTTTGGAGGGCAGACAGCCATCAATCTTGCACCGAAGCTTGAAAAAAGAGGAGTAAAAATTCTCGGAACTTCTCTTGAATCAATAAATACAGCTGAAGATAGAAAACTGTTTGAAAAACTTCTGAGATGTTTATCCATCCCGCAGCCTCAGGGAAGAGCCGTTAAAACTGCAGAAGAAGCCAAGACTGCGGCATCGGAACTCGGTTTCCCTCTGCTTGTCAGACCGTCTTATGTAATAGGCGGAAGGGGCATGCAGGTTGTCTATGATGAAGAAGAGCTTTTGATTTATATCAACGATGCTCTCAAATTCTCTGACAGCCACCCTGTGTTAATTGACCAGTATATAGAAGGAACAGAAGTCGAGCTGGATGCGGTATCGGATGGAAAAACGGTTGTTATCCCGGGGATTACCGAACACATTGAAAGAGCCGGCATACACTCAGGCGACAGCATCTGCATTTATCCGACTCAGCATATAAGCAAACAGGTGCTTGATAAGCTGATTGAATACACCGAAAAGATTGCTCTTGCATTGAATGTTCAGGGTTTGATGAACATTCAGTTTGTCATAAAAGACGGAGTGGCTTATGTGATTGAAGTTAACCCGAGAGCCTCAAGAACGGTTCCTATTTTGAGCAAGGTGACAAATACTCAAATGGTTGATATAGCGGTCAATGCAATTCTCGGGAAATCTCTGAAAGAACAGGGCTACAAAACAGGCATGCTTCCGACGACATCTCTCGTGTGTGCTAAAGTTCCCGTGTTCTCTTTCCAAAAACTCAACCGCATTGACCCTGCACTTGCTCCTGAGATGAAATCAACAGGGGAAGTGCTCGGAATTGATACCGTTTATGAAAAAGCATTGATAAAAGGCTTTTTGGCAGCGGGTTATGAGTTCCCCGAAAAACGAGAAAAAGTTCTTGTTTCTTTGAATGACCATTACAAAAAAGAATCTCTTGATATAGCCAGAGATTTTGTGGATTTAGGCTTCACGTTGATTGCAACAACAGGCACCCACAAGTTTTTGGCACAGCATGGCATTGAGTCCGTTGAGATTGAGAAGTTTGACATAAACAAAATTCAAGACCAGATGAAAAATAAGGAATTGAGCTTTGTGTTGAATACTCCTACAATGAACAACAACTCTTACCGTAAAGGGTCTGAGGGACGCGGTTTTATGATAAGAACTATTGCCGAATTATACTCAACACCGTGTTTTACTTCGATAGATACGGCAAGAGCGTTCTTGAAGGCATTCAAATATTATATTCAAAATGAAAAAATGGAATATAAAAGTATAGATAAATACAGGAAAAGTCCGCTTCTCGGTTTTATTTCCATATAAGTTCAACAGGCTTTTAAGATTATCTTAAAAGCCTGTTCTAATATAATAGGCGTAATTCTTATTTTAAATTACAATATTAAGTCTGTTAATATTATACTATAGTTGTATTAGTTAAAATAAAAAAAACTTGTTTATAGAATATTTTGAATATAAAATAAATGTTATCATGACAACAATTTAATTTAGATGTTTACTATAGAGCAGCAAGGAATAAATCAATGTCAAAAAAGAAGCTTCTAACATGGTTTTTCATAGTTTTGGTGGCAGGTTTGATAGGCTATCAAAAGATTACAACTTATATAAACGGTCAAATCGCAGTCAAAATGAGAGGACGACCGACCGCTGTTGAACTCGGAGTTGTCAAAGAAGGTTCAATAAAAGACAAGGTTGAATCAGCAGGACGTATTGAAGCTGTCTATTCTGTTAATGTGGTCGCCCGTGTTCAGGGATGGCTGCAAAAACGTTATTTCAAAGAAGGCGCTATGGTTGATAAGGGTGCTCTTCTCTTTCTGATTGAACCTAATCAGTATGAAATAGCCGTCAGTGAATCAAGAGCTGCCGTCAGACAATCACAGGCAACTTTGATTAATGCGGAAAAAGAACTTCTGAGAGCAGAAGAACTTGTCAAAAATGACTTCGTAAGTAAATCATATTATGATCAGGCGCTTGCTACTCGTGACCAGAACAGAGCTGTGCTTGATGCGAATAAAGCAAGTTTATCAAGAGCTCAGCTCAACTTGAGCTATACAAGAATTACATCTCCGATAAAAGGAAGAATAGGTAAAATATTCATAACAGAAGGCAACCTTGTTGACCCTCAGACGGGAACTCTCGCAACAATCGTCAGTGTAGACCCTATCTATGCCAATTTTACGCTGAAGAGCGAGGACTTCCTCAAGTTCAAAAAACTTGATGTCCAGACAAAAGACGTCCTCAAAGATATGGATGTTACTTTGAGATTGCCTGATGGCAGTATCTATGACAAGAAAGGGCATATTGCCTTTGTCGACAACAAAGTTGACCCATCAGCAGGCACAATTGCTTTGAGAGGAGAATTCGAAAACCCTGAAGGGCTCCTTGTTCCCGGGGATTATGTGAACGTGGTTGTTCAGGCAAAAGAAGGCAGAAAAGTTACGCTTGTTCCCCAAATAGCGGTATCTGACAGTACCAACGGATATTTTGTCTATATTCTGAACAGAAAAGATCCCAAATTGCAGGATAGTATAAAGGCAGGCAGCGCAGACGGCTCTGTAGAGATGAGATACATCAAAGTTAACGGTCAAATAGACGGAAACTGGATTGTTACAGACGGTCTGAAAGTTGGAGAAGAAGTTGTAACCAAAGGTCTGCAAAATCTGAAACCAGGAGGTGCCGTCAGAGTTGTTGAGAATATCAACGAAGACGCAGCTCAACAACCTGCAGAAAAATAATTTTTTAGAGTTGGACAAGAGAGAGATTGTTTGCAATGACTGAAAATAATAATATAGAAAATAACAACAGCGGGCAAAAGAAGAAGGGGTTGTATTTCTTCATTGAAAGACCTCGTTTTGCAATGGTAATAGCAATATTTATCGTTATTGTCGGTATTATTGCAATGCTCGGACTGAAACTTGAGAAGTATCCTGATATTACTCCTCCTCAAATTCAGGTAACAGCATCTTACCCTGGAGCCAGTGCCGATGTTGTCGAATCATCAGTTGCCTCTGTCATCGAGGCGCAGGTTAACGGTGTTGAAAACATGTTATATATGGTTTCAACCAGTTCTGATGAAACTTACAGATTGAAAGTTTATTTCAAAGTTGGTTCTGATAAGGATATTGACCTTGTTAACGTTCAAAACCGTGTTCAACAGGTAACTCCAAAGCTGCCGGAAGATGTAAAACGTTTGGGTGTTACCGCTAAACAACAGGTTGACGGTGCCGGCGTCGTTATCGTCGGTGTGTCATCTCCTGATAACACTTATGACCAGCTTTATATTTCAAACTACGCATCAATTTTTGTTAAGGATGAAATAGCCCGTTTATACGGAGTCGGTGAAGTAGGCGTCTACGGCGCAGGCGACTATAGTATGAGAATCTGGCTCAATCCGATAAAGATGGCAAACTTGAACGTTTCCGTAACTGAAATCCAGCAGGCAATCCAAACACAAAACGTTCAGGTATCAGCAGGCGCCTTCGGTCAGGAACCAGGTGATGAACCTCAGAAGCTGCAAATGACTCTGAGAACAAAGGGAAGACTCCTTGAACCTGAAGAATTTGAAAATATTATCGTCCGCTCAAATATGGACGGGTCAAAAATCAAAATAAAAGACGTGGCAACAGTTGAACTTGGAGCTCAGACATACAGCAATATCGGTCGTGTAAACGGTAAACCGGGTGCAGTTATGCAGGTTATTCAGGTTCCCGGTGCAAATGCTGTTAATATTGCACGTGAAGTTTATAAGAAAATAGAAGAACTTCAGCCTACACTTCCTCAGGGGATTGAGGTTAAGGTGTTGAAAGATGATACGAAGTTTATCATCGAATCTATGAAAGAGGTTGTCAAAACAATTTTTGAAACTTCGTTTATCGTTGTGCTGATTATCTATCTGTTCCTTGGAGATAAGCGATCAACTCTTGTTCCTCTTCTTGCAATTCCTGTTTCGTTGATAGGAACGTTTATTTTTATATCGATGTTCGGAATGTCAATAAACCTTCTCACTCTGTTTGCAATGGTTCTTGCCGTTGCGACGGTTGTCGATGATGCGATTGTTGTAATCGAGAACGTCAAAAGGCATATGGAAGAGGGCAAATCAGCAGTTGAGGCTACTCAACTGACTATGGAAGAAGTCGGCGGCGCACTTGTTGCGATGGCTCTTGTCCTGACAGCCGTATTTGTTCCGGTTATGTTTGTTCCAGGGTTGTCAGGTTTGATGTACAAACAGTTTGCAGTGTGTATTTCTGTTTCAATTCTTTTATCAGCTGTTTGTGCGCTTTCTCTTTCGCCTGCATTGTGCGCCACGATGATGAAACATTCTCAAAAACGTTTTGCGTTCTTTGATTGGTTTGACAAGAAGTTTCAGGAAGCAACCGATTTTTATGTAAAATATACAAAAAAATATGTATATAACAAAAAGCTTACTATAGTTACATTTATTGCTCTGTGTATAGCAGCGGGAGTACTATTCAAAACTGCTTCAACAGGTTTTATCCCTACGGAAGATGAAGGTGTTCTCCTCGCTCAGATTACGTTGCCTCCGGGTGCCTCTATGTCAAGAACTCTTGCAGTTGCAAAAGAAGTTGAGGATACTGTTACACCGATGGAAGGTATCCACAGAACAATTACATTTGTCGGGATGGGGGCAACAAACACTGCATTTGTTGTTATGGAACTTGATGAGTGGAATAAAAGAGAGTTCAATTTTATCCAAAAAATGATAAGAAAATCTCAGGGTAAACCTACGGACTTATCGGCAAATGCTATGTCAGAGCAAATAAATAAAGCTATCGCCCATATTAATGAGGCAACGATATATGTAATTCTTCCTCCTCCGATTTCGGGTATGAGCTTGTTGGGCGGTTTTGAATTGCAGATGCTCTCAAAAGGCGAGTATACTCCGCAGGAACTCGAGCAGTATGCTACTGATTTGATGATAGCAGCAAATCAGGATAAGCGTCTTTCAAGAGTATTCACAACTTATCAGGCAAATATGCCGCAGTATATTGTTGAGATTGACTATGACAAAGCTCTTGCACAGGGCGTGAACCTGAGTGAGATTTATTCAACTTTCTCCTCAACCTGGGGAACATATTATGTCAATGACTTTAACAAACTCGGACGTGTATTTCGTGTCCAGCTTCAGGCTCAACAACCGTTCAGAAGAAATGCAAACGATATAGCAAATATTTATATCAAAAATAATCAGGGAACGATGGTGCCTCTATCTACGATGGTTACTTTGAAACAGTCTGTAGGTGCACCGTCAATTACCCGTTATAACCAGTACAGATCAGTTCAGTTCAACGGTAACCCGGCAGAAGGACGCAGTTCCGGTGAAGCGATGAAAGCTATGGAAGAAATAGTCAAAGAAACGCTTCCTCAGGACATCGGCTATGAATGGTCCGGTACATCAAAGCAGGAACTTGAATCAGCGGGACAAACAACGTATATTATTACACTGTCTTTGATATTCGTTTATTTGTTCCTGGTTGCTCTGTATGAAAGCTGGACAATACCTATAGCGGTTATGTTGATTACTCCTGTTGCTGTCGTCGGCGCACTATTATTCCAGGCAGTAATCGGGCAGTCCTTTGACCTCTATTCTCAGGTCGGTATGATTACCCTGATAGGTCTTTCTGCAAAACAGGCAATCCTGATTGTAGAATTCGCAAAAGTTCTTCATGAAGAACAAGGGTTCTCGATTGAAGAAGCTGCAATAGAGGCGGCAAGACTGAGGTTTAGGGCGATTATGATGACTGTTCTCGCTTTCGTCATAGGTGTCTTGCCTCTTGTTTGGGCTCATGGCGCCGGTGCTGTAAGCCGTATATCTGTAGGTTCTACTGTATTCGGCGGTATGCTTGCAGCAGGTTTCATCGGTACATTGCTGACTCCTGGATTTTATGTAATTGTCCAGAGCATGACAGATTACTTTATGAATAAATTTTCAGCTAAGGAAAAAACAAATTAAATTAAGCATAAGAGGAACGTATGAAAAAGAAGATTTTTATTATAGCATTGGTTTTATCAACGCTTAATATAAATGGAGTTTTTGCTCAAGGGACTGAGCAAAAAGTCGAAAATTCTAATATAAAAACAGAAGTAGTGAACGTTCAGGCAGAAAAGGAACCGGTGTTTGAATCTGCTCCTGAGTCTTCTCCTGTCATAAAAACAGAAGCTGCCAAGACTGTAGAAAAAACAGCCTCTGCAACACAAAAAGCAGCTCCAAAGAAAAAGAGAAAATTCTTTTTCTTCAAATCAAAGGATAAAGAAGAAGCAAAACTGGCAGAAGAAACATCAAAAAGTGCAGAACAGCCTGTTGAACAAAAAATAGTCGAACCTGTAGGTGCTTCTGCTGAAGAAAATACAAAAACCGTTGCCTCTGCAAACAAAAAAGTAAAAAAGAAAAAGAAAAAACAGGAAAAACTCGAAAAAGAAGAAGTTATTCAATCAACTGATACTGCTTCAAATACGGAGTCTTCTCCTCAAATAATACAAGGCTCGGTTGAACAGCATGCAATCATCTCAATTGATGACTGTATCAAGGCTGCTCTTGCAAACAACCCTTCTATCCGTTCAGCTATCAGCGATGCTGAAATTTATAAGACAAAAATCGGACAGGCATGGTCGGCTTACTTCCCGACATTAGGAGCAAGTGTCGGATATTCGAGAAATGATATGCTTGTCACCAACTTTAAATTTCCTGCTCAGACTTATAACCAGTATCAGATGCCGAATATTACCGCTAATCTGCTTTTGTTTGACTTTGGAAAAACCAAGGCAAAGGCTGATATAGCAAAGAAAACTTATGAGGCATCAAAAGATAATATTCAAACAAGTATAAACGAAGTTGTATACAGTGTAAAAGAAGCGTATTATAACCTGCTTTTTTCAATTCAGCAGGAGCATGTTTATGACTCTACAGTGAAAGCTTATGAAACGCACCTTGCTCAGGCTCAAGCTTTCTATAACATCGGAACAAGACCTAAGATTGATGTCATAACAGCCGAATACAATTTGGGTAATGCAAAGCTTAACTACATTAAGGCAAAAAATACGATTGATATGGCTTATGCCCAGTTGAACAACGCAATGGGCTTGCCAGAGTATGCGAATTATGATGTAAATGATCAGTTTGACAGCAAGGCATATTCTCTGAGTTTTGATGATGCAATCCAAAAAGCTTATGAAACACGTCCTGAATACCTTGCTGCAAAGAAAAAAGCTGACGCCTCAAAACTGTTGATAAGATCTTCAAAAAGAGCATTTGCTCCTGATATTAATGCTTTTGGAAGCTACACATCGGGTGGTAAATCGGCAGCTGACGACTATGGATATCAATTCGGTGCACAATTGCAATATACAACAACAAACTTATACTTGTTGAAAAAGCAGGTTGAAGAGGCTCGTGCTACCTACAAAAAAGATGCCGCTGACCTCGAAAAAACAAGGCAGAATGTTTATCTCGAAGTTAAACAGGCTTATATCCAGCTCAATAACGCAAAAGAATCCGTTCCTGTCGCAAGATTGTCCATGCAGAACGCAGAAGAACAGTATAATCTTGCAAGCGGTAGATATAAAGTCGGATTAGGAGATGTTATCGAGCTGAAAGACGCTGAAACGACTTATCGTAATGCACAGCTTGATTATTACAATTCTCTGCTGAACTACAATATTGCTGCTGCTAACCTCGAAAGAGTTGTCGGAGTGCCTCTTCAAACAGTTGCACAATCTACCCAAAACCTTTAGAGTTGTATAATATCCGGAAAAGTATTGATTTTATTTTTTTTAATATTATACTAATCAGGTAGCAAATAATTTTTTGTTTTGTTTTATAACAAGTGTGAACAGGAAATTCTATGAAAAACCAACAACAAAACTATATCAACAACTTGAGCTGGTGGTGGCTGTATCAGAATACAGGCACGTTTTGTTGGCGTTAAATATTTTTTAAAGTTATCAAAGTGACCTGTATTTATTATGCAGGTCACTTTTTTTGGAAAATATTTGACAGGAATTGAATACAGATGAAAACAAATAATATAACCTTCGGAACAAACCCTCAAAAACTTATAAACACTCTCCCCGGTGTACTGAAACCGGCTGCTAAACTGATGGCAAGCCAGGAGGGAGCTGATGCATTATCAAACATCAGATTTGTACAGGATACTGTTACAAACTGGGCGCCGAAGGCTATATTTTCCCGCAGCAAAGCTGACTTTGCAGAAACTTCTTTTCTTGAGTTCGCCGAGAGTTTTCTTGTTTATTACTGTCCGAAAATTTTAGGCGAGAATGTTTTCAGAAAAGCTTACTCAAAAAATCTCGGAAAATCTCTCGGAGAAAAAGTTTCAAAACCTCTTGCTGAGCTTAAAAAAGATACAACACTTCAAAACGGCGAGCTGAAAAAACTTGCCCCGGTCAAAGCAGCAATCGCCTTGAGCTGTCTTGCCATCCCTCTTACCGAGTTTTCTTTGAATTACATCAAAAATCTTTTTACGCTGAAAGTCTTCAAACAGGCTGACTTTGACAACATAGCAAACCTGAATAAGAAGGGGAAAACGGAAAAAGATGAAACAAAAACAAAAGTTAAAAACAACGCAGTCAAAAACATCGCAATGGCAGCCGCATTATTCGGAGGATGCCTTGGTGCTTCTATGCTTCTCGTGAAAAAGGGTCAGAGTTCAAAAGCTTTGCAAAATTTCAGTGATGCACTGCTTGACCCGGGGAACAAACTGTTCCCGAATAACAAGAAGCGTGCTGATTTTGTGAACAAGTATTTCAGTATAGACTTCGCTGATAACAACGGTAAACTCGCCCTGAGCAGAGGACAGCTGACATCCTGCGTTGTTATCGGGGGGGCCGGTTATTTCGGAGCATCAAAAGACAGAGGAAAACAAAACTTCCTCGAAACTCTCTTCAGATATCCTCTTGTCGGCTTCTATGTAATAACGGGCAGCGAGCTGTTTGAAAAAGGCTTCAAGAAAATTCTGAAAAACAAAGACTCGTTCAAAAACATAATCAAACCTAACCTTGAAGTTCCAAAGTTTTCAGAGCTTCCGCAAATTGCAGAAAATCTTGCAAAACAAAACAAATCTTCTGTTGAGAGCGAGTTTGCAAAACTGACAAAACAAAAAGCAATTATCTCTGGAGTTCCCTTCTTGTTCGGTTTAGGATTTATGGGGATGTTTGTTGCAGGTATCTCACGTGCGTTTACTCAATACAGATATGACCATGACCACAGGGATGACCCTGATAATATAACGGTCAAGAAATTTTCAAACCCCTATGCACCGAAAGATATGGATGACTTCAAAAGAAGGGTGGCAACAAAGCAGTATCTGAACTTTGCCAAGAAAGCCTAAACTCATTTTTCAATCGATAAAAATATAATCGGCTGCTTATAGAAAGACAGGCGGGCTTAATATTTTATAAACAAAATTTTTCTAAGTTCTTAGATATTATTTTTATTTATGGTAAAAAATAAGTAAGAGATAAACCAGAGGCAAAAGATGAAAACAATGACAAGAAATATAGAAAAGCTTAGAAACATAGCAATAATCGCCCACGTCGACCATGGTAAAACGACGTTGGTTGACTGCATGCTCAAACAAAGCGGAGCATTCAGAGAAAATCAGCATGTGCAGGAAAGAGTCCTTGACTCAAATGATTTGGAAAAAGAAAGAGGAATAACAATCCTCGCAAAGAATATATCGATTGACTACAAAGGGTATACAATTAATGTTGTTGATACCCCTGGGCACGCTGACTTCGGCGGTGAAGTCGAACGTGTTCTCGGCATGGTCGATGGTGCGTTGCTTATCGTTGACGCAGCAGAAGGTCCGATGCCGCAGACAAGATTTGTTTTATCAAAAGCTCTTGAGCTCGGTTTGAGAATAATTGTCGTAATTAACAAAATAGACAAAAAAGGCGCAGACCCTGACAGAGCGCTTGATAAAGTCTTTGACCTGTTTACCGAGCTTACTGATAACGAAGAACTGATAGATTTTCCGATAGTTTATGCAAGCAGTCTGATGGGATTTGCCAAGAACGAACTTGACGATGACAGCACAACAATAGAGCCTCTTATGGAGTGTATTGTCAAGAACATAAAACCTCCGAAAGGAGATGTGAATGCAAATCTTCAGTTCCATGTCACTACGCTTGACTATAATGAGTATGTAGGAAGAATAGCAATCGGAAGAATAATCAACGGCAGCATAAAATCACAGGAACAGGTTTCGTTGATTAAGGCTGATGGAAGCACTACAAGAGGCAAAGTCGTAAAACTCTTCGGTTTTAAAGACCTCGGACGTGTTGAAATACAGGAAGCTTTTGCGGGAGATATCGTCGGTATTGCAGGTTTTGCTGATATCCAGATAGGGGAAACAATCTCATCTCTTTCAAACCCCGAGGCTCTTCCGTTGATAAAAATAGACGAACCGACACTGCAAATGAATTTCTCTGTTAATGACAGCCCCTTTGCAGGACAGGAAGGGAAATTTGTTACCTCAAGACAACTGAGAAAAAGGCTCTATGACGAACTAGAAAAAAATGTCAGCTTGAGAGTTGAAGACACTGACAGCACTGATGTATTCAGAGTAAGCGGAAGAGGAGAGCTTCATTTGGGCATTCTCATCGAAACAATGAGAAGAGAAGGCTATGAGTTTCAGGTTTCAAAACCCGAGGTTATCTTCAAAGAAGAAAACGGCGAAACTCTTGAACCTTATGAAAATCTGATTGTTGATGTTCCTGATAATTTTGCAGGTTCAACAATCGAAAGACTTGCCTCAAGAAAAGCCCAGATGACAGATATGCACTCAAACGGCATAAGAACACATCTGAAATTCAATATTCCTGCAAGAGGACTGATAGGATTCAGAAACGAATTCATCAGAATGACAAAAGGCGAAGGCATTATGTATCACACTTTCAATAAATATGATGTCTACGCAGGAGATATTCCACGTCAAAGAAGCGGCTCTCTCATTGCTCATGAAGAAGGCGAGGCAATCCCTTATGCGCTTCATCAATTTGAAGACAGAGGAGTTTTCTTCGTAACTCCGAAGACAAGAGTCTATAAAGGTATGATTGTCGGCGAAGGCAACCGTCAGCAGGATATAGCTGTTAATGTCTGCAAAACAAAAAAACTTACAAACATGAGAAGTGCTACGGCTGATGTTATGGTTACGCTGCAAGCGCCGAGAATTATGTCGCTCGAAGAATGTCTTGAGTATATCTCTGATGATGAGCTTGTTGAGATTACTCCTCAGAATGTAAGAATGAGAAAAGCCGATTTGACAAGAACGAGGTTTAACTAACGATGATAGAAAAAGACAGTATTATTGAAGATTTTACTCTTCCGGGAATTGATGAAAACGGTGTTGAAAAGGAATTTTCGCTCTACGACTTCAAGGGAAAAGATATTGTTTTGTATTTCTATCCGAAAGATAATACCTCGGGCTGCACTCAGGAAGCTTGTGACTTCAGGGATAATATGAACCGTCTTACATCAAAAGCGGTCGTCATCGGCGTAAGCCCTGACAGCGTTGCCAGCCACAAAAAATTCAGAGAAAAACAATCGCTCAACTTCATTCTTTTATCTGACAGCGAGCATAAAGTGTCTGAGATTTTCGGCGCCTGGGGCGAAAAGAGCATGTACGGGCGTAAATATTTCGGGATTATCCGCTCAACATTCCTCATTGACAAAGATATGAAAGTGAAAGCTCTCTGGAGAAAGGTCAAAGTCAAAGGGCATGTTGACGAAGTGTTGAATGCGATTGATTAGAACTCTGTTACGGTAACATTTTTGTTCTGCTCTTTGAGTTTTTCAATCAGCTTATTGATTATGGCATTTTTCTCATCAGAGCTGTATTTGCCGTTGTTATAATTTGATGCTTTCCCGAGGAAGAAATTTATGTCATCGGCTTTTTTGAGCATAAAAATTATTTCTTCAACAGGATTGTCAGGTTCTCTTTTTACGAGTTTGATTTCTTTTATGTTATTCTGCGATGGTGTTTTGAAGCCATAGATTTTGTTTATGTCATGCAGTGATTTGATATATTCATACTGAAAATCAAACTCATGCGTAAAATCAAACCACTTTACGACTTTTTCGAGAGTCAGCACTCCTTCGCTGACCAAATCAAACCCGTCAAGATGGGATTTTGCTGGTATATCGTTCACAAACTGATTTTGATCGACAGTGAGTTTTCTGTTTAGGACTCTTGCGAAAACTTTTGCTGTTGTCCCCCCGCAGAGAATTTTTTGTCCGTCGCATGCACAGAAGGTTTCGACATATTTTTTGTCGTCGCTTTCACTCTTCGGCGGACCTATTGCAATATTCAGCTGGACTCGGTCACGGGGATTTATGACAAGGATTGTTATATCATCAGAAAGAGAACCGTTTTCTATATATTTGGCATAGTGAATAAGGCTGTGTGAGATATTTTCGCTTGATGGGTGTATTTGAAGCGATTGTTCCAAAAACAGAGCAACCCTATCCCAGCCCCAGCCGTCTTTCAATAATTTCCCTCTTCCTGCCTGAACCAAACCATCGCTTGCAAGAACAAGAAAGTCGTCTTTTTCTATGCGAAAGTCGCTGATAAATATATCTTCTCCTTCGCAGACTATTTTCTTTCGTTCGTACTCTTTCAACTTGAGATGATTGAAATAAAACACAAGCGGGTTGTCATATTCGATAATCCTTACCCGAAGGTCGTTGAAAATTTGTATGACCGTAAAAGTCGAGTAAGCTATTTTTCTCTCCCGGCATGTCGGCAGGATGTTTTTCAGCACTTTGACGCTTTGTTCAAGAGGCATGTTATTCATCAAAAATTTTGAAAGAATAATCTTTGTGTAAGTCGAAGAAATATTAGCTTTCACCCCGCTGCCTAAGCCGTCAGAGAGGACAAATATTTTGCTGTTTTCGTCTTCAAACACTTCTATGCTGTCGCCGCATAGAATTTTTCCCTGTTTATTAAACTGTTGTATCGAATAATCTATAATCATACTACTGCTTTATCAGGTTTATGAGTTTACCTAACAACATCTCCGTTTCCGCTGTTGACTCACCGAGGAGTACAGCGACATCATGAGTTACTTTCATCTGTTTATCCAGAACAGCCTGCGCTTTTTCGAGTGTTTCCATCTTAACTTTTTCAAGCGCCTGTTTGTGGACATCGGCTTCCGTAATATCGACAAGGAATACAATCGTTATTCCAAGGTCTTTTATGGAGAAGATTATTTTCTTTACTTTTTTGTTGTTGAAGGCTCTTATTGCTTCGTAGACATGTTTTTTGTTTTTCAAAACATTCTGGAATGGCTCCAAATCATCAAACAATACGGATATATTCTGATTAATCAGCTCGTCGGCTTTTTTATCAGCCATCTCAAGGAGCGCATCGTTCACACCTGTTATCTTTAGATTGTCATCAAGAATAATCACTCCGTTTGGATTTGACTCAAGCAAAATTCTCGAAAATTTCTCCGCACGATTTTTCATATAAGGAATACACATTTCTTTCTCGGCTTTTCCCTGTATGACCGCAATTGCTTTGTCACGGCAGGATTTATAACCGCAGGCACCGCAGTTAATCTCATCTTCTTTTGTGTATTTTTCCATCGAACGCAGAGTTGCTCTGATTTGTTCTTCGGTTGGCATAACCTCTTCTTCGTAGTGGTTTGCAAATCTTCTGCTAAGAGGATATTTGTTTATGTTGAGAATTTTTTGGTCTTTTTTCTCAAACATATTTATTTCTTTGTTGAATTTTTCCTCTATCTCAAAATAATTTGCCTCACAATAACTGGATGGTTTGAGAGGTCCGTTTATGCATCCGTTTTTGCAGGCTAGCATTTCAATCATTTTGTATTGAACATTTGATTTGCCTCTCAGATACTTGAGAAATTCCATAATCTCTTCTAACCCGCTTAGGGAAATCATCTCATCTTTTGATAACTCTTTATCAGCACCGCACAGAGTCAGAAGAGAACCCTCAAGAGGATATGTCGATGTTTCATAAATATAATCATCATTGAAAAATTCCGGAGTAACTTTGTCAAAAGAAAAGTTTTCATCATTCATCCACTCTTCGAGTTCATTGAATGAGAGAGCATATTCTATTCCGTTTTCCTCGGCTTCATTCTTTTTTGCAAGGCATGGTCCAATGAACACTACTTTTGAGTCAGGATAGTTTTCTTTTATTTCTTTTGCATGCAGCACCATAGGGCTGTCAACCGGAGCGAGCAGGTTTATTAAATCAGGGTAAAAGTTTTCTATCAGCTTCACTATAACAGGGCATGCCGTTGAAATAACAGGCAGTTTGGTAATCTTCATGTATTCATAGTGTTTTATTGCATTTATTTTTGCAAATTGAGAGGTCTGCTCTACCCTGAAAATTCCTTGAGATTTGAGAAATGATAAAATACAGCCTGTTTTGTCAAAATCATAATAAGCATAAAAAGATGGAGCGATGCTTGCTATAACTTTTTCTCCGTTTTTTAAAGCTTCTTTCAACTCGGGGAGAGAGGTTTTTACTTTTTTTGCCTTCTGCGGGCAGACATTGACGCATGTTCCATCAAGAATACACTTGTCAAAATCAATGCAGACTCTGTTGTCTGAATAACTGATTGCATTGACAGGACAGTGTTTTATACATTTATAACAATCCTTGCAGTTGGATTTTATAATCTCTATTATTCCCATTTTTATACCTTTAATCCATTACCTAAAATCGTGATATTTTTCACACTTATATAACTAAAATTATAACATCTGTGCTGTTTCTGTCAACGTTTATTCGGCCTATATTATTTTGCAAAGTCAGGGCAGTGACTTAGTTTAGATGAAGTATTTTTGTAAATAATTGTTAAAGATACACTTGAAAAATTTTTATCATTTGCTATATTATGAATAGTGAAATAAATCACAATTATTTTGCGTTATACTACACGATGTTAGAAATAAAGGACATTGAAACATGATTACAGAAAAATTACCTGAAGAAACAACTTGTCCGGCAAATGTTGAAGTAAAGACAGAAGAAGATTTGCACTTTGCTATTGATAAAGCTGCAAAAGCTCAAAAAATTTACGCAACATTCAACCAGGAACAAGTAGACAAAATTTTCAAAGCAGCTGCTACAGCAGCAGACAAAATGAGAATTCCTCTTGCAAGAATGGCTGTTGAAGAAACAGGCATGGGGGTTATGGAAGATAAGATTATCAAAAACCACTTTGCATCGGAATACATCTACAACAAATACAAAAACTACAAAACATGCGATATCATCAGCGAAGATAAAGCGAACGGTATCAAGATGGTAGCGGAACCTATCGGTGTAATAGCTGCTGTTATCCCGACTACAAACCCGACTTCTACAGCTATTTTCAAATCTTTAATCGCATTAAAAACAAGAAACGCTCTTGTTTTCTCTCCTCACCCGAGAGCTAAAAAATGCACAATTGCAGCTGCAAAAGTCGTTTTGGATGCTGCCGTAAAAGCCGGTGCTCCTGAAGGTTTAATCAGCTGGATAGATGAGCCATCTGTTGCATTATCAAATGCGTTGATGAAACACCCTGATATAGATATGATTCTTGCTACAGGCGGTCCCGGCATGGTTACTGCTGCTTATTCTTCAGGTAAACCTGCATTGGGCGTAGGCCCCGGTAATACTCCTGCTGTAATCGATGAAACTGCTGATATTAAAATGGCTGTTTCTTCAATTCTTTTGAGTAAAACTTTTGATAACGGTATGATTTGTGCTTCTGAACAATCAGTTATCGTTGTTGATGAAGTATATGAAGAAGTTAAAAAAGAATTTGAATATAGAGGTGCTTATATCCTCAATCCTGAAGAAAGAGACAAAGTAGGCAAAACTGTTATTCAAAACGGAAGAGTAAACGCAGCAATCGTAGGTCAGCCAGCTGCTAAAATAGCTGAAGTAGCCGGCATCTCTGTTCCTGAGGATACAAAAGTTCTTATCGGTGAAGTTACTGATGTTTGCGAAGAAGAACCGTTTGCTCATGAAAAACTGTCACCTGTTCTTGCTATGTACCGTGCATCAAACTTTGAAGCAGCTGTGCAGACAGCTTATGAACTGGTTGACTTTGGTGGAGCAGGTCACACATCTGTTCTTTACACTGATGAAAGAAAAACTGACAGAATTGACTACTTTGGAAGAAGATTACATACTTGCAGAATCTTAATCAATACTCCATCATCACAAGGTGGTATAGGTGATTTGTACAACTTCAGAGTAAATCCGTCACTTACCCTCGGATGCGGCTCTTGGGGCGGTAACGCTACCAGCGAAAACGTTGGAGTCCACCACTTATTGAACATCAAAACAGTAGCTGAAAGGAGAGAAAACATGCTCTGGTATAAGGTTCCTGCAAAAATTTACTTCAAGAGAGGCGCTCTTGATTTAGCCCTCAGAGAATTGAAAGGAAAGAAAAGAGCATTTATCGTAACAGACAGATTCCTCTTCAATTCAGGTATGACTCAAGGTATTACAAACGTGTTGGATGATATCGGAGTTGATTATCAAATCTTCTTTGATGTAAAACCTGATCCGACATTATCAACAATCAATGATGCAATGATGATGGTTAAAGCTTATGAACCTGATGTGTTCATTGCTCTTGGCGGCGGTTCTTCTATGGACGCAGCTAAAATTCTCTGGTTGATGTACGAACAACCTGATACGGTATTTGAAGATATCGCTATGAGATTTATGGATATCAGAAAGAGAATTTGCCAGATACCTGACCTCGGCAAGAAAGCTGAAATGGTATGTATACCTACAACCTCAGGTACAGGTTCAGAAGTTACACCGTTCTCAATCATCACTGATGATGAAACTCATGTTAAGTATGCAATTGCTGACTACGCATTGACTCCGAACGTAGCTATCGTTGACCCGAATCTGGTAGACTCTATGCCTAAAGGTTTGACGGCTGTTTCAGGATACGATGCTATCGTACACGCTCTTGAAGCTTATGTATCAGTAATGGGTACTAACTTTACAAACAGCAATTCATTAGAAGCGCTCAAGTTGTTGTTCAGATATCTGCGTCGTTCTTATAACGAAGGTAAGAATGATCCGGTTGCAAGAGAAAAAGTCCACTATGCAGCAACAATCGCAGGTATGGCTTTTGCAAACGCATTCCTTGGTATGTGCCACTCAATGGCTCACAAGTTGGGCGCTATGTTCCACGTACCGCATGGTCTTGCTAACGCATTGTTAATCAACCAGGTTATCAAATTCAACGCAACTGATAAACCGGCTAAACAAACAGCATTCCCGCAATACAAATTCCCGAATGCAAAAATGAAATACGGTCAGATTGCTGATGAATTGGGCTTGGGCGGTAAGAATGACGATGAAAAAGTTCAACTTCTTCAAGAAGCTCTGATACAGATGAAAAAAGACCTCGGTCTTCCGATGTCAATCAGAGAATACGGTATTGACGAAGCAGAGTTTATGTCAAAACTCGATGAAATGGTTGAACTTGCATTCGATGACCAGTGCACAGGTGCAAACCCGAGATATCCGTTATTCAAAGAAATTAAGCAAATGTATATTGATGCTTATAACGGTGTTATCTAAGTTATTTTTTACACATAATTTGTTTTACCTGCCTCTTGATTTCAAGAGGCTTTTTTTTGTTGCTTTCAGGAAAGACCTGCTTGCGCACAGAATAACAAACATACCTCTATAGCGGAGGTATGTTTGTTATTATCAAAACACTCTACACCCGGTGTTTCCGAGTTATTTGCTAACCTTCATGAGTACTTTTTCGAAAACAGAAACAGCCTCATCAACATCAGCTTTTGATATAACAAGAGGGGGCACGAACCTTATGACATTGTGTCCTGCACCTATTAACAGCAAACCGTTTTTCTGGCACTCGGAGATTATTTCTGAAGTTGGAGCATTGCACTCAACTCCGAGCATAAGCCCCAAACCTCTTACATCAAGAATGATATCAGGATATTTCATCTTGAGCACTTTTAACTCTGCTTTCAGATAATCTCCAACCTGACGTACATTTTGGAGAAGTTTTTGATTAATAATTTCATCAAGCACGACTTTTGCTCCGCTCATAGCGATAGGATTGCCACCGAATGTTGAGGCATGATCTCCCGGGGCAAAATGTTTTGCGGCTTTTTCTTTTGCCATCATTGCACCGATAGGGATACCGTTTGCAAGTCCTTTTGCAAGACAGATGATATCAGGTTCAACATTATAATTCTCGTAGGCAAACAGCTTTCCTGTTCTTCCGATGCCTGTTTGCACTTCGTCAAAAACAAGCAGGATATCATGTTCGTTGCACAAGGTTCTTATTTGTTCAAGAAACTCTTTATCAGCAGGAATAACACCGCCTTCACCCTGTATAACTTCCATAAGTATTGCGCAGGTGTTCTCGTTTATTAACTCTTTTATTGACTCGAGGTTGTTATATTCTCCATAAAAAATATTCGGAAGAAGAGGCGTAAGACCCTTTTGATATTTCTCCTGTCCTGTTGCCGTTATGGCACCGAGTGTTCTGCCGTGGAAAGAGTTTTTCATGGTAATTATTTCATTACATCCTTCTTTTTTTGAGTTGCCGAACTTTCTGCATAATTTCAAAGCTGCTTCAATTGACTCAGCCCCGCTGTTGCAGAAGAATACTTTATCAAAACAGCTGTTTTCAACAAGCATTTCTGCAACAGCTGTTTGAGGTTTGTTGTAATAAATATTCGAGCAGTGGTTGAACAACTCTAGCTGGGAGCTTACGGCGTCGATAAATTTTTTGTTTCCGTATCCGAGGCAGTTGACTGCTATTCCTGCTACAAAGTCGAGAAATTTATTCCCGTTTTCATCAAAGAGGTAGACGCCTTCGCCTTTTTCAATGACAAGAGGGAGGCGTTTGTAAGTGTTCATAATATATTTATCAGATAATTCCTTAGTGGATGAGAGCAACTTGTTCATCTTCAGCCTCCTCAATTACTGTACCTATACCGTCTTTTGTATAAATTTCCAAAAGAATTGAATGTTCTATTTTTCCGTTGATTATGTGAACAGAATCAACGCCTTCTTTGATTGCCTTTGAGCAGCATTCAACTTTGGGAATCATTCCTCCTGTGATTGTTCCGTTGTCAATCATTTTTTCTATTTCAAACGGGGTAAGACGTGATATCAAAGATTCAGGGTCATCAGCGTTCATTCTTACACCTTCTATATCAGTCAGGAACACGAGTTTTGTTGCTTTGAGTGCAATAGCAATCTCAACGGCGGCATAATCAGCGTTGATGTTATAAGTGTTTGCTTCCTTATCGGCGCCTACAGGAGAAATGACAGGAACAAAATCGCTTTTGATGAGAGTATCAAGCACTTCCGTATTTATTTTTTTGATGTCACCGACGAAGCCTATATCGACACCATCAGGCATCTTTTTCTCAGCTTCAATCAACATACCGTCTTTTCCTGAGATGCCGACGGCTTTTGTTTTATGGCGCTGGAATTCTGAGACAATTGATTTGTTGATTTTTCCTGATAAAACAGCTTCAACAACCTGCATTGTCTTTTCATCAGTAACTCTGAGTCCGTTAAAGAACTTCGGCTCTACTCCTTCGAGGGCAAGAGCTTTGTTTATTTCAGGACCTCCTCCATGGATAATGACGGGGTTAATTCCTACCATCTTCATGAAAGCAATGTCCCCTATTACGGAGTGTTTTATTTCTTCATCGGTCATGGCGCTGCCGCCGTATTTGATGACGACGGTTTTTCCGTGAAACTTGCTTATATAGGGCATTGCCTCAATCAATATTCCTGCTTTTTTTATATATTCCTGCATTGTTTGTTCCCTTCTAGGTTCTGTATTCTGCGTTGATTTTGACATAATCAAAGCTCAAATCGCATCCCCATCCGATAATTGACTCTAACCCCCGGTTCATATCAATCAGGATTTTTATCTCTTCCTGTTTTAGAATTTTGAAGGCAAAGTCTTCATCAAATTCAACAGGCAGACCGTTTTCGAATAATTTTATTTCACCTGTGTCGTTTTTGAAGGATATTTTTACCTGATTCGGGTCAAAATCAACTCCTGATGCCCCCATAGCTGACAAAATTCTTCCCCAGTTTGCATCGTTTCCGAAGAAAGCTGTTTTTACAAGGTTTGAGTTCAAAATTGCTTTGCATAAGACTCTTGCATCTTCTTTGCTTTTTGCATTAAAAATCTGGCATTCCAAAAACTTTGTAGCCCCTTCGCCGTCTTTGACTATTTGTTTTGCAAGGTATTTTGTTATGTAATCGAGAGCTGTTTTGAATTTTTCATAGTCTTCATCTTCTTTATCAACAACGGGGTTCTCAGCTAGACCGTTTGCAAGAATTACAGCCATATCATTCGTGCTTGTTTCTCCATCGACGGTAATCATATTGAATGAATCGTTGATGTTTTCTTTGAACGCTTTATCCAAAAGCTCTTGGGATATGTTGATGTCTGTAGTGATAAAACCAAGCATAGTCGCCATATTCGGATGAATCATCCCTGAACCTTTTGCAATTCCTGCAAGTTTAACTTTTTTGCCTTTTATGTCTATTTCGACGGCAATTTCTTTTCTGAACGTATCTGTTGTCATGATTGCTTTAGCACATCTTTTTGCTGATTTTTCATCAGAGCCGAGAGTTTTTGAAGTTTCTTTTATCCCGGGGATAATCTTATCCATCGGGAGATAAACTCCTATGACTCCTGTTGAAGTGACAAGTACGGACTCTTTTTTGATGTTCAAGCATTCTGAGAGAGTGTCTGCCATTGCAAGTGCATCCTGATAACCTCTATCACCTGTGCAGGCGTTTGCATTACCGCTGTTGATGACTATTGCCTGAATTTTCTGTTTTTCTTTGACAAGTTTTTCGCACCACCATAGCGGGGGAGCTTTCACAAGATTCTTTGTGAAAACAGCCGAGCATAATGCAGGTTTTTCACTGTAGATGATTGCCAGGTCTTTTTTAACTTTTTTTACTCCCACATGTTCTCCTGTTGCCAGAAAACCTTTCGGAGCAGTAATTCCGCCTTCTATAATATTCATCTTCTCTCCTTCTTATACGGGGAATATCCCGGGTGTTGTCAGTGATGTTTTTTCATCAAGACCGAATATAATGTTCATGTTTTGGACAGCTTGTCCGGCAGCACCTTTCATGAGGTTATCAATCGCACCAATAACGACGACATTTCCGCTTCGTTCATCTGCTGATAGCCCTATATCAACAAAGTTTGAGCCTTTTACCCATTTTGTTTCAGGGAATACGCCTTCTTTTGTAAGCCTGATAAAATACTCATCTCCGTAGTATTTCTCATAGACGGCTTTCAGCTCTTTATATCCGATGTTGTTTTTCAACTTTGCATAACATGTTACGAGGATGCCTCTGTTCATTGGAATCAAGTGAGGAGTGAAGGATAATAGGATTTCTTTTCCTGCTGCTTTTGAGAGTTCCTGCTCAATCTCAGGAGTATGTCTGTGAGAAGCCACTTTGTAAGCCTTTATTGATTCATTCACCTCGCAGTAGAGGTTGCTCAGGCTGACTCCCCGTCCTGCACCTGTTACGCCTGATTTTGCATCTATGATAATAGAATCTTCTTTGATTAAGTCTTCTTTCAACAAAGGCGCCAGACTCAAAATCGAGCATGTTGTATAACACCCCGGGTTTGCGATGAGGGAAGAGTTTTTAATTTCTTCTCTGTTCAGCTCGCATAGACCATAGACCGCTTTTGAGAGGAGTTCTCTGCTTTTATGTTCGGTGGCGTACCATTTTTCATAAACTTCTATGTCTTTGAGTCTGAAATCAGCTCCCATATCTATAACTTTACATTTTGAGAGTATGGTTTCATTTATCTTCCCTGAGGCAATTCCATGAGGCAGTGCGAGGAACATAACATCAGCTTCATCAGATATTTTTTCAAGATTATCTTCGCTGCAGGAGAGGTTTGTTATATGTTTGAAGTTTTCGTATACATCAGTGTATTTTTTCCCGAGATAGCTCACTGATGTGATATGGCTCACTTCAACATCTGGGTGCGAAGACAGGAGTCTGAACAACTCTTCTCCTACATAGCCTGTTGCGCCTATTATTGCTGCTTTAATTTTTCTCATTGTTTTTTATCCACTCTTCATTCATTTCGATAACTTTTTTCATGGTTTCAGGTGATGGACCGCCTGTCACTTTTCTTGATAACACCGATTTTTGAGGAGATATTTCGTCAAAAATATCATCTTCGAAAAGGGCGTTTTTTTGTTTATATTCATCAATAGTCAGCTCTTCGAGAGTCTTTCCATGCTGCAGTGCATAGGCAACAAGCGCTCCTGCGCATTCATGGGCATCTCTGAACGGGAGACCTTTTTTGACAAGATAATCAGCAACATCGGTTGCATTCAAAAATCCTTCTTTTACTGCCGAGAGCATTTTATCTTTGTTTATCTTCATTGTTTTTAGCATAGGAGGAAGTATCGAGAGACAGAGCTTTACTGTTTCGACCGCATCAAAAAGTGGCTCTTTGTCTTCCTGCATATCTTTGTTATAAGCAAGAGGCAGCGCCTTCATCGTTGTGAGAAGAGCAATAAGACTGCCATAGACTCTGCCCGTTTTGCCTCTTATCAGCTCAGGGATATCCGGGTTTTTCTTCTGCGGCATAAGGCTGCTTCCCGTTGAAAAACCGTCGTCAAGCTCGATAAACTTGAACTCAAAACTTGACCACAGCACAAGTTCTTCTGAAAATCTGCTCAGATGGGTCATTATCAATGATAAATCACCAAGAGTTTCGATGATGAAATCCCTGTCAGAAACACCATCGAGGCTGTTGAGGGATATTTCGTCAAAACCGAGATACTGCGCTGTTTTGTATCTGTCAATGTTATGAGGGGTTGTTGCAAGCGCTCCTGAGCCGAGAGGCAGGATGTTTATTCTCTTGTACGAGTCAGAGAGCCTTTCGAAATCCCTTTTGAACATCTCGACATAAGCTCCGAGGTGATGGGAGAAGGTTATGGGTTGTGCTCTTTGAAGATGCGTATATCCGGGCATAATTGTTTCCGTATGCTGTTTTGATATATCAAGAAGAGTTTTGAGCAGTTCAAGCAGAAGTGACTGAACTGCTTTGGTTTCTTCTTTCAAATACATTCTTACATCGAGAGCAACCTGATCGTTTCTGCTTCTTGCAGTATGGACTTTTTTTCCGATATCTCCGACTTTTTCGATAAGGAGTTTTTCGACATTTGTATGGATATCTTCAAACGCCGTGTCAAAGACAATCTTCCCTTCTTCATAGTCGAGCAGGATTTCATTCAGTGCGTTGACAAGAAGGAGAGCTTCATCTTCGTCGAGAATTTTCCGGTCTTTCAACATCAGAACATGAGCAACACTGCCCTGTATATCATATTTACAGAGTTTTTTATCGAAGCTCAGAGATGAGTTGAAGTCGTTGACTGACTCATCCAATTTTTTTGAGAATCTAGACCCCCAGAGTTGCTGCATCTTTTTGTTCCTTATTCAGTCCGTTTTTTTTCTTCATCAAGGCATTAACCTTCAGCGGTAAGCCAAACAGGTTGATAAATCCTTCAGCATCTTTATGGCTGTATAAGTCACCTGTTGTAAAGCTTGCCAGACTTTCATTATACAAGGAATATGGTGACATTGCACCTGCCGGTATAATATTACCTTTGTAGAGTTTGAGTTTTACAGTTCCCGTGACTGTCTTTTGTGTTTCATCAACAAATGCCGAGAGCGCTTCTCTCAGAGGAGTAAACCATTCTCCGCTGTAAGTGAGTTCTGCAAACTTGTTTGCGACGATTTGTTTGAAAGACTGTGTCTGTTTGTCGAGGCAGAGGTACTCAAGCTCTTTATGCGCCGCATAGAGAATTGTCCCCCCGGGTGTTTCATATACCCCTCTTGATTTCATTCCGACAACTCTGTTTTCTACGAGGTCGATTGTGCCTATTGCATTTTTTCCGCCTATTTCATTGAGTTTTTTGACTATTGATGCAGGGCTCATTGTTTCGCCGTTTACTTTTACTGGTATACCCTTTTCGAAGTCAATCACCACATATTCCGGAGTATCAGGAGCTTTCTCAGGTGTAACGGAAAGATGCAGAAGTTTGTCATAATTCGGCTCGTTAGCGGGGTCTTCGAGTTCCAGACCTTCATGGCTCAGGTGCCAGAGATTTTTATCTCTTGAATAAGTATCATCTTTTTTCATTGGGACAGGGATGCCTCTTTTTTCGAGATATTCGATTTCGTCTTCTCTTGATTTGATATCCCATATTCTCCATGGGGCGATTATCTCAAGTTCAGGGGCAAGAGCTTTGATGCCGAGTTCAAATCTTACCTGATCATTGCCTTTTCCTGTTGCACCGTGGCAGATAGCAGAAGCCCCTTCTTGAAGGGCAATTTCAACAAGCTTTTTGGCAATCAGCGGTCTTGCGATTGATGTACCGAGGAGATATTTCCCTTCATATACAGCATCAGCTTTCAGTGTCGGGTAAACATAATCTTCGACGAATTCTTCTTCGCAGTTAATCAAATAATACTTGCAGGCTCCTGTATCAAGGGCTTTTTGCTCCAAGCCGTCAGTTTCCGTTCCCTGTCCTACATCTATGCAGGCTGCAACAACATCATAGTCATAGTTTTCTTTCAGCCAGGGAATAATAACTGTTGTATCCAAACCGCCAGAGTAAGCCAAAATAACTTTTTTCTTCATCTCTTTTCTCCTTTTATTCTGAATTTCCTACATTATAGACGCCATAATTGCCATTTGAGCATGCATTCTGTTTTCTGCCTGCTCAAAAATTGATGATGCATGCAGCTCGAAGGCTTCTTCTGTTATTTCCTCTCCCTTGTGTGCTGGCAGGCAGTGGAGGACAATGTGATTTTTATCTGCAAGTTTCAGCAGGTTGGTATTTATCTGATAATTTTTGAATATTTCTTTTCTTTTTTCCGCTTCGGCTTCCTGCCCCATGCTTGTCCACACATCAGTGTAGAAGATATGCGCTCCTTTTGCCGCTTCATTTGGAGAGTGCAGTATTTCGACTTTTGAACCGGAGGTTGAGGCGAATTGTTTTGCGGCTGAAATGTGCTTGCTGTCAGGTTCATAGCCTTCAGGTACAGCAACTGCTATATCAACTCCAAGAAGAGAACATCCGATTAGCAAGCTGTTTGTAACGTTGTTTCCATCGCCGATGTAAGCAAGTTTCAAACCGTTGAATTTTTTGAAGTGTTCTTTTATTGTCAGAAGGTCAGCCATAATCTGGCATGGATGTGATAAATCAGTCAGGGCATTGATTACGGGGATTGAAGAATATTTTGCGAACTGTTCAACATCGCTGTGCGCAAAAGTTCTGATGGTAATCCCATCAGCATATCTTGAGATTACTCTTGCCGTATCTTCTATGCTTTCTCTTTTCCCAAGAATAATTTCATCCTGTTTTATTACAACTGCGTTTCCTCCTAGTTTTTGAGCACCGACTTCGAAGCTGATTCTCGTTCTCAAACTCGGTTTTGAAAAATACATAACAAGCGTTTTGTTTTTCAGGATGTTTATGTCTTTTTTTGCTTTGACATCTTTTTTCAAAGACTCCGCTAAATCAAGCAGCCCTAGGATGTCGTCTTTTGAAAAATCTTCAAGATTAATAAAATGTTTGCCTTTTAAGTTCATTTCTGCCCTTTCCGTTATACACAAAAAAACACCATATCCGTATTTTGGGAGAATATGGTGTTTTCAAATTAAAACTAAAACTTTTCATGCGATTATTTTTGCACACCAGATTCAACCTGCTAGAAGAGGTTGCGACGTCGAAGTTCTGTTGTGAAAATAATCTTGTTGTTCAATTTGATATCTCTTTAATTAATCGTTCAATTTACACTTATTATACATTTTTTTGTGATTATTGCAAGTATTAATTTTAGGGATTTATGTAGCAAATTCCACAGATACTATTAAAAGTCCGTCATTCTGAGGGCTTTAGCCCGAAGAATCTTTTTTGTTTAGATACTTCGCTAACGCTCAGTATGACTTTGTTTTGGAAATTTTTGGTGGAATTTGTTGTATAAGTTCTTAATTTTTTAGTTTGAATAAAAAGTATCTTTTGAATACAATATTGAAAAAGATCGGAGGCGCAGAGGATGACAAACAAGGATAAAAAAGAGTTAATAGAAAAAATCCTGAAGCTCAAAAAAGAGAAAAATGCCATTGTGCTGGCGCACAGTTATCAGAACGTGGAGGTCGATGAGGTCGCTGATTTTGTCGGGGATTCTCTTTATTTGAGCCAGCAGGCAGCCAAAACGGATGCTGATATTATTGTCTTTGCGGGTGTTTATTTCATGGCTGAAACTGCCAAGATTTTATCTCCCGATAAAAAAGTTCTTCTCCCCCGTCTTGAAGCAGGCTGTCAGATGGCTGATATGATTAATCTGCAGCAAATCAGAGAGTTTAAATCAAAACATCCGAATATTCCGGTTGTGTGTTATGTGAACTCGACAGCAGAAGTGAAATCAGAATCGGATATTTGTTGCACAAGTGCAAATGCCGTTGAAGTTGTCAAATCGCTCAATGCCGAGAAAGTCCTTTTTGTGCCTGATACATATTTGGGAACTTATGTCGGTGAACAGCTCAAAGATGTAGAAGTCATAACATATCCTGGGTACTGCCCTACCCACCTGAGAATAAGACCTGAAGATATTCTCGAGAGGAAAAAACAATACCCTGATGCGGAAGTTCTTGTTCATCCTGAGTGCCATAAGGAAGTTGTCAAACTCGCTGATTTTGTCGGGTCAACAACAGGAATTATGAAAAGGGCAAAAGAGAGCAGCGCAAAGACTTTTATTATTGTAACCGAACTCGGGGTTGTTGAAAGACTTGAGAGAGATTTCCCAGATAAGAAATTTGTTCTTGTATCTCCGAAAGCTGTATGTGCAAATATGAAGTGGATTCATCTCGAGGATATTTTGAATTCGCTTGAAGCAGAACAGCATGAGATAGATGTTAACCCTGATTTGGCAAAAAGAGCCTATGCTCCGATAGAGAAGATGGTAAGTATTAATTCTTAAGTTTAGAAATCTCATATGCCTGTAATAACATTGTTGTAACCAAAAATAAAAATAAAGTGCAATAATAAAAATTGGAAAATGTTATTAAAAGGTCTGAAAATGAAAGATAAAATAGAACATCTTTTATATCTGAGAAGTGAAGTTATGGCTGCACTTGGGGAATTAAAGTTATTAACAGAAAAAATCGGTGATGAAGAAGAAATTGCATCTACTCAAATTTTTGGAAATATTTCAAATAAAATAGCTAAAAGAGCATATAAAGTTAATGAAAGTATTGGACGAATTTTAGAACAGGAATTTTTGAGATAAATTTTTGTGTGTCATTCTGAGCCTGAAGTGGCGAAGAATCTCAGTTTAGACTCTTCGCTTGCGCTCAGAGTGGTGAGGAGTTTCTCAATTGTTTCAGACAGCTTTCTCAAGGATATAGTCATCCATCACAAAACCGCCGCCGATATCTGCTTCTGCTGATTTTACGATGTCAAATCCCCAGCGTTCATAAACTGCAAGCGACGGCAGGTTGAACTTGTTGCAGGTGAGCTGAATTTTGGGCAGGTTATACTCTTTTGCTTTTGTTTTGATAAATTCAAGAGCTTCTTTGCCGATACCCTGTCCTCTTTGGCTTTTATCGACATACAGTTTTGATAAGAACAGATGACCCTGTCTTTGTTGTATTGCAAAATATCCGATGTTTTTATCCCCGTCTTTCACAAGAAAATATTCATATCCATCATCATTAATTTGCTTTGTAATCGGCTCTTCTGACTGGAGGTTTTTGAGCATATAGTCAATTTGCTCCTGTGAGATAATAGATATGAAGTATTCATTCCATATTTTATGAGCAAGCTCGCTAAGTTCTTTGATATGTTGGTTAGTTGAAACTTTGTTTATCTCCATAGCTATTCTCCTTATTTAAAATATAAAATTGCAAAAAGCCCGATTACAACACAATATGCGGCGAAGAAATTCAGGCTGTATTTCCCGAGGAAAATCAAAAAGTATTTTATGCATGCATAGCCAACAACGGCAGCGAGTACGCTCCCTAGGAGAATAAGCCCCCAGTTGAAAGTTTTGAGCTCTTCAAATCCAGTTACTTCGATACAGTGATAGAGTGCAGCGAGCAATATAACGGGAATACTTAACAAAAATGAATAACGGGCTGATTTCACCCTGTCCATACCGCATAAGAGTCCTGCAGCGATTGTTGACCCTGAGCGTGAGAGCCCCGGGGTAACTGCAAACCCTTGAAATAACCCGATTAAGACAGCTTTCTTCCAGGTTAATTTGTTATCTCTCGGGTGCTTTTGAGAATAGAACTCTGTGAACCACAGCACGAAAGCTGTAAGCAAAAGGAAGAATCCGACTCCTTTGGGATTAGATACGAGTGACTCGAAGAAATCTTTGAAAGGCAGAGCAAAAGCTATTGTGACAATTGTTCCGAGAGCTACATACGGTACCATCATTGCTTCAGGATTGTTATCAAAAGATTTTTCTTTTACTGCTCTGAAAAAGCTTTTGAAGATATTGACCAAATCTCCCCAAAAATAGATTACTACAGCGACCAAAGTGCCGATATGCAGCATAATATCATAGAAAACCTCCTGATTTCCTCCTGAGGTGAGCTCTGCTCCTGTGAATGTTTTGTATAAAGATGAGGTGATGATGAGGTGCCCTGAGCTGCTGATTGGCAGAAATTCGCTCAGTCCCTGCACTACACTTGTTATTATCGTTTGCATTAAGTCCATTTCGAAAACTCCTCCAGCTTCTTTCAATCATCTTATACTAAAAGCCAAATAAAAAACAGCCCGCATCAAAAGATACGGACTGTTTGGTTTTTGGAAAATTGATTATACGTTTGCTGTTGTTTTTGCTTGCTTTACAACATTTTCAAGAGCTTCAAGCGCATCAGCAGGCAGTTTATCGAGTCCTGCTTTTTCTGTTTCTCTTGATTTTACGAAATCAATTCTGTCTTGCATACGTTTGATGAACTGTTCGGCGTATTCAGTGTTTTTGAAAGAAGCGTCAAATCCTTCGATGTTCATAATTTCTATATCAGAGAAGTTTTCCCATTTTTCGAATTTGGCGGTTCCTTCAACAATTGCTTCCAAAATACCGAGTGTGTGTTTCGGCTGGACTTTTGTTCCCATAAATTCGCCTGTGTTCAGAATATAGCAGTCAACGCCGTCTGCTATCAGCTGTTTGAATCTTGTATAGTCCATTTCGAGAGGATAAACTCTGAACGGGTTTGCATAAGGTTCAACAACAAGTGCGTTCGGGTCAACTCCTGCAACAAGTCTTTCTGCTGATGAACGTTTTGTTGCGAGTGTTGCTCCCATTGCAGAGCCGAGAGATGCCCCGCTGAGTTTCAGCACAGGAGGAATCGTCGGATCTTTCATCAGCCAGAATATTGCATTAATCGGTTCATCAACACGGTCAACTCTGTTTGGCGACCAGAGTTTTGATTTGACTGCACGACCGTTGCCGTTTCTTATATCCTCTGTTACCGAATAGACTTTTCCGTCCTGACCTTCGATAGCACCGTTGTTTTGTTGGGTGAGAATATATTTGTTATCGTCACATCCTATCGGGTAGTCCGCTGTTTTGTCGAAATAAGCAGGCTCCAGAGCTATTGAATATTTGTCATGGACGTTGATGATGAATGCGTCATCATGCAAAACGGTAATATCATATTTGTTGTTATGTTTTGCGTGTGTGATTGTTGATTTTCCTGAACCAGAAAGACCGAATACAGCTGCCTGGAATGATTTGCCGCCTTCGAGGTTGTATCTTTTCATACCGCCATGGCATGATGCATAGCCGTTTCTTGCTGCTGCACCCCATGCGAGAGTAAGAGTACCTTTTTTGTGTTCGCCGAAGTATCTCATACCGAGAATAGCCGCACAGTTGTGGGCAGGGTCAAAGAAAGTCAATCCGTAAGGGAAGTCAGGATGTGACCAATCAGGGTCAGAGAACACATAAAGGTCGCCTTCTGCTATTTTTCTTGAATTTTCGTACATTTGAGAATAAGTTTCGTTCATATACTGGAAGTTCAGCATCCAGGAATACATAATATTTTCAAAGCCTTCAGGTATTAACAGGTGAGCTTTTACCATAAAGTCTTTGTCAAGACCTACTACCACTTCTGTTCTGTACATAAGTTTGTAGCGTGTTTGATATACTGCTTCTCTGATTACGGGAAGAAGTTTTGCTATGTCGCATCCCGGTTCTCCGACGATTTTTCTTGCAGCTGCACATCGTCCGACTACAGTTCCGTCGTTAAACAACAGCTGGTTTGCACCCTGCGGCAAACCGATTTTTTCAGGCTGATAAACGGGCATGCCTGTTAACTCAATTGTCCCAGGGCTGTCTTTTGCCAGCTTATAAGCTTCTGAAACCGTTTTGACAGGTTCTACGTTGTTGCCGAAAAACGGTGCCGTAATTGTTGCTCTGGCAGCTGACATGATTGATTTCAGCTCGTCAGAACTTGTAAAAAATTCGATAGTACTCATTTTTTGCCTCCTTTATTTATATTTTCCGTTTTATTTACATAATGACAGCAGAACACCTGCTGCTACAGCCGACCCGATTACGCCTGCAACGTTAGGCCCCATTGCATGCATAAGCAGGAAGTTTTGAGGGTTGTTCTCCAATCCTACTTTGTTTACAACACGTGCAGCCATCGGAACGGCTGAAACACCTGCTGCACCGATGAGCGGGTTGATTTTATCTTTTGAGAACAAATTCATTAAACGTCCGAATAAGACTCCAGAAGCTGTTGCTACGCAGAAAGCGAACAATCCGAGGAATAAAATTCCTAGAGTTTCGAGTGATAAGAACTTATCGGCAGAGAGCTTCGAGCCTACGGTTAAACCAAGCAGGATAGTTACGATGTTGATAAATTCATTTTGAAGAGTTTTTGATAATCTTTCGGTAACGCCGCATTCTTTAACCAGATTGCCGAAGGTCAACGCACCGATAAGCGGTGTAGCATCGGGCAGGAATACAATGCAAAGACCGAGAACGACAAGAGGGAAAATGATTTTTTCTCTTTTTGACACTGGTCTCAGCTGTTTCATCTCGATTTTTCTTTCATCAGGTGTAGTGAGAGCGTACATAATCGGCGGTTGAATAATCGGTACAAGCGCCATATAAGAATAAGCCGCAACAGCTATAGCTCCCAATAAATCAGGCGCAAGTTTTGTTGTCACGAAGATTGATGTCGGACCGTCGGCACCTCCGATAATACCGATTGATGCCGCTTCTCTCATTCCAAAGTCAAAACCGCAGTATTGTCCTAAAAGCAGCGCACCCATCAGTGCTCCGAATATCCCGAATTGTGCGGCGCCACCGAGAAGTGCTGTTTTGGGGTTTGCAATCAGCGGTCCAAAATCAGTCATGGCACCTACTCCCATAAATATAAACAGCGGGAATAAGCCTGATTCAATCCCGTAGAGGTATATCAGGTGCAGAAAACCGTTTCCTTCAGCAATTCCAGCAACAGGTATGTTTGCAAGAATGCCTCCAAAGCCGATAGGCAGCAGAAGAAGCGGCTCAAATTCTTTTTTAATTGCCAGATAAAGCAGTACAAGACACACTCCGAACATGATGATTGTTCCGTACATATGCAGGAACTGTTCTATTCCGCTGAGCCCCGCTTCAGGAGATTTTATCATATTTGCGTAGCCTGTTACGTTGTTCAGGTCTGTTAAACTCTTTATTATATCCACTTTCTATCTCCTTTTGTCTTAGTTTATGCTGACGAGCGTTTGTCCTGTGACAACCTGCTCTCCCGAAGAAACCGAAATTGATGAAACAACACCTGATTTTGGAGCTTTGATGTCTGTTTCCATCTTCATTGCTTCTATAACGAGGAGTGTATCACCTTCGTCGACATGGTCGCCTTCTGATACAACTATTCTCATAATTGCGCCAGGAAGCGGTGATTTTACTTCTGTTTCTCCTTCAGAGTGATGGGCGGGTGTTGAAGAATCAATGCCTTCTTTGAGTGAAACGTCATAAGTTTTACCGTTTACGACGGCTTTGTTGCCTTCAAATTTTACCGCATAATTTTTGCCGTTGACTTTGACTGTATAGGCATCTGATTTGCCGGCTGATGTTGTTGAGGCAGGAGTGTTTTTTCTGACTCCGATTGTTCCATGACCCTGAAGGAAGGCGATACCTTTTTCTTTGCAGGCTGCAGCGATAAAGATATTTTCTTCTGTTTGCTCGAGATTTGCATCAGCGAGCATTTTCTTTGCTGCTTCAATTCCTTTGTTCGGGTCTTTATCATTCAAATCAACGACAGTTTCTGTTGTCGGTTCTAGTCCGAGTTGTTCCGAGGCAAGTTTGATAATGTCTTTATCAGGTTCGCATGGGGTTTTTCCGAAATATCCGAGAACCATTTTGCCGTAGCCTTCGGTTATTTTCTTCCAAGGTCCGAACATTACGTTTGAGTAGGCTTGTTGGAAGTAGAATTGTGAAACCGGAGTAACTGATGTTGCAAATCCGCCTTTTTCGACAACTTCTTTCATTGCTGTTACAACTTCAGGGAATTTGTCCATGGTACCGTTATCTCTCATCATCTGGGTGTTAGCTGTAAGGGCGCCGCCCGGGAGAGGTGATGAGATTATGACCGGATTAACAGCGAGAGCTTCAGGAGGGAGGAAGTAGTCTTTCATGCATTCTTTGAAGATTTCCTCTGTTTCGAGAATTTTTTCGATGTTTATGCCTAGGTCATATTCAGTTCCTTTGAGGGCGTGCCACATTGATACGATATCAGGCTGAGCTGTGCCTCCTGAAACAGGTTTCATGGAAAGGTCAATTCCGTCTGCGCCGCCGTCGAGCGCTGCAAGGTAAGCTGCAAGACCTGTGCCGGCTGTTTCATGAGAGTGAAATCTGATATGGGTGTCTGCGCCGAGGATTTCTCTTGTTCTTTTGATTGTTTCATAGACTTTTCTCGGTGCTGATGTCCCTGAGGCATCCTTGAAAGCTATCGAGGTGAAAGGTATGCCTGCGTCGAGGATATTTCTCAATACTTTTTCGTAGAAGGCTACGTCATGCGCTCCTGTGCATCCGATGGGGAGTTCCATCATGGTTATTGTGACTTCGTGATTCAGCCCGTTGTCAACGATGCACTGACCAGAGTAGATAAGGTTGTGAACATCATTCAGGGCGTCGAAGTTTCTAATGGTTGTCATTCCGTGTTTTTTGAACAATTTTGCGTGGAGGTTGATGATATCTCTCGGTTGAGAATCAAGTCCGACGACGTTAACCCCTCTTGCGAGAGTTTGAAGGTTTATGTCAGGACCGACAGTTTTTCTGATAGTGTCCATCATATCAAAAGCGTTTTCGTTGCAGTAGAATATCGGAGATTGAAATCTTGCGCCGCCTCCTACTTCAAAGTGCTTAAGTCCTGCGTTGACTGCTGATTCAAGAGCGGGAAGGAAGTCTTTTGTGAAAACTCTTGCACCGTATACAGATTGAAATCCGTCTCTGAAAGAGGTGTCCATTACTTTAATTTGTTTTGTTGCCATAAGTAGATTATCCTTTTTTGTCTTTTAACTTAATGCTTTTGTTGCAGCTATAGCGACAGCTATTTCTTCATCAGGAGAAGAGGGAGTTTTTTTCTTTGTTGTTTCTTCTGCTGTTTGTTCAGGGAAGAACTTGTTAACTACGCTGATTATTTTTGCGCACAGGTGCATAGCGAACACCTGTATGGTCAGGAAGATGAATACAACTCCCATCCCGACTACGGTAACGATTAATCCGTTTTCTAACATAATATATCTCCAACTAATACTACAGATTTGTGACCTTTGTCGTCGATGAGCAGCGAGCCGTCGTTGTTAATTTGTGCGGCTGTTGCCCGTTGTTCTTTATCAAAGTTTTTTATGAGAATTTCTTTCCCGAGGAAAGTGCATTTTGAGGTGTATCTTTCTTTTATCAGATTGAAGCCATTTTCCATAAAAGTATCATATTCATCAAAGAAAGCGTTCAGAAGGCTTCTTAAGAAGATATCAGGGTCTGTTTCTTTTTTCAGCTCCAGGCTGATGGAGGTCGCAGGCTGGTCGATTTTTGAGAGAACATCTCTTTTTGTATTGAGATTTATGCCGACACCTATTACTATTCCGTTGAGTTTGTTCCCTCTGATTGATGTTTCGCTCAGTATGCCTGAAACTTTTTTGCGGTTAATTTTTACATCGTTCGGCCATTTTATTTCCGGTGTAAGACCGTATTTTTCAATCAATTCGGCGATTATTACAGACATATACTGGGTAAGATTTGGAAGAGGAAGCGTGTTGTCAAGATTTTCGGACGGTTTGAGAACTATTGAAAAATAAAGGTTGTCGTAGTCGTCTGATATCCATTTTCTTTTGAAGCGTCCGTATCCGTTTGTCTGTGTTCTTGCTCGGATTATTGTTTTGTCATCAAGCTGAAGGATATTATCGAGAGCGTATTTATTTGTAGACTCCAGTTTATTAAAATAGATAATTCTATATTGAGGCATAATACTAATTTATTATTTATATCCAAAACTTTTTCTTAATTGTACTACAAAATCAACAATTGTGCCAGAAACACTAATTAAATATCCATCATGTTTCATAGAAAACAATTGTATCTCCGAGTTTGATTTCAGTGTTTCCATGCGGAACAAAAGATTCAACTCCACGTTTTATGAGGGCTATCAGGAAGTTGTCAGGGAAGTCGATTTCGTTAATCTTTTTATTAAGCCAGTCATGACCTTTGTCGATAACTGTTTCGCAGAGTTTTATGTCATCGTTTGATTGAACAACTGTTGTGCCGATTAGCACTTCATCCCCTTCCTGCAAGATAGTGCTTCCTTTGGGTACAATTTTTTCGTTGTTGCGTTTGATAACAAGAATCAACGCATTATTGCTGACTTTTATGTCTTTGATGGCGCACCCTTTCCACGGGTGGGAGTCTTTTATCGTAAGTTTGTTGAGGGCGATAGCTGACTCTTGCTGGTAGTCGTTGAAAGTTTTTCTTACATCAGAGAATTTGTCTATCATATCATCACGTTTTGCAATAACCGGCAGCAAAGAACCCTGTATTGTCACCGATAGTAGGGCAACTACGAAGACAATATGAAATATATCATGTTTCATTGCCGTGCTTTCTGCTACCACCATGATAGCGAATACTATTGAAGCGGCACCTCGAAGACCTGCCCATGAGATGAAAGATATCTGGTTCCATTTTGCTTTGAAGGGCAGCATAACTGCTGAAACGGCAAGAGGTCTTGCAATGAATGACAGAAAAACGGTGATTAGTATTGCAGGCATGAGAATTTCAGGAATTTTGTGAGGGAATGAAAGGAAGCCTATGAGGAAGAATATAATGACCTGTGATAGAGCGGTGATGCCGTCGAAGAAATAAATGAGGTTTATTTTGTTTTTTATCGGGCTGTTGCCGAGGATAATCCCTGTAAGATACACGCTCAGATAGCCGTTTCCGCCGAGCAAATCCGGGAGTGAAAATGACACGAGCGCAACTGCCACCATAAATATTGTATCCGTTCCTTCAGAGAGCAATTTTGTTTTTTTGAATATATATATGGTGGCATAGGCAATCAGAACTCCGAAAAGTATGCCGAAGAATATTTGCTTAAACAGTAATGATGTGAGGCTTAGCAGGCTTCCTCCTTTCATAAGGATAATCCCGAGCATGGTAAGCAGGTATGCAAACGGGTCGTTGCTGCCGCTTTCCATTTCAAGAAGCGGAGCGGTGTTGTATTTGAGGTTGAGCCTTTTTGAACGTAGGATTGAAAACACGGAGGCGGCGTCTGTTGAGCTGATGATGGCTCCGATTAGAAAGCTTTCCGCTGCGGGAAGTTTTAGGGCAAAATGACAGAAAACGGCTGTCAGTGCGGCAGTCAAAATTGTGCCGACGGAGGATAGCAGAGCTGCCTGCATAGTGACTTTGTTATCATCAGGTTTTTTGGTGCAGAATCCGCCGTAGAAGATTATGAACAGCAGACCTATCGAGCAGAGTTTTGCTGTCAGGTCATAATCCTCGAAAGATAATTTGAGAATACCGTCAGAACCGAACAGAACTCCAAGAAACATAAAGAACACAAGCGAAGGTATGCCCAATTTGTTTGAAAATTTGTTGGTGACAATGCAAGATAGTATTACAATTGCGCAAAACAGTATTATTGCAGACATAACGCCAATTTTATAATTCTAAACCATACATATAATATCATAGACAGGTATAGATTAATAGGAGTTATTACTCGGAGATTAAATCATCTTTGACAGGTGATTTGTTCAGAAGTTCAATAGCTTGCTCTGCTGTTGACGCTACGTCATTGTAATATTGGCTTTCGAGCCCTTGGGTTTGTTTTGAGGCATCTTGTGATAGTTTTTCAACCTGTCTTAGCAGATTTACGGTACTTTTTATTGATTTGAAGAAGTCGCCTTCGAATTTTATGAGTCCTTTTTCTTCCATCTCAGTGATTGTATTTTGCCATAATTCCGAATTATTTTCTGATGGTTGAGCCCATTGCATTATGTATTTTGCATAATTTGAGTCTATGTTTATTTCATCAGAGAGTGAGTCAAGACCGAGATATTTTAGCTGTAGATTGTTAATTTTTTGACCTTCTCTTTTCATTATGGCGAAAGATTTGTTTAGGGTTTGATTTTCTTCATTCTGTTGTTTTTTATGCGGTGATTGATTTGTTTTATGAGGATCCTGATATATTTGAGGTGCGCAGAGAGAGCCTACAATTCCCGCCATATCTTCTGGAGCCATTCCAAAGAACATACCGCCTGCGATAAGTTCTGAAAGAAGAAGTTCGTTTGTTCCTCTGATATCAGATACAAGGCTTCCTTTAAGGGGGATGTTGTAAGTTCCGTCGCTGCGTTTTTCGATAAATCCGAGATCTTCCATAATATTTTTGAGTCCGTTGAGTTTTCTCAGGCTTTTGTCTTTTGTTTCTTGCGGGTTATCAGAGTTGAAGACAAGGAATGATCTGTCGAGAAATTCATCTGCCATTTCCGAGCTGTAGTGCCCGTTGTTTTTCTTTAATAAGTTAATTAACAGGCGGTAAGACATATCAAGTTTGCTTGTGATTTTGTCAGGTTCCGCAACTGCCAGTTGTTGAGCCAGTTTATAATCTTTTTCCGTTTCCGTTAATATAACGACGTTGCCTACTTTGTCTATACCTCTTCTGCCGGCTCTTCCTGTCATTTGCTGGTATTCGTTTGCCGTGAGAGGGCGTCTTTTTATTCCGTCTATTCCTTCTGTCGGGATTGATACGGGTTTGTACAAGCTTGTCAAAACTGTTGTTTTGGCGGGCATGTTTATGCCAGCAGAGAGAGTTTCCGTTGAAAAGACGACGTCGATAAGTCTTTCTCTGAAGAGTTCTTCTATAAGCCTTTTATACCCGGGGAGCATGCCTGCGTTGTGGATAGCAACACCGTTGTAGAGGCATTTTCTTGCTTTGTTGTTGAACTCTGTTCCAAGGACGATGCCGTTGTCTTCATATTCTTTTATTTTTTGTTTTATTAGCTCCATTCTCTCTCTTTTTTCACGTCTGCTTGTTTGTGTGAATTGTTCCTGATGTTTCTTCTTTACCTTTTTGGAGTCCAGTTTTGAGCGGGTTGCATCTATGTGCTCAGAGTATTCCTCAGCCAGCCGTTCGCAGTCTTTTTTGCTGAAGACAAAGACTATCGCAGGCATTTTTGAAGAGTCTGATTTTTTGATGCCATGCAGGTGGTCAAGGAGGGAGTTTACCGCTTCAGAGTTTATTTTTGATGTGTCACCTTTTTTCTTCGGATATGGAGAAATTGACTTTTCAAGAGGGGTTGTTATGTTAGCAAGGGTAAGGGCTATTTTTTCGGCGTCTTCTTTTGGTATGTATTGTTTTTCGAGTTTTGCAACCAAGTCGTCAGTGCCGATTTTGGCATTTGTATCATAGTGATAGAGTTCAAGCAGTGCGCTTAATCCCTCCTGCGGTGTGCTTTTTTTGTCCGGATGGAGATATTGTGCGAGTTCTTCGAGAATTTGGTTTGTTCTGTCGGGGATATTTTCAAGATGCAGGGTTTTTGAAAGTTCTTTCAGGTCAATTTTTTTTGAGAACATAGGGTTCATCCCTGAGGCGTCAAAGCTGTAGAACTTCAGAGGAACATGTCTTTCTTCCGGAGGAACATCTATACTTGTGACGTGTTTTGAAGGATTAATATGCTGCATCCACTGCGCTATTTTATCACTGTTTGCTACTGTTGCAGAAAGTGCTATCAGCTGGGTATCTGACGGGCTGAGCATAATTGCTTCTTCCCAGGCTGCACCCCTGTCAGTGTCGTTCATGTAATGAAATTCGTCAACAACAACGCTATGAGGCTTATCAGGCATGGTTTCGTTGTCCTGCTGCGAGCTGCTCAGCATATTCTGGTAGATTTCCGTTGTCATGACTATTGTAGGCATTGTTATATTGTGTTTTATGTCGCCTGTCATAATGCCTACGTCACCGAATTCTTGAGTGAAGTCATCGAGTTTCTGGTTTGTGAGGGCTTTTAAAGGAGTTGTATAATAAGTTCTGTCGCTATTTTCCATATTTTTGTGTATGGCGTATTCTCCGACGAGGGTTTTCCCTGTGCCTGTAGGTGCAGTAAGAACGAGAGAGTCGCCTCTTTCGATTGCTTCCGCTGCCAGAATTTGGTATTTATCGGGTGTTATATGGGGTTTGAATTCTTTGTATCGTTTGATAACACGGTCTGTTTCTGTTTGAGAACCAAAGGTTATACCAAGTTTGTTAAAAGATGAGAGATTTTGCAAATAGGTTTGTAAAGAAGCATTTGTGTTATTTTGAGAAATAGTTTTCTTTGTGTATTTATGTCGGTATTTGTTGTTATATATCTGCTGTAGATTTATGCTGTTAAGGCTTACTAACATCATTCCCCCTTATGATCTCTTTTGTTTATGCATAAAAGCCTCTCAACGTAAAAATTTGACAGCTTGTAACATTTAATTAAGAATAGAAAACAAAAGAGAGGGTTTTCCATGGCAAAGATAAATATATTGAGCGTGCAAATGCATCCAGAATGCGGGGAGAAGATGCAGAATCTTCAGAAGGCGAAAAACCTGATTGAGGGGGCGCATATTAATCCGGATTTGGTTGTATTTCCAGAGTTTTTTACAACAGGGGTTGATTTTGATGTGTTTGTAGAGCAGGCAGAAGAAGAACAGCATAGTGAAACGCTCAGATTTTTGTCAAATCTGGCAGCGAGGTATAACACGCATATAGTATGCGGAACGATTATCGAGAGAGAAGGGGATAAGTTTTATAATACGAGTTATATGCTTGACAGACAGGGGCAGATTGAGGGGAAGTACCGAAAAATTCACCTTTTCAACTATATGGGAGGAAGAGAAGGCGAGTATCTCACGGCAGGAGATGAAACTGTTGTCGTCAATACAGACATAGGCAGGATAGGCATGTCCGTGTGTTTTGATATAAAATTTCCTCTTCATTCCAGGGAGTTGATGAAAAAAGGTGCTCAGATTATAGTCAGTCCTACTGCCTGGGGTTCTCCGATTGTAGAGGAGTGGAAAGCTTTGAATATAGTTCGGGCGTCAGAAAATGCGTTGTTTTTTGTGTCAGCTGATTTATGCGGAGAGATTCCGTATTATCCCGTTCCTGCTTCCGGAAATTCAGCTATAGTAAATCCTTACGGTGTTGTGCTTGATACTTTGGATAAAGAAGAGGGTGTTATTTTTGCTCAAATAGATTTGGATGAGGTAGAGAAAATCAGGAGCGAATTTCCTGTTGAGAGTTTATAGGAAGATATTGTTATGATTATACTTGATAATCCTTATGTTTCGCCATTGTTGGAAGATACGGTCGCAAAAAAATCTTATCCGGTTTTGAGTAACGAGATGGCTCGCAGTTTATCAAAGTTTGATATGATGAATGTTTTGAGTGATGAAGCTGCTGTTGATTTGCTGAAAGGAGAGAAAAATCCGCAGTTGTATTCAAATTCAGAGAATGCAATAAACTGGATATCAACTCATCTGAATTTTAGTGAACTTCCTCAAAAAATAGAGTTATTCAAAAATAAGGGCGAATTTAGAAGATTGTTGAAGGAGATTTATCCTGATTTTTATTTTTTCGAGTCAGGTTTTGATAGTCTTAGCACGCTGGATACTGAAAAAATTCGATTTCCTGTTGTTTTAAAACCCTGTGTCGGTTTTTTGAGCATGGGTGTTTATATAATCAGAGATGCAGAAGAGTGGGCTGATGTTATAAAAAATCTTCGGGATGACATCGAAAAGTTCAGAGGTCAGTTCCCAACAGAAGTGGTTGATGCTTCGAGCTTTATAGTCGAAGAGTTAATCAACGGAGAAGAGTTTGCGATAGATGCGTATTTTGATAAATATGGAAAACCTGTTATTTTGAATATTTTCAAACATCCGTTTTCAGATGAAACGGATGTCAGTGACAGGGTGTATTTTACGTCAGGAGAGATAATCAAAAGCAACCATGACAGGTTTGAGAGTTTGCTTTCGCAGATAGGCAGTCTTGCACAGCTCAGGAATTTTCCTCTGCATATGGAGGTTAGAGTTGATGGAGAGAGGGTTGTTCCGATAGAGATTAACCCGATGAGATTTGCCGGGTGGTGCGTGACAGACCTTGCTTATTTTGCTTACGGGATAGATGTTTATGAATATTATTTTGAGCAAAAAACTCCTGATTGGGAGAAGATTTTGAAAGACAGGGGAGGAGAATTTTATTATTTTACGATTGCAGAAGTTCCAGTATCTCTTGATAAATCTGAGATAAAAGATATTGATTATAATGCATTTTTGAAAAATATCTCCCATCCTCTTGAGGTTCGAAAAATTGATTATCGCAGGCACCCTATTTTTGCAATTGTATTTGCGAAGACTGATGATTATTCAGAGATGTCAAATATTTTGAAGAAAGATATGAGGGATTTTATAATAATCAGATAATAAAAAGCCGGAACCTGAGAGTTCCGGCTTTTTATTTTTGAAGGTGTGATTTTTAGAATCCGAAACGGCTGAAGAAGTTTCTGAAAAAGCCTTTTTTGTTCTGGCATTCGCAGTCATCAGGAGCACAGTCGCAGTCGTTGTTGCAGTCGCATGGGTCAACTTTTTGTTCGCACGGGTCGCAAGGGTCACACGGGCATGGGGCTGCTTTGCCTGTTTCACACGGGCATTGTACCTGAGGCGGACAGTTGCAGTCAGGTTTCCCGCAGCCGCAGTCTGCAAAGGATGTATTTGAGCAGACTGTCATCGCACATAGCATAAGCAGGCTGAGCATAAGATTTTTTTTCATATGGTTATTCCTTTTTTATGTAAGCAGGACCTGTTCAGGTTCTGCGATAAATCTAACACCTTTTATCGGAAATTTGAATTGATAGAGTTATTAGGTCAGTATGGTGAATTTGGTTTGATTTGTTTTTAATTTTTTTCTAGAATTTTAGTTATCAAATAATCCTGGTAGCTGAGAGTATGAACGCACCCGATTTTTTTTATAAAACAAAAGGTTTTTTCAAAGAGATAGCAAGAAGTGAAATAGTTTTGCAGGCTGTTTTGGTCGGATTGATATCAGGCATTCTTGTTATACTTTTCAAAGAGAGTATAAGCTGGTTATTTGATTTTATTCAGTTTAAAACAGGGGTGTTTCCTTTTTCTTATCGTTTGCTTTTGTTTCCGTTAATAACAACTTTAGGCGGGCTTGTAGCAGGGATACTGGTGTTCAAAATTGCTCCTGAAACAAGAGGAAGCGGTATACCTTATGTAAAACTTACTCTTGCACGAATAGGAAGAGGAACAAGACTGCGCAGTATAGCAGTGAAGTTTTTTGCAGGAGTTGCCGGAATCGGAACAGGGCTTTCGCTTGGTCGGGAAGGACCGAGCGTTCAACTCGGAGCAGGTTCGGGTGCTCTGGTTGCAAAGATATTCAGGATGAAGGGCACTAATCAGGACAAGCTTATTGCTTCTGGGGCAGGTGCTGCGATAGCTGCGACTTTTAACGCTCCGATTGCAGGAGCGATTTTTGTGCTGGAGGAGTTAATTCAAAAATTTTCTCCCGCTCTTTTATTTTCTGTTCTTGTTTCTACGGTGAGTGCTGCAGGTATTGCAAGATATTTTCTCGGAGATAATCCTTCTTTTGTTATTCCTCAGCTGTCTTTTTTTGTGAGGATAGAAGATATCTGGGTGTTTATCTTGCTCGGAGTTGTTGCAGGTGTTGTTGGCGTCTGTTTTTGCAAGATGATTTTTTTCAATATAACTCTTTTTGAGAAAATGACAGTTATTCCCCAGTGGGCAAAGCCTGCTGTTGCCGGTTTTTTTGTCGGAGTGTTCGGGTTATTTTTGCCTTATATCCTCGGGTCTGGAAATCTTGCAGTTGATATGCTGTTAGCCGGGAAGTTTGGCTTTTTGTTGATTTTGATTATTTTTGTCGGGAAGTTTGTTGCAACACCTTTTTGTTTTGCTTCAGGGGCAGCAGGGGGAATATTTCTTCCTACATTGATGCTTGGTGCTTTTTTAGGGTATTTTTTATCATCATTGTGTATTTTTTGCGGGATTGAGTTGAATCCTGCAGTTTTTGCACTTGTCGGGATGGGGGCATTTCTTGCTGCTGTTGCCAGGACACCTATTACTGCTGTTGTTATGGTTTTTGAGATGACAGGTGATTACAATCATATTCTTCCGATTATGTTGAGTGTGGCTATTTCTGATCTTGTAGCAGAGAAGCTAGGCAGTGCTCCTATTTATACTTCATTGATTTTCAGACAGGGACCAAAAAGCAGGGAGGCTGCCATGTTGAGTGAGGTAAAGGTTGAGAAAATCATGAGCAGGGAGGTTGAGCAGTTTTCTCATTCAATGAGTATTGAAGAAGCATTTGAGATAATGCAAAAAACTCATCATGGCGCTTATCCTGTAGTTTCAGATAAGAAAAAACTTACGGGTATTATTACATTTGATGATATTGAGGATGCTTTTTTGCAGGGGATATCTCATGATGAGAATGTTGAAAAAATAATGAACCCTAATCCGGTAACTGTTTATCCTGATGAGGATATTTATCGGGCTTCTTATTTGCTTCATACAACGGATACAGAGTGGCTGGTCGTAGAAGAACGGGACAAACGGGTTGCCGGTATTATTACGAGATATGATATAAACAAGTTTCTGGAAGAAAAAACACCCTGATAATATTTTATTTTTTTGAGAAAAAACTTATAATAGTTTTTATCGATACAGAATTAGGAGGCTGTTTTTATGTTAGAAACCATTTATGAAAGAAGAAGCGTAAGAAAATATCTTGATAAACCCGTTGATAAAAAAACAGTTGAAGAAATCCTCAAAGCAGGCATGTATGCGCCGTCAGCAGTAAATAAACAGCCTTGGCATTTTATTGTTTGTGATACAAAAGAAGCAGTTGAAAGGGTTCATAAGCTGCATCCTTATTCAACGATGCTGAAGACGGCTCCTGTCTGCATTCTTGTGTTCGGAGATACTGATTTGGAGTTTTGCCCGGGTTTTTATATTACCGATTGTTCTGCGGCAACAGAGAACATTCTCCTTGCTGCGAAGGCTCTAGGGCTTGATACATGCTGGCTTGGGATTTATCCTCACAAGGATATGCAGGAAGCTTTCTCAAAGGAGTTCAATCTTCCGAAGAATATTATTCCTTTTGCTGCGATAGCTCTAGGTTATGGAGATGAGAAAAAAGAACGCCCCGAGAGATTTGACGCAAAAAAAATACATTACAATAAGTGGTAATCAGTGGAACTTATATAGAAAATTCCACAGATACTATTAAAAGTCCGTTATTCTGAGAAATTTAGCCAGAAGAATCCTTTTTGTTTAGATACTTCGCTAACGCTCAGTATGACATTGTTTGGAAAATTTTTGGAGGAATTTTCTATATAAATCCCTAATCAGCCGTATAAGATTATTAAAACAGAGCCTGTCACCATAATAAAACTCCCCAAGAGTTTTTTCCCGATGTCTTTTTCTTTGAAAAATTTATAACCCAGCACAACACTGATGATTGCCGAGAGCTGGAAGATTGCGAGTGCGTAGCCTACGTTCATTTTTTCGAAGACATAGTTCGTTGTCATCTGCATAGAAGCTACGCAGATGAGGAGACAGAGATATTGCCAGAGCCGGTTTGTGTTGAGTTTTTTGATTTCTGATTTGATGTTGACTTTTTCAGGGAATAGGAAGAAAAAAGAAAACAGTGCGCCAAAGCAGCTCCAGACAACAAAAGATATAAAAGGAGAGGATTCTGTTATTACTTTTTTGATGAGTGCTGCTTCTGTTGCCGTGAAGATGGTTGCGTATATTCTGAATTGTATATCTTTTCTTGAGAGCAACTTCAAAGAAAATTTTTCTTCAAGGGTGTCAAATACAAAATAACTGCCGTAGATAATCAAAATCATTCCTGCAAAACCAATGATTCCCGGAAATTCTCCGAGAAAAATTATGCCTGCAAGCATTCCTATAATTGATTTATAAGAATTAATCGGTCCGAGAACAGAGAGTTCTCCGTATTTGATTGCCTGTATTAGAAAACCGTTGCCCAGGGCACCCATTATGCCCCCTGATATTGCAAAAATCCAGAATGTTTTTGAGAAACCTCCCCAGTTTGTTGAATAACTCAACAGAAGAGAGCATACGGCGAGGAAGAAATATGTGACGAAGTTTATCCACAAGGGATTTACCTTCTGATTGCTCAGTTTTTTCTGAAAGACATTCCCCAGAGGATTTGAGAGTATGCGTAGTATTATCGAAAAATATAGTGAGAGCATATTTCGTTTATGTTGATTTACAATTTGATTTAATAATATTATCATTAAATAATCGGTTCGGTATAAAAAGAGAGTACGAAAGATTATGAAAAAAATTGTTGTTTTAGGGATTACACTGATGATGGCTGTTGTTGTCCTTTCAGGTGTTTCAGTATTTGCAAAAGAGAAAGATAAAGCACAGCCCTCAAAAGAGGTTGATATAGTGCTTCCAAATCCGGATAAAAACGGCGGTATTCCTCTGATGAAAGCGTTGAATAACAGAAAAACAGAGAGAGAATTTTCAGAGAAGCAGGTGTCAAAGAGGATGTTATCAAATCTTCTCTGGGCTGCAAACGGCATAAATCGTGAAGATGGACGCCGCACGGCGCCGACTGCCAGAAACAAACAGGAAATAGAAATTTATGTTATATGGAATAAGGCTGCGTACTGGTATGATGCGAAGAAAAACAAACTTGATTATATAAAATCAACCGATATATCTTCAGTTCCAGTTATGCTTGTATATGCCGGAGATTTGCTAAAACAAAGCAAAGAGTTGTCCTTTGTTGACAGCGGTTTTATCGGGCAGAATGTCTATTTATTCTGTGCTTCAAACAATTTGAGTACTGTTTTTAAGGCGAATGTTGAAAGAGAAAAACTCGCAGGTGAGCTTGATTTGATTTCGAGTCAGGAAGTTTTGTTTACACAGGAAGTCGGTTATCCGAAGAAAAAATAATAAACGGGAGGTTCTTCTATGGATCAGGTTTCAGCGAGCAACGGGTGTAAAAAGTCAAACTCGGCGTTCAAAAAATTCTGGGTAATTTTATTCTCTCTGCTGGTGTTGTTAATCCCATTGGGCTTTTTTGTGGGGATAGTTAATGACAGAGAAAAATACCGAAATGAGGCGGTGAGAGATGTTGCAAATTCATGGGCAGCTGAGCAAACAATTCAGCCTCCAACATTGACTTTTTATGATGAAAAAAACAAGAAAGAACTGAGCTGGGAGCTTGATAAATATGATGCGTCAGCTGTTGTTGAAACAGAGGTAAGAAAAAGAGGAATTTTCAAAGTTCCCGTTTATACCGCCGATGTTGTGATGAAAGGGAATTTTATTAAGCCTGATGGTGATATAGGAAATAATAAGTGGATTTTTTCGTTTGATGTAAGTGATTCGAAGGGATTTATCGAGCAGCCCGAGTTTAAAATAGGCAAAATGACTTCATTTGACAGTGTGTCTGATAAGCAGTATCAATATCACGCTGCATCAGGTGAGAGGAGTATTCCTTTTGAAGTAAGATTTAAAATCAGAGGTGTTAACAAACTCAGTTTTGTACCGAGTGCAAACATCAACAATATAAAAATAAAAGGGGCGTGGGCTGACCCGAGTTTTGAAGGTGATTTTCTTCCGGTGAAACGTGTTGTTTCGGAAAACGGGTTTGAAGCTGATTGGTCTGTGCCGAGGATTGCGACGCTTGATGTTCAAAGGAGAACTTATGATAATGGTTCTTCCTATGGTTATAAGGAGGTGTTGAATAATCCGTATGTAACCTGCGGGGTATCTTTGCTTATGCCTGTTGATAACTATCGTATGACAATGCGGGCTGTTAAATACGGATTTTTGTTTCTGGTGCTTACTTTTATTACATTTTTTGTATTTGAAATTACATCAAAGAAAAGGCATCCGGTGCATCCTCTGCAGTATATGTTGATGGGTATGGCTTTGCTTGTGTTTTATCTGCTGTTGTTGTCAATTTCTGAGTTTATGCCGTTTGTGTGGGCATATTTGATTGCGTCATTGATGATTATCGGTATGATAAGTTTATACACTTATTTTGTTCTGACAAAGAAAGAGAATACGGGATTTTCTTTGTTAATAGCGTTTATTCTTGCCGTTTTATACGGATTTTTATACACGCTTCTTATGCTGCAGGATTTCTCGTTAATTCTAGGCAGTGTGGGATTATTTGTGATTATCGGTATAATAATGTATGTTACGAGGGATGTTGACTGGTATCCTCAGGAGGACTAATCATATTCAGATTAGTTCAAGCAATTCGCAGGGGGTGTTGATGATGAAGTCAGCGCCCTCTTCTTCAAGGAGTTCTCTATCACGAAATCCCCAGGTTACTCCGACGCTTTTGAGGTTTGTGTTTTTGGCGGTTTGGATGTCAACATCAGAGTCGCCGACATAGAGAGTATTTTCAGGTTTTGCACCGAGGATTTCCATTGCTTTCAGCACGCTGTCAGGCGCCGGTTTTTTTCTTACGTCCGGCGATTCTCCTATTGCGACTATGATGAGTCCGTCAAAATAGTTTTTGCAAAGTTCTTTTACTGCTGTATCAAATTTGTTTGAAACAACTCCCGTTTTGATTCCTTTTCTTTTCAGCTCGGTGAGCATATCTTCTATGCCGTCATAGGCAACTGTTTTTTGATACATGGTTTTTGAGTAGTGTTCTTTGAAGGTGTTGAGGCATTTTTCGAAGTCGGGATTTTTTTCGCCGTTCGGGATAGCTCTTTCGATGAGTTTTTGCACTCCGTTGCCGACAAAGCTTCTTGTTTGTTCAAGAGTAATCTCAGGGCAGTTGAATTTTTTGAGGGCGAAGTTTGTGCTGTTTTTTAGCCCTTCGAGGGTGTTGAGAAGAGTGCCGTCGAGGTCAAAGATTATGGTGTTTATCATATTAGCTGGCTTTCATATATATTATTGATTTATTTTAGCACAATGTATATCTTGTAAATTTTTTATTTTTCGATGTTTTTATAAAGATAGCTAATGATTTATTTATAAGGAAATAATATGCTGCCAAAAATCGGGATATACCGCAATGTTTTGAACAACCTTAAATCAAATAATACAGCAGCAGTAAACAACATGCAGCTTCGGCAGGACACCGTATCATTTGGCAATGGTTCTGTAATCAGCTCGCTTGCGCAGAAAAATTTTCGGGAATTTTGCGAGGATTTATATCGGCAAGTGCCGGAAAAATGTCAAATATTGTTGAACAACAAAAGTGTCCGGAGCTATCTCGATGGGAACACAGGATGTTTTTCCGATGAATATGCAATAATAAAAAGAGAAAATATGGAAGCCTTCAAAAATGCTGTAGAGAAGACAAGCAGTGATGATATGAGAAAAATTATGTCTTCTGTCGAATCGGCGCGTCCTCAAGAAGCTGATTATACAAAAGGACAGCTGATAGCAAAAGCACTCATATTGCATGGTAATGATAAAGCTGCTTATGACTATATAATAAAATCTCCTGCCGTTTATCAGGAATATGTCTGTTCGAGCGGATATTCTCCTGATTTGTTCCTGTGCATCGGCAACTATCCTGAAAGAGTTGTTGATAATATGTCATTAGGTACTGTTAAAGAAATAGAAAAGGGGATAAAACATAACTATTACTACGGTGAATATACAGGAAACAGTGATTATTTCAGCAGGAATGAAAAAAAACGAAAAGAGCTTAGTGAGTTTTTATCATCTCAGAAGTTGGATGATGATATTACAGCATATCGAGGCGAGAGAAGCACATGGATGTTTGAGTCTGTTCCTGTAGATAAATCTCTTGCAAAGCAGGTCAGGTTGCTTGCTTTTTTGAACCCGGATTCTCGAAAAACGAAGATATTTCCGAACGCTCATATGTATTCAAGCGAACAAACACAGAGTATATATGACTATTTGAAATCAAAAGACGAGTTGTCTTTGGCTGATGCAATGCTTGTTGCAAAATACGGGAACGGACGATTTATCAAACGTCTTACGGAGGAGATAAACAACGCCGGCATACAGGATGCGAGTTTTAAATCATTTACTCTCGATAAAAATTTTGCATCAAACTGGGCGAATAACTACGGACATATTACTTCTCCGACCATTGTATCAAAAACGGTTATGAAAAAAGGCACTCAAGCAGGTTATGATGCACACAGCGGAGGAAGACAGTTTGAGTTTGTGATGAATGATAATCTCAAAAATATGACTTTTTCGAATGCGAGGTATGATAAGGCAACAAATACGTTTTATATGGATTCGAATGTTTCTGCTGTTGAGAAGTAGTGCCAAAATTGAACGCTATCATATATAATAAATCTAAGTTCTTCTGCATAGTATGTTAGAAAGAGGTATTCAATGAGTGATAAGCCCAGATACTCAAGAATCTCAGATATTTTGGATTTGGCAATTTTTATGTCATCAAAAATTCAAGGTGTAACAATTTCTGAAATAGCGCAAAGGTACAATGTTTCACGCAGAACAGCCGAACGTATGCGTGATAGTTTGACAAATATCTTTCCACAGGTGGATGAAATAGAAACTGATGACAGCCAGAAACACTGGGGATTTATTAATTATTCAATTTCAAATCTGATTTCATTTACCCCTAAAGAGATTGCAAACATTGAGCAGCTTCAAAGACGCACAACCAATAAAGAGATGAAAGAGGAACTCGGGAAAACCGTTGAAAAACTTAAATCCCTGAACAGAAAACATGCATTGCCATTAGAAAACAACATTGAACTTTATATGCAGACAGAAGGCTATGCAGTTCGACAGATGCCGCAATACAAAATCAGCCTTGAAACATTAGAGGTTATTCGTGAAGCCGTTCATCATTCAAAAATGGTAACGGGAATTTATCACGACAAAGAGCGGTTGATAGAACCTTTAGGGATGATTTACGGTGAGAAAATTTATCTTGTTGCAAAAGAAAAAGCAAAAGGTGACGGGATATACAACTATCTATTGCATAAGTTTGAAAATCTTCAACTGACAGATGAGCTCTTTGATAAAGGCGATTTTGACTTGCAGAAATACACGAATTTGTCCTTCGGGGTTTATCATGGAGATATCCTGAATGTAAAACTTCTGTTTTGTCCTGAGCTTGCAGAAGAGGCGAGCAAGTTTAATTTTCATCCGACACAATCAGGCAAATGGAACGATGATGGGACTTACCTTGTAAACTTTAAAGCAAGCGGAAGCAGGGAAATTATCTGGCATGTATTCAAGTGGGGAGCAGGGTGCAAGATTCTTTCACCTTCATCCTTGAAAAAAGAGTACAAACAATATTTGCAGGAAAACTTAAAGAACTATTAGAAATTTTGTTTAGCAATTTTGTCATCTGCGTTGCAAGTTTGGAAATTTTAAACAGGTATTAAACTGGATAAGAACAAAAGAGGATATCAAAAAAGAATTCCCTGCCCAAATGGCTAAAGGTGTGGAAAAATACTTCAAAACTAACTACACTTGCCTCAATACAAACTCAATACCTCTTCTTACAAGTAAAAAATCCGACTACAGCGCAAACAAAGACGAGCTCTCAATAATTTTCGACAAACATTATACAAACTGCCTTGATATGATTTTGAATAATATTGATAATTTTAATGATATAATATCGGATAACAACCTGATCGCTAAATGTCTTAATATCCTCAAAACTCAACAGGGCTTTATCTACCGTAATTGTTTGATATCGAAACAAGATAATAAAACAAAGGTCGAATTTAGAGAAATAACGGATTTTAATAACTTTGAAACTCTATTAAAGGCGGTATAAGATGGATGAAAAGAAAAACACCAGAGGCGGTAAAAGGGAAGGGGCAGGACGCCCGAAAGGAACGGGGCACACAATCAAAACAGAAAAAGAAAAGGTAAAAAAACACACTATAGCAGTTACAGACAGAGAGTGGGAAATTTTTCTGAAAAACGGAGGTACAAAAACCCTGAGAAAACTTATCAACCAAGGCTTATTTAAAGAACCTTAACGGAGATTAAAAAATGAATGAAGTAATTCAAATTAAAAATATGATATATGAAGTCAGGGGTTATAAAGTCATGCTTGACTCAGACCTAGCTGCACTGTATGAAGTAGAAACAAAAAGATTAAACGAGGCGGTTAAAAGAAATATTAAAAGATTTCCGTCTAACTTTATGTTTCAGCTCACAAAAGAAGAATGGCAAAATTTAAGGTCGCAATTTGCGACCTTAGACAAGGATATCAGAAAATACATTCCCTATGCTTTTACAGAACAGGGAGTCGCAATGCTCTCATCAGTTCTTAAGTCAGAAAAAGCAATACAAGTAAACATTCAAATAATGAATACTTTTGTAAAAATGCGCCAATGGGCAATAGAAAACAAAGAACTTGCTCAAAGATTAACAGAACTGGAGCATTACTTCTTACAGCACTGTAAAGAAACCGATATAGAATTTAAACAAATCTATGATGCCCTGAATCTATTGATGGAACGCACTCGACCAACGACAATAGGTTTTAAAAAAGACTAAAATTGAATATTAACAACAAAATATTGGGGCTAAGCCTGTATTTCTGCGAACATCGGCACAACAAAACATACTTCGATTTCTGTCGATAGTTCAAAAGAAAGGGGGGCGATGCTATGAATGATATCAACTTAAGCTTATTTTTAATAATCTTGTTGATTTTATGCATAAAAAACGATGCCCATCTGAAAAGATAGGCATCACTTCGATTTCATACAGGTTATGGTGGTTGCAGCCACCGCCCCGATATTTATATTATAACCGACTTTTTTGTTTTTTCAAGCCTTCACTAATATCCCATCGGAACATAATCACCATAGGCATTAAAACCATACTCAATACGCCTGCCGCCTACAGAAGTAGGAACATAGTCACCTACGGCATTGTATCCGTATTCAATGCGTTGATTTCCGACAGAAGTCGGAACATAATCGCCTACTGCGTTGTATCCATACTCAATACGCTGATATCCTACAGAAGATGGGGCATAGTCACCAATAGCATTGTAATCGTATCCATACTCATCAAAAGGACTTGCAGCATAAGCACAAACATTAAAAACAAAACATAAAGAAAAAATAATTAAACTAAATTTCTTAGACATAATACATTCCTTTCAATAACTACTCTCATATTCAATATCATCAAGTAAATCATTATAATTATAATGCCTACCGGAAGCTAGTTGATTTATTGTTGCTAATTTACTTTTTAATTCCGAGTTTTCATTTTCTAATTTCTCTATTTTATATTCCAAGTCCTCAATTTGAGGTAAATACTCAGTCTGAGCATCTTCATAACCGGCTAATCGAATAACACAGTAAAAGAAAATACAAGCTGCTATAATCCAAAATTCTTTTTGTGCGATAGTTGAATCAATATGATATAGAATATTGTTTAATTTTTCTTTTATTTTTCTTTTTATTTTAGCGAACTTATACCGAAAAGAATTTCTTTTAAGATATTTTACCTTTTTAGCACAATGAGGGCACTCATCACCGCTAAAATATCTAAAACACTCAGGACACGACTTTTCCATCTTCTGTAGTTCTCTTTTTTATAAGTTGAATTATTATTATATCATTTCAAATAATTATGTCAAAACTATTTATACTAAAGCATTTAACCGATTTTTCTACACCTCAATCTACAATAGTAGAAATTTTAAATAGGTATTAAACCCAAGCTGTTTTATCCCTTGAACAAAAGATCTACAATAGTAGAAATTTTAAATAGGTATTAAACCTCTGTACCATTTGTTAATCCTCCCTTATCTACAATAGTAGAAATTTTAAATAGGTATTAAACTACAAAGATAAAAGATTTTCAACAATATCTACAATAGTAGAAATTTTAAATAGGTATTAAACGCATCACGATAGGGATGTAAATGCAAGTAATCTACAATAGTAGAAATTTTAAATAGGTATTAAACAGATTTTTACAAATGCTATAAATCTTCTGAATCTACAATAGTAGAAATTTTAAATAGGTATTAAACACTTGGTTCGTTAAGTTTGCCGCTTTTATCTACAATAGTAGAAATTTTAAATAGGTATTAAACAAAAACAAAATCAAGTATTTTGAGGAATCTACAATAGTAGAAATTTTAAATAGGTATTAAACGGTCAACTTGATGAAAAAGGAGAACAAATCTACAATAGTAGAAATTTTAAATAGGTATTAAACAACGCCACGATTCGGAACCGAACCACAAATCTACAATAGTAGAAATTTTAAATAGGTATTAAACTTCATCAGGAAGCGAAAGAGCAATTTCATCTACAATAGTAGAAATTTTAAATAGGTATTAAACAATTGACAGGTTAAGAGTTTCTGTTTCCGATCTACAATAGTAGAAATTTTAAATAGGTATTAAACTCCTAAAATATCATCACCTTTTGTTGTATCTACAATAGTAGAAATTTTAAATAGGTATTAAACGAAGAAAGACTGGAAGAACAAGAATAAATCTACAATAGTAGAAATTTTAAATAGGTATTAAACCTTCAGGTAAGACTGTAACACAGATTGCATCTACAATAGTAGAAATTTTAAATAGGTATTAAACGCGTATATGTCACCGAGTGGATAGCTTATCTACAATAGTAGAAATTTTAAATAGGTATTAAACGTTTTAAATCCGCCAGAAAAAGTGTCTTATCTACAATAGTAGAAATTTTAAATAGGTATTAAACTACATTTATCAGCAATTATTTACATTCAATCTACAATAGTAGAAATTTTAAATAGGTATTAAACCGAACTATTCAGAATATCCGCATGGTATCTACAATAGTAGAAATTTTAAATAGGTATTAAACTCCTAAAATATCATCACCTTTTGTTGTATCTACAATAGTAGAAATTTTAAATAGGTATTAAACAATATTCCGAATGACGTTATGACGTGGTATCTACAATAGTAGAAATTTTAAATAGGTATTAAACTATTTTGTTAATTAAAATAGGAGATAAATCTACAATAGTAGAAATTTTAAATAGGTATTAAACCGCTTTTTGACGCAATCCACTCCGTAACAATCTACAATAGTAGAAATTTTAAATAGGTATTAAACAAAGACAGTAAGTTGAATATTTCTACTCATCTACAATAGTAGAAATTTTAAATAGGTATTAAACAAAAAACTTTGACTGGGATTCGGATTACATCTACAATAGTAGAAATTTTAAATAGGTATTAAACCTTTTGTCTTAAAATCGCATCCTGCAATCTACAATAGTAGAAATTTTAAATAGGTATTAAACAGTGTTCTGCGGGCATTTACAGCCTTAAATCTACAATAGTAGAAATTTTAAATAGGTATTAAACCTATATGCGGAGTTGGCAACTCCTTAATCTACAATAGTAGAAATTTTAAATAGGTATTAAACAAAAAGAACAATTTGAAGGAGAACCACATCTACAATAGTAGAAATTTTAAATAGGTATTAAACATTTATAATAAAACTAGAAAAAGAAATTATCTACAATAGTAGAAATTTTAAATAGGTATTAAACCAGATGTTTTAACCTTAGATGACACCATATCTACAATAGTAGAAATTTTAAATAGGTATTAAACCAACCGACGTCAAGGTTCTTGACGCTTATCTACAATAGTAGAAATTTTAAATAGGTATTAAACATCCACATTGAAAACATTGGTACCTAATCTACAATAGTAGAAATTTTAAATAGGTATTAAACCCTAATGGATAAATTTATACCTTTTTTACTATATTTTATTATTAAAGTACGACATATTCGGTCATTTTTCATGGTGTTTAATACCTATTTTTCAAAAAAAATTATATTAAGACTAAGGTTTGTAAAAATTTCTTATTCTACAACAATTATATCACTTTCTTCATGTTTTAGATAGCCGTATTTAGAAATTTTGCAATTTTCACTTGTTTCAATTATCAGTACGCTGTCAGATTCTGTGAACCTTTTTTCGAAGTTGTTATCTATTTCACATTTTATTACTTCTAGCATTCTTTTGCTGTTTTGTATTTTGTATACGGAGAATTGCATTCTATTTCCGTATTTTTGGAGAAATTTTGAAAATTTTGTTCGCAGTTTGTCATCTGCAATGTCGTAGCTAATTAGTATCATTGGTGAGTGTAGCCTTTGGAAATTTTATGATATTTTCGTTTTTCATGAACCATCTGTAATATTGTTGTATAAAGTCAAAGATATTTGTTTTATATTGGAGTATTTCTTCGAGAATCAGAGTTACGAAGTTGTTGCTGCAATGCCAGTCTAACTGGTATTGTCCTTTATAGAGGGTAAATTTGTAGTCTTTTATTTGCTGCAGGTTAATCATTTTTCGTATTTTGTAGTCAACAATGGGACGGAATGGTTCAATGATGTCGCATACGAGAGATTTTCTTTTATAGAATTCTTTGTGAAGGTTGCCTTTGTAGATGTCGAAACCGTAGATGTTTAGGATTGCTTCTATGTAGTTGAACAAGACAGTATATCCGATGTCCATAAGAAGGTTTATTTTATCCCTTTTGACCCGAGGTTGTCTGCCTTGCCAATTAAATTCTTTGAACATTCTGTTGAAGTAAATTTTTGCGCTAGTACCTTCAAGTCCCATAATTTCGTAGTTGTCGAAATTATTTGCGGCAAGTTTGTCGATAGTTTCATCAAGTTTTTTGATGCTGTCTTTCAATTCTTTATTTCTAAGTTTTTTCAGAAAATCTTTTTGGTTGGTTATTTTATTTATAATCAATTGTTTTGCAATTTCGGTACTTTGTGTTGTTGTGTATTGTTTTTCATGGAGAAGAAAGTTGCCTTCGAGAACGAAGTTTATGGTTGAATATACTTTGAATCCCGGGGTAAACAGGACAATTGAAAAACCGAATTTTTTGCTTCTTGATATAATTCCGCTAGTAAGTGTTATATCTCCGACAATGAAAATGGCAAAGAGATTGTAGCAGCTCAGTTGAAATTTTATTTTTCCTTCATGAGTTGTTATTATTAGGTTATCATTTTTGAAAGAAATTTTTTCTTTGTCTTTTGTAAAGACGAGTATAACTTTTTTTTCAAGAAAGTCAGGCTTTGTCAGCATAGCAGGCTCCTGTCACAGCTTGGTTCATAGATGCAGTTTTTACATTTTTCGATGTTTTGTGCTTGGAATTTTCGGATATCAAAGTTGTGTATTTCTTTGATGAGATTTCTAAATTTGTTATCAGTGTCTATGTTTTCGTAAGGGAGTTTTATGTCATAATTTTTATTATCTTTGATACTGTGAAAACGTATTTTTTTGACATCATACCCCATTTCTTTCAAGGCGTAGTATTGAGCATATAGTTGGTAGATATAACCGTCGTAGATTTTTATTATTTTATTTTTTCTTTCTGTTAGCAGTCCTTTTTCAATATCAAAGATATCAATTTTGCCGATAAGGTTAAACTCTGAACAATAGACATTGATTCCCTGCAGAATTGTTTTTTTGTCTGTATAGTCTTTGTTGTCAATTGCTTTGTGGGCATTTAGTCCTTCAGTTTGAGATTTTGCCTGATAGATTGATTTTTCCATTGTCCCGTATAATTTATGAAAATAAATTGATACAGGACAAAAGATAAAATCATTTAGGTACGATATCAGGATAGTTTCTTCCATTATTACCTGTCTTGTTGTTGGACATAGGTTAGCCAGTCGGCATTTTTGATAGTATAATCAGTTTTGGTGTTTTCTTCAGAGTTCTTAATTCTATTAAGGATTAATAATCCTTTTCGAGCTATATTGTAGGCTCCGTTTGCGTCGGCATTTTCAGGAAGGACTCCGTTTGCTGTGCGTGAGTCATAGAATAAGCCTTTTTTGTTTTTGATTGGAGAGAGAATGTAATCTTCTTCGCTGCCTGTTATACTATTTCTCAACTGAAGCAAGAGTTTGAATAACAATGCAAAGCCGTAAAAATTATTTTTTTCAGGTGTTGCGTTGAAAAATTTTGAATCTGATTTATCCAGAATTTCATCTTTCAGATTTGAGCAGTCCATGTTGTAGGAGTCAAAGAGTTTTTTGAATTCTTGTGTCAATTCTACTGTTTGGCTGTCGTAGTTGTTATTTTTCTTTGGATTTTTGAAAGTTCTTATTCTGTTGCCAAAAGAGCAGAGTGTCCAATTTTGTCTGATACCGGATGATTTATCGCTAAAGTTTGAATAGTCAAAGTCAAATTCAAAATAATTTTCTGTGTTATTAAATTTTATTGAATTGAATTTTTTGACAAATTCTTTATCAATTTTCTTCAAGTCGAATAAGTTTACAAAACCTGTGGTCGGGTCAATTTTGCTTGTGCACCAGGCAGGAATATAGAATATAACTCCGTTTTGTTTGGTGCTTTTGATGTCTGCATTTGCAAGTTGATAAGCATTCATAATTCCGCCTTGTTCGAATTTATTTTGAATTGATTTATCAACCAGATAGCTAAGTTTATTGATTAGGGCTGTTTCAAATTTGTCATATACTGATTTTTCGACTTTTTTTCTTGAGTTTTTGAAGCCGCTGTTCAAATCTTCAAGCACAATAACAGCATTATATTGTACCATCAGTTTTGTTAATTTATGGATAACCTGACTCATATATCCTTCTTTCAGTTCTTTAATATTTTGGATTGTTCCCCAAGCCTTTCTTTGTTTGAGTCTATCGTCTTCTTTTTTTGAGAGCAGGTAATGATAGTTTGTCTGTCCGATGGTGTTCAAAGAGTATTGTTCCAGAATTTCTCCTTTTTTATTGATAACGCAAGCGTACAGCAAGTGTCTTTCTCCGCGGTCGATACCGATAATATTTATATCTTCGGTGTTTTTGATTTTGTTATTGACCAAATCGTTGAGTTTTTGTGTATTTTTTGCTTTGAAGTTCAAAGTAATTGGAACATGGAATTGAAATTTGTCGAGTGTAAATCTTTTGTCTTTGATGAGATCATATTCAAAGATACTTTGTTTTTTGGGATTATTCGGGTTTTTGTTATCAATAGGCTGATTTTTGGGGTGGGTAATTTTGGCTTCGATGCTCTTTTTACGATAGAAAATTTCCGCACCTCCGTTTAGTTTATAGATAATATTTTTTAGGTTATCTTCATCAAATAGTGCTTTCCAGTAAAGAGTATGCAGGTTTGGTGTTCCTTTTGAATATGAAGAGAAGTCTTTGTTGTAAATTCTGAAGAGGTAGAGTTTTCCTTCTTCAACGAGTTTGTTGATATATTCTTCAGAAATATCCGTAAATGAGATTTTATAGCCTTGAAGTTCTACTTCTTTATAGAATTCGCTTATGTCGTTGTATTTATTTGTTTCTGAGAATTTAAAGTTAAATTTTGACCAGTCTTCATGTTTATTTATTGAAGATTTGAAGAAGTCGATCAGTTGATGGCAGAAATTCAAATCAAAGTCAGCACCTTTTTTGTGATAGCCTCTTTCATATTTTGATAATAATTCTTCAGAAGGATTAAATTCTTTTATTCTTGATTCAGAGAAAAACACTTTAGGCAGCATTTTATTTGGACCGGGCAAAAGTTTGTATTCAATTTTTTGATATTTTTTTTCATTCTTAAATTCAGCCTGATTGTACTCAATAAAGGATTTCCTGCTGTTTGTATTCATAATTCCGATATAGTAGTTGCCGTCTTTTCTGAATAGCGTTCCAAGATTAGCCTCTTCTTTATTCAAGTCCCAACCGTTTAAGAATGTCGGACAGTCAAAGTTGAGTTTAAATTTTTCAAGAGAATAAGGTTTTTTTGTCAGGTAGTTTCTTGTTTTATTATAGACGGGGATAATTTCGCTCAAAATATCATAGTTCAAGGCATTATAAAATTCGAGGTCTGTTTCAAGTGTATTGTTTTTGGGTATCAGGTATTTTATTAAAATTTGCAGGTCTTTGATTGAGTCGAGGAAGTTTTTGATTTTTTCAATTGATTGTTCATCTTTTAGTAAATCAGTTGATGTTTTGTCATATTCTTTTTGTAAAATCGTTTTTGTATTCTTATATTCAATATCTATTTTTTTGAGATTTTCTTCTATTGCATTTTTGAAGTATTCAAAAATTTTTTCTGAATTATTGTTTTCTTTGTCATAGTTTTTAATTAGCTCTTCAATTTTCAAAAGAGAAATTTCTTTTATTTTTTTTAGGGTTTCTTCTTTTTTTTCAGAGTATTTTTCAGTGCCGAATTTTGCTTTACCTTTATAATTTTGGTCATATTCATTTCCTAATAGGGAGTTTATGTAGTTCCAGTCATTGTAGATATTTTGGCTCAACGATGTCAGAGAAACATCATTATTAATATAGATATTTTTTATGTCATAGTTTTGAATGTTTGAAAGAGCTGATTGACACCCATTGTCGTCAATAAAATTTTTTTTGAATGTTTCATAGTAAGAGTTAATCATCTCAACAATTTGGTAGTCATATTCTATGATGTCAAATTTGAATGATGCTGAAGTTGTATCGCTCAAGAGCTGTTTGTAGAGTTCTTTCAGTTTGGGAATTTTTATTTTATTTTTTTGCTTATATAAGTTAACAATTTCATTGATGCCTTTGATTTTGCTGTTTTCTTGGCTTTTTCCGGAGATAGCAAGATTGTAGGTTTCAATTTGCTCTTGTGTTAAGACGTTTGTATAGTTTTCTATATTAGAGAAAAATTCATCACAATCTAAATTTAAATTTTCTTTTATTTGGATTTTTATATCAGGTATATTCTCAAGAATTATGTTAAATGCTTTTATGTTTTTTATGTATGTAGACAAATTTTCGTCTATTAGTCTGTATGCAATAGCAGTATGTTTTTCTTCTTTTGAATACATATTTTTTCTGTTTGTATTAAAGCCCGTAAAATAAGAAGTGAAGTCTTTGAACGGTGTAATTTCATCAAGGATGTTTTTATTGTTTTTGTAGTAGTCTTTCAGATAATCGTTTATTAACTCTTTTCCGAATAGACCTTTATATTTCGGATTTTTGGTAAATCTGTCAGATATTTTTGCCCTCAAAACTTTCAGTATATCCGTAATTCTTTTTGTTTCTTTTTCTGATGGATTTGGAAGATTAACAAGAGCGAAATATTCTTTAAGTAAATTTTCAAAGTCTTTATCGTCAAAATTTTTGAGACATTCAGAGATAAAAAGTTTGTGATATTCATCGCAGTATTTTTTTACTTTTTTAAATAAATCCGACTTTCGTTCATCTTCTTTCAAAATATATTTTTCAAAAAATTCTTTTGTTTTTCCTATTGGTTCGAGCTCAAATCTCAGAGTCTTTGAAACACTGAACAGATTGTTAAATTTGTCATAAAATTTTTCCATATTTCTCACCTTCCTGCTTTATATATTGAATTTGTATGATTATAGCATATATGTTTTTAGTATTAATATAAAATCTCAGGAGTAATTTCATTTTTCAGCAGTTTTTTGAATAACGCAATGATTCCGATTGCTTTTGCATCTGTTGAACATTTTACGAGATTGTAGCTGCGTTTATTGAAGCAGGCAAGTTCTTCTTTCCCTGATAAGAACGCCGGTGAAAGATATCCATAGTCTTCGAATGCTCCAAAAAGAGAGCCTTCTATTTTATCAGCCAGATTATAAGAGTCAGACTCATTAAACGACATGTCATAGATTCCGAAGTTTTCACAGCCTGCTGTAAGCGCTTTGAAACCATATTCAAGAGAATACATATTCCAGTGGATATAAATCGGATTATTCAAATTTTTTATGAATTCAGAAAAGTCGCAAAGGAGTCTTTTTTGTGCGTCAACAACGCATTTTTCAGTAAAGATATAGTTATGCAGAGCAAAAGAGTGCAGCTCTTGTGTTGAAAAGTTTACGAGGGATATACAGCATATTGCGGGTGCAAGAGCTCCTCCGTCGTAAAATCCGTTGCTTGAATAGTGAATTGAATAGACGTCGTGTTCTCTTCCTTTTGTTAATAATTTAATATCATCCATATTTGTGTCTCCTTTTAGTATATTATGATATGCGGTCATGACAAATATGGACGTATTCTTAAAATTTCTATTGTTTGTATACAAAAAAACTCCCTTTAGGGAGCTTTAAAAATGGGGCGGATGATGGGATTCGAACCCACGAATATCGGAACCACAATCCGAGGCCTTAACCGCTTGGCGACACCCGCCATATTATATTGATAATCATACAATAAAAAATTTTTTTTACAACATACTTTCTCAGGAACTTATATATCAAATTCCACAGATACTATTAAAGTCCGTCATTCTGAGGGCTTTAGCCAGAAGAATCCTTTTTGTTCAGATACTTCGCTCATGCTCGGTATGACATTGTTTTGGGAATTTTTGGCGGACTTTGCTATATAAACTCCCTTTCTCAAAATTTGAGCTGCTTGCTTTTTCAAATTTACGACGATATAATTCCTGCAAAATGGAGGATTATATGGTTTATTTATATTTGCTTGCAGCTATTATCGCTGAGGTTGCAGCGACTACCGTGTTGAAAGCTTCTCACGGATTTACGGTGCTTCTTCCTACGGTTGTATCGCTTTGTTTGTATGGCGTATCTTTTTATTTTTTGAGTGTTTGTATGACACAGATACCGACGGGTGTTGTTTATGCAATCTGGTCAGGAGTCGGGATTATTCTGATTTCTGCTGCCGCATTTTTTATTTACAAACAATCTCTTGATTTGCCTGCTGTTCTAGGTATCGGGTTGATTATTGCGGGTGTCGTTGTTATACAGCTTTTTTCAAAGACGGTAACGCATTAGTCGAGCAGTTTTTCTATGGCAATTTCAAGTGCTTCGGTTTCGGTTATGTTGTGTTTTTGCGCATAATCTTTGAGAATTTCGAGTTTTGATTCATCAATGCGGCGGTTGAAAGGGATTTTGTTCCCGCAGCTTTTGCGTCCGGCGTTCATCCTTCGTCCGCCCCATGGAATTTCTCTGTTCACTTCTTCTTGTATTCTTTTGATATGATTGCAGTGATTCTTTCCTTCTTCCGTTGTGGTTAGCCAGGTTTCGTAGTCTTCTTCGCTTTCAAATTCGGGGATGGAAGTGCTTTTCAAATATTCTTCGTATTTTTGGTCAAATAGTTCACGTCTTCTTCCCCGTCCTGTGCCATTCCATCCGTGACGGTTTTGGCAGTGATGATTTTCATTTCCATGACAACAGTTTCTCATGATAAATTCTCCATTTATGTCTATATTTAAAATATAAATCATAAACTTGAATTTGTCAATACAAAATCAAAAAGATTTATATAGCAAATTTCTCCAAAAATTTTCCAAACAACGTCATACTGAGCGTTAGCGAAGTATCTGGACAAAAAAGATTTTTCGGGCTAAATCCCTCAGAATGACGGACTTTTAATATTATCTGCGGAATTTACTATATAAATCTCAAGTTATTTGCACAAACACTGATAAATTATTCCTTTTGCAAAGCAGTTTTTCATTGAGATAAAGTTGCGTTCTTTTTTTGATGAAAACAGATATTGGACTGATTTTCCAAGAATTAGGATGATGTGATAGATAACAATTTTCATCCTTTTGAACAGAGAAGCATCCTTGAAATAAATTCTGATAAAGGTCATACCCTGCTGGAAGTGTTTCATTTTCAAAAAGTCGATGGAGCAGCGGTTTTTGATTACCATATGGTGTACTGTGCTACGGGGGGTATAGATTGCGATTTTGCCGTTTTCAAGAGCATCTTTTGTAAATTTTGTTTCTTCACCTCCGAGCATAAGATTTTCGCTTCTGCCAAGGTCTGTATCAAATCCGTTTACTTCTTTTATGTAGTCCATTTTTACTGCCATGTTGCCGGCAATAGGATAGTCGATTTTTCCTTTTTCAATAAGCTCTTTGCTCAGAACAATCTCCTCATCACCATATTCATAATTCGCAAACCAGCTGTCTATATAGCTGTCGGCAATTTGGGCAAATTCAGGGTCTTCGTATCTGACAATTACTTTTCCTGCGAGGATAACCGCTTCAGGATGTTTTTTGATTGAGTCATAAAAATTCTGAAGCCAGTCTTTGAAGGCTATTTCATCATCATCAAAGTAGACAATGTAGTCGCCAGATGCTTCTTTGTAACATCTGTTTCTTGCATAAGACACTCCCTGATTTGTTTCTTTGAAGTATTTTATATTAAGTTCCCGATGGTTGTTTATAAACTCTTTGACGACAGCTTCCGTGTTGTCTGTTGAGTTATTGTCGACGACGATTATTTCAAATAAATCTTTTGATATTGTCTGCTCGGCAAGGGATTGCAGGGCATTAGGGATTTCCTTTTCTTTGTTATAAACACATACTCCGACCGATAAAAACAGATTGCTCATATTATCCTCATTTTTTGACTATTTCTTTTATGGTGTTTCTCAGATTAAACAGATTGAATTTTTCGAGCAGAATAAAATACAGCAGCGTGAACACTGCAAAGCATACAAACATCAAAATGATTGACGGGAATTTTATTTCGATTATTTTTGATATAAGAGTAACAAACAGTATTAAAAATAGTATTTTCCCTAGTTTTAGAGAGTAGTTGAGGTTATAAACTTTTTCTTTCAAAATGACGTCAAATGCTACGTTGAATATCACTGCACCGATAAGAAGCCCTGCCGTGTTTGCCCAGGCGGCGCCTTCAAGACCGATTTTCGGTATAAGAACAATATTCAAAACAAAGTTCACAACAGCAACAATGCACATTGTGAAAGATACAAACAGCGGTTTATTCATTGCTGTGATGAGAGTTGACGGCAGTGTTGAGAACACATTAATCAAAATTCCCAAAACAAGAATGCCTAAGACAATTGTTCCTTTTGAAAATTCTTCTCCGAATATACCGAGAATTGTTGTCGAGAATCCGCAGACAAGCGCACATGCAAGCCCCATGAACACAAGCACCTTAATCTGTGTTTCCCGATAGATGGTAATCAACTCTTCAAACTTCTCGCCGTAGAAAAGACGGGATAAAGACGGATAGAGCATTCTTGAGAAAATAGAGTCCATAGTTGCGAGTTTTGAGAATATTTGATACACAACATAATAAATTCCAAGCGCTGATATCGGCAGATACAGAGGAATAACAGCTCTGTCCGTGTATTCTGTAATCAGATAATTTGTATTTTTCGGAAGCAGTTTTAGTCCGAAGATGAGCGCTTCTTTGAAGTCTTCATAAGCTGTCTTGAAAATTTCTTTGCTCCAGGGAATATTCAAATTTATGACTTTCCCAACGAATACAAGCATAAAAACACATGATGTTATATCAATCAGCACCTGCAAGCCGACAAAAGATGTTATGCTTTTTGTGAAACAAAAATATACGCAGACAAATGCCGATATTTTTGCAATAAAAATAGCTATCTCAGCAATCAGCGGATATTTTATCTGCTGATATGCTGCATATATGCTGTTGAGGATTGCCGCCGTGTTTGTGAACAGAAGATAGCTCACAAGCAGGATTGCAAAATAAGGGAATATATCCTTGTGATAAATATCGACTATGATATATTTCCCGAGCAGCAGTGCAGGCATGGCGAGGATTGCCGTAATCAAAAAGGTCATGACAAAAAACACAATGCACAACGCTCCGGCATGGGGGGAGTCCTGTTGATATTTATTCAGCACTCTGATGAAACCGCCCTGTTCGGCGAAGTTCGTCAGTATGCCGAAGATTCCGATGAACATCATCAGGAATGCGAAAATACCTATTATTTCGCTCCCGAAAAATCTTGCGGTAAAGATATAAAACACAAGCCCTGAAACTATATTCACACCGTATTTCAGAAAAGATGTAAATATAGCAGAGGAGATGATTTTGTTTTCTTTATTGACTATTTTCTCGTCAGACATAATTTTTTATCCGGTTTTGTTAAATATGTCGATAATTATAGTTGATAACTTAAGAAAAATAAAGAATTAAGCAAATTTCTAATATTTATGTATAATCAATATTATGAATAAACTGAAATTTTTACTTCCTCATCATTTTTTGAGATTGTTATATATAAACTTCCGCTATAACGGGATGTTAGACCGCCGCCGGCTTATATTGATGGATGGCTATGTTGAGTTGAAACTCGGCAAGAATTCAAAAATCTCAATTCCAAAAGGCGGACGTCTTGATTTCGGGAATATAGTTCATGAGTTTTCTCATCGCAGCAATACAAAGCTGATACTTGAAGATGAGTCAACACTTGCTCTTGAGGAAGATTGGACTATTGTTGATAAAGGGTGTGTCGTTTATGTCGGGAATGGCAAAAAGCTTTCAATAGGCTCTCGGACTTATATCTCATCAAATGTGAAAATACTCGCTCATGATAATATTTCAATAGGGAAAAATTGTATGATAGCGAGCGGAGTGCAGATTTTTTCAGGTGACGGGCATCCGATTTATCAGGATGGCGCTTGCATAAATCCTGATGCTCCTGTTGTCCTTGAAGATAATGTGTGGTTAGGTTCAAGAGCTTTGATTTTGAAGGGAGTTAAAGTCGGGGAAGGTGCTATAGTTGCAGCAGGCGCTGTCGTCACAAAAGATGTGCCGCCTCATTCAATCGCAGCAGGTAATCCGGCAAAAATTATCAAACAAAACATATCCTGGAGAGAGAGTGCTTAATTAAAAGTAAAATATTCATCTATCTCCTGCATAATCATGATAAAATTTTATCCGTATGGTACAGGTTAAGGGTTTGTTATGGAAATAGTTTTATTTTTGGTCGGATTGTTTGTCGGCGCCGGGCTTGTGTATTTTATTATGAGAAAGTCGTCGGTGTCTTTTGCTGATATGGAGAAAAAACAGCGGGAGATAGTTGAACTCAACAGACAGGTTGCCGAGTTGAGCGCACTGAACTCAAAAAAAGAAGAGTTTTCTCAAAAAGAAGAAGAGATGCAAAAAAAGCTTTCTATGGAATTTGAAAATCTTGCTTCAAAAATTCTGAAGGAGAACACAAATGAATTTAACACAATGAGCAAGAAAGAACTTGATTCTCTTCTTGAACCCTTCAGAACAAAAATAAATGAATTCCAGAAGAAAGTTGAAGAGAATATTCAGTCAAATGAAAAGAACAATATCACTTTTGATACTCAGATAAGAAATCTTATTGAAAATAACAGACAAATAGAAAAAGAAGCCCGCAATCTTGCATCAGCACTCAAAGGAAGCAATAAAATACAGGGTAACTGGGGAGAAATGCAGCTGAAACGCATTTTTGAACTCTCAGGATTGCAGGAAGGCGTTGAATACAGCTTGCAGACTACAATAAAATCAGAAACAGACTCAACACAGCGGCCTGACGCTGTTGTTTATCTCCCTGATAACAGACAGATAATTGTTGACTCGAAGGTATCGTTGAATTCTTATGTTGAGTATTTTAACTCTGAGAATGAAGTTCAAAAATCAGAGGCTTTCAAGAAATTTCTTGAGTCGCTCAAACAGCATATAAAAGGACTTGCGCAGAAAGAATATTATGCCTCGGGAGATTTGAACTCGCCTGATTTTGTCCTTTTGTTTGTTCCCTCGGAAGCTTGTTTTTCTCTTGTTTTGCAGATGAGCGAAACAATTTTCTCTGAAGCATGGAATCAGAAGATTATACTTGTGAGTCCGACAACTCTTCTTGCGACGCTCAAGAGCATTAATCTCTTCTGGGTTCAGGCAAAACAGAATCAGAATGCAATCAATATAGCAGATGAAAGCGGTAAGTTATATGACAGTTTTGTTGCGTTGATTAGTGATTTAGCTTCGATAGAAAAATCCTTCAAGACAGTATCAGAGGGTTTTACTTCCGTTATAAACAGGCTGTCTGAGGGCAGGGGCAATATTACAAAACGAATAGAAAATCTCAAAAAACTGGGGGCAAAAGCCAAAAAACAAATTCCGCAGGAGCTTCTTTCAAAAGAAGAAGATGATGATATGTTGATGATAGAAGAAAAAACGGGTGTATAAGTTATGAAACGAGCTGTTGTTGTAGTAATAGATTCGATGGGCATAGGGGCCATGCCTGATGCCTGTGAGTATGGAGATGTCAGAGAGTGCAACACTCTTGTGAATGTTGCAAAAGCAAACAACGGACTTTGCCTTCCGAATTTGGAGAAAATGGGTATAGGCAATCTTGCAGAGATTGAAGGCGTGAAAAAAGTAGATAATCCTTCTGCTTCCGTCGGTATATTGAAAGAGCTTTCAAAAGGCAAGGATACAACAACCGGTCACTGGGAGATAGCTGGTCTTGTTCTTGAAAAACCGTTTTTGACTTATCCTGAAGGCTTTCCAAAAGAGCTCATTGATGAATTTGTGAAAGAAACAGGCTGCGGCGGCGTGCTCGGTAACTACCCCGCTTCAGGTACAAAGATTATTGAAGAGCTGGCATCGGAGCATGAAAAGACAAAGTTTCCGATAGTTTATACAAGCGCAGACAGTGTTTTTCAAATAGCCTGCGATGTTGATGTTATTCCTCTTGAAACGCTTTATAGATGGTGCGAAATTGCAAGAAAGCTGCTTGATGGGAAATACAACGTCAGCCGTGTTATTGCTCGGCCTTATCATAAAGTTGACTGTGGATATCAGCGGATTTCGAAAGACAGAAGGGACTACTCCGTGCCGCCGACAGGCAAGACCGTTCTTGATGCAGTGAAAGAGCAAAACGGCAGAGTGCTTGGAGTTGGGAAAATAGAAGATATATTTGTAAAAACGGGTATAACACATGCAATACACACCGGTTCAAATAAAGAAGGGCTTGAAATTTTGCTCTCCGTTCTTGAAAACAGATTTGATTATGACAAATATCAAACTGATAAGAATTTTTCAGAATGTGATAAAGAGTTTATATTTGTAAATCTTGTTGATACAGATATGCTCTTTGGGCACCGGAATGACGCTGTTGGCTACGGACGGGCGATAGAAGAGATAGACTCTTATGTCGATAAATTTTTGAATTTGTTAACAGATGAGGATTTGTTTATTATAACAGCTGACCATGGCTGTGACCCGACTGTATCTGGCACTGATCATACAAGAGAGATGATACCGGTTGTTTTATATTCAAAATCTTTGAAACCCAAAAATTTGGAGATAACAGAAGGATTCGGACGAATAGCCTCAAGTGTCGCAAAATGGCTCGGAGTGGACTTTGAATGTAATTCTGATGCGTTGTTTTAAAAATTAGCCGTATGTATTTTTAATATTAAATTGAAAATTTTTATAAAATTTGGTATATTAAACAGAGTTTCTGTTATAATGTAATGGATAATCATTTAGGAGAAAAAAAATGAAAGTAAGAATCGACGATGGATGTATAGCTTGCGGCGCATGCGAATCAATTTGCAGCGATGTTTTCCATGTGGAAGATGCTGCTGTTGTTGATGAAGATGCTGTTGATGCAAACATCGATGCAGTAAAAGAAGCTGCTGATGCTTGCCCTGTTAGCGTAATCATTATCGAATAATTCTAATCAGTATGCAAAAAAGGCGGTGTCTCAGTTTTGGGCTGCCGCCTTTTTGTATTTTATGAAGGGACCAAAGATGGCTATTTTTGAATATATAAAACTGAATTTTTTCAATCATCTTGATTTTTGGCATATAATCGTTGCCTCTGTCATTGCATTTATCACCATTGTTGTTGCAAGAGTAGGGCAGTATTTCCTTGATAAAATTATTGAGAAAATTTTCTCAAAACATATAAGCACAAGCGGTAAAGTAAATTTGAACAAAATTAATACACCCTTTTCGCTGTTTGTTTATATTGTCGGTTTCGGGATTGCTATTGCTGTTTTGCATCCGACTGATGCCGTTTTTCCAATTAAGACAGGTCTGTCCCTCTTCGTAAGAGTTGCCAGCACTATTATGCTGACCTGGATGGGGTATGTTCTTGTTGATTTTGTTGACAGATTTTTCTCTTTCAAATACGAGCAGTCGAGTTTCCCGATACTCAAATTTATTCCTCTTTTGAATATATTGCTGAAGACTACGATAACTTTTGCGATGATAGTGAATATTCTTCAATATTTCGGATATTCGGTATCAACACTCTTGGCAGGGGTCGGGATTTTGGGTGTTGCCGTCAGCTTTGCTTCAAAGGAGTATATAGCGAATGTCTTCGGGGCATTTGCAATTATCGGCGACGGTACGTACAAAATAGGCGACTATGTGGTTATTGATAAAGCTGTTGCTGGCAGCGATGTTGAGGGCACAATCGAAACAATCTCTCTTCGCTCAACAAAAATAAGAGCCCTTGATGACAGTTTGATTATTGTTCCGAATAACATAATCGGCAACTCTATCGTCAAAAATATTTCGATGCTTACCAAAAGACGCATATATGAGTTTATTGATGTTACATATGATACACCTGCAAACAAAGTTGAAAGAGCTGTCGAAATTTGCAAAACGGTAGCGAACGAAAATCCGAAGATACTGAAGGATTACAGAGTTTTTCTCAACAAACTTGATTCTTCATCATTGAAGATATATTTGAGTCTGTATGTTGATACAACTGAATATGCCGAATATCTGAAAGTCAGAGAAGAATACTTCCTCAAATTGTTTGAGGAGTTTAATAAAGAAGGCATTGAATTTGCCTTTCCGACGGAAACTCTTTATATTAAGAAATAATATTGAGTTTTTAGGCAATTTTTTATCTCCGTTTGTTTTATAGGAAATGTGTTTAACAATCGGAGTGTGGTTTTGTCAAATAGCGGTGTAAGTCCTTTCAGTTATTCCAACTATATTAAACCTCAAATGAGGCTTAATAAACAGGATAGCAGTTCTGTTTTCAAAAACAATGCTGAACAATCTGATAGTTTTGAATCTTCTGATAAAGTTGAGAAAAAAAATAAAAAGAATAATAAAATAAAAACCGCTGTAGGGGCAGCTGTTGTCTTTGGCGCAGCAATTTTAAGCTTAGCGGTATTGAAAAAGAACAACAAAAATCTTGGAGAATCATTCAATGCACTCTTCAAAGATAACGATATGAAGGGGGTCAGTTTTTCTAGAAAACTGAAAACTCTCTTTGCCGGTGATGAGGCCATTGATAAACTCTCAAAAGCAAGAAAACCATCTACATCAAAACTGGATGACATTCTTGACGGAGTTGTCGAGCCACCAAAGCAACCTGTTGAAGAATCTCTAAAACCAAAAGACATTGTATCCGAAACAAAAGAAGCTGCGGGTGTTGGTGAACAACCGCTAAATAATGAAACGAAACCGAAGCTTAAACCTTCAGAGAACGCTAATCTTCAAACGGGAGAGTTTGCCAGGGATGAAGATTTCAGCGAATTTCTTAGAACGCTTGCCGGGAAAAAATATTCTTCAAATCAAGATGTTCAAAAAATTCTTGATGTATTAAGCAGAGATTTTGATAGTGCAAGCAAATCACCGGATATCTCGAATATTCTTAAATATTATGAAAAACTTGAATCAAGACATGAAAGATTTATTCTTAAACCCGATAAAAAAGAAACAGCAGGTTTTATAAGTGAGGTTATGTCGGCGTTTGAAAAATATCTGGCTGATAAACACGGAATTACCGTAAGAAAAGCCGCAAAAGGAGATATATTTGACCCGTCGGTAATGAGAAAAATTGATACCGTCAATACAGCGGATAAAGCTCTTGATGGAACTATAGAGAGTATATATCACTCCGGATTTTTGGCTTCAAACGGTGATGAGCTCCGTCCGCTCAAAGTAAATGTTTATGAGTATTCTCAAGGGTAAGAGTTATTCCTGCTTCAGCTCTCTGTTCATAAGGGCATTGAGGGCTTCTTTCGGAGAGATATCAGTATAAACTATACGATAAATCATCTCTGAGAGCGGTGTGTAGATATTCAGCTCTTTTGAAAGTTTGCATAGCGCTTCTGAGGTTTTGACTCCTTCTGCTACCGAGCCGAGTTCTGTCAGAATGTCGTTTATTTTCTTTCCCTGACCGAGCATGTAGCCTACTGTGTAGTTACGGCTGAGAGGGCTTGAGCAGGTGGCAATCAGGTCGCCCATGCCTGAAAGACCGTAGAGTGTTGAAGGCTTTGCACCAAGAGCTGTGCTTACCCTGATTATTTCTGCCATACCTCTTGTGAGAATGGAGCCTCTTGCATTATCTCCGAGTTTCATGGCGCCTACAAATCCTGATGCGATAGCGATAACGTTCTTCAAACTTCCACCAAGTTCGACTCCGATGATATCAGTATTGAGATATAGTCTGAATCTGTTTGGCACGCTCATTTTTTGCTGGACAAGACGGGCAGAATTTTCGTCTTTTGATGCGACTGAGGCAGCTGTTGGAAGTCCTGCGAGAACTTCTTTTGCAAGAGTCGGACCAGAGAGGACGACTATCGGATTGTTTGGAAGTTCTTCTTCTATTACCTCGCTCATTCTCTTAAGCGTCGGCATTTCAAGACCTTTTGAAGCATTGACGAGGATTTGCTCCGGTTTAATACCTGCTTCTTTAAGCTGAGATGAAACAGCTCTTATTCCTGATGTTGAGATAACCATCAGGATGATATCAGCGTCTTTGATTGCTTCTTTGAGGTTTGATGTTATCTGGATTTTTTCCTGCAGCTGTACTTCAAGAGGTGATGAGAGCCTTTTTGTTTTGATGAATGATTCAGGGAGGTCTGCGCTTCTTCCCCAGAGCGTCACTTCTTCAAAATTATCGCACAAAAGCCATGCAAGAGTGCTTCCCCAGCATCCGGGGCCCAGAACAGTAAGCTTCATCTTTTATCCTCCGAACTCGTCTTTACTCATTTTATAATAGTTGAGATTTTTTTATTTGTAAAATAGTTAATCGAATCTTTTGACTTTATAGCCGTATTTACCGATTTGATAGTTATTCTTTGTTTTTGATAGGAATAATATATCTCCGTTTTTATATCCGACACTCCATGCTCCGAGGAAAATTCTGTGTTTATCTCTTTTCATTCCATAAGCATAAACTATAATTCTTTCATGGTTGTTTATGTCCCAACCTATTGGCTGGACGTCCCATTGATAAGCTGAGAGGATAACTCCAAAACGCTTGAGATAGTCATCTCTGATATCTTTTTTCAGATTTGAGAGTTCATGTATTTTGTTTGTATCGAAGTCATAAATCCATGTGCTGCACTCCCACAGGTCACGCTGGGTTTCTCCGTAGCGTGTTTTTATCAAAAGTTTTGAAGAGTCATATGACCAGTCAACAGGGATGATTGTTTTGAATATTTGAGAGTTTACATTCTCAAGTCCTTTTGATAAGAGAGGAATTTCAACCCTGTCTTTTATGGTTGCCTCCCTTACACTTTTCATGGGCGGTTTTGTTTTATCGAGGTTTATATAAAACAACTCTGAAGCGACTCTGTTTATTGAAGGGTAAAAATATACCTGAGAATATGCAAGTTTTGAAAAATCAGGCGAGATACATCCTGCTGTATTCAGTTGTTTTTCTACTTTCAGGTTTAGCAGGTCGAGTTCTATTTCTCCTGCAAGGTCGTTATATTTTACGAAACGATAATCGCCTTGGGGAACAAGTTCTTCGACAGGCGGTTCTTTTGCCTTTTTCTTTTTCTCTTTTTTCTTTTTTCTTTCCTCTTTTGATTTTTGAATTTTTTCTTTGAAAGAAGATATAAAGCCCTGTTTTTCTTCAGGTGTTTCTATTTGGTTTTCAGGTGTCGTTTCTGAAGCAGGTATAATTTCTTCTTCCTCCGGAGTTTCTTCCTGAAGAGTCGTTTCTTGAGGTTGTTGTTCGCTAAACAGTTCGTCTATAATCTGTTGGTAAGCTTCTTCTGATTTTGGAGTTTCTTCCTGTATGACTTTATCTTCCGGAACTTCTCCGTCAGGCAGGAGATTTTCATACTGTTCATCTATAACGGCATGCCCTCTTGCATCGATTTTGAGAGATTTTCTCATAGTCGGAGTGAGGTCTTTTTCTTTTTTCTTTTTTGCTTCAGCCTGATTTAGCTGGCAGAAAAAGACCATTGTGCATAAAAATAGGATAAATATATTTTTATGCACTCTAGACAAGACCTTCCCTCATTGCAAGAACAGCGGCCTGTGTTCTGTCATCCACGCATAACTTTTGCAGGATGCTGTGGACATGTGCTTTTGCCGTTGCACGAGTAATAAACAATTTTTCTGCTATTTGCGGGTTTGTTGCTCCATCGACTATCAATGATAAGACTTCCAGTTCTCTATCAGTCAAACCGCAGTTTTTTGCATATTGTTTTCCATCAGGAGAAGGTCCATCTGTTTCGTTGATAATTGCATTTTGTTTGTTGATGCTTCTCAAAACGGTTTTTGCAATGGCAGGGTCTAACCAGCCTGTGCCTTCTGCAACTGCTTTGATTGCCGTTGTCAGCTGGTCTTCAGATGCCCCTTTCATTATATATCCGTCAGCCCCTGCACCAAGAGCCGCAAAAACGTCATCTTCTCCATCTCGGGAAGTGAAGATTAAAATTTTGCTGTCTATTTTTGCATCTCTGATTTGTTGGGTGGCTTCTATTCCGTCAATTTCAGGAAGCCCGATGTCCATAAGGATGATATCAGGTCTGAGTTCTTTTGCAAGACTGACTCCTTTCACTCCGTTGTCAGCTTCGCCAATCATCTCTATGCCGTCAGCTTTTTGCAAGACCAACGCCAACCCCATTCTTGTCATTGTGTGATCTTCGACTAGAAGAACACTTATAGGTTTACTCATTTATTCATCTCCACTAAGTCATAACTCTCTGTCTGTTTGCCTTCGAGCGGTATTGAGAATGTAAATTCAGACCCCTTATTCACTTCGCTTTTCAGTGAGATTTTACCGCCGTGTGCTTCTATTATTTGTCTGCTCAAATAAAGCCCTAAACCGGTTCCTGTTGAGCGTTTGTTTTTTGTTCCCTGCGAGAATCTTACGAACATATTGTCTATATCTTCTTTCGGAATGCCTATGCCTGTATCTTTAACTTTAACTACGGCATGTTTGTCTTCTGCTGAGAGTTCTACGGATATAAATCCTTTTGAGGTATGGTTGAGGGCATTCCCTATAAGATTTGTGATGACGCGTCTTATTTCCTGTTTATCTGCATAAACTTCAATCTCCGAGCCTGAGAAATTCATCTCCAAAGATTTTTGCTCGGCAAGCGGGCGAAGCTCGTTTATGCATTGAGATATAAGATGGTTCAATGAGAAATAATCAGGGCATAAAACAAGTTTGCCTGCGTCGTATTTATAAACCTCTAGCAATGCATTGACCAGTCCGAGCATATCTTTTTGACTTGACATCATGGTTGATAGAAATTCTTTTTGTCTGTCATTCAGTGCTCCGAGAGTTCCGTCGAGGAAGAATTTAAGAGTCTGGATTGATGCAAGGAGAGGTGTTCTCAGGTCATGCGTAAGTGTTGCAATGAAGTCATCACGCAGTCTTTCCATGTTTCTCTGGATTGTAATATCTCTGATTACGGCAACAAAATAACCCTCAGGGATATGTGCAAAGCTGATTTCTACAGGGATGTTGTGTTTTGAGTTTTTGATGAATATATCCCTCAGGAAGATGTCGTCTTCTTTTTTGAGTTTTTCGAGAATATTTTCTTTTGAGATAAAGATTTCTTTCATATTCAACGGTTGTTTTTCGCACATCTTTTGGAAGGCGGGGTTTGTTTTGAGGAAGTTACCGCTTTCATCGATTGTCGCAATTCCGTCGGCGCAATAGTGGATTATGGCGTTGAGTTTCTGGTTTGCTTCATAGAGTTCTTTTGTCCGTTCTTTGACGAGTTCTTCGAGTTTTTCGTTCTGAAGTTTGAGTTGTTTAATCAAATCACCGCGCTCAAGAGCATTTCTGACTGATATGGTGAGGTCGTTGTTATCCCAGGGTTTTTCAAGATAACGATAAATTCCGACTTCATTGATGGCTTTGATAGCGTTTTCTTTATCGGCATAACCTGTCAGCAAAATCATTGTTGTATCGGGATTGATGGCTTTTGCTTCCGTCAAGAATTCAATCCCGTTCATATCAGGCATGAGAAAATCCGATAGAATAACCTGAACTTCGTTTTGTTTGATGAACTTAAGCGCATCAAAAGGGGAGTTGAAGGTTTTTATATCAGCGTCCAACTCGATATCTAACAGAACTTTGAGGGTATCTGTTATCATTTTTTCGTCATCAACTATGCAAATTGTCTGCTTTTCAACTCTCTGCGTCATATTCCCTTTTATCAGCTGTTTTTTTAATAGAATTATAACTTACTTTTCTTTTAGCATATAAAATTTTGGCATGACGCACAAATAATTTACATTTTAGCAATATTTAAGTAAAAAAAAAGCGGAAGAATTTTCCTTCCGCTTATATTGTTTTTTATTAAAAAAAATTAATTCCTAACCTCTAATACCGAGTTCTTGAATAAGTTCTCTGTACTTATCAAGATTTTGTTTTTTCAAATAAGCCAAAAGACCTCTTCTTTTACCGACCAGCATCAGAAGACCTCTTTTGCCCTGGAAATCTTTTTTGTGAGTTTTCAAGTGTTCCGTAAACTCTTTGATTCTCTGAGTCAAAATAGCAACTTGAACTTCAGTTGAACCTGAGTCTTTTTCATTTTTTCCGAATTTTTTGATTATTTCGCTTTTTTGTTTTTGGTCAATCATTTTTTATTTCCTATTCTCTTATAAATTACATTAAAATCATACATCAGTTTAATGATAATAACACTTCAAGTTTAATTTGCAATTATTTGTAAAAAATTTATTAATTTTTTTTGTTATACAATAAATTATATAGAAAAAATAATTTTTATGGAGTTTAAAAAAATGAACGACAAACAAGTGAGAGTCAGAATAGCTCCCTCCCCGAGCGGAAATTTGCACGTAGGGACAGCAAGAACAGCTTTATTTAATTATCTTTGCGCCAAGAAAAACGGCGGTAAATATATATTGAGAATTGAAGATACCGACCTTGAACGTACGGAACAAAAATACATTGATAATATCTATGACAGCTTGAAGGCAATCGGACTCAACTGGGATGAAGGTCCTGATGTCGGAGGACCTTATGCTCCATATCAACAATCAGAGCGTTTTGATATTTACAAAAAATATGCTCAGAGACTTCTTGATGAAGGATATGCTTATGAATGTTTCTGCACGCAGGAGGAATTGGATGCAGAAAAAGAGCAGGCAATCAAAGAAAGAAGAGCCTACAAATATTCCGGAAAATGCAGACATCTTACTCCTGAGCAGAAAGAAGAACTTAGAAAACAGGGTAAGAAACCTGTTTTGAGATTTGCCGTACCTGAAGGGCATATGAAATTTAAAGACCTTGTCAAAGGCGAGCTTGAATTTGATTTAGGGCTTGTCGGCGATTTTGTCATTATGAAATCAAACGGAATTCCTACATATAACTTTGCCGTAGTAGTTGATGATATTGAGATGAAGATGACTCATATTATCAGAGGCGAAGACCATATTTCAAACACACCGAAGCAGATTATGATTTATAACTCACTCGGCGCAGAAGTTCCTCAGTTTGCACATGTCGGAATGATTCTCGCTCCTGATAAAAGTAAATTATCAAAAAGGCATGGTGCAACTGCCGTAAGTGATTTTATTGCTCAGGGATATTTGCCAGAGGCTTTTGTAAACTTTATCGCTTTATTGGGGTGGTCGCCTTCTGATGGTGAAGAAATCAAAACTCTTGATGAGATTGCAAAAGATTTTGATTTATCGAGATTATCTTCAAGCAACTCCATCTTTGAATATGATAAGTTGAAATGGATGAACGGTCATTATATCAGACATCTGCCTATTGAAGATATTACAAATCGTGCAAAGGCTTATTTGACTGATTATGATTTGAGCAAATACAGCGAAAAACAACTCCAGCAAATAATTGAGTCAACAAGAGAGCCTATATCTCTGCTTTCTGAAATAAAAGACGGTGTAAGTTATTTCTTCGAAGACGAGCTGACTATAGATGAAGATGTAAAAAACGACATCTTGAAAACTGATTTGGGCAAAGAAGTTCTTGACGCTTTCCTCAAACTCTGCGACGAGCTGAAGTTTGAGGATGTTGAAGAAATTCATCACCAGCTTGAAGCATTCAGAGGCGTGTTCAAAGAAAAAGGCATCAAACCGAAACAGACCATGTGGATTGTCAGAGGTGCTCTGACAGGAAGAACACGGGGTGCTGATATCGGTGTGATTATCTCTGTTCTCGGTAAAGACAGAGTAGTCGAACGAGTAAAGAAAGCCATGGCAATCTAGGAGCATAAGGATGAAAATATACAACTCATATACCAACCAAACGGAAGAATTTGTGCCTGTTGACGGGAAAAAAGTCAAGATGTATGTATGCGGACCTACGGTTTATGACTATGCGCATCTCGGGCATGCCCGCTGTTATATTACATGGGATATGGTTGTGAGATATCTCCGATTCAGGGGGTATGATGTTACTTATGCAAGAAACATCACTGATGTGGATGACAAAATTATTGCCCGTGCGCAGAAAGAGGGAACAACTCCTTCGGTTGTTTCAAAAAAATACGCCGAAGAATTTGAAAAATCCATGAAAGCGCTGAATGTTCTCCCGCCTGATGTAGAACCTCTTGCTACACAAAATATTCAGGAGATGATAGCCATAGTGAAAAAACTTCAGGATGACGGGTTTGCTTATGAAGTTGACGGCGATGTATATTTCAGGGTAAAGAAATTTCCAAAATACGGCATGCTGAGCAACCAGAGCATAAAAGACCTCGAAGCAGGCGCACGTGTTGAGGCTTCAGATAAGAAAGAGGACGCTCTTGATTTTGCACTCTGGAAATCAGCGAAAGAGGGAGAAATTTCATGGTCAAGCCCTTGGGGACAGGGGCGCCCGGGGTGGCATATAGAGTGCTCAGCAATGGCGAGAAAATATCTCGCTCCGACGATAGATATCCATGCCGGCGGGCAGGATTTGCTGTTTCCTCATCATGAAAATGAGATAGCTCAATCGGAATGCGCTTTCAAGGTTCCGTTTGCAAAATACTGGATGCACAACGGCTTTGTAACCATCAACAAAGAGAAGATGTCAAAATCTCTCGGAAATTTTGTCACGATTAACAAATTGCTTGAGTCTTATGACTCTGATACAATCAGGTTTTTTATTTTGACAAATCACTATCGCATGCCTGTAGAGTTCAATGATGAAGCTCTCACGTCGGCAAAAGCTGGTTTAAAACGCCTAAAAAATGCGGTTGTTGATTTGAAAGAATATGCAGGCGATGATTTGGCTGTTGATTTGGAGTCTGAAGAGGCAAAGGCTTTTGTTGAAGCAATGGATGATGATTTCAATACATCAAAGGCGCTTGCTGTTCTTTTTGATTTGGCATCAAAAGCTCAGAAGGCAAAGAATTCTGATGATAAAAAAGAGCTTGTCAGGACATTTGCTCTTTTGGTTCATCTTTCCGATGTTTTAGGGTTTTCTCTTGATAAATCAAAATCAGGCGATAACAAGCTCGTTGACAGCCTTATGGCATTGATAATCGATATCAGAAAAAATGCCCGTCAGGAAAAAAATTGGGCGTTGTCAGATAAAATAAGAGATGAGCTTGCAGCATCTGGCGTTATTCTTAAAGATACAAAAGACGGTACCTCATGGATAATCGAGTGATGGACGAACAATCTTTTCATCTGAGGAATGTTGCGCATCTCGGGGATGCTGTTTATGAGCTGTTTGTAAGAAAGATAACCATAAATATGACCTCTGACACCCAAAAATTGCATAAGTTGACGACATCTTTTGTCAGGGCAGAGTTTCAGGCTGAGTTGCTGCAAAATTTGTCTGAGTATCTGACAGATGAAGAGGCTGATATTGTCAGAAGGGCTAGGAACATACATACAGGGACGAGAAAACGGGCAAATCAATCCGAATACAGACAAAGTACGGCATTTGAAGCGCTGATAGGATGGTTGTATTTGCACAACAAAGCACGTCTTGATGAATTGTTTTTGTTAATAAAACCATCAATTGTTATGCCCGAGTGAAATTTTTGTAATATAATGATGTAAAACGGAAATAAAGAATAGTTTGGAGATAAAAATGAGTCTAACTCTTGAGAGAATACAAGGTTTAATTGCAGGTGACGGAGAACTGCCGGTCAGATTTGCACAGGAAGCGAAAAAAAGCGGATTTGAAGTTGTTGCTATTTCGCTGTCTTCTGATAACAGAACCGAACTGAAGAAAATATGCAAGAAAGTTTATGCTTTCGGTCCCGGAGAGATTATGAAAATCCGTGATGCTCTGAGAGAAGAAAAAATCAAACAGATAACTTTCCTCGGAAAAGTTCATAAGGGTATGTTACTGAAAAATCCAAAGCTTGATTCTATGGCAATAGATATTTTGAAAAAAAATATCAAGCTTAATGATGATGCGATTATGCAGGCAGCTGTGGCAGAACTCGAAAAAGAAGGTATAGAAGTTCTTGACCAGACTATTTTTATTAAATCACTGATGGTGCCAAAAGGTGTGTTGACTTCGTTAAAACCGACAGAAGAGCAAATCAGAGATATTGAATACGGTTATGAAGTTGCAAAACAAATCGGTGATATAGATGTCGGTCAGTCTGTTGTCATCAAAAACAAAATGATTCTTGCGATAGAAGCAATCGAAGGTACTGATAAGGCGATTGAACGGGGAGGAAAACTCGGAAAAAGAGGCTCTGTCGTTGTTAAAGTCAGCAAACCTTCTCAGGATAAACGTTTTGATATTCCGACAGTGGGAATGAATACTCTCAAAGTTATGAAAAAATACCATGTGAATGTTCTTGCGATTGAGTCAGGAGAAACAATCATTGTCGAACAAGAAAAGATGGTAAAATTTGCAGAGAAGAATAAAATCGTAATCATTGCGGTATGAAAAGACTTTTTATTATAACAGGCGAATATTCAGGAGATCAGCATGCTTCATATGTTGTGAGAGAATTGCGTTCTATTATGCCTGATGTGGTGATAGAGGCAATCGGAGGTGAGGCGCTCAAAAAAGAGGGTATAAAACTCTTCTGCGACCATTCGAAGATGAATGTAGTCGGGCTTGATTTCAAAGCGATATGGGAACATATTTGTCTTGGCAAAAATCTTTTGCGTTATTTGAAAAAAGAATTCAAACCTAATGCTGTCTTGCTTGTTGACTACGGAGGGTTTAACCTGCGCATGGCAAAAGAGCTGCACCGGATGGGAATACCTTGTTATTATTATATCTGTCCTCAGCTCTGGGTGACCCGCAGGTATCGGATTAAGACCATAAAAAAATATGTCAAAAAAGTCTTTTTGACTCTTCCTTTTGAGAAGGAAATTTATGAAAAAGAAGGTATCCCATGCGAGTATGTCGGACATCCGCTTGTTTCTCAGCTGCCTGAAAGATATGAGAGAGAAAAATTTATCGAAGAAAATAATCTCGATAGGAATAAGAAAATTGTAGGTATTTTCCCGGGGTCAAGAAAGTTCGAACTTGAGAATCTTATGGATACTTTTTTGAAATCCGTTGAAATCCTTGAGAAAAAATCTGACAACATTCAGTTTTGTCTTGCTCAGGCGCCGACTATCAGCGATGAGTTGCTGAATAAATATTTGAAAAATAATCCTAATATAAAAGTTTTGAAAAATAAAAATTATGAACTCCTCAGCTGTGCGGACACGCTTATGCTTGCTTCGGGGACTGTCGCACTTGAGGCTGCTTTATATCAGACTCCGATGATTATCAGCTATCGTGCGCCGTGGTTATTTTATGCCGTATATTTGCTAATCAGGTATATAAAGCTTGTTTCGCTGCCTAATATTATTCTCGGACGAGAGGTAGTCCCCGAGTTAATACAGCATAAGGCAAAGCCTGAGCTGATAGCGAAGAATATTTATGATTTGACATTTGATGATAACGCAAGAAACAAGATGAAAGATGCTCTTTGTGAGATGAGAGAGAAACTCGAAGACAGGGTTGCATCAAAACAGGTTGCTGCAGGTCTGAGAGAAGCGTTATATAAGGATAATATCAACAAGAGTTATTTTGATAATCTCTATATTAATTTTATATCGTTTTTTGCATTGATTTATTTTTATTTTTTGGATTTGTTCACAAGAAAACGGATAGTTAACTACAGAAAATTTAACAAGCCTGTAATTTATGCAATATGGCACGGGCTGCAGAATTCTGTCGGATGTTTTACAAAAGAAGATAGAGCGAATATAAATATTCTGATTAGTCCGAGCAACGATGGAGAGATTGCAAACCGCATCTGCCGTATGATTAACTTTAAAACAATAAGAGGCTCCCACAAACGCCGCGGCTCTCAAGCTCTGAGGGAGATTATCAGAGCGTTGAAAAACGGAGAGTCGGTCATTTATACTGTTGATGGTCCGAAAGGTCCTGCCTACAAAGTTAAAAACGGTATTCTGAAGATTGCCCAGCTTTCTGGGGCGACGGTTGTACCGATTAGTGCACAGATGAATCCGATAGTCAGGTTCAACTCATGGGATAAATATGAGCTGTTAACTTTCTTTACGGGGATGACTCTTGTTATGGGCAATGAGATAGAAATTCCTCATGATTGCAGCGAAGAAGAAGGAGAACAATATAGAATTCGGATAGAAGATGAATTGTATCGTCTTAAAGAAATTGCAATAAAAGAATTTAAGTGGTAAGATTTGTTTGAATAAATAGGGGGTTGAGATGGCCAATTTTATTACAATTTTAAGAACTATTTTTGCTATACTGCTTGTTACTGTTTTGATTATGTTCCATAATTCGGATAAGGTTTTGATGGGTTCATTTTTGATGACCATAATTATTATCTGGATGGATGGTCTTGATGGTTATTTTGCAAGAAAATTTAATGAGTCTTCAAAATTCGGTGCTGTTCTTGATATTCTCGGAGACAGAGTTGTTGAGAACGTATACTGGATTACTTTTTGTGCAATAGGCTGGCTCCCTGTGTGGGTTCCGCTTGTCGTTGTTTGCAGAGGAATTATTGTGGACGGGCTGAGAAGCGTTGCTCTTGAACAGGGGTATACGGCATTTGGTTCTTCTACCATGATGCAGTCAAAGATTGGTAAATTCATTGTTGCTTCCAACTTCTGCAGATTTTCTTATGCCATATTCAAGGCAATTGCTTTTGCTCTGTTGCTGTTGGCGCATATGCAGGCTGATTATACCGGAAAAGAGCTTGTGACTACAATTGCGTATGCTTCTGCTTATATAGCTGTTTTCTTCTGTGTTATCAGAGGAATACCTGTTGTGATAGAGAGCAAGAGATTTTTCCCGAAAAATGAAGCAAAATAATTTTCATATAGTTCTTGTTGAACCCGAGATTCCTCAAAATACCGGGAATATAGTCAGATTATGTGCTTGTACGTCGTGTGATTTGTTTCTGGTCGGGAAACTCGGGTTTATTCTTGATGATAAGAGAGTAAAACGCTCGGGGCTTGATTATTGGGACAGTGTGACAATTCACAGGTATGATTCTCTTGAAGAGTTGAGAGAAGAGTATAGGACATCAAACTTTTATTATCTGACGACAAAAGTTAAGAAGAAATATACCGATAATTCGTTTAAAGAGGGTGATTTTCTTGTGTTCGGACCTGAAACAAGAGGGCTTGATGAAAAATTGCTTTGGGAAAACAAAGAAAGCTGTTTGACAATCCCCATGGCAGAAGGTCAGCGGAGTTTGAATTTGTCAAATTCCGTTGCGATAGTTGTCTATGAGGCTATAAGACAAACTTCATGCCTGTAGAGAAATAAAAAAGACCGCTTTTGAAAAAGCGGTCTTTTTGTTGTTTTATTTTCTGCTAGATTAGTGTCAGCGCCAGTGCCGGCGTTTGGTTTGCCTGCTGCAGAAGCGTTGCTGCTGATTGCTGCAGGATTTGTTGTTTTGTCAGGTTTGTTGATTCTGAAGCGATGTCAGTATCTCTGATTGTAGAATAGGTTGACTGTAAGTTTTCTTTTCTTACGTCCAATCTGTCTACTGTTGAGTTAAGACGGTTTACTGATGCACCGATTACTGATCTTCTTGTTGAGATGTTGTTGACTGCTGTATCAATGAGGTCAATCATAGCTCGTGCGTTTGCCGCTGTTGATATGCTTGCGCCTACAGTTACGCCGAGAGCAGTTGCAGTGGCTTCCTGAAAAGCATCTGATATATCGATTGTATTTTGAGCTTCATCGGAGCCTGTTCCTATTTGCAATTTCATATCGGCGATTGTTCCGTCGAGGAGGTTTACATCAGAGAAAGTTGAGCTTGATGCGATTCTGTTGATTTCCTCGATACGGAGTTGAACTTCCTGATCCATAGATAATCTTTCACTGTCTGAATAAACACCGTTTGCTGATTGAACAGCCAGGTCTTTAATTCTCTGTAAGTTTTGATTGATTATATCAAGGTCGCCGTCTGCAATATTAAGCATGTTTATACCTGTTTGAGCGTTGTTTTTGCATACATCCGATGCGCTCAACTGACCGTTGATTTTTTCGGATAATGCAAGACCTGCTGCGTCATCACCGGCGTTGTTAATTTTCATACCGGTTGATAATCTCTGCATGCTTGTTTGCAGCGATGAAGTTGCTTTTGATAAGTTTCTTTGCACCATTAAAGATGCCACGTTTGTGTTTACGACAATACTCATGTCCATACTCCTTTGTTGACTATATTACATCCTTGTTCTGTTTATACTTAATTAACCGCATCAGTTGATGCAGCAGGGTTATAAGAACTTTACGATTACACTTTTTATCCCTGATGTATACATAATAGATGTTTTTTCTCTTTCATAAAATCGATGAAAAGTTTGTATTTTATACAACTTTAGTTTGATATTTATGAAATATCTTCGATTTTTTTAATGAGATATGGATTATGAACAAGGCTTCTTTTTGCTATAAATTTGACTCCGAGTTCTTTTGCAACAGAGTCTATGTTGAAAGATGCAGAGATAATGGTTATTTTCTTTTTATCTGTTTTATGCAGGATATTTTTGATGAAATACATACCGGCGCATTTTTCAGGGGTATCTGTTTCCATCTCCAAATCGGAGAGTATAAAATCAAAGTAGTTATCCGGATGGGCATCAACTGTTTTGATTCCTTCCTTTGCGCTCATGGCTGTTGTATAGGAAAAGTCATCAAAATACTCGGGCAGAATTGATTTATAAAAATTAAGCCACTCTATATGGTCATCTACTGCGAATATTTTTTTCATATTACACATCCAGATAGTTGTGTGAATAAATATGTTTGTTCATAAGGATTTCTGCTGTTTTGAAAATTCTTACCTCATCATCGTTTGTTTTGTCATAGGAAATATTTTCGAGTTCATCAAAGTTGAGCATCATATTTTGGATGTTGAGCAGAAGTTCATCGCTGCTGTTCTGAGGAGATGATGAGTCAAGCATTTTAACTGTCCTGATTAATTCTTCGTCACAGGCGTCGACTATTGCGCTATCAAGTCCGCAGCCAGATGCCATGGTGAGGTAAACTCTGTTTATCAACGGGCGCAGTTCTTTCGGAGAACCGTTGGAAATGTTTGAAAGACCTATGGTTGTATTGACCTGAGGGTCGAAGGCTTCTTTGAACATTCTGATGGCGTTGAGCGATTCGAGAGCTTGTGATTGGTCTACACAAACCGGGAGAACAAGAGGGTCGATAAATATTTTTGTGTTATCAATGCCTGCTTCCGTTGTTTTTTCTATGATTTTGCATGCCATCTCAAGGCGGAGGTCTGCTTCTTTCGGAATGCCTGATTTGTTATCCATCGTCAGAGCTATAAGGCTGCAGCCGTATTCTGCTGTAATGTCGCTCAGCGGATTGAGTCTTTCATCATCGGCGTTTGTGCTGTTAATCAAACTTTTTTGAGGGGTGTTGACATATTGCAGGGCTGATTTAATTTCATCAAGATTTGTTGTATCAAAGCTGAGAGGCTTATCGCTGACTTCTCTTACCGTATCAATCAGCCATCTCATTGTCCCCTGCTGTTTTCTTGCAGGGCCTATGTTCAGGTCTATCCAGTCGACATCTGTTTGTTTTTTTGCAAGATTCCTGATGTAGTCTTTGTCTTTTTCTTCGATGGCTGTTCTTGTTCTTTTTGAAATTATATGGATATTTTCGCCGATTAGTTTCATTTTTGTTCCCTCTGTAATTTGTACAATCTCAGTGTGTTTTGCATAAGCATTGCAATGGTCATTGCCCCAACTCCACCGGGGACAGGGGTGATATATGATGTTTTTCCTGCTACATCATCAAAGTCAACGTCGCCGTGAATTTTTCCGTCTTTATCCCGAGAGATGCCGACATCTATGACTACTGCATCCTGTTTGACATAGTCTTTGGTAATCATTTTCGCTCTGCCTGTTGCAACAACGAGGATATCAGCGGTTGAGGCAATTTCTTTCAGGTTTTGTGTTTTTGAATGGCATATTGTAACCGTTGCGTTTTTTGATAACAGCATTGAAGCAAGCGGCTTGCTGACTATGTTTGAGCGCCCGATGATAACGGCGTGTTTCCCTTCCGGGTTGATTTTGTACTCATCGAGCAGGGTCATAACTCCAAGAGGAGTGCATGGGGCTGCATAAGCTTCTATTCCTATGTTGATTTTTCCTGCGTTCTCAGGGTGAAAACCGTCGACGTCTTTTATCGGGCGAATTTTTTCAATAATTCTGTATGTATTCAGATGCTTTGGCAGCGGCATTTGAACAAGAATTGCGTTGATTGAGTCATCGTTGTTGAGTTCGTTTATTTTTGATTCGAGTTCTTCCTGTGAAATATTTTCGTCAAATTCTATGACGATTGAGTTTATGCCGAGTTCTTTTGCTTTTTTGTGTTTTATGTTGACATAAATCTTGCTTGCAGGATCCTCTCCTACGATTATGACAGCGATTGTCGGTTTTTTGTCGAGATTTTCCGTTTCTGCTTTGATTTTGTCAAAAACTTTTTTCGCTGTAGCTTTTCCGTCGATTAAAATCATTTTTCTACCTCAATCAATTGCGATGTTTAGTCTGAACAGCATATTTTTGATTGCATTTTGAACTGTTTCAGATTCTTTTGTGATGCCGTTTATATCTTTGTCATAAGGAATTACCCCCAAGATATCAATATGGTTGTCTTTAATCATTTTTGATACTGTTTCATCAGTATTGCCCTGAATTTTGTTGAGAACAACTCCGATTTGACCGCCTGTTGCATACTTTGCCGAATATTCTTCTATTCTCGCCGCAAGTCTTGCCGATTCTTCAGTAGGTTCCGCAATGATAAGCGCCGTATCAATATGGCAGTCAACAAGCTGGTTAAGGTATTTCAAATCAAGTTCGCAGTCGAAGATGACTATATCATACTGTTTGAAAAATTTTGCAAGGGCGTCGTTTATCTGCTGTGTAATCGGACATCTGCAATCTTTTGAACCGATTAACCAGGAAACAAGGATGTCAACATTTTTCTCAAGGTTGACGACAATGTCTTCGAGCGCCCATTCGATGTATTCCTGTTTGGTCATTTTGCTCGGGATACCTGTTTTATACTCGTGTTTGCCGCTTCTTATGCCATATACGGTGTTTCTGATGTCAAGCCCGAAGGTATGTCCTAATTCACAGGTTAAATCATTGTCAAAAAGAAGGATTGATTTTTCCGGATATTTTTCTTTCATTACTCGCATAAATGCTTTTGTGACGGTTGTTTTCCCGCTGCCGCTTTTGCCGATGATTGCAAGAGTCAGAGTCATTTTGCTGTTCCTCCGTAAGTATTCTTCAATACATCAGAGAGTTCTTTTGTAAGTCTGATTGCTTTTTGAGCGAGTTCCTCACTCAACACGCCTGCGCCGCAGGAGGGAGTTATTATGCTTTGAGAGAGGAGTTGTTTTTCATCAATGCCGTTTTTGAGGAGATAATTTTTATCTGCTTCAAATTTTGCAAGAAGTGAGTTTAAGTCCTCTTTCTCAAGTGCTTCAGGGTCAAGAGTCGGAATCATTCCCCAAGCAATGAATCCTCCTTTTTTGAGGAAGCTGTCTATTTCTTTTGAGTATGCTGAAAGGCTTTCGCCGAAGAAATAACCGTCGAAGTTGAGAATATCAACCTCGCTGTCTGTAATCAGCGACCAGTTTGTTTTTCCGCAGCAATGGACGCCTATGAGAGCTCCATTATCTCTCAAAACTTGTGAGATTTCGCTTATGCCGGTTGTTATATCTTCTTTTGTTACTGTCAGGAAGGCTGATGTGCCATATTGTGATAGTGTAGGCTCATCGAGAAAGATTATCGGTGTTGTTTCAGGGGATGCTTTTTTGATATTTATAACCTGCCAGAGAGCTTTCAGGGTGAGTGCTTTGATGATTATATCTCTAAGAGTTTCATCATAGAACGCTGCTTTTTTCTCAGGGTCGCAGATGCTGACTCCCCAGCTGAAAGGACCTGTAACGTGTCCTTTTGCGTATAAGGGTTTTGTTTCTTTGATTTTTCCGAGGAAAGGATGAATAGAGCAGGCGAATTTGTCGCTTATTGCATATTTTTCAAGCAAATCGAAGTTTTTTTCGGCGGTGATTTTTTCATAGTCTTCAAAGAATTCTTCAAGCCCCAGGAAAAATTCTTCTGATTCCGTATCAAAAAACAGTTTGTTGTTTTCTTCATCAAATTTAAGCCCCGGGATGTTTTCATTCAGCTGAATAATCATGTCTTCTTTTGGGCTTACTTTTGAGAGCTGAGGCCAGAAGGGGATATCTATCGGTGTTGAAAAAATCAGGTCAAGAGCCGCCTGTGCGCTGTTGTGAGGCAAACTTCCGATTGCTGTTGATGTAAGTGATAAATTTTCTTTCAAGTTCTTCATCCTTATAGTAAAATCTTATATAGTCAAGTTTATCATCAATGTGGGGAAAAAATAAAATACTTAACATGGAAAAGATGTCGCTGGCGCAATTTGTTTCGCAAACAAGGGAAAAAATGGGATTATCTCAAATGGGGCTTGCTCATAAGGCTAATGTTCCTGTAGAGATGATTGAAAGAATAGAATCAGCACAGGAGCTGTTTTTACCTTCTACAATCAGACAGCGTCTTGCGAAGGCTTTGAGGTTGTCTTTGAATGATATCAAAAGATATGAAAAACATTTTGATGAGTCGCACAAGAGTCTTGATGATGCGATAGAGTCAATCAGACTTTGTATTCTTGATGGGATTTATGAAGGTTTGAAATGTCCTGTATGCGGAAGTCCTCTTGTTGCGCATATTGAGGAGATGTATGACCTCGAAGATAATTTAATAAAACATCCTAAAGCAAGATGCAGCAAGTGTCCTTTTCAAGTTAAATAAACTTTACTTTTTTCATGAAAAATTTGCGGTAAAATAATGTATACAATCGAATGGTTAGAATAAAATAAAGATTATTATGGCGGAAGAAAAAACAGCGGAAGAAATTTGGGCAGGTGTATTGACTTGTCTCAGCAATGAGCTAGAACACTCGAAGTTTGAGTCCTGGATAAGACCTATTACTCCTGTGAGTGTTGAGAATAAGACGTTTGTGATAGCAACAAAAGATACTCTCAGCAGAGATTGGGTGAGAGAACGTTTTTCATCCATGATATGCAAAGCTCTGAAGGATACAACAAGACGCAGTTATAACCTGAATATAGTTCTAAAAAAAGACTTATCAGATGAATTTTTGCAGAGAAAAAGCCAGCTAGAAAAAAAACTTGCGCAAAAGGTTGTTGAACCGAAATCAGGAATGAAACTGACAACAAGAGAAGGCGCAATGCCTCAGGTAAAGCCTGTCTTCAACGAGTTCCAGATAGATGCTTTGAAGAGTACATCTTATAATCTCAATTTGAAATATACCTTTGATAATTTTGTTGTCGGCGAAAACAACAAATTTGCTCATGCTGCTGCGATGGCAGTTGCAAAAGAACCGGCAAAGCTGCATAATCCTCTGTTTATTTACGGCGGTACGGGACTTGGCAAAACTCATCTTATGCATGCGATAGGACACTATATTCTGGTTAATCATCCTCGGCTTAAGATAAAATACACCAACACGGAAGTTTTCATGAACGACTTAATCAGCTGCATACAATCAGGTTCGAATTCTACGTTCAAAATGTCAGAATTCAGGCAAAAGTACAGGAATGTTGATGTTCTGCTGCTTGATGACGTTCAATTTCTTGAGTCGAAAAAAACAACGCAGACGGAGATTTTTCATACATTTGAAAATCTCTATAATTCAGGAAAACAAATTGTGCTGACGAGTGATAGACCTCCGAAGGAAATTCCTACGCTGACAGACAGGTTGAGGAGCCGTTTTGAGTGGGGTTTGCTTGCTGATATATCAGCGCCTGATTTTGAAACGAGAGTTTCTATTTTGAAGAAGAAAACAGAGATAGAGAAGCTTAATGTCACTGATGATGTTTTGAAGCTTATAGCCTCCGCTTACAGCCATAATGTCCGTGAACTTGAGGGAGCGTTGAATCGTGTGATTGCTTATTGCAGCATAAACAGTCTTCCTGTAGTTCCTGAGGTGGTGAAAAATATAGTAGAAGTTTCTGCGCCGAAAAATCTCAGTGTTGAGGATATTGTTGATATTGTTGCAGAGTATTTCAAAATAGAGGCTGATGAAATAATGAGCCCGTCGAAATCAAAGGATGTATCAAAAGCCCGCCAGATTGCGATTTATTTGATAAGAGAAACTATGGGATATAGTTTCCCAAAGATTGGAGAGGCTCTCGGCGGAAGAAAACACACCACGGTTTTATATTCTTATGAGAAAGTGAAAGAAGAAAAGCTGCATAATATTTCACTCTCAAAAACAATAGATGAAATATCAGGAATATTATCAAAAATATAGCTAAAGGAGGAGTTATGGATACGATAGTTTTGAAAATAAAAAAATTGGATAACAACAAATCTCTGCCTGAATATGCAACAGCAGGCGCAGCAGGTATGGATTTGACTGCGGGGATTGATGAGCCGATGGTGTTCAAGCCTTTTGAAAGAAAGCTTGTGCCTACAGGCATAATCATTGAACTTCCTCACGGGTATGAAGCACAGGTCAGACCCCGTTCGGGCATGTCGATAAAACACGGGATTACTCTTGTGAACTGCGTTGGAACGATTGATGAGGATTATAGAGGCGAGTTGAAGGTGCCGGTTATCAATCTTTCTCAGGAAGAGTATACAATTAACCCCGGTGACCGTATTGCTCAGATGATTGTAGCTCCTGTTGTCAAAGCGCAGATTGATGTTGTAGAAACCGTCGGCGCTACAAACAGGGCATCAGGAGGCTTCGGGTCTACAGGGTATTAGGAAAATTTATTTGAATAAGATATTTTTCAGTTTCTCCTCAGCTTCATCAAGAGCTTTTTGAGGAGTTTCTTTTTTCAGAATAATTTTTTGCGTGGCATAATCCATGGTGGTATTTATTTCTTTTTGCTGAGGATAGAGAGGAATGTTTTTTTTGCCTGTTTTCATTTGATATGCAGAGATTTTTCGTCCTTGCTCTATTAATGTTGCATCACTATCAAAAAAGTTGTTGTCGAGAGCTTTTTTTGATGATGGCAAAACCGGTGCGAGTTTTGAGAATTCGAGTTGATTTTTTTCGCTGGTTAAAAATAAGGCAAACTCGAGAGCTTCTTTTTGGTGTTTTGATTTCTCAGGAATTATCAAGTTCATCATAGAGAAGTCAACAACACCGTTTTCCAAATTCAGCTGAGGGGCAAGTTTTGTTTTTTTGTAGATATCAGGTGCATTGTCTTTTATCATCACAAGAAAATTTGCGCCTGTCTGCAGCATGGCAAGTTCTCCTGACATATATTTTTCAAGCGCTTCTCTGTGAGTTTGGGTGATTGATTCTTTCGGAATAAAGCTGCTTGAATAGAGTTCGCTCCAAATTTTATAGATATTTTGAACCTCTTTGGTGCTGAGGAAAATTTGTTTATTTTTTTCATCTATTATACTGATATTGTGTTTGATGAGGTTTTTGAACATATAACCGTCTTCCGATAAAGTCGGCATAAGAGCGTATTTTCCCGTTTTGTTTTTGATTTGTTTTGCAAATTCGTATATTTCTTCATCTTTTTGCGGAAGTTTTTTTATACCTGCTTTTTCTGTCAAATCTGAGTTATATAAAGTTATCGAAGATGTTATGTACCATGGTATGCAGTAAATCTTTTCATTTTGAGTGCAGAGGTTCATTGCAGGGTGGAGAAAGTCATCGAAGTCTTGTTTGTCTGAATAAGCTGATATATCGCTGAGAGTTCCTTTTGATGCAAGAGTTGATGAAAAAGACGGGTTGAGGTTCACCAAATCAGGGACATGGTTGCTCATGATTGAGGCGAGGACTCTTTTTTCACCTTCAGAGAAAGGAACGTCTATCCATTTGATTTTTATATTAGGGTGTGACTTTTCATATTCATCTATCATGGAGTTCATATACGGAGTGAAATCACTAAGCTGAAGAGTCCAGAACTCGACCGTTATTTTTTCTTCCTGCATTTGTTTTGTGCATCCGCTCAATAAAAATGTAGCGAATATCAGGCATAGAGTTAGTTTAATAAAAGTTTTCAATATATAAACTCCATAAACTTTTGATGTTACACTTAATTATATTATACAGGGTGAGAAAAACAATGAATTTATTTGACACGCTCGAAGATAAATACAAACAAGTCCCTCTTGCTGAACAGCTGAGGCCGTCTTCTCTTGATGAGTTTTTTGGGCAGCAGGAGATTCTCGGTCAAAATTCCGCAATTTTAAATCTTTTGAAATCCTCTCACCTTTTTTCTTTGATAATCTGGGGTCCTCCAGGGTGCGGTAAGACTACTCTTGCGAGGCTGATTGCCAAAAATACAGACAGCTGTTTTGTTGAGTTGAGTGCCGTCAGCTCTGGAATAAAAGATATCAAAGATACGGTTGTGCAGGCAAAAGACAATCTGAAAATGCTTGGAAAGAAGACGATTGTTTTTGTTGATGAAATTCACAGGTTTTCAAAAACACAGCAGGACGCTCTTTTGCCTTATGTTGAGAACGGAACTTTTTATATAATCGGGTCAACTACTGAAAATCCGTCTTTTCAGGTTGTGCCTGCTCTGCTTTCACGGACTCAGACTCTTATGCTCAAGCCGATTGATAATGATAACTTATTGAAGATTATCAGGAAAGGGTATAAGTTCTTGATTGAAAAATACGGAAAAATTACTCTTAATCCCAAAATTGGCGAGCTGATAGTGAAATATAGCAACGGAGATGCCCGTCTTGCACTAAATCTTGTTGAAAATTCGTATTTTAGTGCAAATATAGTTGACGGAGAGAGGGTGTTGACTCCTGAGCTGTTAGAAAAACTTACCCAGAAAAGAAATATAAAATACGGTATTCAGGAGCATTATGATTTTGCATCTGCTTTTCAGAAGAGCATGAGAGGTTCTGACCCAGATGCTGCAATTTATTGGCTGGCAAAGTTGATAGCAGCAGGAGAAGACCCTCGTTTTATTGCACGCAGATTGATTGTTTGTGCAAGCGAAGATGTCGGCAATGCTGACCATGATGCTCTTGGTGTTGCTTTGAATGCTTATCGTGCTGTTGAACTCTTAGGCATGCCTGAAGGACGTATTCCTCTTGCTCAGGCTGTTGAATATGTTGCAAGGGCGCCAAAGTCTAATGCGGCGATTATGGCTATAGATAAAGCTTTATCTGATATTCAAATAAACGGTGATGATTATCCCGTGCCTGACCATCTGAGGGATGCTCATTATAAGGATGCAAAAAAATACGGCTTCGGGGTAGACTATGTTTATACTCATGACAACCCTGCTTTCAAACAGAGTTTTTTACCCGAAAAAATCAAGGATAGAAAGTATTTTGAGGGATAGATTACTTTTGTAAAGTTTTTTAAATAAAAAAAACTTTATTTAGCAATCTTTATCCTTTATAATCTTTATATTGGTGGATGTGCTTAATTAATAAAAAAGGTATTAGGTATGAACACAATCAACAGTATTTCATGTCAGCCACTGCAACCAAAGAATCATGTGTCTTTTAAAGGACGGGAACAGCAGAATGAAGCTCCGAAAGTTTCTGAAGCCGATGTTGCTGATACAGTGAGCAGTGTTGTTATTGACCTCGCAGATAAAGGAAACAAGGGAACGAAAACTCTCGGTATTCTTGCTATGTTAGTCGGTATCGGCACAGGCGGTTATTTAGTGGCAAGCAAGACGGCAAAAGGTGTCCTTTCTTCACTCAGTTCAAATACCAAATATCTTGATACAGTATCAGATAAAGCTGTTGAGTTATTCCACGGATTTGAAAAACAAGCAGGGAAACTCGAAGTCGGAGAAGATGCAGGCAGGATTAAGAAAACTGTTGTCGGAATAATCAAAGGAATGCCTGATAAAATCAGAAAATTTGCCTCAAAAGGTATGGATGAAGACAACATGAGAAAAGCTTTCTCAAAAAATCTTACCAAAGGCGTTGCTGATTTGACCGATGAAGAGATGAAGGGTTTCCCTGAATGGTTGGAAAAAACAAAAGCTTTAAATTTAGATACAGTGAAAGCGCAGTTCGCTAAAGAAATAAAGAAAAATTCCGATGATATAAAGCCTGAAGATGATGCATTTATCTCATGGGTAAGAGGAAATACAGGTATTGACCTTGGTGTTGCTAAAGCTGAATATGCTTCAGGCTTCAAAAAGTCTGTATCTGACTGGAACAAAGATGATTTGGCTGCATTTAGTAAATATGTAGAAAGAAGAACTGCAAAGAACGGTTTGATTAAAGTTACCGGAAATGCTGTCGGTGTCGGTGCAGGACTCAAGGCTGTATCAGGTGTCAGCGAAGATGAAAACGGTGATAAAATCCCTGATAAATTCCAGCAGGAAACAATAAAAGACCAGTTCAGCAAAGCAGTCGGCACTATGGTTCTTGAAGGGGCATCAAACGGTTTCTTCGGATAATAAAAGAACTTTATTTAAACAAAAAAATACCTGCTATCAGCAGGTATTTTTTTGTTTTGTTATTTATGAATTTCAGGCATTTCTATTTTCTTTGACTTTTTCGATTATTTCATCTACTTCTTCTTTATCGAGAGTTTCTTTTTCAAGGAGCACTTTGACAAGTTCTTCCATTATATCTCTGTTGTCAATCAAAAGTTGTTTTGCTCTTTTATATTGTTCATCTACGATAGATTTAACTTCTTTATCTATTTTGAAAGCAACTTCTTCAGAGTAGTTTTTCTCATGACCGAAGTCACGCCCTAGGAAAACATGTTCGTTGTGGGTGCCGAATGTCATCGGTCCCAAATCCTTGCTCATACCGTAAGAGGTTACCATCTTGTTTGCTATATCGGTCACTCTTTGGATATCATTTGATGCGCCTGTTGTAATTTTTTCTTCGCCAAAAACGAGCTCTTCTGCGATACGGCCGCCAAGAAGCATTGCTATTTGATCATAGAGCTGTTCTTTTCTGTAAGTCAGATGGTCTTTCTCAGGAAGCGTCATTGTTATTCCAAGAGCCATACCACGAGGGATAATTGTCACTTTATGCAGCGGGTCGCAGTTTGGAAGAAGTTTTGAGATGAGGGCATGCCCGACTTCATGGTATGCCGTGTTTTCTTTTTCTTCATCAGTTATAATTTTACTTTTCTTTTCTGGTCCTGCGATGATTTTGTCGATTGCTTCTTCGAGGTCATCCATCTCGATTTCTTTTTTCTCTTTTCTTGCAGCGAACAATGCAGCTTCGTTCAAGAGATTTGAAAGGTCTGCACCTGTGAACCCGGGTGTTCTTTTTGCAAGAGTCTTGATATCAACTTCGTTTGAAAGAGGTTTGCCTTTGACATGAACCTCGAGGATTTGTTCTCTGCCGAGGACATCAGGTCTGTCTATTACGACCTGCCTGTCAAAACGTCCGGGACGAAGAAGCGCATTATCAAGAATATCAGGTCTGTTTGTTGCAGCTATGACTATTATGCTGTTTGTTTGTCCGTCAAAACCGTCCATTTCAACAAGCAGCTGGTTGAGAGTTTGCTCTCTTTCATCATGACCGCCGCCGAGCCCTGCGCCTCTCTGGCGTCCTACTGCATCAATTTCATCTATAAATACAATACAGGGAGAGTGTTTTTTTGCCTGTTCGAATAAATCTCTGACTCTTGATGCACCGACACCGACGAACATTTCAACAAAGTCAGAACCGCTTATGCTAAAGAACGGAACGCCTGCTTCTCCTGCGACTGCCTTTGCCATAAGAGTCTTACCTGTACCTGGTGAGCCGACAAGCAGAACGCCTTTAGGAATTTTTGCCCCGAGGGAAAGATATTTTGCAGGGCTTTTGAGGAAGTCAACAATTTCTTCGAGTTCCTGTTTTGCTTCATCGATACCTGCTACATCTTTGAAAGTAATTTTGACTTTGTTGTCTACCATCATTTTTGCTTTGCTTTTTCCGAAAGACATTGCCTGAGAACCGCCGCCTTGGGCACTTTTGAATATGAACAGAAGAATAATCAGGAACAAAATAGGGAAGAATAAAGAACCTATGAACCCTAAGAGCTGCCCTTTATTTTCTTCATTTTTGACGGTTATATCAACATTATTTTTTTCCATTTTTTGCATAAGCCCCGGGTCATTCAGGGGGATTATTACAGAATAATTGATATTTTTTTCTGATGCAGGAACGGCGTTGATGGAGTTGCCCATCATTGTAACCGATTTAATTTCTTTCTGCTCGACTTTGTTCAGAAAAGAGCTGTAAGACAGTTCTTTCACGGTTGTTTTTGTTCCCTGTCCTTTGAATGAAAAGAACAATGCACCAATCAGAAATACGAGAAGTATATAAAAACCTATTGTTTGATTCTTTTTCATTTATCTATCCTCTATAAACTCTTATTTCAGGAAATATCTCAGTTAATAAATTATAACATTAAAATGAATTTTGCAGAAAAATAAGTTAAATGTATTAGATATGACAAAAACTTAACGACTTTCTGTTATTTCTATAATAAAATTATAATATATAGTGTAATCTGATTTGTTTGAGAGATAATAAATAAAGATGCAGGATCCAGTGTTTAAAAAAATAAAAAAAAGTTTACCGAATGGAGGGATACCATTGTCAGAGTGCATAGTTATTGACGGCGGAACAAGGTTAGATGGAGAAGTTTTGATAGGCGGAGCAAAGAATGCCGTGTTGAAGCAGATGGCCGCTTGTATTTTGATTAGTGACACCTGCAAGTTGTATAATGTCCCTGATTTGACAGATGTTGATACGATGATAAAAGTCCTCAACTGTCTTGGTGTAAAGATTGAATATGACAAAGTTCATAAGTCTCTTGAAATAGATGCATCAAATATAACGGGTGTTATTGCCCCATATGAGCTGGTAAGCAAGATGAGGGCATCGTTTATTGTCCTCGGAGCTTTATTGAGCAGATGTCAGGAAGCAAAAGTTGCGATGCCTGGAGGATGTGCAATAGGCGAGAGAAGAATAGATTACCATATAAAAGGATTTGAAGCTCTCGGAGCAAAAGTAAAAATTGAAAACGGTTATGTTATTGCAAAAGCTTCAAAACTTGCCGGAGCTGATATTTATCTTGATAAGCCGAGTGTCGGTGCTACAGAGAATATTATTCTGGCATCAGTTTTTGCCGAGGGTTCTACGAGAATTCAGAATGCCGCACAAGAACCTGAAATTGCTGATTTGGCAAACTTTTTGAATTTGGCCGGTGCCGATATTTCAGGAGCAGGTACATCCGAGATAGTTATCAATGGTGTTCCGAAAGGCTCTCTTAAACCCATTTCTTATACAACCATGCCCGATAGAATAGAAGCAGGCACCTATATGGCATCAGTTGTTGCAACAAGAGGGCATGCGATTATTAGAAATGTATTCCCTAATCATCTTACGTTTGTTACTAACAAGCTGATTGAAATAGGGGCAGAGGTGAACATTCTTGAACCTTTGACAATGGAAGTATCCTGCAGCAGACGTCCTAAGGCAACGAATATTGTTACGCAGCCTTATCCCGGATTCCCGACTGATATGCAGTCACCATTCAGTTCTATTCTCGCTATTGCTGATGGCACAAGTATTGTAACGGAAAATCTGTATGAAAATCGCTTTATGCAAATCGGAGAGCTTGCAAGGATGGGTGCAGATATTCACCATGACGGCAATCACGCCATAATTAAAGGTGTCGAAAAACTCACGGGAACAGAGGTTAAAGCAAGCGACCTGAGAGCAGGCGGCGCATTGATTGTTGCAGGTTTATCAGCTTATGGACGCACTGTCATCCAGAATATTCATCATATTGACCGGGGATATGAGAACCTTGTTGATAAGCTGACTTCTCTCGGCGGGCATGCCAAACGGGTAGATAACTACAAGGTGGAAGAACCATTACTGATTAAATAAAAAAGGAATGATATGTCCCAAGAATATAAACGCTGGTATGATTATGATCCTCTGTTAATGGAAGTTATAGAGCTTTTGCGAAACTATCAGGATGAGCTGAAAGCTCAGGCTGAGGTTTTTCTTGAAAAAATAGAAGAAAAAGTCGGAAAAGAAACCGTTGCAAAATTTTATGAAATGGTAAGACCTCCGCAGCAAAACAGGTGGTATGACAAAGACCCCACTCTCTCAAAGGTTATCGAATTGTTGAGGATTGTTCCTCCGGAAACTCAGAAGAAAGCTGCCGAGAATTTTATTCATGCTCTTGAAGAACTCGGGTTATCAAGAGAAATCAAACACCACTGATTGCTTTTTGCAGGCGGTCTTTGACTATAATCCAGTTTATCTCTGGGATAATGTGTTCGAAGTAACCTGCTTTATCTATTCCATAGTCAGGCATGAAGGAATGTTCCCAGGTATCAATGACCAGTATAGGAGTGATTTTTATGGGAACGCTTATGTAGTGGGAATCTATTGCATAGTTTTGAATGGTGTCATCAGTGTGGTTATAACCTGTAACAGCCCATCCTGTACGGGAGCTCCTTACTGTTGCATTCAGGTCCCTGATATAGGTGTCAAATGACTTGAAGTATTTTTCTATTTTTTCTCTTAACCAGCATTCAGGTTCAAATGGTTTTGAGATGAGGTTTTCGAAAAACATTTCATGGAAAACAACGGCGTTGTAGTTGTATGCTTTTTCAACAAGCAGGGAACGGTGGTGTGAGTAGTTGTGATTTGCTGTATCGAGATTGATTGTTTTGTATTCATCCTGAATTTCGTTGAGTTTTTTGATATATCCGTCATAAAGTTTGAGATGGTAGTCAACAGCTTGTTTTGAGAGCGATTTCAGATTAAAGAGTTCAGGAAATTCTTTAGGGGTATAGATTTGTGTTTCCATTGCAGGTTCCTCCTATTTATTATTAATTAATCAATAAAGATATGTTTTTTGTATTGAACAGTTATCCTATTTTTGAAATTAATCCATGAATGTTAAATTTTTTAAGTAAAGTATATACTGTATTAAGAATTATTAATGTAAATGTTGAGTATTCAAAAATTTGTGAATTACCATGCCTGAGCGCTTTTTGTGGATTTTGATGATGGCAGGTGAAAAAGTTTTTGAATAAAGGCTCTTAACAGTAAAGGAAAAAAGTGTTTTAATTTTAGATACAAACGACAAAACAAAGTTAATTTCAAATTTATGAATATATTAAAATCCATAGATTATAGTTATTTCTCAGAACATCCCATGAAAGATGAGATGAAACTCGGGATAAAAAGAGCTGTCGGACTGAAGGCTAAAGTGGCAAATGCTTATTGCCATGGAGATATTGTTTCTCTTGCGAATATACTTGCTGATATCAGTGCAAAATCAGTGATTATAAAGAAAGCGAGCACAACGAGTCCTGTTTATACATCATCGCAGAAGCCTGCGCATATGCTTAAGCTTGCAGGGATAATAGAAACAGCGCTTTTTTTGCTTGTTAATGATGAAGAAACAAATTCAGAAGCGATAGACAAGGCATATGAGGTGTTGGTTAAGTCTAAATACACATTCAATGATAAGCTTTCTGAGGCTTTTCATTGCAGAATAAAGGCAGATATAAATTATAATAAGACCCTTGAAGTAATAAATAAACTTCAAATATTGGGGGAGGAGTTAGGGTTTAGTCATTAGATAGTGCATATTAAAGTGATATTGATATGTGAATAATGACTAAAAAGCGGCTTATGAGCCGTTTTTCTTTTTGTTGTCATCTGATAAGACTTTTATGATAGAATATTGTTGAGAGGGATAACTAACAAAAGAAGTTGAAGATGACAGATAATACAGTAATAGTTTTGGACGTAGAAACAACGGGGCTTGATTTTACCCGTGAGAAAATGGTTGAATTTGCGGCGCTCAAACTTGTGAACGGGCAAATTGTCGAAGAGTATGAAACTTTAATCAACCCAAAACAACACATAAGAAACTCAAGCATAAAAATTCACGGCATAACAGAAGATATGGTCAAGGATGCACCTGTATTGGAGGAAGTTATGCCGAAGATTCTTGATTTTATCAAGGATTATCCCATTGTAGGACATAATGTTATTTTTGATTACAGCTATTTGAACAAGGCGTCTGTAGACTTATATCAAAAAGAGCTGACAAATCCGAGGATTGATACCCAGCAGATGTTCAAAGAAGTCTTTCCTGATGAGTTCTCTTGCGGTTTGGACGCTTTGATGACCCGTATGGGGGTAACAACAGACACCCGTCATAGAGCGATGGCTGATGCAAGAGGGCTTGCGCTTTCTTATCCGAGGCTTGAAGCATTATACCGGCAGAAGAATGCCTGGCAGATGTCGCAGCTTGAGAATGTTGATTATTTATTTGAAAGATATTTGCGGATACAGGATGCGATACAGATTATGCATTCTGAGCTGAGTGATATAAAATCCATTTTCAAAGTTTATTTCGAGCAGGGCGGACGTGAGATAACTTCTTCTACCGGTGAAGTTTTATCTTACGGGTCAAAAGTGACGCATGATTATGATATTTCGCAGATAAAAGATACTCTCAAAGAAATAGATGCCTGGGATAAGGTTATTCGTGTCAACAACGGATTGATAGACCGAATTCTGACAAGCAACGGTGTTTCAGAAGAGAACAAAGAGAAGTTATCACAGGCGAGAGTTGATATAAAAGAAGTTAGAAATATCGTAATTCAAAAGCCTGATAAGATAAAAACTTATTAATCCATATTTCTTTTGTAAAAGTCATATATAACTTCGCCGACTTTGGCATTCATTTCGTTTTGGTAGTTTTCTTTGATTTTATCGAATTCGTCGTTTTGTTCTTCTGGTGTGTGATGTGTCATCTCAACGTTTTGCGTAGAAGATATATTTTTCTTAAAGAGAAATTTGTTAATCAGAAGGATGACAGCTACAAATAAGAAAAATGATGCACATGCCAGTCCAAAAGCCTTTAGCGCCTTGAATAACATATTTGTACTCATCAAAGGTTCATCCTGTTTCAGATAGCTGTCAATCTGGTCTTTTTCTTCAGGAGCAAGCGTCTGAGGTATATCTGGCAGGTCATTTGTTTCTGTTTTTTGGGCAAGAGTTGTGTTATAAGATTGCAGAGTATGGTTGTCATACTCTGCAAATGATATATTATTGAAAGTAAGGATAGAAAATAATATTAGTGAAAATATTATTATTTTTTTCATTATTCTTCCTTTTCTTCTGATGCCTTTTTGGTTGCACGTGGTCTTCTCGGACGTTTTGCAACGGTTTTTGCTTTTGTTTTTGGTTCTTCCGTTTGTTCTGATTCCTGTTTTATTTCAGTTGTTTCAGATTCTGAAGTTTCTTCTTTTTTCTTTCTTGTCGAAGTTGTTTTTCTTCCTCTTTTCGGTTTTTCTTCTGTTTTTTCTTCTTCTTTCGGCTGTTCTTCCACAACAGCTGCAGCTGGTTGTTCTGTTTGTTCTTCCTGAGTTACAACAGTTGCTTCCGGTTGTATATCAAGTTGTTGTTGAATTTGAACAGGTTCTCTTTCTGATTCAAGTTCAGTAATAATTGTGAACACATCTTTTTGATAGTTGTTGTTCAGATTTTTATGAATAAAAGAAGATGGAACAGCTGCTATTTTGATGTTTTTCGCTACGTTAATATAATAGTTTGTTTTTGTGAAAAAGTCTTCTACTTTATTCATTGTCAGAACAAAGTTATCCTGAGGCTGATTTTGTCTTGTTTCCGATGCCTCTGCTACTGCTGAAGGATTTGTCTGCATTGCCCTCTGGTTTTGATTTTGAGGATTTTTCAATCTGTCCGGTTTCAGATTGTTGTTATTTTGCTGGAATTTGTTGTTATTTTGTTTTTGAGGGATTTTATTTAATTTTGCATTCTTCATGTTTGCCTCAGCTTCCTGAGGAGAGTTTGCAAAATTAAAGTCTACCATAATATGTCCCGTACCGCCGCAGGCAGGACATTTTTTCGTAAATATTTCGGATAAGCTCTGTCCCTGTCTGTGTCTTGTAAGTTCTACCAGACCCAGGTCAGAGAGCTGACCGACGGTTGGTTTGGCTTTATCAGGTTCAAGAGCAAGCTCAAGTGCTTCGAGGATTGCTATTTTATCAACCCTGCTCTCCATATCGATGAAGTCGATAATAATCATACCGCCGATATTTCTCAATCTGAGCTGGCGGGCTATTTCATCAATTGCCTCGAGGTTTGTGAATTTGATTGTTTCAGCCTGAGTAGCGGAGCTTGTGAACTTACCGCTGTTGACGTCGATTACCGAGAGAGCTTCCGTTGTTTCGATGAACAGATATCCACCTGAGGGAAGATTAACTTTGATTTGGAGAGCTGCTTTAATTTCCTTATCAACGCCCGTTGCAACGAGAATAGGCTCGCTTCCTTTGTAGGTTTTGAGTTTTATATTTTTGCCCATATTCCATGATTGAAGGATCTGGGTTGCTCTATGCATAGCAAACGGTGTGTCGAATATAATTTCTTCTATATCTTCTGTGCAGGCCTCTCTGATTACACGGTACAACAAATCCTGATCACGATAAAGAAGATTTGGAGGTTCTATCGTGTCTGCTGAGTTAACGATGGTTGTCCATTTTTCGAGGAGAATTTCGAGGTCTTCCTGAATTTCTGCATCTGTTTGATGTTCTGCTTCCGTTCTTATAATCACACCGAGTCCTGCCGGTTTTATGAGGCTGACAATTGACTTGAGTCTTGCTCGTTCCTTTGCAGAAGAAATTTTTCTGCTTATGCTGATGCCGTTTTCTTCAGGCATAAGAACGAGAAATCTTCCCGGAAGGCTTAAAGACATTGTTACTCTCGGTCCTTTGTGACCTGTCGGTTCTTTGACAACCTGAACGATAATTTTTTGTCCGGGTTTGAGCTTGTCTTGCAGCGCACCTCTGCCTATAACATCAGATGCATGAAGAAATCCCATCTTGTCGCTTCCGACGTTAACAAAAGCAGCGTCGATACTTGGTAATATATTCTCTACTTTTGCAAGATATACATCATTTAAAAGAATATCCCCTTTGTGTATATAAAATTCTGCAGCACGACCATTCTCAAGAACTGCGGCGATATTATCCCGCTCTGAGATAACGATTGACTTATTCATTTTTTTTCAAATCCTTATTAAAATATTTTCTTAAAATTCTCATCTAACAAATCTACTCTAACTATATTCCATCTTAGATTTGGGGTGAGCATTTGCAAAAAGTCATCTGCTCTAAGTGACTGAATTTCACGGGGCGCTCCCTGTGCTGTTTTTAGTATAAACTCTATTTTTCCCGAATGTTCATCGCTGATGGTTGCACTATGCAGCGATTGTCTAATGTTTATTTGTTTTTTCAAACCTTTTTTTGTAGTTTTTTCTAAAAACAGATTAGTTTTTTCTAAAAACTCACTTAATTTATAAGATAAGTTTAATTCTTTTATATTTATCTTGTCAAGAGGTTGTGCAATATATCTTGCCCATGATACTTCATTTTCTATAGCCTGTGATTTTTTATTTATCTGTTCTATCTTGACTATATTAGCGCCGTCAGGAAGTTTGGGCTGTATTAGTTCTTTTAGTTTTTCAGGTTGTATGTTATCAAACAATTCGATGTCGACAAGTTCTCCTTCGCTTTCAACAAACAACGGAAGGGCTACACCCATTGATATTTTGGGAGATGGGTTAAATCCTTGTGAGAACACGAGGTCAAGTCCGGTTTTCCTTACGGCTTTATAAAACGTTCCAGCCCAATCAAGATGGGAGATATATTTTAGGTTTCCCTTTTTTTCTATTTTTATGCGGTATTTATAAACAGAATCATTCTGAGTGCTGAATAGTTTTGCAGCCGGCTTTTCAAAGGATGTCTTTTCGCAGGTAAGTCTTTTGTTTTTTGAGTTTTGACATACTCCGCAGTTTGTACATTTTTCATCGCAGGGATATGAGGTTTGATTGTTCATTGCCTGATTGTATTCGTTTTTTAACCATTCAACATCAACCCCTGTGTCGATAAATCCCCATGGCAGCTCGCTATCAAGCGGGATTTGTCTTTGGGCGTAGTCGTCAAAGTTTATGTTTGTTTCTTTTGATGATTTTATCCACAGCTCTTTGTTGAAGTTCTCTGACCAGGCATCAAGATATGAGCCGTTTTTGAAGGTTTGCAGAATAAGTTTATTCAGCTTTCTGTCTCCTCTTGAGAACACAGCTTCGATTTGTGAGAGGAAGGTATCAGAGAAGTTCATCTTCAGCCCTTTGATGAATTTGGATTTTTGCCTCAAGTATTTTATTTTCTCATCAATCAGCTCCATAGAGTTTTGAGCGCACCATTGAAACGGTGTGAATGTTTTTGGAACAAAAGTTGAGATAGTGCAGGTCATATCAAGGTGATGAGGAATATTGTTTTCTGATTTTACTCTATAGACTTCTTTTTTGATTGTCCAGAGAAGATTGATAATCTCATCGAGGTCGTCAAATGTTTCTGTCGGAAGCCCTATCATGAAATATAGTTTAACTTTTGACCAGCCTGCTTCATAAGCTGTCATAACAGCATTCAGGATTTGTTCCTGTGTAAGATTTTTATTGATTACATCCCGAAGTCGCTGGCTGCCGGCTTCAGGAGCAAATGTGAGGGTGCTTTTTCTGACAGAACTGACTGTTTGGGCAAGTTTCAGGCTGAAAGAGTCCGCCCTTTGACTTGGCAGAGATATGGATGCTCCGCTGTTTGAATATTTTTCACAGAGATAAGATGCAAGGTTTTCGATGTTTGTGTAGTCATTTGATGAAAGAGAAAGGAGAGAGTATTCTTCATACCCCGTGTTGTGAAGAAGTTCATCGACTATTTGTGCTGCTTCTTTGCTATCCCGTTCTCTGACCGGAAGGTTTGTGAAGCATGCCTGACAGAATCTGCACATTCTCCCGCAGCCTCTTCTTATTTCTGCAACTGCTCTGTCATGGACTCCGGCTGTAAATGAAACCGGAAAATCAGTCGGAGTGTTCTCATTTGTGAATAAATCAATTCTTTTTTTTATTTTTTGCGGGAGGGTTTTATCAACTGGTTTTGGCGTTGAAAAATCGTTTTTCTGGTTTTCATAAAATGCAGGGACATATACACCTTCTAGTTTTGTGAGTTCTTTCAGGATGGTTTGTCTTTTTTGTCCTTTGAGTTCGATGAGTTTTTTTGAAAATTCAGCGAGGAGGGTTTCGCCGTCGCCAATCAAAAAAACGTCTATGAACTCGCTCATAGGTTCAGGGTTGTAAGCCCCTGGACCGCCTGCTATGACTATCGGTTCGTCATCAGCTCTGTCTTTTGAGAGGAGATTTACTTTTGCAAGGTCTAGTATTGCAAGCAGTGTCGGGTAGCTGAGTTCATATTGCAAAGAGAAGGCTAGAACGTCAAAATCCTTGAGCGGTCTTTTGGATTCGACAGCGTAGAGCGGAATGTCATTATCTTTGAGTTTTTGATAAAAATCTTTTTCAGGAGCATACGCTCTGTCGCATAAGACGCCGTTTTGTTTATTCAGAACATGGTAGAGAATTCTGCAGCCGAGGTTTGAGATTCCGACCTCGTAGGTATCAGGGAAGGTGATGGCAAAGCGGACTTTTGAACTATTCCAGTCTTTGTTAACAGAGCCGACTTCTCCTCCTGTATAACGTGAGGGTTTGTTCACTTCTCTGAGAAGTTTTTCAACTGTTTTATCCATTATTAACTCTATCCTAAATTTTCGGTATATTGGTTATTCAGCTGTCTGAGCGAGCATTTCGAGTTTCTTCTGCTGGTCGTAGCTGATTAACATGTTGAGGAGTTCGTCCAAGTCACCTTCAATTACCGTCCAGACGTTGAGGTTTTGTCCTATTCTGTGGTCTGTGAGTCTGCCCTGAGGGAAATTATAGGTTCTAATTCTCTCGCTTCTATCGCCTGTACCGACTTGAGAGCGTCTAAGGTCAGTGATTTCTTTCATCTGCTTCTGGACTTCTATGTCATAGAGTTTTGCTTTGAGGATTTGCATTGCACGTTCTTTGTTTTGCAGCTGGCTTCTTTCTTCCGTGCAGTGGACCATAATGCCAGATGGTTTATGGACTATTCTAACAGCAGTTTCGACTTTGTTAACGTTTTGCCCGCCTGCTCCGCCTGAGCGTGCTGTTGAAATATCGAGGTCGTTAGGATTAATTTCTATTTCAACATCTCCGACTTCAGGCATAACTGCGACTGTTGCAGTGCTTGTGTGAACACGTCCCTGAGATTCCGTTGCAGGAACTCTTTGGACTCTGTGCACGCCTGATTCGTATTTAAGCTTGCTATAAACAGCGTCCCCCTGAATAGAGATTACAACTTCCGATACTCCGCCTGCTTCGCAGTTTGATATGCTCAGGATTTGAGTTTGCCAGCCCTGTTTATCGGCATATTTGAGGTACATTCTCATCAAATCTCCGGCAAATATGTTTGCTTCATCGCCGCCTGCTCCGCCTCTTATTTCGAGCATGATGTCTTTATCATCATTCGGGTCACGCGGGAGGAGGAGGAGTTTCATTTTTTCCTCAGAGTCTTCGATAATTTTTTGTGATTCTTCAATTTCTGATTGCAGAAAACTTTTCATTTCAGCGTCAGATTCGTTTTTTATCAAGGAGGTTGCTTCGTTCAGTCTTTGTTCTGCCTCCTGCCATTTGTGGTAGAGTTCGACTGTTTCTTCCATTGATTTTCTCTTTTTTGAGAGCTGTTTGAATTTGTTGTAGTCCTGAATGACTTCGGGGTCTGATAGAGTTACGCCAAGGTCGTTGTAGCTTTTTTCGATACTTTTGATTTTTTCCAACATATCTTTCATCAGTGGTAACCTCTTATCAGACTTTTTCTCTCTTCTGAACACGTCCGCAGCTTCTGTGTTCGTTGCAATAACCTATTGCCTCGCATTTTGGAACGAGGTATTCTTTCAGCCAAGGTTCTTTTTCGACAACGAGTTCGCACATTTTCTTTGTTAACATTCTTATTTCAAGCTGTGCGTTCGTGCATAATCTCAAATTAGCGAGATGTATGAGTTCTCTCAGGTTCAAACTAGCAATAAGCGAGCTTGATGCAGCGTTTGGCAGGATAAATCTTGCGTCTTCTGCGGGTATTCCGTTTGCGATGAGTTTTGAATAGTATTCCGCTGTTTTTTTCATAAACTCATCATATTCTTCCTCAAGAGGGCTTCCTTTGATTGTCGGAGGGGTAATATATTCGAATTCTCCTTTTTCTGTCACATATCTTTGAGATTTTTGAGAAAAAGACATGTGTCTGTGGCGCACAAGCTGATGGGTGCAGGCTCTTGAAACTCCGCTGATAGAGAAAACAAGATGACAGTGTTCTATTGTGCTGTGGTGACCTGATGCGAGAACATTTTTGACGAGTTTGAGCATTTTTTCTCTGTCATTGCTCTTATCCCAGATGTTGATAGGGTAGTCTGCACTATAACAAGTTCTGCATGCCGTATAAATTGTTTTGAGCATATCATCAGGCATGCTAATCAGATTAACGATAGGGAAGTTCTCTTTCATTGTGCACCTGCTCTCTTGAAAATTATCAAACAAAAGCCCGTAAAAACGGGCTTATTAAGTTCTTTGATATGGCAAATAAATTTAGTTTTTGCCGTAGCGTTTGTTGAATTTTTCGATTCTTCCTTCAGAGTCAAGAATCTTTTGAGTTCCTGTAAAGAACGGGTGGCATTTGTTGCAGATTTCAACTCTTATACCTTCTTTAACGGAACCTGTTTCTATTACATTACCGCAAACGCAGGTTATTGTAGTTTTTTTATAATCAGGATGTATTCCTTCTTTCATTTTTTATACCTCTTTTCTTTATTTCATTCTTGTATATTCGTATAAAATTATATCGTCGTCAAGAGATTGTCTACATTCGTTAATAAAATATTAAAACCTCCGAAATATTGTAGTAAAATCAGGATGAATTCACTTTATTCAAACGGGGGTAATATGGATTACAAAACGAATGTTATGAGGATTCTTGATAAAAGTAAAATTCCTTACAATCATTATACTTATGCGGATACAGACGCAATAAGCGGAGTTGAAGTTGCCGGTGTCCTCGGACAAAATCCTGATAAGGTTTTCAAAACGCTTGTTACTGTCGGCAAGTCGAAGAAGCATTATGTCTTTATGATTCCCGTTGCAGAGGAACTTGATTTGAAGAAAGCGGCGCATGCTGTCGGAGAAAAATCCGTTGAGATGCTGAAGCAGAAAGATTTGCTTCCAACGACCGGATATGTGCATGGAGGATGTTCCCCAATCGGGATGAAGAAGAGTTTTGAAACGGTTGTTCATTCGTCGGCGTCTGATTTTGAGATGATAATTTTCAGTGCGGGGAAGATAGGTTATCAGGTTGAGATGAGTGTTGAAAATCTGAAAAAGCTTGTAAGATTGAAGATTTCAGATATTATTATGTAAAAATTTCAGAAAATAATTTAAATACAGCCTAAACTTTAATTTATCTATATTTGAGGTGATTTTTTTCTTGACATGAAAATAAAAAATATCGTATTGTCAGAATACAACTTTTTTAAATGAGGCGGATGTTTGGATTATGTGTAGAATCGGTGCGATTAAGTCGAAAAGGTATATTCACCCTTCAAAGGCTCTTGAGCTTATGCGCTCACAGCAAAAGGGGCATGATAACTCAGGATTTGCATTTGTAATGCAGGATTTGGGCGGTATTTTTGAAAAATACAAAGATTTACCGACTCTGTCAATGGCATGCACAGATGAGGGCATGAGGCTTGCAGAGAGTATTTTGCATTCAATAGGCTTTGTTCGTGTTCTTCAGTGGTCGCCTGAAATTTGCAACAAAGAAGGCTTGAATATAAAGCCTATGCCGAATTATGTGTTTGAAGTTTTTCAGTATCCGAAGAGTTTCAAATATGCACCTGATGATGAAAAGCAGGAATTGCTTGTTGATACAAGGCTCAAGCTGAGAAAAGCTCTTGAGGAAGCTGATGAGGGGTATGTTTATTCTTTCTGGCCCGATGTTGTCATGTTGAAAGAAATCGGCGATCCAAGAGATATCGGCACGTATTTCAACTTATGGCAGCCGAATTCTGATTTTACGGCAAAGATTATAACAGCGCAGTGCAGACAGAATACCAACTATGATATCGTAAGATATGCTGCTCATCCGTTCTTTTTGCAGGGATATACGGCACTTGCCAACGGTGAGAATACATTTTATGAAAAGAACAGGCTGTTTCAGGAAAATCTCTACAAGGGATATATAGGTTTTGAGTCTGATTCGCAGTGTTTTTTGTACACACTTCATTATATTCACAAAATTTTGAAGTGGCCGCTTAAGTATTATAAACACACAGTGACACCGCTTCCTTATTCTGATATACAGGAACGTCCTGATAGAGAAGTTTTGCTGAGAATAAAGGCATCTTTATCGAATCTTGAAATAAACGGACCTAATACCATAATCGGAGTTACTCCTGACGGGACGATGTTCACTTTATGCGATTCAAAAAAACTCAGACCCGTAGTGGTTGCAAGGACGGATGATATGGTTGTTATATCTTCAGAGGTAACAGGTGCAAACGAAATTTTGCCTCAAAGAAGCATCGAAGATGATATTTATCCCAATGAGCGGGAGATGGTTGTTGTAGATAATAATTTGGAAGTGGAAAGATGGCAGCAGTAAAGATTAATCAGCTGGCAGTGGACGAGCTGCCGTGGACAATAGAATATGACCGTTCAAAATGTGCTATGTGCGGTAAGTGTGTTGCTGCATGTTCTTTTGGCGCATTGAAAGTGGATGTCCTGAAAATAAAGAAAACTCAGGCAAAGGTTGATGAAGACGGTTTTACAAAGGAAGAAGAAACCTGGGCGCAGCCTTATATCAAGCAGGTGGTAAGTCATACAAATTATTGCCGTGGATGCGGAATTTGCAAGAAAGTTTGTGCAAACAATGCAATCAAGCCTGTGAGGAACGAACGTGAAGTTTATGGTACACGCTATAGATGCGCAACCGGAGAGTCTGTCAAAAGAGGCGGGCGCTGTAATATTCATACTGAAGGAAGAACGCTTGATAAAATTAAGGTAGGGCGTATATCTCAGATGACAGACCCGTCTTTGGATGCACTGCGTCACACTTTTGATATGCGAACACCCCTAGGGCGTGTTATGTCTGCAGAGAATATGACATTTGATGTTAAAGACGGCAATCTTGAACTTAAGTCAAATATGCCTACGAACAGATGGATTTATCCGATTATTATCGGCGATATGTCAATCGGTGCTCTGTCATGGAGAATGTGGGAGGCTGTTGCGATAGCGACTGCCTATTTGAACGAAGAGCTTGGTATTCCAATCAGAATGTGCACGGGCGAAGGCGGTATTCCTGAGCGTCTTTTGAAGTCACGTTATCTGAAATATATGATTTTGCAGATAGCTTCGGGGCACTTTGGCTGGGATAGGATTATAAACTCGATGCCTGATATGATAGAAGACCCTGCAGGCGTGCTTATAAAAATAGGTCAGGGTGCAAAACCCGGTGACGGCGGTCTTTTGATGGCAAAGAAAGTTGTAAAACACATTCAGGAAATCAGAGGGGTTCCAAAATCTGATTTGTTAAGCCCTCCGAATCATCAGGGTTTATATTCAATTGAAGAGAGTGTTCAGAAGATGTTTTTATCGATGAATGCCGCATTCAAATTCAGGGTTCCCGTTGCGATTAAAGTTGCGGCATCATCAACAAGCGTATCTGTTTATAACAATCTTTTGAGAGATCCATATAACATAGTCGGAGGATTTTTCCTCGATGGTTTGGACGGCGGCACAGGCGCTGCGCATGAAATTTCTTTGAATCACACAGGACATCCGATTGTATCCAAGTTGAGAGATTGTTATCTTGCAGCCGTACATCAGGGCAAACAGGGACAGATTCCTCTATGGGCAGGCGGAGGAATGGGCATGAACGGAAACCTTGCAGCTGACGCATTCAAGATGATATGCCTCGGAGCAAACGGAGTTTTTGCAGGCAGGTTAATTTTGCAGATGGCAGGCTGCGTCGGAAATGATTTCGGCAAGTGCAACGCCTGCAACACTGACTTGTGCCCTGTCGGGATAGCTACTCAAAATCCTCTGCTTGTAAACAGACTCGATATTGATAGGGTAGCTGAAAATATAGTTAATTATTTCAAGGCAACCGATACGGAGTTGAAAAAACTTCTTGCCCCCGTAGGCAACAGTTCTTTGCCAGTCGGCCGTTCTGATGCGCTGGTTACGGTAGATAAGAATGTTGCAGATCGTCTTCAGATACAACATGTTTGTTAGGAATAAAAAATGACAGAAATTGCAGAAATAAATACATTAGAAAATAATAAAAGATTATCGACACAGGAGCTTCTTCAATGGATTTACAAAAAAGTTGATGAAGGTGTGAATGAGTTTAATATAAATGCATCGGGTCAGCATAATATCGGCGGTTCTATGTGGAGGAAAGACGGCGGAGAACTTGTGTTCAACGTCAAAAACCCGGGACAGAGAGTCGGCTCGATGGGGATGCCTCATACAAAGATTATTGTAGAAGGGAGTGCTCCTGCTGATGTCGGCTGGTTGAACTCTGGCGCTGAGATTGTTGTCAAAGGCGATTCAGGTGATACAACAGCTCATTGTGCAGCGTCAGGAAAGATTTTTATCGGCGGTCGCAGCGGTACACGTTCAGGTGCGTTGATGAAGCATGACCCGAAGTTTCCAGAACCCGAGTTCTGGGTGTTGAAGAATACAGGGTCTTTTAGCTTTGAGTTTATGGGCGGCGGTGTTGCCGTTGTATGCGGTTATGAGTGCGAAGATTTTCATTCCGTTTTGGGGGATAGAGCCTGCACGGGCATGGTCGGAGGTATAGTTTATGTGAGAGGAAATCTCGCAGGTGTTTCTGATGATGTGTGGGTAATGGAGTTAGACTCGAGTGATTTGGAATTTTTGAAAGAAGGTTTGAAGGATTTTCTTTCAAAAATAGGTAAAATACATCTTTATACGGAGATTGCTGATTTTTCGAAGTGGAAGAAAATTGTTGCAAAAACTTATGAAGAACGTTCAAAGAAAACAAGACGCTCTTTGAAGGATTTTCGTCTGAACGAGTGGGTTCAGGGCGGAATTTTCGGAGATTTAATCGAAGATGATTTTCAGGCAGGAGAGCTTGTTCCCAGAGATAAGACCCGTTTGAAAATTCCAAAGTGGAAAAATTATGCATACAGTGCTCCCTGTGAATATAATTGTCCGATAGGAATACCGACGCAGCAGAGATTCTCTCTTTTGAGAAAAGGCTTGCATAAAGAAGCTTATGAATTGATTTTGAAATACAGCCCGTTTCCTGCTTCTGTTTGTGCGCAGGTATGTCCTAATCTTTGTATGGATGAATGTTCGAGATGTGAGGTTGATTCTCCTCTTGAAATAGGTTTGCTTGGAGGTATGTCAGCAAAAGTTCAGCTGCCTGTTCCACCGGTATCAAAAAAAGAGAAGGTTGCGATTATCGGAGCTGGTGTGGCAGGGATTACAGCGGCATGGCATCTTGTGATGATGGGATATAGCGTTGATTTGTATGAAGAAGATACTGAAATCGGCGGCAAGCTCAGACAGGTTATTCCAAATGAACGTCTTTCGAGAGATGTTTTGAAGATAGAGATGGATAGGTTCAAGAATTCCGGGGTAAAAATTCATACATCTTCAAAAGTAACAAAAGAGATGTTTGCGAATTTACGTAAGAATTTTGACGCAGTAGTTGTCGCTGTTGGCGCACACAGCCCTGTTGTTATACCTTTTGAAGGACATGAAAGACTGATAAAAGGTCTTGAATTTTTGAAAGCTGTCAACAGAGGGCAAAAACCGGAGATAGGCAAGAAAGTTGTTGTAATCGGTGCAGGAAATGCGGCGATGGATGTTATCATCGAGGCTTATAAACTTGGTGCTCAAGAGGTGACTGCTGTTGATATCCAGAAACCGTCAGCTTTCGATAAAGAGATAGCTCATGCAGAATCTCTCGGGGCAAAAATTTTGTGGCCGGCTTTTACTGAAAAAGTGACGCAGGACGGTGTTTATTTGAAAGACGGAAGGTTTTTGGAAGCTGACAGTGTGATTATATCAGTCGGTGACAGACCTGTGTTTGATTTTCTTGAAAAAGATTATTTGAATGAGCGTTCTCAGGCTCTTGTTGATGAAACTCTTCGTTCTTTAGCTGATGAAAAGGTGTTTATTATCGGTGATGCTCATCGTTGTTCATTGTTTACCAACGCAATGGGCGATGGTCGTAATACAGCTTTGAACATTGACAGGATGTTCAGACATGAACAGCTTGTTTCGGGAAAAGAAAGAGAACTGATACCGTCAGAGAGATTGAAGTTCAATTATTACCAGAGATTTGAAGCTGATAATTCAACAGAGCAAAATCGTTGTATGAGCTGCGGATATTGCAGGGATTGCGGATATTGCAGGGATACATGCCCGAACGGTGCGATTGAACGTGTTCAGCATGAAGACGGCACTTTTGAATACATAAGCCATGACGAGAAATGCATCGGCTGCGGTATTTGTGCGGGGATTTGTCCTTGCGGAATATGGACGATGGTTCCCAATTAAAATATGGAAAATAATTATTATATGAGCTAAAATTAGAGCTATGAAAAGAGTTTTTTTAGCATTAATTTTATGCTTATTTAGCGGATTAGCTTATGCTGATGAGGAGATAACACTTGATTTATCAGATGATGAGGTGTCATCTTCTCCGTCTTCTCCCGTAAAAGGGATGGTCTCAACGAACAGATTTATTCTCTCCGAGCCTCAGCAGCTTTATATTCCGAAAGACACTGAAATCCCTGAGATAGTCAATGAACTTAGGCCGATACTTTATGACAGTGCGCTTGACAGTGAGGGAAAATTTCAGTTTTCTCTAAGATATTACGGGCAGGACACTCAGTATTTGCACAGATATCAGGCGGTTGATAGGATGGATGCAAATTACGGCGGTCAAATAAATGATAAAATTAACTATAACATAGGTGTTACGGCGAAGAATTTGAATACCATAGACGGCAATCAAACCGTTGCATCAAATTCGTTTATATCTTTTCCCGTAGGGCAGAATCAGAGTTTTGCACTCGGAAATGCAAGGTTGTCAAATAGCAACGGGAATTATATTTCGTTTATTGAAGATGCCGAGTATGCTTACGGGGTGAATGACCTTGGGGTAAGATTTTCAGGCAGCAGCGGGTTATTTGATTATGCAGTCGGGGCGTACAATCTTGATAAGGCGATTTCATCGGATGAAGGGCTTGCAAAGGGAGGAGTTCTTTCTTTCAAACCGTTCGGATACGGCAGCGAGGTTTTCTCCAGTTTGAAAATCGGCGGAGCTTTTTATGATAAGAATATAGATAACAGGAATAATTCATCTTACGGATTGTTCAGTTCTTATAGGTTCAAAAATCTCGGGTTGAGAAGCGAGGTTTCGAGGAGCCTTTTGGGAAATGTTTATGTTGATAACTGGAATATTATGCCCGAGTTGTATTTGACGAAGAATTTGACTTTCAGGGCGAAGCACAAGCAGTATTCTGATTATGATGCGTATACGGATGAGTTTATTCTTGATTATTTTTTGGGTGATAAGATACCAAAGCTTAATAATGTAAACTTTCAGTTAAAGGCGTCAAAGACAAGAAATTTGGATAGTTCTGAGTCACAGAAATATGGATTTTCAATAAAATTTAATTTCTGAAATTTACATAGAAACAGAATATGATAAAATTAAATTAATAAAAAAATAAGTTTAAAATTTTATGGATTATCAGGGTATGGATGAGAGAAAAGTTTTTGAAAAACCTGTTGTAGCTGACAGCTTTTTTGATTATTGGGAAGAGATTGTATCCCGTCATGGAAAAATCGTTGCACTGCAGGATGATTATTTAGGTGTAAAGTATACTTATTCGGAGTTATTTGAAAAAATTAAAGTTTTTTCTATGGGACTTCGAGCGCTCGGCTTGAGAAAAGGCGACCATGTCGGAATGTTTTCCGAAAACTCTGCAAACTGGATGATTGCTGATCAGGGAATGTTTCTTGCGGGTATAGTTAATGCCGTCAGAGGAATAGGTTCATCAGATGCAGAGCTTATTTATATTCTTAAGCACAGTGACAGCAGGGCTGTTTTTGTGCAGAATGCATTTGTTCTGAACAGATTGAAGAAATATTTGAAAGAAACCTCTGTTGAATTTGCCGTGATATTGAGCGGAGATAAATCTTCTGATGAAGATATAACCGTTCCAGTGTATTCATTTGAAGAGGTTATAAAACTCGGTGAGAAAAAAGCCTTTGAAAAAATAGAAATAGACCAAAACTCTTTAGCCACTCTGATTTACACTTCAGGAACGACAGGTGAGCCGAAGGGGGTTATGTTGTCTTATCGCAATTTGCTTTCTCAGGTAGAGGTTGCTCATTATAGAATAAGAGTCGACTGCTACGGGTCAGCTCTTTGTGTTTTGCCGATTTGGCATGCTTATGAGAGAACATGCGAGTATTATCTTATGTCGCAGGGTGTAACGTTTATTTATACATCTGTTAAGAATTTTAAGATAGACCTGTTCAAATACCAGCCGAACTTTTTGATTAGTGTTCCGAGGATATGGGAGAGTATTTATTCAGGAATACAATATAAGTTGAATGCTCTTCCTGAGAAGAAGAAAGAGAAAATTCGTACGTTGATTAGAACGAGTATCAAATTCAGGAAAGCGAGAAGAATTTTGAAAGGAATATGCACTGAGCTGCCCTGTCCTTCTTTGGGTGATAAACTTTGTGCATTAGGTGATTTGATACTTTTATATCCTGTTCATAAGATTGCGTCTGCTACTGTTTATAAACAGATAAAAGCCGCTTTTTCTCCGAATTATAAGCTCGGTATAAGCGGTGGCGGTGCATTGAGCGGATATTTAGACGAATTTTTTGATGCTGTAGGGATAGAAGTGCGCAACGGTTACGGGCTGACAGAGGCATCTCCGATTATTTCAGTCAGAGAACCATGGACAGGTTTTTTGAATTCTATCGGTCCTGCTTTTGATTATACCGAGATAAAGGTTGTAAATTCTGAAACGAAACAGGAAGTCGGGTTCGGACAAAGAGGAGTGCTGATGGTTCGAGGTCCTCAGGTTATGATGGGGTATTATAAAAATCCAGAGAGCACTGCTAAAGTGAAAACCGAGGATGGATGGTTGAATACTGGCGATATTGTTTATTTATCAAAAGACAATAACATAATCATAATCGGCAGAGAGAAAGAAACTATTGTTTTATCAAACGGTGAGAATATTGAACCGCAGGGTATAGAGGATGCATGTTTAGAGAGCCCTTATATCAAACAGATAGTGCTGACAGGACAGGACAAACCGTCGCTTGGAGCTCTGGTTGTTCCTGATGTTGTAAACTTGAAATCAGTTCTCGGAAAAGATGCTGATGTTGATGAGGTTTCTGTTGCAGAAAATCCGAGGGTGAAAGAACTGATAAAACTCGAGTTAAAAAAGAGAGTTCAAGAACGCCCTAATTTTGTTCAGTTTGAGAGAATTGCAAATTTCAGGCTTCTTGATAGAGAATTATCCCAAGAAGAAGGGTTTCTGACTCAAACCGGAAAAATCAGAAGAAACAACGTCTTTGAATATTATAAAGATGTTATTGATAAAATGTACTCAAATGTTTAGATTACTGTATTATTCGGGTCTGATAAAAAGTCTTTTGTCGCTTCATCCAGTTTAAAGTCGTCGTATATTGCCTTAAATTCTGCAGAGGCAACAGCTTTGTTTTTAGAGTTTATATATGCTAAGGAGCTGTTTTCTCCCTGATTATTTATTGTTCCTGTGATATTTTCTTTTTTGAGTTTTGTATTATCTGAGCTGAGCATATCAGCAACAAGAGTAGATGTCGCATATTCCCCTATATCTATATTGCTGTCTTTGTTTATATCAAGAGCTTCTGCGGACACATTCGGTCCCAAAGCGGACTGCAGCTGCTGGGTAAAGTCTTTAACAGGGATTTTTGTTGTTTTTCCCATCTCTTCGAATGCCGAACCAAGAAGTGCTTTTGTATCAAGATTATATGGATTTACATTACCGGGGAGATATTTATATGAAAAATCAGTCGGATATCTGAGGGCTCTTTCATGCTCCGGAGAGTTTAATTCTTGTGTGAAATCATCTATATCTTCAAGTTTTGTAAAATCATATTCCCTGCTGAGAGGAGGGATTTTTCCGCCTTCAAGATATTTTTGGTAGTTGTCTGCTGCATTTCTTCCATATCTTACAGAAGGATTTTGTATTTTATTATCGTAGATTCCTGAATTTCCGTTAATTTTTGCTATACTATAATAAGAAGAAACCATATTTTCCCTACCTTTTATTTATACTATTTTATTAAAAACGAAAAGTATTGAAAGTTTGCTTAAAATACGGGTTATGTAAATTATTTTTAATAAATCTGATTATACATCTGTTGAGCAAAGTATAATTGAATTGTAGCTCGGAGGTGAAGATGGTTTATTGTAAAGAGAGTGCGTTTTTGATTCTTGCAAAAGATGTTCTGAAAATAGAAGCTGAAGCGATAGAAAATCTTATTCCAAGATTGGGTGAAAATTTTGAGAATGCTCTGAATATTCTCTATGCCTGCAAGGGGCGTGTGATTGTTACCGGTATGGGAAAATCAGGGCTTATCGGGCAAAAGATTGCTGCCACTCTTTCAAGCACGGGAACGCCGTCTTATTTCTTACACCCTGCAGACAGCACACATGGTGATTCAGGGGTGCTGACAAGAGAAGATGTTGTGATTGCGATTTCAAACAGTGGAGAAACTTCTGAGCTTTTGCATCTGCTTCCGATAGTCAAGAGATTGGGTATAAAACTTGTCGGGATGACCGGAAAGATGGATTCGACGCTTTCTCATTTGAGTGATGCCGTACTTGATATCTCTGTTGAAAAAGAAGCCTGTCCGCTTGGTAAAGCTCCGACAGCGAGCACGACGGCTACGTTGGCAATGGGGGATGCGCTTGCTGTATGTCTTTTGCAAAAGAGAGGATTTACGAAGGAAGACTTTTTGTTTTTCCATCCATCGGGAGCTCTTGGAAGAGGATTTTTGTATACTGTTGAAGAGGTAATGATTTCGAAAGAGAATTTACCGCTTGTGAGAGAAGATGAGTTGTTCAAAAACACTCTTGAAGAGATTTCGGCGAAGAAGTTAGGGTCCGCTATAGTTGTAGATAAAGAAGGCAAGACTGCCGGTATTTTGACTGACGGTGATATAAGAAGGGCTGTTTTGCATTATAAAGATATGGATAATCTTGTTGTATCAGAAGCGATGACCCGTAATCCAAAGACAATAAAAGTAAATGCTTTAGCTGCGCAGGCGCTGCATTTGATGGAGGCAAACTCTATTACCTCTCTTGTTGTGAATGATGAGCAGATGCATCCTATAGGAATGGTGCATATTCATGACCTTTTGAAGATGGGAGTTGCGTAGATGCAGAATATTATATCGAAGATAAAGAACATCAAGCTTGTTGTTTTTGATGTTGATGGTGTTATGACAAATGGTGATATATCCTATTGTGATGATGGCAGAGAGATAAAGACTTTTAATGCGAAAGACGGACAGGGGTTGAGTCTTTTGCCACGTTACGGGTATATTACTGCGATTATAACAGCGAGGAAGTCAGATATTGTTGAAAGACGTGCAAACGATTTAGGCATTACGCATGTTTATCAGGGTGCAAAAAATAAGCTTGAGGCGCTTAATGAGCTTTTAAAAATTTATAATCTTGAGTTGAATAATGTGTGTTATATGGGTGATGATTTGCCTGATTTGTGTATTTTGGATAAAGCCGGGTTATCATGTTGTCCTCATGATGCTGTTGATAGGGTGAAAGAAATTTCTATGTTTGTTTCTTCGAAGGATGGAGGAAGAGGAGCGGTAAGAGAGTTATGCGATTTGCTCATTGATAATTCTTCCTCATCTGAGAGATAAAGTCTTTGAATTCTTCTTTGATATATTTCGGGCTTTGAAGTTCGCAGAGGAGTCCGTATCTGATGATTCTTCTAAATAGAAGATTTTTGTCTTCTTTTGTGTTTAGAATTATTAATTCTTGTTTTTCTTTGTCATAGGAGAGTATTTTTTCGTTTGTTTTAAGTTTGTAGTTGTGAGATAGTTTTCCTTTGAGTTTGAAAGTTATAGAGGGATAGATGTTTATTTTGCTTGATACCTGAGAGGAGAGATTAATTTTGGTAATGGTTTCGACAGGAATTGAGGTGAGTTCTTTTGTCTTTTTGTTGTATCCGCTCAGAAATATTTCTTTGTCATAGTAATCTAACTCAGGTGAGTCCAAAAGTATTTTCTTTTGAGAGAGGGTTGTTATTTCGAGTTTTCTTCCTTTGTTCAGATATTCATCAATTGTTGTGAGTATGTCTTTGTAGTGGAGGTATTCTTTGAAAATCTCACGATTATCGTTTTTGAGGTTTGATATTTTGTTCAGTTTTTCTTTTGACAGGTATTTCGAGAGGTGAGTGATAAATTCGCTGTAGTCTACAGAAAGTTTGTGTCTGTAGAGCCCCTGTATAAATTTTTGAAGATTTATGAGTGTATTTATGGAGGAATTGGAGAGATTCAGTTTTGTCGGAAATTCTTTGATTCCGTATTTATTTCCAATTTTTTCTATTTTATAACCTGCCAGGTTTAAAGTTTTTAGGTATTTGAGCAGGGTTTCTTTTCTTGTTTCACATGGAATATCTTCATTTTGAGAAAATTTTTCTTCTATTTCTTTGAGCGTCATATCTTTTTTAGTTAGGAGTTTCAGAAGAAATAGTATTCTATAGGCTGCCTGAATAAAATTTTTGCTGTTTTCATTTTTCATATATCTGCTCCAGAGTTTCGAGAGTAAGTTTTATTTCGTCTACGATATTCTGCGGTGATAGCAAAGTACAATTTGTGCCGTATGATAGAATTTTTTGAACAAATTTGAATCTGTTGATAATTTGTTCTTCGATTATCAATTCATTTGATTTTTTTGAGATAATGGTCTGGTTTTCATCGATTTTGAATGTTTTTACAAGTTCATCTTTGAGTTTGTAGACAGCTATTGGTTTTTTGATTATTGGTTCGTTATTGCTTATGCCTACTTTTTTTATGTCAAGAATTTTATCTACTCTGAAATACTGCATCTCCTGTTGCTTAAAATTATAGCCCCATATATACAATTTCCCTGACTCGAGAAACATCTCATCTGCAAGAATTGTTATTTTTCTAATTTCATCAGAAGAAAGGGTTCTGTGGTGTATTGTTATTACGTTTTTATTTTTGCAGTGGAGGTTGAGTTTCAGAATAATTTGTTTGTCTATGCTTGTTATATTTGATATGGAACTGAGGATTTCATCTTTGTTGATATTTATGAGATTTTGCAGTTCGAGAAAGACATTGTCAACGTCAAATATGAATTTCCAGTTGTTTATTTTGGCAAGATACTTTGTGGCTGTTGATAGAGTTTGTTTTTCTTTTTCATCAAGAGATAATATAAACGGATTATAAGTCAATTCATATTTGTAGTTGTTTGATTTTGACGGTCTTGATATTTTGCATCCGATTTTTCTGAGAGTATTTATATACAAGCTTATGCTGTCATCAGAAACTTTTTTCCCGATGAGTTTGTTATTGGCGAAATACTCATTCAAATCAGCTTCACTTTGAGGTGATTTTGTCAACAACCCTAATATGTGAAGGATTTTGTATCCGGTCAAGGAGATATTATTTGTCTTTTGCTGTGAGACTTGCTTACCCATAGACATGTTCACACATAGCTTTATTTTTATTAAAGCATATTAAGAGATAAAAGTTAATAAATATCTATCTTTTGATGTATTAGTTTAAAATAAAAAGATAACGGGAGGAGTTTATGATTGGTTATATCTGGCTGTTTTTGATAGTTGTATCCATCATTGTTAGTATATTCACAGGTAACATTTCGAAGGTGACAAATGCGATGCTTGATAATGCTTCGTTTGCCGTGAAGTTGTCTATTTCATTAATCGGAGTGATGGCTTTCTGGCTCGGGCTTGTCAAAATAGCCGAGAAATCAGGTCTTGTCAGTTTGATATCAAAAATTTTTCTTCCGGTTTCAAGATGGCTGTTTCCTGAAATACCAAAAGATAATCCGGCAATAGGACATATTGCCATGAATTTTTCTGCAAATGCCCTTGGTGTGACGAATGCAGCTACTCCTATCGGCATAAAAGCGATGCAGGAGCTGCAGAAGATTAATGCTAAAAAAGATACGGCAAGCAATCCTATGTGTATGTTTCTCGGGATGAATACATCAGGTTTTCAGCTTATTCCTGCATCTGCCATTGCAGTGCTTGTTGCCGCTGGAAATACAAATCCTACTGAAATAATTTTCCCTACTCTTGTTGCCACATGTATATCTTTCGGGTCGGCGATAGTTGTTACGAAGATTTTTGAGAAATGCGGGAGAAAAGATGGATAATTTGAAGTATGCTGCTGATGTTATTTCTCTGTGGATATTGCCTGTTATGGTAGTTTTTATTTTGCTGTTCGGGGCATTTAAGAGAGTTGCTATTTATGAAGCTTTTGTCGAAGGGGCACGAAGCGGTTTTTCTGTCGGAGTAAAAATTATTCCTTATCTGGTGGCAATTCTTGTTGCGATAGGAATGTTTCGGGCATCAGGTGCCATTGATTTGATTGAGAAAGCTGTCGGCAGTGTTTTTGAATATTTGAAGATACCTGTTGATATGCTTCCTTTGATGATAGTTCGTCCTCTTTCTGGTTCCGGGGCTCTTGGTATTATGTCAGAGATAGTGCATGAACATGGAGGAAATTCTTATGCAGCGAAGATGGCAGCTGTTATGTTAGGAAGTTCTGAAACAACATTTTATGTTTTGAGTGTATATTTTGGTGCAGTAGGTATTACAAAATTCAGACATGCTCTTCATGTCGGTATTATTTCTGATATTATAGGGATTGCTGCTGCCGTTTGTGTATCGAGGTTTATGTTTTAATGGTATAATTATTAAGGATTTTATGGAGTGAGGATGTTATATGAATAAAGTAATAAATTTCTTCAAGTCTGCAAAAGGCAAGCTGATAACAGGTTCTGTTATCGGAGTTATTGTAGTATTTTTTGTATTTTTTCAGGCTTTGAATATCTATGTCGGTTCAGAAGGGTTTAAGAAATCCGTAAATTCAGAGTTTACAAATGCAACAGGGTTAGAACTCGGTTATAAAAAAATGAACATAAGCCTTGAGTTACCGCTCAGCGTAAGAGTCAAACTGGAAGAGCCTGTTGTTGACTATGTAAATGCGGATTCTCTTTTTTCGTCAGAAAAATTGAATGTCAGGATGGAGCTTCTTCCGTTGTTGTTTAAGACGGTTAAAATATCTTCTCTTGAGGCTTCAAAACTCCGTATAAATCTTGCAAGAACAGTTGATGGAGAGTTTGTCGGTCTTCAAAAGCTTATGCCGTCAGATAAAAATCAAAATGCTGCATCAACGCCTAAGAGTTCATCTGATATGTTTAATGTTATTTTGCATGATGTAAAAATAGCTGATTATAAATTTGTATTTGTTGATGCATTTGACCCGTTTTTGCTTGAAATTGTTGCACAGGGGGATAACATTCTCATAGATAATTTTGATTTAAAAAAAGAGGTGTCAGCCAGAGTTGACGGTAAGTTCCTTGTTAACGGGAAGGAGCATTTTAACTACAAGGCTGATATAAAAGTAAATCTCGCTTCTGTTATGAAAGATATGGAAGGCGGTGAGGCGGCTGTTTCTGAAGATAATTCAAAACAAGAGATGAATCCCGTTATTGAAATAGCAAAGAATAATCTTCGAGCTGAGTTGGATACAAAGCTTAATATAAAAAGTCTTAATAATATAAACGGAAACTTTAAAGTTACGAAGTTGAGTGCAAAGATAAATGATTATCAACTCCCTGAAAGCGGTATAGATATTGTGTTTAAGGGACATAATCTCGGGATAAATTCAGAGTTATATGTAAGCAGGGCTTCTGTTATAAAAGTTAACGGTAAAGCTGATTTCAAGAAAAAAGTAAATACTGATATTACCGTGAAAACAAGCGAAATAAGTATGGTTGACCTCAGAAATTTTGTGGCGGCTATAGAAACAATTATTCCCGGTGTTAATATCAAAGATGTTTTGGTAGGCGGTTCTTTTTTGGTCGATGCTAAGGTTAAAAGTTCTGCTGATAAACTTGATTGTTCCGGATATATAAATCTTAATCGTATTTCTCTCGGTTATAGAGGGTTCAAACCTTCTTTGAATAATCTTAACGGACAAATAGCGTTGAACAGCAACGGTGTTGTTATTGATGGAATTAAAGCAAATATTGACAAATCACCTCTGGTTATTTCTGGGAACATAGACAACAAAATGACTGCAAATATAACAGCGATGGTTCCATCGTTGAATTTGCATTCTTTGTTTGAATCCTTGAAAGAGTCGAAAAATATTGATACAGAATCAAAAAAACAAATTGATAAAGTAAAAAGCCTGAGCGGGGTTATTTCAGCTAAGGCTATTCTTGTCGGCAAACTAGAAACTATCAAACCTAAGGTTGAACTTCATTTGAGTTCTTTTAATATAAAACATCAGGATTTGCCGGTTCCTGTGACTGTAAGCAGCGGGCTTGTTTCTTTGCTTGATGGCAAGTTGAAAGTTACTATTCCGTCTTTATTCTTGAATTCACCGAGTTCAGCGTTCAATATTAACGGTAATGTCGACTTTGATGATGATATAAAATTTAATCTGCTTGCTAAAGGGAAGCTATATGAAAAAGATATAGCAAAATTAGCCGGCATGCAGGGACTTGCAAAAGGTGTTGTTCCGGTAACTGTTGAAATAAGCGGTACCCCTGAAAAAATAAGCACAAAAGCCGTTGTTTCGAACAGTTCATCAAATTATTTGCTCTTAACAGGATTTGACCAAAATACGAATATTGTCTTGGATGGCATTTTGGAAAATAATTCGTTTGAAATAGTTAACACCGGGCTTTATACAACAAATTCGAAGAAACTCCTTGATGTATCTGGAAAGATAAATGATTTGAATAAAAAACAACCGTCGCTTGCGGATGTTCGGGTTCATACGGTTTCGCCGATAAAGGTAAATCTTCCTGTTGGAATTTCTAACTCTTCTTTTCTTGCGGGTGATTTGCTTCTCAATGGAGTGCTGACAAATCCTCAGATGAAGGGATATATCAAAGTTCAGAATCTTGTTCTCCCTGATATGAGTGTTAGTGCCGGGGTTATTGACATAAAGATTGAAAATAATTTGTTATCGGTCAAAATTCCTGATTTGAAAGCTAAATCAAGCAGTCTGTCCATCAATGCTCAGGGACCTTCAAAATTCTCGATGCCTTACACCATATCAAATATTGCTGTTGTTTCATCTTTCTTGAATATAGATGAAGTAGGTTCCATTTTTGCATCTGTTCCCGCTTCTCCAGCAGCAAACACCGTGGCATCATCAGCTTCTTCAAAATCAGCTTCAACCGGAGACTCTCCTGTTCTCATTAAAACAGGTTCGTTGAAGGTGTCAAGGTTGATGTTGAACAAAACAGAGTTTAACAATCTTACTTCAAATTTCAGATTGGATAAGAAATATAATGCTATATTATCCTCATTGAAAACATCAACAATGGGCGGAACTGCAAGCGGTAAAGTCGTTTATAACCTTATGAACGGTGCTGTTGATATGTCAGTGCAGGGCAGTGATATTAACTCTGATACTTTTGCAGTGAAGTTTCTCGGTATGCCCTCAAAGACAATTTCAGGAAATGCTTCAGCTGATGCTAATTTGAAGTTCAGCGGGGTAACGCCTGAGGAAATTACAAAAACGCTGAACGGAACTGTTAATATAACAATTTCCAACGGTGAGATGGGAAATCTCGGACGTTTGGATTTTTATTTGAAAGCGTCAAATATTCTTTCAAACAATGCTGTATCAGCTGCGGTAAATAAAGTTATCAATCTTTCGACGCTTAATCAAACGGGTAAGTTCAACAAAGCTTACGGAACACTGACTTTTTCCAAAGGCGGAAATATCAATATCAATTCTTTGAAAACGCAGGGACCAAAGATGAGTCTTTATATGAAAGGCAGTCTGAATGACATAACATTTAACGGTAATCTGCAGGTTATCGGCCGTTTGTCTCAAGATATGGTTGATGCGTTAGGACCTCTTTCTCAGGCGGCGTTTGATAAGGTTGTCAGCAAGCTGACTCCGCTTACCGAGTTGTTGAATATACCTCTTTCGGGTTTTCAGACAACAGAGGGGAAAGCTGACAGAGCACAGGTTCCAAAGTTAAATGACAACAGTGATGGCGCCGGAATGTTTCTTGTAAAAATAAATGGAGATGTCTTTAAACCTGCTTCTGTTAAGATGTTTAAGTGGATAAAAGATGAGGTTCCACAAACTTCGTCTTCAGATAATACAACACAGACTGATTCTGATAGTTCTTCTCAATCACAGACAAATCAAGCAGGAACTCAGACAGATTCTTCTGCTGATGCCGCTCAGAGCGCTCCATTAGCAGACCAAACTCAACAGCCGGCTCAGACAAAGTCAAATTCTGCCGCTGATAAGGCTGAAAAAATTGAAAAACTGATAAAGGGAACAAAACAGATTTTGCTTGATTTTTAGTCTTATGAACAAAACAAAAAAGGAACCTGTAAAATACAGGTTCCTTTTTTGTAAATAAAGAATTTTAGTCATTTTTTAGAGCGAATTCTCTGCTGAAAATATCAGAAGATTTCTGACGTTTGAAAGAAGCAACTGTTGATAGTAAATCAGATGCGAAATTTTTGAGCTGTCTGATTTCAATGCTGCCGTTGATAACAATATCAGCATGTTTTTTTGTCGGTCTGATGTATTTGATTGCTGACTTGTTCACAATTTCCCACTGCTCTTTGACTTCTTCAAGACTCTGATTGCGCTGTTTTGCTCTTGAGAGGTATCTTTCTTTTCTTATATCTTCATCTACATCGATATAGATTTTGATGTCGAAGAGGTCATGAACTTTGTCATATAACACGCAGATTCCTTCAACGATGTTTATGTCAGAAGATTTCTTCTCTATTGCTTTTGGCACACTGATTCCTGTTCCATTGACTTTGTACTGTGGAATTTTGATGTCTATGCCATTTTTCAAATTTGCGATATCTTCTCGCATTAAATCTAATTGAAAGCTCTCAGGGGCATCAGGGTTGTATCCTGAGTCGATGAGAGCATTAAAACTTCCGTATTGTTTGATTTCTTTTGATATGTCGTTGAAGTAGTTATCTCCTGAGATAATGGTGAGGATGTTATCTTCGCTGAATTCCTGCAGGAATGAGATATAATCCTGTATGCTTTCAACAAATGTTGACTTCCCTGATGCCGATTCTCCTGAGATAGCCAGTGTGATATTTTTTTGAGTCAATAATTTTTCTATTTTGTTGATAAAATCCGGTTTTATGCTTTTTATTACATTTGTTTCATCAGAGGAATATCTCTCGATGATTTTCATAAGGCTTTCTATAATCAAATTATTATCTTGATTTGCTAAAGTCATTACAATACCCTTTCACGAAAAAACCGTGTATTTATTTTATAGCTAAAACGGATTGTTGATAAGAGTTTTTTTGTGAAAAAAAGTTTATTGCAATATTTTGTTACATTCATCCCTGTATATCCAGCTTTGAGTCAGAGTCTTTTTCTTTGGTAAATTTTACATCGAGGGCATCAAGCTCATCAAGAAGCGCATTAAACTTTTCTTTTGAAATTTTATCTTCATCTATAGCTAAGGTATAGGGCTGTTGTATTGCATCAAAAGCATCATATGCTTCCGGGTTGAAAGTCATTTCTCCGTCGAATTCTTTTGCAAATTTGCTGATGTCAACGGCTGCTACAACCTTGCAGAGAGGGCTTGCTTTAGACGGGTCAATGTTGTAATTTCCTTGAAAATTAATTGATGATAGCATAATCTTTCCCTTCTTGGACTTATTTTGAATATAAGAAATATCCTGAAGGTCAAAAATTTTCTTATTTTAATAAATATTTACAAAAAAAATTTTAATTTATTATTTTACCCTGGAACAAATCTACCACGTATTTTGCCTCTTCTTCAAGGAACAAACTTGAGGCATGGGCAAGGTCTTTCTCTTTTTTTTGAGCGGCTTGGGTCCGGTTTGTTTCCTTTTTATCATCCTGCTGTGGTGTTTCTAGATTTTCATCAAGATTATGTTCTATCTGGATTGAATGTTCAGTTTTTTTTTCCGAGGAAGCCAGTTCTTTTGCGATTTCTTTCGGCGATTCTTCTATTTTATTATCACTTTCCAGTGGTGTGCGGAGAATTATTTGAGGAACTTTTCCGAACATTTTTTGGGCTGCTTTTTCAAGCGGAGCAATTTTGTTTGTTTCTTTTGCCTGTTTGATGAATGATTCGACTTTGAATGTTATGACAATTCTATCTTCGTTTATTTCAACGGGTTTTGAAAGATTGCAGAAGAGCATGCGTGAAGGCACGCTTTCGATGTTCGTGAGGATTGTTTTCCATCTTTCTTTCAAGTCGCCTGAAATTGTTGTGTGAGCCGAATTTAACTGCTTTTCAAGTTTATCTTCTGCTGTTTGAGAGTCCTGATGATGTTCGTGGATTGGTTTTTGAGGAGCTTCTTCTTGTGATATTTGCTCTTGATGTTGAACGGGTGCAGAAACTGGAACAAAGTTTTCTTTCTGTGATGGGCTCTCTTGAGGTTTTTGTACGATAATATTTTGAGGATTTGAGAGTTGTTCTTCGAGCTTTTCAATTCTTTTCTCGAGGCTTTTGATTGTGTTGATATCCTGTCTGTAGAGGATGTTTATCAGCATAACTTCTAACCACAGCAGCTGATTTGTACTGTTTTTGAGATTGTTGTTATACTCCGAGAGTTTTTCTATAATTTGGGCAATTTCGACAACTTCGAATAATTCAGCCTGCTCTTTGAGTTTTGGAACATATTCGTTTGACACTTCAAGGAGTTCGTCTTTGTTATCAGATAGGTTGCAGGATTTTATCAACAGAAGGTTTCTGAAGTAATGCGTCAGCTCTTTGAGAATCATCGAAGGTTCGTTGCCTGATTGAAGAATTTTGTTGAGAATTTCGAGGAGTTTATCAGGCTTTTTGTGAGCGAGTGTGTCGACTATTTCAAACAGAGAGTCTTCGCTCAGCGAGCCGATAATACTCAAAACATCAGGAACATCAATTGTTTTGCCGTCGAGGGCAAGAACGCTTGCCTGATCAAGCATGGCAAGAGCATCTCTCATTCCGCCGAAAGATTTTCTTGCAATAAGTCTGATAGCCTCATCGGTTATATTAATTTTTTCGAGTTCAGAGATATGTTTGAGCCTTTTGAAGATGTCTTCGCTTTTTATTCTTCTGAAGTCAAATCTCTGGCACCGGCTGATAATTGTTTCAAGCACCTTATGCGGTTCTGTGGTGGCCAGGATAAAGATAAGTTTTTTCGGAGGTTCCTCAAGTGTTTTGAGAAGGGCATTGAAGGCAGCCGTTGAGAGCATGTGAACTTCGTCGATGATATAAATTTTGTAGTTTCCAGAAATAGGAACAAACTGAGTTTTTTCAAGAAGATTTCTTGCGTCTTCCACACTGTTGTTGCTTGCTGCGTCGAGTTCGATGACATCAAGCGAGCTGCCGTTCATCATATCAAGGCAGTTCGGGCACTTTCCGCAAGGTTCTGTTGTCGGACCGTTAATGCAATTCAATGATTTTGCGAATATTCTTGCCGATGAAGTTTTTCCTGTTCCTCGAGGACCTGTGAACAGATAGGCATGCGCAACTTTGTCGAGTTTTATGGCATTAGAGAGTGTTTTGACCAATGCTTCCTGCCCGATGAGGTCAGCGAAAGTTTGTGGTCTGTATTTACGATAAAGAGGAATATATGACTCGCCCAACTTGCTCTTCTCCAAAATATGATATTTAATAGTATTATTATATTACAAACTGCTGTTATAAAGAAAAATCAAATATCATGTTTGCAAAGAAATTAACAAAAGGTGATACAATAGGAATTTTGTCTTTAGCCGGATGTGTAAAAGATGAATTTCCTTATGAAAAAATAGAAGAATTTTTTGACAGGTATGATTACAGGGTTAAGTTTTCTGCCCATGTAACGGATAAAAAACGCTATCTTGCAGGCGATGATGATACGAGAGTAAGGGAGCTTGAGGCTTTTTTTGAGGATGAGTCAATCAGTGCGATATTATCTTCAAGAGGCGGATATGGAACGCTTCGTATGCTTGATAAGATTAATTATGATTTGATAGCTGCAAACAGAAAGATATTTTGCGGATATAGTGATATAACAAATTTGTTGAATGTGTTTTATATGAAGACGGGGCTTGTTACTTATCATGGACCGTTTGCAGTGAGTGATTTCGGGGTTGATGATTTATATGCAATAACAGTGAAGAGTTTTTTTGACATTCTTGAGGGGCATCCTGTTGATGGATTTGTGCATAATGATGATTTTGCTTGTATAAATCCCGGCATGGCGAAAGGGGTATTGGTCGGCGGGAATTTGGCTACGATTTTGTCTTTGATTGGAACGCCTTTTGAGATTGATTTTGAGGAGAAAATATTGCTTCTTGAAGATGTTTCAGAGCCGTTGTATAAGATAGACAGAATGCTGACGCAGTTACGGTTATGCGGAGTGTTTGATAAGGTCAGGGGAGTTATTATTGCAAAATTCAGCGGCAGCGATGTCGATGAAGATGTGTTGAAAGAATTTTTGAGAGAATTTTTTGAAGATATAAGAATACCTGTATTTTATGGATTTGATGCGTCGCATGTTGCACCGAGATATACTCTTCCGATAGGTGTTGAATATATGATTGATGCAGAGAGAGGAAGTTTAAGATTTATTTAGAAAAAATTTTTCATGTGTTCAAAAAAAAATCTTTTTGTTTTTTATTTATCTGTAGTTAAAAAATAAGGACAAAAGATATGAACATGATGGGTGTTTCGCCTGTTTCTTTCAGAGGGACATATTTGATAAATTTGAAAAAGCCCGGTGATAAGGCTTTTGAAACGCAGGAAACAGGGATAAACAAATCTGTTTTGCAGGAAATGACTCTCGGATATCTCATGAGCATAGCAAAAAACGGAGATGATGTTAGTGCCCAGCTTGAAGAAAACCCTGATAGAGAAGAAATTGAGTTGGATTTTTACACTCAGGATAATGAAAAAGTAGAAAATTCGCTGAAAGAAGTGGGTTTTAGTTTTGATAAAATCGGATAAAAAATGTCAAAAAATTTTTTGTTTGTTTTTTTAGCATGTGTACAAAAAATAGTTTTTTAAGAAAGGTATATTATGAACATCAACGCAGTACAAACATTCGGTGCAAATTTTTTGAAGCAAAATGAAACACAACCGGCTCCTCAGCCTCAGGTCCCTGCATCTCCTCAAACCCAAACATCAGCTCCTCAAGCTATTCAAAAAACAATGAATGCTCTTGAAGCCCAGGGCAGAGCGCAGGTTTCTTTCAGAGGTGACACTGTTTTTGGACCTGATGGAGAAGATGAAGCCTCTTCATATAGCGATAATCTCAAAATTTTGATGAAAGCTGATAATATGAGCGTAAAAGGTGCAAGAGTTGCAGGCGTTATTCTTGATGTTTTTGAAGATGATGATTTGGACACTATTTTGCACTCAGATAAATTCAAAGAAGGTTTTGATAAGTTGAAAAAACTCTCAGGCAAAGAATTTATGTCAATGAGCCCGAATGGTGTTTATGAAACTTTGACAGGAGAGGAGAGAGAGTCTTCAAAAGATATTGATACTATGCCTCTTCATATTTATCAGCAAGTTGTCAATAAATAAACAAATTTGTCTTAATTAAAAAAGAGTCCTTATATAAGGACTCTTTTATTTATGATATGCCATTAAATTGGTCTTTTGTTGATATGTATTTCAGTGTTTTGTTTTTTAAGATAATTCAATCAAAGCTTTTACCGAACGGGCTGTTTCTCTTACATTTTCATCAGAGTGCATATTGATTGTATCCTCAAGGATTTTCATAGCTTCTGATTTGTCTTTGAGTGAGATAATTTCGTTTATAACGCTCATAGCTACTTTAGGGTTCAGGTCGTTGATACCTTTTCCTTTGTTAATTATAACTACTGATAGAGAGTCATGTGTGTTTCTTCTTACCAGAGCTTTTGCAGTTTGTTCTCTGATGTCATCTATAGGGCAGTTTGTGCCGATTCTGCTTAAAACTTCTACTGCGCTGTCATCTTTATGACGGCAGAGTGCTTCGATAATGTGTTCAACTTTTGCCATTTTTCATTCCTCTTTTCTAACTTAAAGCTGCTATATGAGAACTAAGTTGTTCTTCTAGTTCCGATACCGGAAGTTTTGTCAGTTCATTAATTTTTCCTTCGCTTCCGAAGTTGAATGAAGGCATTTTAATTTCGTAGCTGTTCATTTTGTTCCAAAGATTTGAGATGTTTTCTTTGGCTTTTTTACCGAAGTTGATTACCGGTTGAAGTTTTTCCCTAAATGAATTTTTGAAATTTGTCATGTTGGTAACTACTGCTGAAGCGAATAGTTTACCTTTTTGTTGAATGTTTTCCTTGAATGAAGGAGTTTGTTCTTTTGTGCTAGATACAAATGCATCCATTGATAAAGCTTTACCTTTGAAGCTGATACCAAAAGGATTTGATGCAAAAGATGATGCACTGTTTTCATTTTTGACAGCTGTTGCTCTTTTAAAGATGCTTAAGCTGCTGCTGATTTCACTAATCTTGCTCATGTTTTTCCTTTCTCAACTCTTCTATTATGTCTTGAGTAAACCTTAAGTAAAAGGTATCATCAGCAAGCGAATATAAAATCATCTATTTAAATTAAAATTTGAATATAAATTGTGATATAAAGTACGATTGATTTAGTATTTACGGGTTAGGGCTTCCTTGTGGGCGATGTTTTCGAGGGTGTCATCAAGTTTGTCCAGTTCAATTTCGCAGTTATATTTTTTATTTAAGGCAAGTGTTATCAGATAGTCAGTAAATTGCGGATTTTTTGGAAGAAGCGAGCCATGCAGGTATGTTCCGAAGACATTTTTGTATCTTGCTCCTTCTGTGAAATCTTTTCCGTTATTACCGTTACCGGTTATGACAGTTCCAATCGGCGTTGTGCCTTCCTCGAGGTAAGTCAGCCCGCTGTGGTTTTCAAATCCGACGATTGTTTCAGGAGATAAAAAATTTGATTTTACTGTAACATTGCCGATAAAACGTTTATCTCCGGCAATTGTATAAGCATTGAGAATCCCTATTCCCTCAAGTTTGTCACCTTCATGCGGCAGGTAATATTTTCCAAGCAGCTGGTATCCGCCGCAGATTGCGAGCATAACCGCATTATCTTCAGCTGCTTGTTTGAGATTTTCTTTTTGTTTTTGCATCTCCTTTGCGACATCAATTTGTTGTTTATCCTGTCCGCCGCCGATAAAATAGATGTCGAATAATTCAGGGTTTATATTGCTGCCGGTGTTGATATTGTGTATTTCTATTTCGATATTTCTCCACTCGCAGCGTTTTTTGAGAGCATAAATATTGCCCATATCCCCGTAAATATTGAGTAATTCCGGATAGAGATGGGCAATATTCAATTTAAGTTTGGTTTGTTGATTCATTTTATTTTGATTTACGGGCAGCTTTGAGTCTTGCCATCGCCCTTGCAAGAGCAAGTTCAGCCCTTCTTATATCATTTTCTGTTTTGAGTGACCCAAGGCGGGCTTCTGCTCTTTCTTTTGCTTCTTTGGCTCTTTGTTCGTCGATTTTATTTCCGAACTCGGCAGAATCTGTCAAAACGATAATTTCATCGTTTTGAACCTGAAACAGCCCTCCGATAGTTGATATATATGTATCTTTATCACCCTGAACATATTTTGATACGCCGATAGCAAGAGGAGTCATATAAGGGATGTGCCCTGGCATTATGCCAAAGTCTCCGTCGGTTGCTGTTGAATAAAATTCATCTACCTCCGTATCAATCAATATTTTTTCAGGAGTGATTACTTTTAGTTTTAAGGGCATATTTATACCTCGTTTATTCTTTCATTGCTTCAGCTTTTGCAACCACTTCTTCTATTGAACCAACCATATAGAAGGCTTGTTCAGGGAGGTGGTCATATTTACCTTCGATAATTTCTTTGAAGCTTCTGATTGTATCTTCGAGTTTAACATATTTACCGCTCATGCCTGTGAATGCTTCAGCAACAGAGAACGGTTGAGAGAGGAATTTTTGAATTCTTCTCGCTCTGTTTACGACTATTTTATCTTCTTCAGAAAGTTCGTCCATACCGAGGATAGCGATGATGTCCTGAAGGTCTTTGTATTTTTGGAGAATTTGCTGAACTGTTCTTGCTACGTTGTAGTGTTCTTCTCCGATAACATTCGGGTCTAACACTCTGCTGGTACTTTCAAGAGGGTCAACAGCAGGATAGATACCGAGAGATGCAATTTGTCTTGACAAAACCGTAGACGCATCGAGGTGAGCGAATGTTGTAGCAGGAGCAGGGTCAGTCAAGTCATCAGCAGGTACGTAGATTGCTTGTACCGAAGTAATTGAACCGTCTTTTGTACTTGTGATTCTTTCCTGAAGTTCTCCGACTTCTGTTGTCAGCGTTGGCTGGTAACCTACAGCGCTCGGCATACGACCAAGAAGAGCGGATACTTCTGAACCTGCCTGAACAAAACGGAAGATGTTATCGATAAACAACAATACGTCCTGTTTTTCCTGATCTCTAAAGTGTTCTGCAACAGTGAGCGCTGATAGACCGACTCTCATTCTTGCACCGGGCGGTTCATTCATCTGACCGTAGATAAGAGCAACTTTATCGATAACGCCTGATTCTTTCATTTCATTCCAGAGGTCGTTTCCTTCTCTTGTTCTTTCTCCTACACCGCCGAAGACAGATACACCGCCGTGTCCTTTTGCGATGTTGTGGATAAGTTCCATAATCAAAACTGTTTTACCAACACCTGCACCACCGAACAGACCGATTTTTCCGCCCTTTTGATAAGGTTGAAGAAGGTCGATAACCTTGATGCCTGTTTCAAAAATTTCTGTATTTGTATTTTGATCTGTCAAAGAAGGCGATTCTTTGTGAATAGGACTGTAGTCATTTGTGTTGATAGGACCCATTTCATCGACCGGTTCGCCGAGAACGTTCAAAATTCTGCCGAGAGTTGCCTTCCCGACAGGAACTTTAATCGGCTGTTGAGTGTTTGTGACAGCCATTCCCCTTTTAATCCCGTCTGTGCTTGACATGGCAACGGAGCGGACCCTGTTTTCGCCGAGGAGCTGTTGTACTTCGGTTGTGAGTTTTACCGGCTGACCGTTGTTTTCATATTCAATAGTCAGTGCGTCATAAATTTCAGGTAGATTTCCTTCAGGAAATTCAACGTCGATAACAGGACCTATAATCTGTGTTACCTGACCTGTTTTGTTGTCTGTTAATGTAGCCATAATACCCCGCTTTTTATCCTATTAGAACATTTATTGTTTATATTTTTTTCTTACCTTATTAATTATACAATTCTCAAAAATATTGTGCTAATAATTAATAAATAAATTTTTTTAAAATACAATTCCTAGAGTATCTTATACTAAGAAAATACTGCAAAGATAACTTTTTGTATATTATTTTTATGTTTGGCATATATTTGCTAGAATTATTATAAAATAAACTATTTTTTGGAGTAATCTGTATGAGTTCGGTTAAAAATTTGATAAAACAACCATATCCTTTTTTGGATGAGCCTATAAATATCTATGAACTGGATAACGGGCATACTGTCATTCTTGCCCACAAAGACAGCGAAATGCTTAATATAAGCACATGGGTAAAAACAGGGTCAATAAATGAAGATGATTCAAACACGGGTATTTCTCATTTTCTTGAGCATTTGATGTTTAAGGGGACAAAAAGGTTTAAGGCAGGATATTTTGACAGAACTCTTGAGTCAAGAGGGGCTATAATCAATGCAGGAACGAGCAAGGATTATACTTTTTATTACATAACCATTCCAAATCTTGATGATAATCTTGATGTAGCTATCGACTTACACTCTGATATGATGCTGAATGCCTGCTTTCCTGATGAAGAGATAGGACCTTCATTTGATTTTTCGAAAGAAGTCCCTTCTGAGAAAAGAGAGAGATATGTTGTTCTCGAAGAAATTAAGATGTGCGAAGACAGGCCATGGAGCAGGACTTATGAACAGCTTAATGCCGAGATGTATAAGAAACATTCTTATAAAAGAAAAGTTATTGGAACCTCAGAGGTGATTGCCTCTGTCCCAAGAGAGATAATTTATGACTATTATGCCTCTCACTATGTTCCCTCGAATATGACAACCATAGTCGTTGGTGATTTTGATAAAGAAAAGGTGTTGAATTCAATTCTTGAAAAATTTTCTTTTGATGAAAAACGGAATTCTCAAAAGCCTCTTTTTGTGCAGAGAGAGCAGGAGGATGAACAAACAGAAACAAGATATGTTGAGTCAACTCACAGTGTAAATACGGGCTTTCTTATGTTCGGATATAAGTGTGCACCGGCAAATGATATGAAAAACACGTTGATTATGGATATAATCGGTGTTGTTTTGGGTGATGGAACAAGTTCGAGATTGTACAAAAATCTTGTAGAGAAACCTGAAAATCCTGTATTCAATATTATCGATACAAGCAACTATGCCCTTCGTGACGGGAATAATTTTTATGTTCAGGCAAATTTTGAGGCGTCAAGGAAGGATGAAGCTATCTCCCAGGTAAAAGAGCAGGTTCAGAATGTGTTAGATGAGCAGATTACCGATGAGGAATTTGAGAAAGCAAAGAAAAAACTCAAGATACGTTTTGCCGAGTTGTCAGAAACTGTTTCTGAAATAGGAGAAACAATAGGGTTTAATATTACGGTGTGCGATGATGTTTCCAGCTTGAATGATTATTTGAAAACGTTGAATTTTATTACAAAAGAAGATGTACAGGAAACAGCAAGAAAGTATCTTGATATAAACAAGGCTACTATCTCAGTAATTATGCCGGAAGGAGCGGGCGAAAATGAATAATTTGAACAGATACAAGCTGCAAAACGGAATCACCGTGCTCTACAGACAGAATAAAAACACACCAAGAACAGCAGTGAATGTTTTTTTTAATTCGTTGAATAATTTATCACTCGAGGCAGGGGTTGCAAATGTTATGAGCAGACTGCTTTTGCAGGGGACAAAAAAACATTCGGCGGAAGAGATTGCTGATATTATTGATAACAACGGTTTTGAGTTCAATATAGATGTTAAACACGATTATATAAGGCTTCAGACTTATTTTTTGGATGAAGATTTTGATGTAGCTTCTGATTTGATAGATGAAGTGTTGAAAGAGTCAACTTTTGAAAAAGTTCAAAAAGAAATTTCAAAATTGAGAGGAGAGTTGACTGCTGATTTGGATTCTCCAAGATTGCAGGCTTTTGATAATCTTGCAAAAAATATGTTCCCAAATCATTATTACGGGAATACATATACAAAAATTCTTGATAATCTGAAAAATGTTACCAAAGATAAGGTAGAGAGTTTTTATCAAAATATTTTTTCTGCAGATAATATAGTTGTGTCTGTTGTATCCTCTATGGACTATGAAAAAATTGTTGATAAACTTGATAAAACTCTTGGTGTTATTGAGAATAAAAGTGCTGCACGCCCGAAATTTTTGATAACTCCTATTTCTGAGAGCAAAACAGTTACCATAGCGAAGAAAAATTCTGCACAGGCTCAGATTGTTCAGGGCTGGCTTGCTCCGAAGCTTGAGGATGAAGATTTCTTTGCAATGAGTGTAATGAATACAGCCCTTGGCGCATGCGGATTGAGCTCCCGTCTTTTGCTTGAACTAAGAGATAAAAAGGGGCTTGCTTATGATGTGAGAAGTTCTTATGAATCATTGAAAAATACGGGGATTTTTACGATTTATATAGGAACGGAACCGAAGAATATTCAAATATCTCTTGAGGGTTTCAGGGAAGAAATAGGCAAGATTCAGAACACTCCTTTGAGTGAAAAAGAACTTTCAGGAGCGAAGAACAATCTTTTGGGTAAGCGCAAATACTATCATGAAACAAATTCTCAGCAGGCTTATTATCTTGCATATTATGAGTTTATGGGGCTTGGTGCAGAGTTTGATGCAGAGATTTTTGACAGAATAGAAAAAGTCAGCGCAGAACAGGTGCAGGCTGTTGCGCAAAAATATTTGGACGGCAACTCGATTATATCCGTTCTAGCAACTCCCGAGTATGTTGCCGGCTTATAAAGATTGAGATGTTTTCAGATTTTTCAAATCTTTAGGCATTATTATCCCGAGGAATTTCTTTTCCCAGGGATTGTTTGCGATAGCAATGGCTTTTGGTTTCATATTATTCATAAGAGTGAGAACATCTCTTATATTATTTTGCGGATACATGATGATTGTTGATTTTTTTATTGAAATAAGTTTTGATATTTTTTCTTTTTTGAAAAGTCGTGAATTTTTGTTTTGTTCATAATAATTCAGGACATCCTCTTTGTATACAGAGCCTTTTATTGAAAAATTGTTGTCCAGAACGACGAGAGTATCTTCTGCCTCTTTTTTGAATTTTTCAACAGCTTCTTCTATAGAAGAATTTTGTTCAATAAATGATTTTGTATTTTTAAATAAATTATTTTTCATGATTGTTTTTCTGCCGCATATCTCTGCCTCTAAGATTACGGCAAAAATACGTATATTATTATCATAGAATGTGTAATAGTTGTCTATACGTTAAATGGATAATTTATTTATAAAATTTCTTTAGTCGTTTTGAAGTGAAGTTTTGCTACTTTGTTCAATTGACTTTTCCCATGTTTATTTACAAACTCTTTTGCCGCTTCAAGAACAAGGGATGAAGCACCTTTAGGCAGCGAAATTCCAAATTCCGATGATAATTTGTCCATTCTTTTTACGAATTCATCCCGCGCAAGAACAGATGCTGAGGCAACAGCCAAATCACTTTCAGCACGAATTCTCTGGATTAGATTTATATTTTTTCCGTTTTTCATTAAAGCATTTTTTATGAATGATTCATCTCCGAATTTATCTGAGATGGCGTTTTTGATACTTCCATCAGGCGCTTTTTCGAGAATATTTTCGATGGTTCTTGCATGTCCCCAGGCGAGAAGTTTATTCAGATTATTGAAGCTTTTATAGAGCTCGTTATATTTCTGGGGCGTAATTGTGACTATCGAGAACAGTGAGTTTTGTTTGATTTTTATCGCAAGCTGTGCAATTTGTTTGTCATCAAGTTTTTTGCTGTCTTTTATGCCAAGATTGCCCAAAATTTCCTGATTTTTGGGAGTAATAGCAACTGAGGCAATTATCAGCGGACCGAAATAATCTCCTTTGCCTGATTCATCGGTTCCTATCCATGAGGTAAAAGAATGTTCTATTTTGTCGTTTTTCTCTGTCGGCAGATTGAGGGTTGTTTGTTTTTCGACATTTTGCCCGAGGTATTCATGAATAAAGTTTTCTGTACCTGTTCCCTGAACAAGAATTTTCCCGCTTTTGTATAAAGTAACTGTTACCCCACTGCCTTTTGCTCGCCAGAGTGCATGTGCTGCCTCCTCAAAAGAGAAGTTTGAGAGTTTGTTTTTGAGCTCCTGCGATTTTGATATATCAAATTTTTGAGAATAACTGTTTGTGGGCATAATCCTGAAAATCCTTGTTAATTCAAGATTATCACAAAATAAAAATATAAATGTAACTAAATGTTAAGCAAAGTATATATCAAAAAGACAATAAATATATACTTTTTGTTTTTAATAATATATAAGACACACATAAAAGCAGTAGAGATAAGGAATTTGACTATGGAAAACTTTAAAGCTAACGAATTTTTAACAAACGTATTCGCAAAAGATGCATACAAAAATACAGTTGATAAATTTGCAGAAATGAGATTTAGAGCTTCAAGAGTAAAAAGATACAGCTCACTTGAATCATTGTTGGAAGAAAATCCTTTCTACAGCCAGAAGAAAACAGGATCAGGCTTGATGAACCTGATTGCATAATCAAAAACTAGAAATCAATATAATATTCCCAACCCTGATAAATAAACGAAAAAATCTCCCCGAGATATTTAACAAGTTGTTTTTCATCCAAATCTTTTTCTACCAGAGATTTTGCACAGTCAAAGAAAAACAGGCACAAATTTTCAATAAAAAACTGACTCGGCAGATGCTTGAACAATTCCTTATGTCCTTTTGCTTTTAGTGTAATGCTTTTATATTCGAGTTTTGCATATTCTTTAGCCCAGTTGTCTAAAAAGTTTTCAAGCTGAGAGCCTCTTGATTTGCAAGAAAGCAGGTAGAGATTTTCCCTGTGTTTGAGAATGAAGTTTACTATAAGATTTGCATAAGCTTTTGATTTGTCAAAGTTTAGATAAATCAAAGTTTTTTTATCTTTCAGAGTTTTTTCTATATAGCTTCTTGCCTCTTCAAATTCAGAAACAGTATCCTGCACGGTTGCGAGAAAGAGTGCGTCTTTATTTTCGAAATAGTTGTATATATTTCCTGCTGAACAGGATAAGCTTTTTGCTATGTTTCTGATGCTTGCGTTTTGGAAATCTTTTGTCAGAAATTCTTTTTTAGCGGCAGTCAGAATTTGTTCTTTGAGTTCTTCTTTTAGTATTTGAGGCATAATTATTTCTCATATATATATTGTAATAATTATATCGCAAACGAGTTAACAGGACAAAAAATGTGGTATTATTTATTATTATCCTATAGTGTCTTTGGCGGTTAGTTTATATAAGGAGCTTGGTTTATGCAAAAACGAGGACTGGTGAAAGAAATTTTTTGCTTTGATCCTGACAGTTGCGGTTATAAGAATGTGGAGATAAAGAGCGTTCATCTCCTCGGTGAGTTCAATGAATGGGGAAGAGATTATTCAGTGCTTGATGATTATGCCCTTATCAAAGATAAGAATAACCACTGGGTGGGGGTATTTGATGTGAAACCGGGCAGAGAACCGTATAAGTTTTTGATAGACGGAGATTCTTATTATCCTGATATGAGCGAGCTGTATTATTCGACAATCAGCACATGCGAGTGGTCAAGAAATGCTATATGGTATCAGATTTTTCCTGATAGATTTCATAAAAGCTGTGATAAACCGGGCATGGCGGACTGGGGAGAGAAACCTGATTATTTCAACAGTTTCGGCGGTGATTTGAAGGGGATAGAACAAAAAATAGACTACCTGAAAGAATTATACAACGGAGATTTGAGCGACTGCGCAATTTATCTCAATTCGATATATTTTTCTACAGCGTCAAATCACAAATACTGGCCTGAAGATTTGATGAAAATTGACCCCCAGTTTGGAACATCAGAGGATTTGAAATCGTTGATGGAAGCATTGCATCAAGAAGGTGCAAAAATTATTTTTGATGTTGTCTTCAATCATACCGGATTAAACCATTATGCTTTCAAAGATATTATTAAAAACGGTCCAGAGTCCCAGTATGTTGACTGGTATCGGGGGATTTATTTTGAAAACGGTCAGAAGATAGAAATTCCTATTTTGCAAAATTCAAACGAAGCCAAATACACCAATGTGGAAGTTGAAAATGACCCGAGAGAAACCTCTTTTGATCCGTCGAAAGAAAGTTATCTCAGCATATGGGGCGGGAAATACAAGTTTCCGATAGAAAATCCCGAGAAATTTAAAAACTCATCACTAGGGGCAATTATTGCGGAGCAGCCGTATTATTTGCTTACTGATATAAATAATCAGCCGAGTTATAACTGCTGGTTTGGCTTCTTTGAGATACCGGAGTTGAACACCAAAAATCCTGACGTAAAAGAACATCTCTTTGAGAGTGCAAGGAGGGTTCTAAGGCTTGGCTTTGACGGATTCAGGCTTGATGTGCCTGATTTGCTTGAGAACGCTCATGAGTTCTGGGAAGAGTTCAGGGAAGAGATGAGAAAAGAACTCGAAAATCTCGGAAGAGATAAAGACAGTTTGTATATTCTTGGCGAAATATGGTCAAATGATGAGATAACAAACAGTTTTCTCAACTCAAATTCTGAAAATCGACCGAGACGATTTGACGCAGTGATGAACTATCCTATAAGAGAAGTTATATTGAACTTCTTATCAGGAGAAATACTCGAGCCGAAGAGTGACAGAGTTCAGGCAGAGGATGAAATTTCTATCAGCGAGCTTGATGAGATTTTGCATAAGAATTATGCAAATATTTCTTTCAACACTGATAAGTCGCAGTTCAATTGTTTTTCAACTCATGATACAAGACGTCTGCGTTCTGTTTTGAGTGATTTCAAAGTTTACAAAACAGCACTGCTGATGCAGTTTAGTCTTATCGGTGCTCCTACGATTTATTACGGTGATGAAATAGGTATGAAGGGGAATGAGGACCCTGATAACAGACGTCCTATGAAATGGGATGTATTTGACAATCTCATTGCCTATCAGGAACCGAGGAAAATATTCGGGTATTACCAACAGCTGATAAGTCTTCGCCAGCACAAACAATGTCTGCGTGACGGTGTGTTTTTGACTGTTAAAGTTGATGATGAGAACAAGTTGTATTCTTATGCCAGATATCTCGAGGATGAGTGTGCAATAGTCATTGTATCAAGAAATGAACCCGAGGAAGATGTAGTTGTTGATATTTCAAATCTTCCGTTTTCAGACATTGACTCCTGGTATGACCCGTTCTCAGGTAATACTTATCAGTTAAGCAGTGCAAAGAAATTGCATATTATTCAGGGTGACTTTGAAGAATCAAACAGCTTGATTTTATTCGGACAAAAAAATAATGTGAAATAAACTCTGTTTGTCCTATACTTTTTTATTATGAAAAAGAAAATTTCCATACTCGGTTCAACAGGCTCGATAGGCAGGCAGGCTCTCGAAGTTGTCGATAAGATGCCTGATAACTTTGAAATCTACGCTCTTGCTGCGGCGCATAATGTTGTGCTGATTAGCGAACAGATTAGAAAGTATAACCCTGAAGTTGTTTCGATGGATGATAAAGACGCTGCTTTGGCTCTGGAAAAAGAATTTCCCGAACTTAAAGTTTTATGCGGCAATGACGGGCTTGTTGAAATTGCTCAAAATGCAATAAATGACATTGTCCTTGTCAGTGTTACCGGATTGAACGGTCTGTTCCCGACACTTGCCGCCATCAACAGCAATGTTGATGTGGCGCTTGCAAACAAAGAAACTCTTGTTGCCGCAGGCGATATTGTGAATGAAAGGTTGAAAAAATCAAAAGCAAAACTTTTACCTGTTGACAGCGAGCATTCTGCCATTCATCAGTGCATAAAAGATATAAATCAGGTAAGAAAACTTCTTATTACCGCATCGGGCGGGCCGTTCAGGGATAAACCTCTTGAATATATGAAGAATGCATCAGTCGAGCAAACACTGAATCATCCGAAATGGCATATGGGCAGTAAAATAACCGTTGACTCTGCCACTTTGATGAATAAAGGTCTTGAAGTCATCGAAGCTCACCATCTCTTTGGAGTTGATTATGATGATATAGAAGTCGTCATACATCCTCAAAGTATTATACACAGCGCTGTTGAATACAACGATGGAAGCGTTATTGCACAGATGGGTATTCCAAGCATGCATATTCCTATACAGTACGCTCTGACGTATCCTGAACGTTCTGAGGGGATAAAAACAGACAGCTTTGATTTTACTCAAATCGGACAGCTTACATTTGAGAAACCTGATTTCAAAAAATTCCGCTGTCTTGAACTTGCTTATCATTCGGGAAAAGAAGGCGGAACAAATCCCGTTGTGCTGAATGCCGCAAACGAAGTTGCCGTATATGCATATCTTGAGAATAAAATTCCTCTTTACCGCATCTGGGAAATTGTCGAAGAGGCTTTATCAAAACACAAAACTCTCAGAAATCCTTCGCTTGCTGATATTATTGAGGTAGATAAACACACACGGGACTATGTAAAGAGTTTGATTAAGCAGGATAAAAGATTTGAACCGGCAAACATATAAAGCAGTCCGCTGATAATCAACGCAGGTCCGAAAGGCAAGAGTGTGAAAGATTGTCTTTCTTTTATTCCACCGAGGATTATGACTGTAGAGATTATTGCAATAATCATTGTCAAGCCTGACAGGCCGAGTGAATAATAAATAAGTTCTTCATGCTTAATCATATATTTGTTTGCAAATGCAAGCATTATGCAGAAAATCAATGCAAATACGGCAGCTACCGATTTGTAGTCTTTTTCTTTCAGCATATTTTTCACAACAACCGGCATGCCGGCGATAACCTGTATAAGGAAGCTGACTATGATTATCGGGATTAATGCTTTCAGTCCGAAGAATGCTCCGAGTCCAGCTGCAATGATTGAGTCTCCTTCTCCGAAAATTCTTTCTCCAAAGAAGGGTTTGCCGCTTCTTGCCACAATTTCGAAAAACACAAAACCGGCAACGGCAGCTGCACAAGAGTTCAGAAGGCTGATATCTCCAAAGTTGAGTGCGTTGTATAAAATACCTAAGATTATGACAGGGTATGAGTTTGTGTCGAATACAGCCTGCTCTTTTATGTCAGTGATGCACATGACAATCATAAGAGAGGCTAAAATCATCAAAAACAGTGTTTTGAAACTCAATCCGAAAAAGAAAAACAAAAAAGCAAACACAATACCTGTTGAAGCTTCGACAATCGGGTATTGTATGCTGATTTTTTCTTTGCAAAATCTGCACTTGCCGCCCAAACACAGATAAGACAACACAGGGATGTTGTCATACCATTTGAGGAAATTGTTGCACTTCGGGCAATGAGAAGCCTTCATGACAAACTCCTCTCCTTTCAGCTGTCTTAGGGCAACAACGTTCAGAAAACTGCCTATGCAGAGTCCGATTATTGCCGCAAATATATTCAAATAAAGTTCGAGAGTCATTATTTCAGCATTTCTTCTTTATTTTTGATTATGTTAAACAGCTCATTCAGTGCTTTTTTAATTTTTCTGCTTACCTGCATTTGAGATATTCCGAGTTCATCAGCGATTTCCTGCTGGCTCATATCTTTGAAATAACTCATTAGTACAATTTTTTTCAAATCTTCATCAAGCATCTCAAGAGCGTCTGTCAGTATAATTTTTATTTCCTGACGGTCAATTTTTTCCTGATAATTGCTGTCAACCAATCTTTCAATCAACGGTTGGTCTGAATCATTGTTCGATGAGGCAATATAATCAAGAGAAACCGTATTTTTCCTTCTATCCACTTCTGTTACTTCGTTGACTCTCTGGACAGGTATTTGCAGCATTCCTGCAATTTCAAGGTCTGATGGAGGTTCTCCTAATTCTACCGTGAGTTTTTGTATAATCTGATTTACACGATATGATAACTCCTGCAGCTCTCTTGGCGCCCTAATCATTGAAGATTTATCACGGAGATAGTGTCTTATTTCTCCCGTGATGAGGTAAGTTGCATAAGTTTTGAAACTTGACCCCTGAGTTAAATCGTAGTTATCAATAGCTTTGAGCAGCCCGACGCTTCCGACCTGAATGAGGTCTTCTATCGGGTCGGTGTTTCTTCTTGCCAGACCGTGAGAGATTTTTTTGACAAGAGGAGTGCATGCAATTACGATAAATTTACGCAGCTGCTCTTTTATATGCTCGTTTTTGGAGTTTTTATATTCTTTTATCCAATAATCTATGTCTTGTTTGTTAAATGACTCTTCCATCATTTATGAAATACTTTCTGTTTTTCTCTCTCTTTTTCATTATAACATAACAGATATTTTATAAATAATCCGAATGCTATAGATTTTTTTAATTGATAAGAATTTTTAAGGTTTTTTAAAAAAATATTTTTTTCGGAACGATGTTTCAGTTTTTCAGAAATAAGTTTAAGAAATAATGCACTAATTTTTTTAATAAATATAGTCGGAATTATTATATTTAGGATTTTTCAATAGTTCATTAAGATTGTTTAATTTTTTTGTTGTTAATTTTTTCTACAAAACCCTATAAACAGAGCAGCTCTAGATTTCAAATATGTTGTAAAATTTTTAATGTAACAAATCAAAGTTTTTTTTGCCCAACGGGTGAGTTTTGTTCTATTATATCGGGTATAGCTTTTCGAGTCTAAATTGCTAGGAAAAATAAAAGATAATAATAGATAGAGATAATAAAGATATATAAAAAAGTTTAACTCTAAAAAATGGTTAGTAACTTTTAACTGATAAAATAACGTTGTTGGTTATTTTGTTATCTTGTTGTCGCTGCATTAATTTTTCGGAGGAATTATTCTTACTATGTTACAAAACGGCTACATTCAGATTTACACAGGGGACGGAAAAGGGAAAACTACAGCATCTTTGGGATTGGCACTGAGAGCTTTGGGTCATGGGTGGAAAGTGCTTATGATTCAGTTCACAAAAGGGGATAACGGTGCTAACTACTACGGCGAAATGATGTCCGCTTCAAAATTTTTGCCAAACTTTGAAGTCGCTCAATTCGGTATGGACAGAGTTGTTTATTCTCACAATGTTTGTATTGAAGATTTCAAAGAAGCAAGAAGAGGATGGCAGTTTGCAAAAGAATCAATCCAGAGCAGAAAATATCAGCTTATTATTCTTGATGAGATTAATATCTGCGCTGATTTAGGGATGATAAAAATTTCAGAAATTAAAGAGGCTCTGATGAACAAGCCTCAGGAATTGGAGATTGTACTGACAGGGAGAAGAGCTAACCCCGAATTGATTGCAATGGCTCATCTTGTTACCGAGATGAAACCCATTAAGCACTACTTTGATACGGGAGTTATGGCAAGACAAGGGATAGAATATTAGTATATAAACTAAACCAACGTAAATGGTTGGAGATTGGGGATAAATTACAGAAGAGGATGAAAATGTCCTCTTTTTTATTTTTTTGTTATATCATTAAAAAAAATGGAATAAGAGGTTAGTTATAATATGAAAATGTCATCTTTATTTGTTCAGACTCTGAGAGAAGTCCCCTCAGATGCAGAAGTCGTTTCTCATCAGCTTCTTTTAAGAGGCGGTTATATGAGAAAACTCGCAGGAGGTATTTATACATATCTTCCTTTGATGTGGAGAGTTCTCAAAAAAATAGAAAATATAGTCAGAGAAGAGATGGACAAAGAAGGTGCTCAAGAACTTCTGATGCCGATTGTTCAGCCTAAAGAACTATGGGAACAGTCAGGTCGCTGGGCAGTCTATGGAAAAGAGCTGATGAGGCTTCAAGACCGCCATGGTAAAGAAATGGCACTCGGACCGACTCATGAAGAGGTAATTACCGCACTTGCCCGTGATGAAATTCGTTCTTACCGCCAGCTGCCTGTTAATCTCTATCAAATTCAAAATAAATTCAGGGATGAAATCCGTCCCCGTTTCGGACTTTTGAGAGGTCGTGAATTTATTATGAAAGATGCCTACAGCTTTGATGTTGATGAAGCCGGGCTTGATATCGCTTATGAGAAAATGGCAAGAGCTTACACCAAAATATTCCTTAGATGCGGTCTTGAAACACGTATGGTCAGAAGCGACTCGGGAGCAATCGGCGGAAGCGTCAGCCATGAATTTATGGTGTTGACCAAAACTGACAGCGGGGAAAATGATGTTTTATACTGCGATAAATGTTCTTATGCAGCAAATTCAAACAATGCAACATCAAAGATGCTGCCTGCTGAGATGACGGGGCGTTTTGAAAAAGCTGAAGTCATAGATACACCGCATACAAGAACAATAGAAGAACTTGCCGAATTTTTGAAAATTCCTTCAACAATTATTTGTAAGGCTCTTGTCTATATAGCAGACAGCAAGCCAGCAATAGCTCTAATCAGAGGAGATCAGAATGTAGAAGAAATCAAACTTCAGAATGCTCTTGGAGCAAATGAAATAAGAATTGCTACATCTGAAGAAATTCTTGAACTGATGACTAAAAACGGATTCAGCGCAGAACCCGGGTTCATCGGTCCGAAAGGAATGAAAAACGTGAAAATTGTTGCTGATTTGAGTGTTAAAGATTTGAAAAATTTCGTAGTCGGCATAAATCAAACAGATAAGCACCTTGTCGGTGCAAACTGGGGAGTTGATATTGAGCTGCCCGAGCTGTTTGATATCAGACTTGCTCAGGTCGGAGAAGGCTGCCCCGAGTGCGACGGGCATCTGATGATTACGAAAGGTATTGAAGTAGGTAATATCTTCAAACTCGGTACAAAATATTCAAAGGCAATGAATGCAACATTTACAGCAGAAGACGGTAAAGAAAAACCCTTCATAATGGGATGTTACGGTATAGGAATTTCGAGAACGGCTGCTGCCGCAGTTGAAAGATATCATGATGAACACGGTATCAAGTGGCCGATACAGATTGCTCCATATCATGTTGTAGTTGTACCTGTCAGCGATCAGGATGAGCAGCAGATGAAAGTTGCTTCAGATATTTATGAAAAACTTCAAAAAGCAGGAGTCGAGGTTGTTCTTGATGACAGAGCAGAAAGAGCGGGCGTTAAATTTAAGGATGCCGATTTAATCGGCTTCCCTTATAGAATTACTGCAGGAAAAACTCTTTCTGAAGGTTTGGTTGAATTTAAGATTCGGGAAACCGGAGAAGTTATGAAACTTACTCCTGATGAGGCAGTTGAAAAAATGATAGAAGCGGTGAAAGCCGTTTCATAGAGGTTAGAATTATGTTAATAGAGATGTTGTACTCAAAAATCCATCGTGCAACGGTAACAGATGCAAATTTGAATTATGTCGGCTCTATCACCATAGATGAAGAGCTTATGCATGCATCAGGCATAAGAGAAGGTCAGAAAGTTGATATCCTTGATGTGAACAACGGCGAACGCTTCTCAACTTATGTTATAACAGGGAAAAGAGGAAACCGTGATATTTGTTTGAACGGAGCTGCCGCAAGAAAAGTTGCCGTCGGCGATAAAGTGATTATTGTTGCCTTTGCACAGTGCACTCCTGAGGAAGCCGATAAACTCGTTCCAAAGATTGTTCACGTTGATGAAAAAAATAATATAATAAAGGTATGACAAACATTCCTTTAAAAGAACAGCTGAATTTACTCCCCGATATGCCGGGGGTATATTTTATGCTCGATAAAAACGGTGAGATTATCTATGTCGGCAAGGCAAAGGTTCTCAAAAACCGTGTCAGGAGTTATTTCAACAAAAATCATGACTCGCCGAAGCTGAGAGTTATGGTGCCTCAGATTGTGAGTTTCAAATATATTGTGACTGATACCGAGGTTGAAGCGCTGATTCTTGAATCTCACATGATAAAAAAACATAAGCCGAAATACAATGTTCTTTTGAAGGATGATAAGAAGTTTCCCTGGTTTTTGATTACCGATGAAGACTATCCCCGCATAATTGTCACAAGACGAGCCAACAAAAATATGGCAAAGGGAAGATACTACGGCCCGTATACAAATTCAAGAGCGATGTACTCTACTCTCGAGCTGATAAAAAAAATTTTTCCTCTCAAACAGTGCAAAACCCCTAGATTTAAAGACCGTCCATGTATCTATTATCAAATAGGAAAATGCCTCGGACCATGCCAGAAACTTGTTTCATCTGAGGAGTATAAGGCTCTTGTAAAACAGGTTGAAATGTTTTTATCCGGAAATCAAGGGGAACTCCTCGAACAGCTGAAGCATCAGATGGAAGTTTATGCCGAGAAGCAGCAGTATGAGAAGGCAGCCAGATACCGTGACAGCTATTTTGACGTGAAAAAAGTTATGGAACGGCAGAAAGTTGTTTCGGAAAATACAAACATCTTTCAGGATATTATCGGGTTTTATCGTGAGAGCAACCGCCTGTGTTTTGTCGTCATGAAAATCAGGCATGGCAGACTGATTGATAAACAGGATTTTGACTATGAAATTTCTCCTGAGAATACGACAGAAGAGTATTTGGAGAGATTTTTGAAGGATTATTATATTTCAACTGATGATATAGCATCAGAAATCTTTTTGCCTCTCGAAATTTCGGAGGAAGAAAAAGACCTGATATCTCAGTGGCTGAAAATAAAAAAAGGCAAAAAGGTTGATGTCACGGTTCCAAAAATCGGCAGAAAAAAAGAAATGATAGACCTTGCAAACAAGAACGCCTCTATCAGTTTTGACCGCCTGAAACTTACTCTTTCAACTCAGATGGCTGATGAGTGGAATGAGGTCGGGTCTTATATTCAGGAAAAACTGAAACTCAAGAATTTCCCCCATACCATAGAATGTTTTGATATTTCTCATATTCAGGGAACGAACACCGTTGCGTCAATGGTTTATTTTGAGAACGGAAGACCTAAAAAATCCATGTACAAAAGATTTAAAATCCGTACTCTGAAAGATACGCAGGTGGATGACTTCCAATCCATGCGGGAAGTAATAAGACGCCGTTACTCCCGTCTTAAAAAAGAAAATCTGCCCATGCCTGATTTGATTATTATAGATGGCGGCAAGGGACAGTTATCATCAGCTGTCGGAGTGCTTGATGAACTGGGAGGAATTTCATCAGATATCGTATCTCTTGCAAAACGGGAAGAGGAGGTCTTTTTACCCCATCAGAAGAATTCTATTTTGTTTCCTCTTAACTCAAAAGCGCTGTTCTTGTTCCAGAAAGTCAGGGATGAAGCTCACAGATTTGCCATCACTTACCATAGAAAGCTCCGTTCAAAAACGGCAGTGGAGTCATCATTGGACGAAATTCCCGGAGTTTCCGAGAAAAAGAAAAAACAACTCTTTGAACGCTTTGAAACAATAGAAGGCATTCTTGCCGCTAACAAAGAAGAACTTCAGGATATGTTCGGACTGAAAACGGGAGAGAAAATTTTTGATGCTCTTCAAGATTTATAAAATTTTTGACGCAGAAGGCATGGCATTGATGGAAATTTCTTACTGAACATATTAATTATTGTTAAGTTTTTAGTTATATCATGCAATTGTTGAGCAACAAATGTTTTTATTAATATATATGCGTGATAGCTGAACCTGATGATAAGCCGTAAATAGAACAACAGGTGGTACTTCTTTCAGCCAAGAGCAAAGTAAGAAATTCTTTTGCGGCTTATCTTTCTCTAAAAAGTTTAATAAAAGCGTAACCCATTGTGGCACTTAAAGTTTAATATGAGGGTAATTTATCAACCCTCTTTTTTTTGTGATAAAATTATATTTGAGGAATTTTTATCCTGAGGGAAGAGGAATTTAAAATTATGATGAAGTTATTGGCAAAACTATTGGGGGACCCGAATGAAAGAAAGGTTAAAACTCTTTTACCGATAGTTGAACATATAAATATACTTGAAGAAGATTTTTCGAAACTATCTGATGATGAACTCCGTGCAAAAACGGTTGAGTTCAAAAATAAGCTCGATAACAGACGAAAAGTTGAAGATAAAAAACAAGACCTGATTCTTCAGAATGAAGCTCTTGATTTGATTCTCCCAGAAGCATTTGCAACAGTAAGAGAGGCAGGAAAAAGAGTTCTGAACATGCGCCACTATGATGTTCAGTTAATAGGCGGCATGGTCCTGAACAAAGGACAGATAGCTGAGATGAGAACAGGTGAAGGTAAAACTCTTGTTGCTACGCTTCCTGTTTATTTGAATGCTCTGACAGGCAAAGGGGCTCATGTTGTTACGGTAAACGATTATCTTGCAAAACGTGACAGCGAGTGGATGGGGCAGATATACAAATTTTTGGGAATGAGTGTCGGTCTTGTTTTGTCAAATGACCATGACTTTGCACGTAAAAAAGAGGCTTATGCCGCTGATATTACTTATGGAACAAACAATGAATACGGGTTTGATTATCTGAGGGATAATATGGCAGGAAGTCTTGATCAGTGCGTTCAAAGACCTTACAACTATGCTATTGTCGATGAAGTTGACAGCATCCTGATTGACGAGGCAAGAACACCGTTGATTATAAGCGGAAGACTCGATAAATCAGCCGATACATACGTAATTATGTCAAAGATTGCTCCGAAACTAGAGAAAGATGTTGACTATACCGTTGATGAGAAGAATAAAAACGTTATCCTGAACGAAGAAGGTATTGATAGAGCTCAGGAAATGCTCGAAATAAAAGACCTTTTCGACCCGTCAACTCAGTATGCCCACCACCTTATACAGGCATTGAGAGCAAAAGAATTGTTTATAAGAGATACCGACTATGTTCTCAAAGACGGTGAAATCGTAATTGTCGATGAGTTTACGGGAAGGCTCATGCCGGGACGCCGCTGGAGTGACGGTCTTCACCAGGCTATCGAGGCAAAAGAAGGCGTAAAAATTCAGGACGAAACTCAAACTCTTGCAAGCATTACCTTCCAGAACCTTTTCAGACTTTACCCGAAACTCTCAGGCATGACAGGTACCGCCATGACTGAAGAAGCTGAATTCGGAAAGATTTATAACCTTGAAGTAACGACAATCCCAACAAACAAACCTGATATAAGAATAGATATGTCAGATGTCGTTTATAAAACGGAAAAACAGAAGTTCCTTGCGGTTGTTGATGAAATAATCGAATATCACGAAAAGAAAGCGCCTGTTCTTGTCGGTACAATAAGCATTGAAAAATCCGAGTATCTTTCATCATTGTTGAAAAAAAGAGGCATTCCTCATAATGTTTTGAACGCAAAACACCATGAGAAAGAAGCTCAAATAATCGCTCAGGCAGGTCGTGCGGGAGCCGTTACAATTGCTACCAATATGGCAGGTCGTGGTACTGATATTCTTCTTGGCGGTAACCCCGAGTTTCTCGCAAGAGATTTGATGACGCAGCGTGGTATCAAAAAAGAAGAGATGGCTCCTGAAGATTATGCTCAAAAAAGAGAAGAAATTCTTGAAGAAGCGTTCAAAATTACTCAGGAAGAACAGGAAATAGTAAGGGCTGCAGGAGGACTGCATGTTATCGGTACAGAACGTCATGAATCACGCCGTATTGATAATCAGCTGAGAGGTCGTGCAGGCCGTCAGGGGGACCCCGGGTCAAGCAGATTCTTCCTATCTTTGCAGGATAATTTGATGAGAATATTCGGCGGTGATAAAGTTTCTTCTCTGATGGAAACCATGAATATTGATGAAACTATGGCTATCGAATCATCAATCATCAGCAAGACAATTCAGTCTGCTCAAAAGAAAGTCGAAACATACCACTTTGATATAAGAAAAAGCGTTCTTGAATATGACGATGTTATGAATCAGCAAAGAGAGCTGTTCTACAAACAGCGCCGTCGTGTTCTCGAAGGCGAAAATATCTACGAAGATATCCTCTATATGATAGAAAAAGAAGTCGAAAGACTTGTCGGAACATATTTCAATCCTGAAATGGCTGTTCAGGATTATACTGAAGAAGACCTGAATGCTTTGCTCAACTCTGTGCGTTCAGTGTTCCCTCAGCTATCGGAGCTTAAGAAAGAGGATATTTCTTCTCTTACTTTTGCGCAGATGTGCGATAAAATTACCGAAATGGCTAAAGAAGCTTACAAAAATAATGAAGAGCAGGCAGTTGAAGGGTACAACGAACTGATGCGCCTGACAGAAGGTGAAGGCGCTTATGTCCCTCAAGAATACGGCGCTCCTGATAATATTATGAGAGTCGCAGAGAAAGATATTCTGCTGCGTGTCGTTGATAATAAATGGATTGACCACCTCCATAACATAGATATGCTTAGAGAGGGCATCGGGCTTCGTGCTTACGGTCAAAAGGATCCGCTCATTGAATATAAACGTGAAGCATTTGAAATGTTCAATGATATGATGCACCAGATTCAGGCAGAAACGGTTACACATTTATTCAGAATGCAGTTCCATTTTGAGATTATGGGAATGCCTGAACCTGATGAGCCAATCAAAACCTCTCTGTCTGAGGCTGCCGAAAAATACGGCGCATCACCTGAAGAAGACAGCGATAACTCTCCAATTACAAGAGAAAAAATCGGAAGAAATGACCTGTGCCCATGCGGAAGCGGGTTAAAATACAAAAAATGCTGCGGAAAACAGTAGGCGGAGAATTTTATGAGTGTTGATATAGCAGACTTGAAGAGACAGTCTAAAGAGTTAGAAAAAAGACTCCTTCAAGCAAAGGAGTGTCTTTGACCCGAACGGTCTTCAAAATCAAATAACCTCTCTTGAAAAACAACTTGAAAATCCTGATATATGGAATGACCAGAAAGAAGCGGCATCAGTGTCGAAAAAACTCAATGATGCAAAATCTTCTCTTGAAAAAATCAAAAATTGGGATACTCTTCTTGATGATTCAAACACTCTGGTCGAGCTCTCGGAAGAAGAACATGACCCATCCCTGCTTGATGAAGCCTCTGAGTCATTGAAAAAACTATCTGATGAACTTGAAAAATGGGAATTTCAAAAGATGCTCTCAGGTGAATATGATGAATCTGACGCTCTTTTGACAGTAAACGCAGGCGCAGGAGGTACGGATGCACAGGATTGGGCACAGATGCTTCTCCGTATGTATATCCGCTGGGCTGAAAGAAAAGGCTGGCATGTGGACATCATCGATACATCAGAAGGCGATGAAGCAGGCATAAAAAGCTGTACGTTCAGAGTATCAGGGAAATATGCATATGGTTATGCGAAGGCGGAAAAAGGTGTTCACCGTCTTGTCAGGATTTCTCCGTTTAATGCGAATGGAAAGCGTCAGACAAGTTTTGCCTCTCTTGAAGTCAGCCCTGTAATAGAAGATTGCGAAAAGAAAATAGTCATCCCCCCTGATGAAGTTGAATTCGAAACCATGCGTTCAGGCGGTGCCGGCGGACAAAATGTGAACAAGGTGGAAACAGCAGTCAGATTGT
>ERZ1643249.59-NODE-59-length-172173-cov-17.740207_pt1 | contig 172173 bp, 137 predicted proteins | sample MGYA00579263_ERZ1643249 | MGnify/ENA primary metagenome ERZ1643249 (study PRJEB29033, sample SAMEA4952264) | chicken gut metagenome | biome: Broiler Chicken; feature: Gastrointestinal Tract; material: Caecum | place: Ireland | collected 2018 | study: Broiler...
CGGTACGCACGGTGGTGTGAGAGGACGGGAGTTAATCACTCCCTCCTACTCGATCAGAGCCTGCGCCGTTTTGCGAGGCGGACTGCTGTTCCTTATAAATTTCCGAGACTTCTCTGGAAAGCTGAAGCTGTATATCCGAAAAGGAATTTTCCGGAAGATTCCGGGAATCGGGACCGGGCTGCGGCTCCTGAGAAGGCGGGGAAGACACAGGCGGTTCTTTGAAATCCGCAGCGTATTCCCTGGGCCGGGAAGGGGAAGGCGTCGGTTTCTGCGCCCTTCGGGCAGCTGTTTTCTGCGGCTGTTTTGTTTCCGGTTCACGTCTTTTCCGGCGCCGTTTTTTTCGTTTCGCCTTTTTTTCTTTCCGTTTCTGCTTCTTCCGGGACTTGCGGCGCCTGGCCTGCTCCCGATTTTCCCGCTGCAGATTCTGATCTTCCTGCTCCCAGTAATCTTTGTTCTTCCATGGCTTCAGCTGAACCAGAATGCCCAGAAAGGCCAGAATCGCTGTCAGCAGAATGGTGAGGAGAGGGCTGTCCTGTCCGGCGAGAGACAGCAGAAGAAAAGCAGAACCAAAACCTCCGCCGATGGCAGTGACCAGAGAGACTGTCACCCGCTCCCGGGCCAGAGCAAAGCCTCCGGCGGCGGCGCCGGCGATGAGGCAGGCTGCCAGGGCAGCCGTGGATGCCGGATGGAGAAGCTGCAGCAGGAGGAATACAGTGACTCCCCAGCACAGGATAAAAAGACCTGCCCGGTACAGCAGATATCCCAGCAGGGCACAGAAAATTCCCGCCGCCAGAGCTGCCAAAAGAGACCAGCGCAGGGAAAGCCGCATATGTATGCAGACCGCCAGACCGACAGCGGATCCCGCAAGAAAGCTGACGAGCACAATCCATAATTTCCGCAGCCGGTATCCCAGGAAACAGTTCAGCAGTGCAAAGACCAGAGCCGCAGCGGTCAGATACATTCCGTATTTCTGAAGGAAAACGCTGAAAGCGTTCCATTGGCCGGCAAGCTGGCGGATCAGTTCAAAGTGTTCCATAGAGTATCCTCCTTTGCGTTACAGGACCGGCAGCCGAAAGGGGCTGCGTTTACCGGTGATTGTAGTACGGTTTTTGGAATTTATCAAGGCAATTCACATTTTTTTTATAAATGCATAGGATAATAGGGAAAGCAAATGGGCAGGTACAGAGGGATGTTTTATCAAAAACCGTTACCCTTTTATATGGCGTATCCGGTGCCCCGTTTTTTTGACCGGGAATGGGAGCAGGAGCGGGATCTGCGGATTATGCAGTCCTATTATTCCGGAAGAACCGCGGAAATTCAGAAACTGGTGGAGCGGGAATGCGACCGTATGGAATACGATGGAAGCATGATGTTTGATGATTATCCGGACAAATTTATGATGCGCAGAATCTGCCGGCGCATTGAAGAGCAGCTGGAAGAAAAGGGAAAATCCGGGGGCAGTTCAGGCGGGGAAGAACTGGAGGAGCTGATCGGCGTTCTTCTTTGCGGAGAGATGTACCGGCGCCGGTGCCGCAGGAGAAATTGCCGCGCATTTTTTTAAATTTCCGGTTGCTGATTTTACGTAAACCGATTACAATAGAAGCATGCAGTCAGACATTCAGCCGGTCTCCGGGCGGGGCGACCCGCCGGGGACAGCTTCCGGCAGCCGGCCGGTAAAATGGGGAAACGGGCCGGCAGGGGGGACAAGCCGGAAGAACGGGTCAAATAGATAAGGGGAGCAATCAAAGAATGAAAAAATTTCTCATCAGGGCAGGGATCCTCATTGGCGTTTTTGTGGCCAGTGTTCTTATTTTTTCCGGGATTTTTAACAGAAAAAAGATCGTAGATACCAGAGCCATGGATAGTCCCACGCTTCCGGTGGCTTACATGCAGGTAGACGGAATTAAGGTGAACCGCATGTATGGTTATTGTCAGGATGTAGACGGAAAAACCATGCGTGAAACGGTAACGCCTGTGTATACAGGCCGGGAACTGGCTCTGGAGATTCAGAGTTTTGACAACGAGATACGGGGAGTGGACTATGAGGTGACTTCCCTCACCGACGGCAGCCTGGTTGAGAACGCCCGCGTCAAAAATCTGACGGAGGACGCAGGGAGCTACGCGGCCTCTTTTTCTCTGGAAACGCCCATTCTTCTGGATCAGGAATATCTGCTGACCTTTTATGTGGATACAGGCCGGGAGGAGCCGATCCGCTATTATACCAGGATCGTGCAGCGCTCCAGCGCCAAGGCGGAGGGGTATCTGACCTTTGTTGAGGACTTTTATGAAAATTGTCTGGACAAAAACCTGAGCGAGGACCAGATCGCTCAGCTGGAGCCGGACAGTTCTGTCTCCAACAGCAGCTTTCAGTCCGTGGATATTCATTCCAGCCGGGATATGATTACCTGGGGCGAACTGGATCCGCAGCTGGTGAAAGCGCCGGTGCCTTCGATTGTGGAATTGAATGCTATGACCGGCAGCGTCAGCCAGGAATATATTTTCTCTTCCGAGGATTCCGAGGGGAACGCCGAATATTATAAAGTACGGGAATTTTACCGTATGCGCATGAACCAGGATCAGGTGATCCTGCTGGATTTTGAGAGGTCCGCAACCCAGATCTTTGACGGGAACCTTCCGGTACAGACCGGTTCCGGACTGAATCTGGGGGTGGTAAGCCCAGAGGTGCAGTATATGACCAGTCAGCCGGCGGATATGGCGGCATTTGTCATTGAGGGGGAACTCTGGTCCTACAACCGGAGCACCAATAAGGCGGCCAGAGTCTTCGGCTACCGCAGCGGCAGCTGGGATGAGAGAGAAGAGGGCGGAAATTATGAGATTAAGATCGTAAGGATCAGCGAAACCGGAGACATTACCTTTGTTGTTTACGGGTATATGAACAGCGACCGGTTTGAAGGACAGCTGGGCATTGGGGTCTATACCTACAGCGCGGAGCAGAATACGGCGGAAGAGGAATTGTTTCTCCACAGTGATACGGCTTTTCAGGAGATGCGGCAGAGTCTTTCCCACCTGTCCTATGTAAGCGCGGATGGAAATCTTTATCTGTTCCAGGACCGGACGCTGTACCGCATCCGTCTGGAGGACGGATCCTCCCAGCCGGTAAAGGAGGGCATTGATCCCCAGTGCTTTGAAGTTTCCGACAGCCAGCGGACGGTGGCCTGGATGGATGAAATGCTGCCGGACGGTTCTTCCAACATTACGGTGATGAATCTTGACAGCGGGGAAACCCGGACGATTTCCGCGGGAGCGGGGGAGAAGATCAAAGCCCTGGGCTTTATCAATGAAGATTTTATTTACGGCCTGGCCCGGGATCAAGAGATTCTGACGGATCCTTCCGGCAGCACCCTGTTTCCCATGTACCGGGTGTGCATCGAAAGCTTCAGCGGGGAAATCCTGAAAGATTATCAGGCAGAAGGATATTATGTAACCGGAATTACGGTGGATAACGGACTGATTGAGCTGAAGAGAGTGCAAAAGACGCAGGAGGGAGGATATTCCGAGACCAACAGCGACCATATCATGAATAATCTTCAGCCGGATGAGGAAACTGTTACTGTCAGGCTGAGTGTCAGCGAGCGGAAAAAGACCCAGGTGCTTCTGGAGTTCAGTGTCGCGGGCAGTTCCGAAAATATGATCGTGCTGAGGACCCAGTACCTGGAGACTTCTGACATGCCGGAGACAGTGATTAAGCTTCCGGAGAATGGGCAGGAACAGTATTACGTCTACGGAAAAGGCCGCCTGCTGGGCATTTACGCGGAACCGGGGGAAGCCGTCAATCTGGCGGATGAGCAGGTGGGAACCGTGCTCAACAGCCGGCAGCAGTATGTCTGGGAGAGAGGAAACTGGGGAACAGGCCACATCATAGAAGCCTCAGAGCTTCCGGAAGTTTTCCGCCAGGGAACAGCGGACCCGGCAGCCATCGGGGATGGTCTGGGGGAGGAATACAGTGTTCTGAATCTGACGGGCTGCTCTCTGGAAAGTCTGTATTACCAGCTGAGCCGGGGCTGTCCGGTGGCGGCAAGAAGATCTGCCTCTTCCGTGGTGACCATCGTAGGATATGATATCTACGACAATATCTGGATCTACGATCCCGGTACCCAGGCGGTGAGCGCTCTGGCCTGGGAGGACGCGGAGGCTCAGTTTGGAGCCTGCGGAAATGTTTTTATCAGCTGTCAGAAAAAGTGAAAAGGAGCGGAATCTATGGATGAGAGAATCAGAGAACTGTCCCACCGGCTGGTAAATTATTCCTGCCGGGTAAGCCGGGGGGATCGGGTGTGGATTCACTATATCGGAAGTGAGACCCGGGAATTGGCGAAGGCTTTGATCCGGGAGGTATACGCCGCGGGAGGCATCCCTTTTGCCCATTACGAGGATCCGGAGATCCAGCGGGAGATTCTGCTGCAGGCGGACCGGGAACAGCTGGAAGCTATGGCGGAATGGGACGCGGCGGAGATGTCCCGGATGGACTGCTATATCGGAGTGCGGGGCAGCGACAATGTGTCGGAACTGTCGGATGTGCCCGGGGAGAAGATGAATCTCTATGAAACCTGCTATTCCACTCCGGTGCACCACAGGATCCGTGTGCCGAAGACCCGCTGGGTGGTTCTGCGGTATCCTAACCGGGCAATGGCCCAGCTCTCCGGCACAAGCACAGAAGCTTTCCGGGATTTCTATTTCCGGGTCTGCAATCTGGATTATTCCAGAATGGCCAAAGCCATGGAGGCTCTGGTGGATCGTATGAACCGGACCGACCGGGTGCGGCTGAAAGGGCCGGGAACGGATCTGACCTTTTCCATCAAGGGAATTCCGGCGGTGCCCTGCGCCGGCCATATGAATATTCCCGATGGGGAGGTGTACACCGCTCCCGTGAGGGATTCCGTGAACGGCACCCTCTCCTATAACACGCCTTCTCTGTATCAGGGATTTACTTTTGAAAAGGTCAGCTTTACCTTCCGGGATGGGCGGATCGTGTCGGCCCGGGCCAATGATACGGAACGGATCAACCAGATTCTGGATACGGACGAAGGGGCCCGGTATATCGGAGAGTTTGCCATCGGCGTCAACCCCTATATTCTGGAACCCATGAAGGATATTCTCTTTGATGAGAAAATTATGGGCTCCATCCATTTTACTCCCGGCAGCTGCTACGAGGACGCGTACAATGGAAACGTTTCGGCGATCCACTGGGATCTGGTATGGATCCAGCGGGAGGAGTACGGCGGGGGAGAAATTTATTTTGATGATGTTCTGATCCGAAAGGACGGACGATTTACAGTTCCGGAACTGGAATGCCTGAATCCGGAACATCTGATCTGAAAAAGCGGCACAGGGCCGTCCCAGACAAAACAGTGTCCGGGGCGGCCCTGTCCGCGTTATCCCGGCGGCGCGCCCGAAGGAGCGAACAGGCAAAAACGGATTTTTTTCATCTGCGTGAAAAATTGGGTTGAGAAATTTTCACGGCAATTTTGTCAAAGATTTACAAAGTTCGAAAAATGTCGGAAAATGACTGGACAAACACTTCCAGAGTGCTATAATGAGTTCACAATCAATCAAAGTTCAATGATAAGCAATCCGGTTTCCGGTTGTATTTCCCCTCGAGGTTATAATTGAAAACAGAATCAGGAGGTGGGGCAGTGGTTTTCAGGTACTGCCTGGTGCTCTTGCTGACTGTTGGAGCGGCAGGCATGGATCTGCGGACACAGAAGATATCCAATATCTGGCTGTGCTGCGGATGGCTGAGTGGTCTTGGACACCAGTTTCTGACAGATCAGATCCGGGGCTTAGGAAGCTTTGCGGCGGGGAGTTTTCTGCCGGCGGCGCTTCTGTGGATCCTGTTTCTCTTCCGCATGATAGGCGCAGGAGATATAAAGCTTTTATCTGTGCTGGGCGGCATCATGGGAGTTCCGGATATTCTGATCTGTATGATCTGGTCTGTTATCTTTGGAGCGGTTTTGTCCGCTGCAATCTTAATTATCTGCGGGGATCTTTCCCGGCGTCTTACATATTTTACCAACTATTTTAAATTATATTTTCGCACAGGGAAAAGGATTCCTTACAGAAGAGAGGGAAGCCGTCCGGAGCATATCCATTTTTCGGTTCCTGTACTTATGGGGGTTCTCCTGTGGATCGGAGGGTTTTATTGATGCAGAACAAATCCCGGCATATTTTTGCGGTCTGCGATGTGGAAGTGGAATATGCCTACAATTTTATGGAGTATTTAAACAGAAAAAGGAGCCTGCCCTTTGAGGTTCAGGCCTTTACAGGACCGGAGATCCTGTGTGAATTCGCCGGGAAGCATCCCATCGAGATTTTGCTGATCTCCGACAAGGCGGTGACGGAGGAGGTACGGCAGCTGAAGGTGGGAAAACTGATTATCTTGTCGGAGGGAGTCCACAATCCGGAACTGGATCAGTATCCCAGCGTGTACAAATATCAGGCTTCTGATGACATTATCCGGGAAGTCATGGACTGCTACGGGGCGGAGAAAGCCGCCGTGTCGGGGGAGGCTGTGTTTAAGAAGGAGGCGGCCGTGATCGGCGTGTACAGTCCGGTAGGCAGAACCCAGAAAACCTCCTTTGCCGTTACCCTGGGACAGATTTTAGCCAGAGAGCGGGCGGTGCTGTACCTGAATATGGAAAGCTATTCGGGATTTGAGGAATTGCTGGGGGAGGATTATGAGAGAAATTTAAGCGATCTTCTGTATTACGCCAGGCAGGAAAACACCAATCTGGTCCATAAGCTTCAGGGAATGGTGAGGAGCCTGCAGAATCTGGATTACGTGCCGCCGGCAGTGGGTCCCATGGATATTCAGGAGGCGGGAAGCAGGGAATGGACGCTGCTGCTGAGCCAGATCGTCCAGAACAGCGGCTATGAGGCGGTGATCCTGGATCTGGGGGACGGGGTCTGCGACCTGTTTCAGATCCTGGAGCTGTGCACCCAGATCTATATGCCGGTGAGGAACGATCCCTTTTCCACGGCTAAGATCCATCAGTTCGAAACGCTGCTGCGGGTATGGGATTACACAGGAGTGCTGGAAAAAATCAGAAAGATTAAGCTTCCCTTTCACAGCACCAGCCGCACAGGGCCCGGATACTTTGAAGATCTGGTGTGGAGCGAACTGGGGGACACGGTGCGGCAGCTGCTGAGAAAGGAGCCCGGTTGAGAAACTTTGAGGAATTAAGAAGACAGCTTCTGGACCGCCTGGACACCGGGCGGGAACTGGAGGAGGCAGAGATCCGGGAGGCCATTGACAATCTGGTGCTGGAAGAAGGCAGAACCTGCCTGCTTTCTCTGAAAGAGAAAACCGAACTGCGGAACGCCCTGTTTTATTCCGTCCGGGGATTGGACGTACTGCAGGAACTGGCGGAGGATCCTCAGGTGACGGAGATCATGGCCAATGGGTGCCGGAACATCTTTTTTGAAAAGGGCGGTGTGATCCGGCGCTGGGACAGAGGTTTTTCTTCACCGGAACGGCTGGAGGATGTAATCCAGCAGATTGCGGGCCGGTGCAACCGTACCGTAAATGAGCAGATGCCGGTGATGGACGCCAGGCTGGCGGACGGATCCCGGGTCAATGTGGTCATGCGCCCGGTAGCTCTGGACGGCCCTGTTCTGACTATACGGAAATTTCCGGACCGTCCTATGACCATGGACCGGCTGGTGAGCCTTGGCACCCTTACCAGGGAGGCGGCGGATTTTCTGAGGGAGCTGGTGGAGGCCGGCTATACGATTCTGGTAGGCGGAGGAACCTCTACAGGGAAAACCACATTTCTCAACGCGCTGTCCGCCTTTATCCCCGCGGACGAGAGAATTGTTACCATCGAGGACAATGCGGAACTGCAGCTGCAGGGAATTGAGAATCTGGTGCGGCTGGAGGCCAGACCGGAGAGCCTGCAGGGCGGCCGGGAGATCAGTATCCGGGATCTGATCCGGACTGCCCTGAGAATGCGGCCGAACCGGATTATCATCGGCGAGGTCCGGGGAGCGGAGGCAGGGGATTTTCTTAACTGCCTGAACACCGGACATGAGGGGAGCCTGGGAAGCGCCCATGCCAACAGTATCCAGGACATGGCGGGAAGGCTTGAGATGATGGCCCTGATGGGCACCCGTCTCCCGGCGGAAGTGATCCGCCGCCAGATCGCCGCCGGCATCCAGGTGCTGATACATTTGGAGAGGGACAGGGAAGGCAGAAGGAAAGTGGAGGAGATCGGGGAGATCACCGGCGTACAGGAGGGGGAAGTACAGGTGGCTGCCCTGTACCGCAGAGCTTCCACGGGAGAACTGGAGCGGACCGGGGAGCTTCAGAGAAGAAGAAAGCTGGAGAGATACAGAGATGAAAAACAGAAGGCAGAAGGAAAAAATCAGATATGACAGGTATTTCTTTTCCGCCGGTGAATGGGTCCGGTATCTGGCCGCGGGCTGCGGGCTGGGCGGGTTTGCCGTATGGCTCTGCTACCATACCTGGATGGCGGTTCCTGTGGGAGTACCTCTGGCGGTCTGGTACATCGCGGAAAAGAAAAAACAGCTGGCGGAGGATAGGAGAAAACGCCTGAATTACCATTTCCGGGAAATTCTCTCCTCTCTGCGGACAGCCCTGTCTGCAGGGTATTCCCTGGAAAACGGTCTGCTGGAAGCCCTGAAGGATATAAAAAAACTCTACGGACCGGAAGATGAGGCGGTCAGGGAAATGGAGAGAATCGGCGTTCAGATCCGGCTGCAGATTCCCGTGGGGGAGCTTTTCGCAGAACTGGGACGGAGGAGCCAGGTAGAGGATATCCGGAATTTCGCGGAGGTTCTTACTATCGCCAGACGTATGGGAGGACCGCTGGATAAAATTCTGGAAAATACAGAAAGGACCATCCGGGAGAGGGTAGAAACCCGGAAGGAGATAGACGCCGCCCAGGCGGCGAAGAAATATGAGCAGCAGATTATGAGCCTGGTCCCGGTTGGCATGATTCTGTATCTCAGATTTTCCTTTGACGGTTTTATCGAACAGTTATACGGAAATCTTACAGGGGCGGCAGTGATGAGTCTCTGCCTGGGATTATATCTGTTCGCTTTCTGGCTGGGAAAACGGATGATCCAGACGGAAGTATAGGGGGAAGACATATGCTGATATTGCATGGGATGATTTTTCTGGTTCTCTGGATGTATCGAAAAAAATTAGACCGGCAGGTGCTGCTGCTGATTCTCTGCGGAAACCTTCTGGGAACCGGTCTGACTGCCGCGGGGATGCTGGAGAAGGAACAGCCGGTGACAGAACTGGAGCGGAGGTACGGGGAAACCACAGAAGTGGCTCTCGAGGCGGAGACAGAAGAGGGGGAACGGGAAGCCGTGACTCTGCAGATTCCACAGGCGGACTGGACATCCGAGGAAGCGAGAACTATGCTGCAGGAAAAGCTGGAAGAACTGGACGGGATGATTCTGGGAGACAATTCTTCCTTTGAGGAAGTCCGCCGGAATCTGTATCTTCCGGAACAGTTCGAGGATTCTCCGGTAACCGTCCGCTGGAGTACCAGCGACAGCGGACTGCTGGACTGGCAGGGGCGCCTGGGGCCGGAAATTCCAGAGACAGGAGGGAAAGTGATTCTCAAAGGAGAACTCATGCTGCAGGAAGAATCGCTGGTATATACCCGGACCTTGAGAGTATATCCGGGGGAAAAACCGGAAGATCTGGGCGAACTGCTGGCGGAGGAGACAGAGAGAGTCAATGAAAACAACCGAGGAACCAGTTACCGCCTGCCTTCGGCGGCGAATGGAGAGCAGATTACCTGGTTCCGGAAGAGAGAAGAAAAAGGCGGCTATATAGCAGTGCTGTCCCTGATCGCCGGAGCGCTTCTGGTATTTTTCAGAAAGAATGAAGCCTGGAAACGGGAACAGAAGACACAGGAAGAGATGAAGCGGGAATACCCGGAAGTAATGAGCAGAATTCAGCTGCTGCTGGGAGCGGGGATGGGGATGAGAAAAATATTTGAAAAAATTACGGCGGATTATAAAAGACAGCTGGAAAAAGAAAAAGGAGCGAAAAGACCTACCTATGAAGAAATCGCAGGTGCTTACTACGAAATGGCAGGAGGGGTTTCGGAGCAGGAGGCCTATGAAAATTTTGGAAACAGAAGCCGCCTGCCGGAGTTTAAAAATCTTTCCGTGCTGCTGGTGCAGAATCTGAAAAAAGGCAGACGGGAACTGGGGCCGCTGCTGGAGAGGGAGGTGAGCGCGGCGTTGGAGGAGAGGCGGCGCCAGGCCAGAGCGGAGGGGGAGAAGGCCGGCACCCGCCTGCTGCTCCCTATGGGGATCATGCTGCTGGTGGTTCTGATACTGATGGTAGTTCCCGCGTTTCTTTCTATTTAAAGCGGCGGGACAGAAAGGAGGAGTTTATGGGAGAATTGAGACAGTTTCTGAAGGAAGAGGATGCTGTGGGGGTGGTGGAGATTATTCTGATTCTGGTGGTTCTGATCGGGCTGGTAATCATTTTTAAGGATCAGATTACCAGTCTGGTGAAAAGTATTCTGGAAAAGATTACCAATCAGAGCAATACAGTCTGAGCCGGAATAAACCCGCGGCTGAAGGGGGAAGAGAGAATGAAAAGGGGAAGTATTACATTGCAGCTGAGCCTGGTGCTGGGCCTGAGCCTGTCGCTGGTTCTTTACAGTATCCGTTCTGTCCGCATAGCGGACGGACGGGTCCTGATGTCCAGCGCGCTGGAACAGGGACTGTATTCCCTTTTCGCGGGATATGACCGGGATCTTTTTGAAGAATACGGCCTCCTGTTTCTGGACGGCGGCTACGGAGGAAAAGATCTGCAGCCCGGCAGGATCTGTCGGGAGGTGACAGAGGCGGCGGAGTATATCGTGGATCCGGGGAAGGGCGTGGGCGGAGCCAGAACATTATCGGGTTTTCAGCTCTCAGGGGGAGAAGTAACCGGATATCTGCTGGCTACCGATCAGTCGGGAGCCGCGTTTCAGAGCCAGGTGAGCCGGATCATGGCGGAACGGCTGGGAAGCGCGGGAGTTCAGATGCTGGCGGCAGAGCTTACAGACGGATGGGAGATTTCCGGGGAGCAGGAAGAGTATCAGAGAAACGCGGATCCGGAAGGGGCCATTCGGGAATACGAATCCTGCCTGGAAACAGCGGCGGAGCAGACAGGGGGAGAGGGTACGGCTTTTAAGAAAGGCGTTTCCGGGACGGTATTTCTGACGGACTCAGAGATGGTACCGGAGGATTCGGCTTCTCAGGAAGTACCGGAAAATTTTCAGAATCCCATTGATATCGTTCTGGGAATGAGAACGATGGGAATACTGACCCTGGCGATTCCGGATCCTGCCAATCTGTCGGCGTATACGCTGGGGGAGGAACAGCTGGTCAGCCGCAGAACCCTGCAGCAGGGAATGGGAATGCTGCCCCGGGACGAGGATGGGACCTTTGACAGACTGCTGATGCTGGAGTTCCTGGCGGAAACCTTTCCCTGCTATACCAGCCAGAGCCAGGAGGAGGGGCTGAAATACCAGGTGGAATATGCCATAGGGAGAAAAAACAGTGACAGAGAAAATCTGAAGACGGTGCTGGACCGTCTGATGATGATCCGGGGAGCTTCCAATTTTCTGTATCTGATGACCAGTTCAGTCAGAGGAGCGGAAGCGGATCAGATGGCCTGGATCATCAGTCTCGCGCTGCTGATGCCTCAGATTCAGCCGCTTGTTTCCATGGTTTTGAAGGGCTGCTGGGCCTACGGCGAGAGTATTCTGGATCTTCGGGTACTGCTGGAGGGAGGGAAGATACCGCTGGTGAAGGACGACAGTTCCTGGCAGCTGTCTCTGACGGGATTGTCCGGAATACTGACAGCGGCAGGAGGAGAAAGAGACAGTGGAAAAGGGATGGATTATACATGGTATCTGCGGATGCTGCTGTTTGCGGAAAGCCAGGAGGCCCTTACTGAAGCGGCGATGGATCTGACGGAACACAATATCCGCGTTCGCTGCGCAAGGCCTGACTTCTGTCTGGATTCCTGCGTGTACGCGGCGGAGATCTGTCTGAGGGGGCAGGCAGACATTCAGCCAATCTATATTACAAGAAGCTACGGCTATGATATGGAGGGCTCCTGACCGGGACAGGAACAGGCGGGAGTTCCTCCGGAGAGGAGGTGCGGAAGGGTGCCCTTTTACGCGGATTCACACAGTTCTGGAAAATCAAATCAGAATGTTCATATCTTTATGCATTTCAAATTCTTAAAAATAAAACAAATCTCTCTTCTGAAAAAAGACAGGTATTCCCTTACCCCGAAAACGGAGAATACCAGATCCGGTAAAAGGGCAGCCTTCCGCGCCTTCCGCAGAGGCAGCCTCACGGCGGAGGCGGCTATGGTCCTCCCCATGTTTTTTCTGGCTGTCCTGTCCTGCATTTTTCTCATGAAGGTGTATGCTCTGCATATGGAGACAACCATACGGCTGCAGGAACAGGCAGAAAAGCTGGGCATGTTTGCCCACAGTGCGGAGGCGGATACGGTGATAGATCTGAGAGAGCGGGCAGCCTTTCAGATTCCGTTTCTGCCGCTGCCGGCCCTGGAGTTTGACTGCAGAGGAAGAGTCCGTCCCTGGGTGGGAAGAGATCCGGAGGAGGGAGAGACTGCGGCGGAAGATGCTCCGGTTTTGGTGTACATGACTGAACATGGGGAGGTTTATCATACAACCTCCCGCTGCAGCCATCTGTCCCTAAGCATCCGCAGAGTTCCCGGAAACGCCTTGGAACATCTGCGCAATGCCCAGGGAGAAGTTTACCGGCCCTGCGAGAAATGCGTGGGAAACGGCGGGATCAGCCCGCTGGTTCTGGTAACGGATCAGGGAGACTGCTACCACAATTCGCTGGAGTGCAGCGGACTGAAGCGGGGCGTGCGGTTGGTGGAACAGGACTCTCTGGAAGGGATTCCCTGCTGCAGCCGCTGCCAGGAACTGATGGCCGCGGCGGCAGCGTGAGTCCGGAGCGGATCCTGTGGATTGTACTGCTGGGAGTCAACAGTCTGCAGGATATGAGAAAAAGGGAAATCTGCCTGAAATTTACGCTGCTGGCAGCTGTTCTGGGGACTGTCTGGCAGCTGGTTGGAAAAAACACGGATCCCAGGGCTCTGGCTTCCGGTCTGATCCCCGGACTGTTCTGCCTGATTTCCAGTCTGATCAGCAGGGGACAGATGGGAGCCGGAGACGGACTGGTGGTCTGCACCGGCGGAATCTGTCTGGGGTTTGGAGAATGCCTTTGGACGCTTTGTCTGGCGCTGCTTGCTGTTTCCGCGGCAGGAATTGTGATAAAGACGCGGAAGAGGGGAGTCAGGGAGCTTCCTTTTATCCCCTTTCTTCTGGCAGCCTATTTAGCAGAAAGGATAGGGTGGTTTCTGTGAAAAAACAGATCCGTCGGGGGAGTCTTACAGTGGAGGCGGCTTTTATTGTGCCCATCTCCTGGTTCTGTGCGGCACTTCTGACAGCACTGAATTTTTATATACATAATGTGGTGTGGTACCAGGCGGCAGCCTATGAAGCGGTTCTGGCGGCCAACGGAAGAGAGGGAGAAACGGGAGATCTGACGCCGGAGGAGCTGGCGGCGGAAAAGCTGAATCTGAGGCTTCAGGACCGGGTGATGCCGGGAGAGCCTCCTGCCGCAAAGACCGAGGGTACAGAGAAGGCCACCACGATCCGGCTGCAGGGATATGTTCTGCCGGGATTTTCCGGAATGCGGCTGACATGGAAGGCAGATGTTTCAGTGGAAAAGATCCGGCCGGCGGAATACATACGTCAGGCCCGGCTGGTGAATGGGCTGCTGAATACGGAATAAAAGAATGGGGGCGCGGATTTTGCAGGTAGAGTACCGAAGAGATTTATACAGTAATTGCCTGGTGCTGTCGGAGGAGGAGCAGCCGGATCTGGCCTCTTACCAGGTGCGGATGCTGATGGCCAATGAACTGAAAGGGTTTCTGGGCTGCAAAGTGCATCAGATGGACGGAAGACTGCTGTTTTATTATGATATAACCTCCAAGCAGTCCCTGGAAACTTTGTTTGAGCATCAGAAAATATCTGCCCAGTCTCTGGAAATCATTCTGAAAAGCCTGGTGGAAGGGCTGAATACTATAAAAAATTTTCTGCTGAGCATGGACGGGTTTCTGCTGGATCCCAGGTTCATCTATATGAGCCCGGACAGAGATCAGGTCTGGTTTTGTTATCTCCCGGGAAATGCCGTGGCCCTGAATCGGCAGATGAGGGAATTCAGCGAGTTTCTTCTCCCGAGACTGGACAACAGGGACCGGCGGGGCGTAGTCATGGGATACGCCTTTTATCAGCTTTCCGTGGGGGACAGCTTTACGGCGGAGGACATTCAGAAGCTGCTCTGCACAACCGGCTCGGAGAGGCAGGTTTTTCCCGAGGAGTTCTCGAGGAAGACAGAGGCGGAAGAATTTACGCCGGAGGAGAAAAGGGAATGGGAGAGAGAACGGGCGCCGGGCACGAGAGAAGAGCTGCTGGATTCCTTTTTTTCAGAGGATGAACAGGAAAGTCCCGGGAGAAGCCGGAAAAAGGCGGCGGCGCTGTCCGGAGCGGCGGCAGGGGCCGCGCTTCTGCTGGGGAGCCCGGTATGGCTTGGAAGGCCGGCAGAGGGTCTGACGGCTCTGTGCGTTCTGGCCGGAGCGGGGCTGCTGATCTACGGACTCTATTTCCGGCAGCAGTCGGAGAAAAAATTCAAAAACCGGGAGGAGCCGGCGGATCAGCCGGAAAGATTCCGGGAGATTCCCTCGGAACAGGAAAAGGAAATAAAACAAAAGGCATCCTTTCCCCGGGAGGAGGGAACGGCCTGCCTCTCCGGGGGAGAAAGACGGCGCTGTGGCAGGCTGATTCCCCTTTCTCCGGGCGGTCCGGAGGCAATTCCGTTGGATAAAGAGGTACTGCTGATCGGAAAAAGCAGGCAGAACGCGGATCTGGTTCTGGACGCGCCGGCGGTGAGCCGCATCCATGCCCGTCTGGTGTGGGACGGGGAAACCTATCGGATCAGCGACCTGAATTCCAGAAACGGAACCCGAGTCAATCAGATCCTGCTGGATCCGGGGAAAGAAGAACGCCTGAAGGACGGCGATGAAATACAATTTGCGGATTTGACGTACCTGTACCGAAAGTAGTATAGTATAGCCGATAAGAAATATTGTCCGGCCCCGGCGCGGCGGACAGCAGAAGGCTCTTGAAGCAGAAGGAGGACGGATGAGGTACAGGCCGGAAGAATACTACAGCCCTGATGAGGATATTATTGACAGGATGCGCAGGCGTTCCAGAAAAAGCTGGGTGAATTATATCCTGGTAGGAATCAATATTCTGATCTTTTTACTGGTGGAACTGACAGGAAGTTCAGAAGATACTCTGCATATGATCCGCTGGGGCGCTTCTTTTACGCCCCTGGTGGAGGCAGGAGAATACTACAGGCTGTTTACCTGCATGTTTCTGCATTTCGGATTCCAGCATCTGCTCAACAATATGCTGCTGCTGTTTTTTCTGGGGGATTATATGGAGAGGTTCATCGGCAAAATCCGCTACCTGATCCTGTATTTGGCAGGAGGAACAGCCGCCAGCGTGTTTTCCTGGAGACATGAGGTCAGCCAGGGAGAGATGACTGTGTCCGCCGGAGCTTCGGGAGCTATCTTCGCGGTTCTGGGAGGGCTGGTGGTTCTGCTGATTTTTCATAAAGGCCGGTTGGAAGAGCTGACCCTTCAGAGGGTGGCCATCATGTCGGTTCTGTCCATCTGGGTGGGATTTCAGTCCGCAGGTGTGGACGGATGGGCCCATCTGGGAGGATTTCTGGCCGGGGCGCTGCTGATGGCAGTCATGAACCTGCCCCGGATGCTGCGAAGAAACAGGCAGAATCCCTTTAATTCACCGAGAGGGCAATGGTAAAGGCGGGTGTCCCGTCAGAGGCGGCTGAAATGGATCCCTGATGGGCTTTGAGAATTTCTCTGCAAACCGCCAGCCCCAGGCCGGTGCCTTCCTTTTTGTGAGTCACCAGAGGCTCAAAAAGCGTGGGAAGAAATTCCCGGGGAATGGAAGGGCCGCTGTCTGTTACTCGGATGAAAATCTGCTGTTCTTCTGCCCAGGCAGATACAGAGATAACGCCGCCCTCCGGCATAGCTTCCTCCGCGTTGCGGAACAGATTATAAAAAACCTGCCGTATTTTATTTCGATCCAGAGAAAGAACGGGAAGAGCCTCCGGCAAATCCAGGCGCAGGGAGATATTTCTTTCGGAGAGAACGGCCGCGGCGGAAGATGCCGCCTCCCGGAGGAGCCGGCACAGATCGGTGGGCTCTCTGTGAAGTCTGTCCGCATTGTTAAAATGGGACATATCATCCAGCAGCTGCCGGAGCAGCCCCATATTCTCCTGAATGTTCCGGTAATATAGGCTGGATGCTATTTCCGGATGTTCCCGGCGCAGTAGCTGCAGAAAACTGCTGATCAAAGCCACGGGATTGCGGATTTCATGGGAGAATTTTGACAGCAGCAGGCGGTAATTCTGAGAATTCATGGCAGCCCCCTTTCCTGAAAAAGTGTAGCATGGGGATTTTCCGTTTGCAACGAAAAAAGTGTTGCAAATTGCGACGGGATTTGACACAATAAAGAAGATCCCTGGGCTGACAGAAAACTGCGCCGTATTCGGATGAGTCAGCTGAGGGATTTCCATATTTTTTAAGGAGGTAACAGACAATGGATTGTATCTTTTGCAAAATTGCCGCGGGGGAGATTCCCTCTGCCACCCTGTATGAGGACGAAGATTTCAGAGTCATCCTGGATTTGGGGCCGGCTGCCAGAGGGCACGCGCTGATCCTTCCCAAAGCACATTACGCGGATCTCTGCGAGATACCGGAGGAACTGGCTGCCAAGGCTATGATTCTGGCAAAAAAGATCGTTTCCGCAGGACGGAAGGCCCTGCGCTGTGATGGCTATAATATTGTCCAGAATAACGGAGAGGCCGCGGGACAGACAGTGTTCCATTTCCATATACATGTTATTCCCAGATATACAGGGGACAACGCAGGGGTGACCTGGACCCCGGGAACCCTGACGGAGGAAGACAGACAGGAGATTACGGCGTGTATGCGAGAAGCGCTGAAATAGTTCCGGAACGGGAAGTGCAGGTATGAAAATTTCGGACTTTGACCGCGTTTACCAGAAGTATGTGGATCTGGTTCACTACGCCGCATACAGTATGGTAAGAGATTATCATCTGGCACAGGATGTCTGCCAGGAGGTATTTATAAAAATGTACAGGGCCATCGACGGACTGGACGAGAAGAGCATCAAAGGCTGGCTGCTGGTAGTATCCAGGCTGACAGCCATCGATGCTCTGAGAAAACGGACCAGGCGGAGAGAAGCAAATCCGGATCCGGAGGAAAAGGATACATATCATGAGCCTTACACTCCGGACCGGATCCTGGACGATTTCCTCCTGAGAGAATTTGCCGGCAATCTCTTTCTGGCTCTGTACGAAAAGAACAAAGAGTGGTACGAGATCGTCATGCGGCTGGATGTGGAAGGCGCTCCCACAGCGGAAGTGGCACAGGAACTTGGGCTCTCCATCAATCATCTGCGGGTCAAGCATCACCGTGCCAGAGCCTGGCTGCGGGAACATTTCGGAAAAGAACTGAGGGAACTGCTTTAGCCTTTTCGCTCACACTCCTGGATCAGGGAGAGGATTTTTGAGATAGAATCTATCTGGTGGCTGGCTTTCATGGCAGCAATGTAGGTCTCCCGGTTTTCATACAGCTGATGAATGGAGGAGAGCAGGGATTCGCCGGTGAGTTCCTCTTCTTCCAGAACCATACTGAAGCCCTGTTTTTGGAAAGAGCGGGCATTCAGGATCTGATCGCCTCTGCTGGCCTTGGCGGACAGGGGAATCAGAAGATTGGGCTTTGCCAGCGCGCTGATCTCGCAGATCGCGTTGGCGCCGGCCCGGGAAATCACCAGATCCGCCAGGGCAAAGAGATCCGCCAGTTCTTTTTTGATGTATTCATACTGCACATATCCCTCTGTGTGATCCAGGGATGGATCCAGCTTGTCTTTGCCGCAGAGGTGGATTACCTGGAAGGTTTTCAGCAGTTCCGGAAGGATTTCCCGGACCGCGTCGTTGACTGCCACAGATCCCAGACTTCCGCCGATTACCAGAATCACCGGTTTATTGGCGGTAAATCCGCAGAAGTTCAGGGCTGCCAGTTTACTGCCCCGGAGAAGTTCTTCCCGGATGGGCGTTCCTGTGACAACTGCCTTGTCAGCCGGAAGGCTGGAGACAGTTTCAGGAAAATTGCAGCAGACTCTGGCAGCGGAGGGAATACAGAGGCGGTTTGCCAGACCGGGGGTCATGTCCGATTCATGGATGATTACCGGGATTTTACGGCTTTTTGCTGCCAATACTACGGGAACGGCCACAAAGCCTCCCTTGGAGAAAATGATATTGGGATTCAGATCCCGAAGAATTTTTTTGGCTTCGCTGATTCCCTTCAGTACCCGGAAGGGATCCGAGAGATTTTTAAGGTTCAGGTAGCGGCGAAGCTTTCCGGAGGAAATTCCGTAGTAGGGAATATCCATATCTTCAATCAGTTTTTTTTCAATCCCATCGCGGGAGCCGATGTAGGAAATCTGATAGCCCAGTTCCTGAAGTTTCGGTATCAGAGCGATATTAGGGGTTACATGGCCGGCAGTACCGCCGCCGGTGAGCACTATATGTTTCATGAAAATTCCTCCTGTCATGGGGATAGATTATGATGATATTATTAGTCCTGTAAGGCGAAAAGTCAAGGCATTATCCGGGCAGGAAAACAGCAAAGGGAGCAGGGATGAGCAAGAAAAAAGAGAAAGAGTGGAAACAGCGGCTGACAGCGGCTATGAATGCGGAAGCAGAGGAGATCGAGAAACAGGCGGAACCCTTCCGTGCCGTACTTTCTGAAGAAAAAAAGGCAGAAATTTATCAGAATATTATGGAGAAAATTCAGGAGGACGAAAAAACCTCCAGTGCGGCAGATCCGCTTTCGGAGAAAAAAGCGGCAGGGGCGGAAGAACTGTCTTCCAGCCGGAAAACTGCTTCCAGAAAAAGTTTCTGGCGCCAGCCCCTGAAGCTGACCGGAGTGCTGGCGGCAGCGGTGGTGCTGATCTTCAGTATGACACTGACCAGCGAGGGGAACCGGATGTATTGGCTGGGGAGGTGGCAGTCTTTGTTCGAAGGCAGTGAGACAGAGAAAAGTGACAATGGCGGAGACAAGATAGTGGTGGAGACATCAGAGCAGGAGGCAAGGGAACAGGCCTGGGAAGAATTGGGGATTGCGATGCCGGAGTTTTATTATGTGCCGGAGGATATGAGGTTTGAAAGTGCCACTTTGGATACTGCAGAAAACAGAGTAGTATTTGAGTATAGGACGGAAGAGGAATACATTTATCTGACTGCTATTAAGAATGATACAGAAGCTGCTGTACAAAGCAGAAATCCGAATGGAATTTATATTCAAGATATAAAAGCAGGAGCGAACGGTGACAGTATCGAAGTATTAGTAGTGGAGGATACTTCCGGAGGAGAAGACTACAGTATTTACAAAGGAAAATGGGTTTATCAGAATTGCAATTATGAAATAGGCAATATAACGGAGGAGAGCGATTTAATAAAAATATTAGAGAATATGCAGTATATACAGTAATTTTTAGAAAAAGACTCCGGATTTTTTATAAAAGTCCATAGGAGGAAAAAACATGAAAACATGGAAAAAAGTGGTAGCTGTAGGAAGTTGTTTGGCAAGCTTGCCTTTTGGAATGTTGTCTGCTGAGGCGAAAAGTTTAAAGCCCGGTGAAAAAGAGCAGAATAGTATTGCTGTAGAAGATACGTATATTCCGAGGACAAGAGGACGTGTATTTTATCAAGGATACATCCAACTGACAGATCACGATGGAGTAGCCGGTGTTTACGGAGAAACATTAGCGGCAGTGGATGCGGATGAGGTGGGTTTAAACCTTTATCTGGAAAAGTACAACGGTTCCAGTTTCAGCACCTATGATTATTGGAAAACCATAGAGTATAACGAAAATACCAATATTAAAAGCTATCGGGTATCCGTCCCCCAGGGATACTACTACCGTCTCCGGGGTTTCCACTACGTTGACGCCGATGGCATCTATGAAAATGGAAGCACCATGACGGACGGACTGAAAATTCCCCAGTAACTTTTCGATTTTCTTTCAATCTATTTTAACTTCAATTCAACAATTCTTACAGGAAGAGCTGCCGTCTGAGGCGGCGGCTCTTCCTCAGATCTCAGAGGTTTCTCAGTTGTTTACTCTATTAATTTTTGAAGAAAAGCGGCGGTTTCATCCGCGCTGCACAAAAGCTCGCTTTCCTCCGGGGCAGAGGTTTCTGGAGAACGCACAAATATCCGAATTTCAGAAAATACTGCGGACGGTTTCCCGGTAATAGCAGTCTTGATTTTCGGAACGTATCTGCGGGGAGTTATCAAACTGCCGCAGGGAATAAAATGAAAACTGCTGAAATGCGCCCCATATTATCGAAACAGCGCGAGGGTTCGTATTAGCAGCCGATGCTGAAAAAAGGAATCATCTGTTTCAGACACTGCAAATTATAATTGTGCCGGGAGCGGTTGAAAAAGTTAGCATTATGAATACAGATTGTATGGCAGATGAAGAATTTGAATTTCATTTAGGTTAGGAGAGAATGAATTATTTAACAGCGGTACATACAGACGTAGGAATTAGAAAAAGCACAAATCAGGATTCAGTGTACGCGGAGACTGCCGATACGGATCACGGGGAAGTGGCCATGGCAGTGGTCTGCGACGGAATGGGCGGCCTCGCGAAAGGCGAGGTCGCCAGTGCCGTCCTGATCCGGGATTTTGTTCACTGGTTTCACTGCCAGTTTCCGGCCATGCTGTACGGAGGTATTGAGGCGGACACTCTCCGCAAAAGCTGGGAAGAAGTGATTCGCAAGGCCAATACCCGCATTGCCGGCTATGGAAGAAAAAAGGGAGTCAGCTTGGGAACCACGGTGGTGGCGGCCCTTCTGGTAAACGGAGTCTACTATATTATCAACGTTGGGGATTCCAGGACGTACCTGATCAGCGATTCCATCGTTCAGCTGACCCGGGATCAGACGGTGGTACAGCGGGAAATGGAGATGGGACGCATGACTCCGGAAGAAGCCAGGGTCAGCCCCCAGAGGAATGTGCTTCTGCAGTGTGTGGGAGCCAGCGATGTGATCGCCCCGGATTTTTATGTGGGAGAATACAAAAGAGACCAGGTATTTATGCTCTGTTCAGACGGCTTCCGCCATGTGATCTCTCCATCGGAATTTTATGAGAGGCTGAATCCCTTCCGCATGCGGACAGAGCGGAGTATGCAGGAGAACGCGGTTTATTTTACAGAATTAAACAAGGCGAGAAACGAAAGCGACAACATTTCCGTTGTGCTGATACGCGCCTGCTGAGGGGGCTGACATGCTGCAGATAGGATCAATTATAGACGGAAAATATAAAATACTGAATAAAATCGGGCAGGGCGGTATGAGCGTTGTCTATCTCGCGATGAATGAAAGGGCCAATAAACAGTGGGCCATCAAAGAGGTGCGGAAGGACGGCGTTCAGAATTTTGAGGTGGTAAAGCAGGGGCTGATCGCTGAGACGGATCTTCTGAAAAAGCTGAACCATCCCAATCTGCCCAGCATCATTGACGTGATTGACGGGGACGGAACCTTTCTCATTGTTATGGACTATATCGAGGGAAAGTCCCTCAACAGCATTCTGCAGGAGCAGGGCGCCCAGAAGCAGGAAGATGTAGTAGAGTGGGCAAAACAGCTCTGCGATGTTCTGGGATATCTTCATTCACGGAAGCCGCCCATCATCTATCGGGATATGAAGCCCGCGAATGTTATGCTGAAACCGGATGGGAGGGTCATGCTGATTGATTTCGGCATTGCCAGAGAGTTTAAAGAGAACCGTGTGGCGGATACAGTCTGCCTGGGAACCCGGGGCTACGCGGCGCCGGAACAGTACGGCGGACACGGCCAGACGGATGGCAGGACGGATATTTACTGTCTGGGAGCGACTTTGTATCATCTGCTGACAGGACATAATCCCAGCGAACCGCCCTTTGAAATGTACCCGATCCGGTATTGGAATCCCAAGCTTTCCTCCGGATTGGAGGAAATTATCCTGAAATGCACCCAGCAGAATCCGGCGGACCGGTATCAGTCCTGCGCGGAATTGATGTATGATCTGGAGCACTATACGGAATTGGATGTTGAGTACAGAAGAGCGCAGACCCGGAAATGGAGAACCTTTCTCACCACAGCTTTCCTGGGAACGGCTGCGGGGATCGGCATGGTGGGCTTCCGGACGGCGGAAAATGTTACAACATCCAAAACCTATGACGCATATATCATCGAGGCGGAATCCCTGGCGACCACCGACCCTCAGGAGTGCGTGGAATATTTTACCAGCGCCATCGAACTGGACCCTTCCAGGGGAGAAGCCTATGAGGAACTTTTGAATTTCTTTCTCTGGCAGCATAATGAAAACAGCGGAAATGAGAAAAACACGGTCTGCGTGTTTTCTGAAGAAGAGGAGCAGCAGATGCGCCGGATGCTGGGAATTGTGGGGGACAGCAGCCGCAGCAATGAAGAATATCTGGAAACCAATAAAGAAGCCTATGAAGAATTTGCCTATGATCTGGGCATTGCTTATTTTTATTCCTACGATGGAACAGGAAATAAGGCCGCGGCAAAAAAATGGCTGGGGATTGCCGCTGAAGCCTCCCCTACAGAGAAGCTGAACCAGGCCAATATTGAGCGGGCGGAAAATCTGTACAAGATCGCCAGCTATTACGATAACCTGAATGTGCGGAATCAGGCGGGAGATTCTATGGTATCCTATGCGGATTACTGGCTGGATCTCACCCGTATGGCGGATCAGGAGCGGGAGGAGACGGGAAACAACGTCAATAAACTTCTGATCTATAAAGAACTGACTGCCCAGATCTTCAGCAGCGCGGTAGAGTTCCGGGGAGCGGGGATCACAGAGGATCAGATGAAAGCGGAACTGGACAAAATGGAAGAAAGCCTGGATCAGATGGAGATCATTCATGGCACCGCCAATGCCGCTTATGAGGAAGAACTGAAGCAGGCGGTATATGAAAATCTGAATATGGCCATAAATAATCTGGCGGCGGTATTTAATACCGGAAACTTAGAAGGAGGTGGCCGGGATGCAGCAGATACAGCAGAAAATTGAACTGTTCCACAGCCTGTCTCTGATGTGTATGATTCTCTTTCTGGTGTGTCTGGGACTGTGTGTATTTTTCTTTTTCAAGTTCCGGATCAGGGATATTTTTAACGCCCGGACAGGCCGGTCCATGAAAAGAAAAGTACGTCAGATGGAAGAGCGCAACGCGCAGACCGGGCGTTTCCGCATACCGGGAACTTCCGGGTCTTCAGGCGGCATCAGCCGCCGCCTGAACCATGTGAGAAAAGTGGAGATGGATCAGCTGATTGAAAATCCGGCCCAGAAGACGGACCCCATGCAGCCCTTTTCACGGGTTGGCATGGAGGAAACATCCGCGCTGCCGGGGAAGGGATATAATATCCGTTCGGCTCAGGCAGAGGTAGATCAAAGTCATGGGCGGTTTGTTCTGAAAAAAGGAGTTCTGCTGACCCATACCAATGAGTTTGTATAAAGTGAAAGGAAACATATGCGAAAAAAATTGAAAAAGCAGCTTTTGATTTCCCTGTGCTGTTTTTCCCTGATTTCCCTGGCGGTTCTGCTGATGCCGCTGGCGGGAGAGAGGGAGACGCTGACGCAGCGGGGACTGAACTGCGCGGTGGGCATACTGTTCTGGAGCGGGCTGCTGAGCGGGATTTTATCCTGGGTCTTTATCCATAGGAAAAACAGAAAATATTTGTCCGTTCATACAGATAAAGGCCGGCGGCCGGCGGCTGTCCGGTTTTTCAGCACCAGAGCCGCTGTCCTTGCGGACAGTGTTCTGATCGTAAGCCTGATCGGGGTAATCGCGGGAAATATATCGAAACAGTTCCATCCTGCGGCAGAATATATTTTTCTGTTTTTATTTGTGACTGCCCTGTATCTTCACTTTTTGACCAACAGCAATTTATTCCATCATATAGAGCAATCGACTGCAAAAAAAAACTGGTAGGAGGAAAAAGAATGAAGGAGAAGCGGAACATCCGTAAAAGACTGCTGTCTCTGCTGCTGACGGCCCTGATGCTGGTCAGCGTAATGATTCAGCCTGTAACGGTCATGGCTGTGGAGCCGGCCGGCGTGCGGACGGAAAGCGCAGAGACAGAAAAATCCGGAGAACCGGGAGAAACGAAGCCGGACGCGGATCAACCGGCGGAGGAAGCATACGCGGTTACAGGCTGTGTTACCTGCGGAGATCATCCGGTAGCCGGCGTGCAGGTATCCCTTCTGGAAAGCCCGGAAAAAATGGCAGTGACCGATGAAAATGGAGAGTATACCCTTGAGAATGTTCCCCCGGGAAAATACTCTCTAACGGCGGAAAAAGAAGGGTTTACCCTTGAAAATCCTGTTTCGGTGACGGTAGAGCATCAACCGGTTCAGGTACAGGCTGTAGAAATGGGACTTGCCGTTCCGGAGATAACCTGCAAAGGGGATTTCATGGTAGACGGAAGCGTAACGTATGAGGTGAGCACGCCTGTGGAAGGGGCAGAATATAACTGGTCTTTTTCAGGCGCTTTCTCAGATCAGACAGCCACGGGAACTTCCGTCACAATGCCCGTTCTGCAGCAGGGAATCGCTAAGGCTTCTGTTGAAGTTACTTATGGAACAGCCAGCGCGTCCTACATCCCGGATGAGACTGACTGTCCAGTGGTTCCGGTCAAAGATACTTCGATAGAGTTAATCGTGGAGCCCGGACCAGACAGCAAAGAGGCAGGAATTACCCAGCTGACACTGACTGCTGTTGTTGCGGGAACACAGGGAAATGAAGGCATCGTTACCTTTACAGAAGAAAGCGGATCAGGTACTTTTGATACGGACAACAAGGTGAAACTTGCAGACGGACAAGCAGCGTGCCGGTATAAGGCGAATTTTGAGGACGGATTCGGAGGTGAATTGAGATTTACCGCTGAATACAGCGGGGTGACGGATAGATACGCCTCCTCCAGTATAGAAGTATCCGGAACATATAACGCGAGAAAAGATCTGATATGGTGTGAAAAGGATGTATATGGAAATGACCTTGAGCAAAACGGCGGAGTTCTGGAAGCACATGTTGAATACGGAAGCTATTATAAAGACCCGGGCGAGGAGCAGGGGAAGGGAATATATGAAATCCCCATCGACACAGCTAACTCAAATGTATCCGACTCGAAGGATAATACTTACAGTTACAAGCTGATTGCCGTGAAGGACGGCCGGGAGGAAGAGATTACACCCATTAACGATGAGAACAGCCAGGGATATCTGGACGTACCTTTCAGTGTAGACCAGTATGGAATCCTCAGGATCCGCAGGGCAACACGGCCGGAGGAAGATTTCCGCGTTAAAGTTATACGGAAAACACCGGGCTACGCAGACGCGGTAGGTGAAATCAGAGTGGTGATTGACCAGAGAAAGATTTCACTTAACGCGGAAGAAACTCCTCTGTTTTCCGCGGAAAAAGTATATGACGGGACTTCCCTCATGGAAGTTCCGAAGTTTACCGCAATACAACAGACAGAACAGAATTTCACCAGAGAAAATTCCGCGGATAGGAATAAAGAGGCGGTACTTGCCCAAGATACGGTTAAGGTTGAGTCCTTTGAATGGACAGAAAAGATAGATGATGGGGAGAAAGATGTTCACTGTAAGGAAGAAACACTGAAACCCGAACCCGGGCAGGTCAAAAATGTTGTTTTAAGCAGCGGCGGAGAAAATTATGAGGTTTCCCTGGACAGCGTTCCGGTGCAGGTGAAAATTACGCACAGAGACTATAAGGTTCGATTTGAAGAGGCAATACGGGAATATGGAACTGAAAATTATATACAATCCCCTGCTTTAAGCCGCGATCCTGAAACTACCGGCTTTTTGAAGGAAGACTCCGAGGAGGCATTTGAGGAGATTCAGGAGGCGGTAGATTACATCGACCATTCTTCTATTTCTTCTCCCATGTGTGTATGCTTGGATAAGACAACAGAAAGTAATCTGTATATTGAACCCGTGATAAAAAAGGGATGTGAATATGCAGGCAACTACCACATTACAGTGGAAGAGGAAGAAAAAAAATCATGGGGCGCTCTGATTATTACACAGCAGAAGATTGACAATCCTCTTGAGGATCCTGCTTACGCAGAAATTACAGGGAACGGCATCTGCCGGGAAAAAGAAGATACGAAAGAAGTCGTCTGGATCAGAGGCCAATACGATAATCATGAGGGGGGCAATCTGAAGCTGATTCCGGCCGGTAAAACCAGTGATCTTTATAATACGGTTTTGATAGAGGCCGGACAGGGAAAGAACGGCATAAATATCAGTGAAGAAAATGTCATTACTGTCAACAAAAACAAAGGGGAAACCGATGAGAATGGAAGGGACATCACTTATCAGCTGCAAAAAAAGGGTGACGGTGACATTTTAAGAGCGTATACAAAGAAATACCCTTTGGTGATTAAAGCGGATTCGGCGGCGCCCACAGTGGACATTCTGAATCTGGAGGATCCGGAGTTTACCATGACGCCGTGGGAGAAGCTGATAGCAGGAATGACGTTTGGCCTTTACGTTTCGGGAACCTACTCGGTAAAAGTGGAGATTGCGGATGGCGGAGCAGGAGTGGATCACTGGAGTTACGCGGTGGCAGATGTGCCTTCCGATCAAAATGGTGACTGGTGCGATTTTATAAACAATCTGCCGGAGTCAGCCTGGAAGGAGGGAGACAAAGACTTAAAACAGGATATCCCGGTCTTTGAGGGAACTTCCCAGGAGGCGGCTTCTGTGCTTGAGAACAAGCTGATCCTGATCCGTGCCACAGATAAGGTGGGAAACGCAGCCACGTATCTTTCCAATGGAGTGGTGGTGGATAACTATCCTCCGCAGATTACTGTTTCTGACCTGAAGGATAACTATTCTGAGATGGATTTAACAGAAGATGGAAAGATAGAGTTTACGGTTCGTGCGGACGATACGAAGGGAGCGCAGGACAATGGAAAAGAACCCTCCGGAATCGATGCGGATGCAGTAACCTGGAACTTGTATGATGGCGGCGACGATATTACAAATATGCTGACTGTTGGAGAAGAAGGCACCTGGGAAGAAGGCAAAATTTTCACCATTGAGGCTCCGGATGATGTGAATTCCGATGCGTTAACTCTGAAGATCACGGCGAAGGACAGGGCCGGAAATACAGGAACGTATGAAAAAACCTTCCAGATTGACACCAAACCGGCAATAATTACCTGGGATTACGCAGCAGATTCCTGCGAGCCAAATACGGAGGGATATGCAAAAGGCGATGTTGTGTTGGAGGTGAAGATTAAAGACACGCATTTTGATGCGGAAAAGACATTGCTGCATTATACAGAGGATGGAGTCTGCCATGAAATGCCCTTTGCCGGGAACACAGATTCACAGGCTGGGATAAGCATAGAGGCAGAGTCGGCAGACGAAGACCTTTCAGAATATACATATTCTCTGACTTTCTCAGGGGAACATAAATATGAAAAGGTTTTGGTTTCTTCTACAGATAGTTTTGGGAATGGACCGAGCAAGTCGGATGAAAAGAGCTTTACCGTGGATAAGACGGCCCCGGCAGTTTCCCTGACCTACATAGAGGAGGACAACCCGCTTCACGGCGCCAGATATTTCCAGGCGGGAAGAGAAGCTGAGCTGACGGTAACAGACCGGAATCTGGATTTAAAGAATACAAAGATTACGGTAGCTGTGAAAAATTTAGCAGGGCTGGAAGACAAATGGACCTTTTCATTGGAGAACCAGGGTTACTCCAATGATTATTTCAGCGCTGAGACAGCAAAAGCCGCAGAGGATGCTGTAACTGTGTATTTTACATTTAAGGGAGACGCGAATTATGTCATTGAGGAATTGGTCTGCCGCGATCTGGCGGAACGGACAGCAGCGGCTGACGTGGAAAACGGCGGGACGGCGGAAAACGTTGCGATAAAGGGCGTTGTTCCCTTTGACTTTACAGTGGATCAAACAAATCCCGGAGGAAATGTTTCCATTACCTTGGAAAAAAGTATGTGGGATCGATTTGTAGAGGCCATTACCTTCGGGCTGTTTTCCAGTCACAATGAAACAGCAGTATCCAGCGGTTCGGATGAGGGATCCGGAATTAAATCCATCCAGTATGTTGTGATGAGAGAAAGCCTGACTGAGACGGAACTGCGGAATATGGATGCTGACGGAAAAATAGATTGGACTACAGAGAATTACGGCGAGGGAGTCGCCGCGGAAGCTTTGGAGGAAACTCTGTCCCCCAACCGGCAGTGCGTGGTTTACGCCAAAATAACGAATTACGCGGAGAGAGTAAGCTACTTAAGCTCCGATGGTTTCATTCTGGACAACATTGCTCCGGAGGTGACCGTGACTGTCCTGAATCCGGGGGATGCTGAGAACGGCATTTTTAATGAGGATGTGCGCCTGCGCATTGACGTGAAAGATCCAAAGGCAGGGGAGACCTGTGCCGGACTGAGAGAGGTATGGTATGAAATTACCGCGGCAGGAAATGTCAATGAAAGCGGACAAGGGAACTGGCTCCTGAACGGGGAAGAAACCTTCAGTCAGGAGATTACCGTGGACGCGGACACCTATAACAGCAACGATGTCCGGGTGACTGCCTGCGCCGCAGACCGGGCAGACAACGAAGGCACAGCCCAGGCCGTACCGCTTCAGATCGATGTGACGGCCCCGTCCATCTCTGTATCCTGGGATCTCAACGATCCCGCCAACGGCAGATATTACAACGCCACCCGCACCGCCACAGTGACCATTACGGACCGGAACTTTGATCCGAACCGGACGGAGCTTTCCATTACCAACACAGACGGCGCGTCCGCCAGCATCGGCGGCTGGACGGTCAGCCAGGATATGGGCGTTTCCGACAGCGCTTCCGCAGTCTGCCAGGTGTCCTTCCCGGAGGACGGGGATTATACCTTTACGCTGAACACGGTGGATCTGGCAGGCAACAGCACCGCGTACGGACAGACCGATGAATTTACCATTGATAAGACGGCGCCGGTGATTACCGTAGCCTATGACAACAACGACGCGCGGCACGGAAATTACTATAAAGAATCACGCACCGCCGCGGTGACAATCAATGAACACAATTTTGACGCGGCCAGCGTGCAGACGGCTATAACGGCCTCTCTGGAAGGACAGGGAATCGCTGCCCCGTCTCTGGGAGGATTTTTCGGCAGCGGCGACGTGCACACAGCCACCGTGGTTTACGACGCGGACGGAGAGTATACCTTTGATATCCAGTATACCGACCTGGCCGGAAATCCGGCTCAGGAGTATATTCCGGATCACTTTACCGTGGATCTGACAGCGCCGCAGGTCAACATTTTTGATATCGTGGATCAGTCGGCCAACAGAGACAGGGTAGCCCCCGGCGTGGAGTATACGGATATTAACTATGATCCGGAGGGCGTGGAGATTACTCTGACCGGAGCCAACAGCGGTGATGCCAATGTGGAAAGCAGCATCAGCGCCATTGAGAATGGCCAGAGAATTCAGTACAGTGATTTTGCCAGAACGGAAGAGATGGACGATCTGTATACCCTGACGGCGAAGATCACAGACCTGGCCGGAAACCTTACGGAAAAAGCAGTGAGATTCTCCGTCAACCGCTACGGTTCGGTATTTGTGCTGGACGAAGCTTCCCATGAGTGGCTTCACCAGGGAGGCGCGGCATACAGATACGCCAATCAGGAGACAGAGATCGGCGTCATGGAGATCAATGTGGATGAGATCGACGCGTACAGTATTGCGGTGGACCGGGACGGCGAACTGAAGAATCTGGAAGAGGGAAGCGAATTTGAGGTTGAGAAAACCAGAAATGAAGCAGCCTGGAGGGTGAACTATTATCATATTAAGGCTGAAAATTTTGCCGAGGAAGGCAACTATGACGTAACCATCACTTCCAGGGACAAGGCGGCCAACCAGGTGAACAACCAAACTGTTAAAAAATCAGACGGGGCCTTGCCCATTGAATTTACCATTGACAAAACAGCGCCCACAGTAGTGGTATCCGGAATTGAGAACGGAGGCCGCTACATGGCGGACAGCAGAAATATGATGCTGGATGTGAAGGATAATCTGGCTCTGGATACAGTAAGCATTACCGTGGGTGACGGAGAGCCGGAAATTATCAGGGCGGAGGAGCTTCGAGAGGCAGACGGAATTATCAGCCGGCCGATCTCCAGCTCTGACCGGTATCAGACGGTTCGGATTACGGCCGCGGATGCCGCCGGCAATGTGCTGGGGCAGGAAGCGCCGGGAGATGAAGGAGTCGACATCATTCTGTCAGTTCTGGTAACCTCTAACATCATGATTCAGTTCTTTATGAACAAACCGCTGTTTTATGGAACGATCATCGGACTGCTGGCACTGCTTGTGCTGATCGTTATCCTGTTCAAGAGGAAAAGGAGACAGGATCCGATCGTCTGACCCAACTCCGTTAGACAAAGCAGAAATCGGTCGCTTTCTACGGCCTGCACTTTCCGCAGGGAATATATCCCTCCTCGATGAGTTCCTCCCGGCTGCCGGTGAAATTTTCCCGGTTGGACTCCTTCATTTCCCGGACGCTGGAGCAGGAAGGGAGATGGAAGCGGCGGGTATTGGTATTGACAATATAGATAGCTTCTTCATTTTCCGGGCTTGACTGTGAATCAGCGGGACGGCTGTCCCCGTCAGCATAGTCAATGGCGACTCCGGGCTGGACATTGGGCACAAAAACGCAGAAGGAGATGGAGTCTCCCTGATCCTCCACGGACATAGCCTCCATAAGAACTCCGTCCGCTACCAGATTGCTGCCCTGAAAAACGGGAGTGACCCGGTACAGGACATGGCAGCCGGTCTCTTTGATGTAATCTGCCACCATGTTTTCAAAGGGAAGCATGCCTTCCACATTCATGTACCGGGTTCCGGTAATAAGATTCTTCCGGTTGGCATCCTCGCCGGAGAGCTGCCAGCCAATGAGATGGCAGCGGTTGTAGAGATTTTTTCCATCTATAAAGTCATACTGTACACTGTGCCAGCCGGTTGGGTGAATTCCGCTGATATCCCCCCGCTCACCCCGGGGCATAAGATCCTGCCCCAGACAGGCAAAGGCGGTTCCGCAGCGCCCCAGAGAGTCCAGTTCGCTGTAGCTTTCGAAGGAAGCTGCGGTCAGATCTTTTTCTGAAAAGCCGGGAACATTGCCGTTGACGGCAGTATATGGCTGCCCGTCCCAGACGGCAGAAGGGTTCTCTTCCGCAGGCGTGCCGGAAACGCTGAGGGATCCGCTGGGAGATAGTTCGGCGTCCTGTGTTCCGGCTGTTCCCGCGCATCCGGAACACAGCAGGGCTCCGGCAAGAAGCAGGATCAGAATCCGGGAACAGAACTGTTTGAAGCCGCCCATTATTCATAATCCTCCCGAGTGATTTTTTCGTGGGAAAATCCCCTGAATTCTTCAGTAAATACCAGCGTCCGCCCTTCCAGCAGATGCGGATTAAAATATTGATCCGCCGGATAACTGCGGTTCCAGCGAAACAGAATGATTTTTTTTATTTTATTCTTCCAGGGCGTCAGATCCTGGTCTTCTACAAAGCAGTAATCATCGCTTCCCGCCAGAGAAAGAAAGTTTTCATCTGCCTGAATGGAAGCATCCTCCGGAAACTGGCTACGGCTGTATTGGTTCATCCACAGTTTGGAAGCGGCTGTAAGCTTTAGAATATACGATCGCAGTTCACGGTCCTGGCTCAGCCGGCGGTGATTGAACATCATGCCGTTCCGCTCATCTACACATACAAATACGATCATTTTGGTTCTCCCTTCGCAACTTTTATTTACGGCACTATCATATCATGAAATTAACAGTATGTTTTGCAAATTTAATATTTTTTTCAGATACATGCAAAAAGAAGTATGCTATGATGAATGAGTAAGAAAGTCCGGCAGCGGCCGGATTCAGAAGCGAGGAGGACAGGTATGTCTGCTTATGTGGCAATGAAGGACGTGACCAAGGTCTATCAGATGGGGGAGGTCTCCATCAAGGCCTGCGATGGAATTAATTTTGAAATAGAGAAAGGGCAGTTTGTGATTATTGTAGGCCCGTCGGGGGCGGGTAAAACCACGGTGCTGAACATTCTGGGGGGGATGGATACAGCTACGGAGGGACAGGTTTTTGTGGATGGGCGGGAAATCAGCCGGCTCAGGGGAAAAGGCCTGATCCAGTACCGCCGGGAGGACATCGGCTTTGTATTTCAGTTTTACAATCTGATGCAGAATTTAACGGCTTTGGAGAATGTGGAGCTGGCGCTGCAGATCTGCAGGAATCCGCTGGATGCGGAAACCGTCTTGAGGGAAGTAGGGCTGGAGGAACGGATGGATAATTTTCCGGCACAGCTTTCCGGAGGGGAGCAGCAGCGGGTGGCCATTGCCAGGGCGCTGGCGAAGAATCCCAAGCTGCTTCTCTGTGATGAGCCTACAGGGGCTCTGGACTATGTAACGGGAAAAGCGATTCTGAAGCTTTTGCAGGATACCTGCCGGCAGAAGGGTATGACAGTGCTGGTGATTACGCATAATTCCGCGCTGACGCCCATGGCAGACCGGGTGATTCACATTCGGAACGGACGGGTAAGTAAAATGGAAGACAATGAAAACCCTGTGCCTGTGGAAGAAATCGAGTGGTAAAGAACAATGAAAAGTGCGCTGAAAAAAGATTTTTTCCGGGAAATCCGGAGAAATTCAGGAAGATTTATTTCTATATTTTTTATAGTTCTTCTGGGAGCGGCCTTTTACTCCGGAATCCGTTCCGCGAATTATGATATGAAGTACTCCGCGGACCGTTATTATGATGAGTCTGCCCTGATGGATTTCCGGGTGCTGGGCACTCTGGGACTGACCGAGGCGGATCTGGAGGATATGCGTCAGGTGGAAGGCGTGGAGCGTGTGACCGGGGGATATACCCAGGAAGTGCTGTGCGACACCGGGGATACAGAAAGCGTTCTGAAACTCATTGCCCTGACGGAGGATGTAAACCGGGTGACCCTGGAGGAGGGGCGCCTGCCGGAAGCAGCGGATGAATGTGTGGTGGATGTGCTGGCCTCCACGGAACTGGGGTTTGAGATCGGGGATCAGATCACGGTCCGCTCCGGCACGGAGGATTCCCTGGAGGATGCCCTGAATTATGATACATACACCATTGTCGGGCGGGGCACCCTGCCCTATTATATGGAGCTGACCCGGGACAGCAGCGCTATTGGCGACGGCAACATGGACGCTTTTGTGCTGGTGAAGCCGGAGGCATTTTCTCTGGATATCTACACGGAAGCCTATGTGCAGGTGCAGGGAGCGGAGGCCGCGTTCAGCTACAGTGATGAGTATGACGATCTGACAGAGCCTGTAAAGGAGCGGCTGGAAGAGATCGCGGATGCGGCCTGCCAGCGGAGATATGAGGAGATTCGCTCTGACGCGGAGGCTGAACTTTCCGATGCCAGAGAACAGGTGGAGGAGGGGGAGACTGAACTTTCCGACGCGGAGCGGGAGATTGCCGACGGATGGGAAGAACTGGCGGACGGAGAAGAAACTCTGGAGGAGAAACAGCAGGAGCTGGCGGACGGAGAGGGTGAACTGACAGACGGGGAAGCGGAGCTGGAAAGCGCCAGAGAGGAAATCGCCTATGGCGAGGCTCAGCTGGAAGAGGGAGAAGCAGTTCTGGTGCAGAGCGGAGCGGAGCTGGAAAATGCCCGGGCTCAGTATCAGGACGGTCTCGCGCAGTATGAGGCCGGCGAGGCAGCCTGGCAGCAACAGAAGGCCCAGTATGATGCCGGCGCGGCGGCTTATGAGGAAAACCGGGCCGGATATGAGGCGGGTCTGGCGGCTTACCAGGAGAAAAAGGCCCAGTATGACGCCGGCGCGGCGGCTTATCAGCAGGGAGAAGAGGAATACGCCCGGCAGGAGTCTGTGTTTCAGGCCGGATGGGACGCTTTTGTAAATCAGGCCGGGATGGAGCCCCAGGCGGCGGTGGATCTGTTTGAACAGACAGATGCCCTGCGGCGGCAGCTGGAGGAACAGTTTGCCGCGGAGGGGGTTGATTCTTCCCAGTGGATGCAGGATCCGGAATATCGGCAGATTGTGGAATCCTGCGCGGTTCTGCAGCCTGCGGCAGAGCAGGCCGGAGAACTTCTGGAAGGACAGGCGGCTCTGCAGGAGTCCCGCGGCACTCTGGATGCCGCCAAAGCCCAGCTGGAGGCAGCGAAACCGGAACTGGAGGCGGCAAAGGCGGAACTGGACGCCGCCGCGCCGGCGCTGGATCAGGTAAAGGCGCAGCTGGATGCCGCCGCGCCGCAGCTGGAACAGGGCCGCGCGCAGCTGGATGCCAGCAAAGCGGAGCTGGATGCCGCGGCACAGCAGATTGCCGATGGAGAAGCCGAGCTGGAAGCCGGCCGGCAGGAGATCGAGGCCAACCGAAGTCAGATTCAGGAGGCAAAGGCTCAGCTGGCTGAGGGCGAGGAAGAACTTGCGGATGCCAGAGCGCAGCTGGAGGACGGAAGAAAACAGCTGGAAGAGGGCTGGGAAGAACTGGAAGACAACCGGCAGAAGCTTCAGGAGGCGGAACAGGAATATGAGGATGCCCGGGAGGAAGCCCAGCCGGATCTGGCGGACGCCAGAGAGCAGATCGCCGATGGAGAGGAAGAACTGAATGACCTGGAAGTTCCGCAGTGGTATGTGCTGGGCCGGAGCGAGATCGCTTCCGCGGCCAGCTTCAGCCAGGACGCGGAGAGAATGAAGAATCTGGGCGAGGTGTTTCCGGTACTCTTTTTCCTGGTGGCAGCGCTGGTGAGTCTGACCGCCATGACCCGGATGGTGGAGGAGCAGCGGATCCAGATCGGTACGCTGAAAGCCCTGGGCTACAGCGACGGCGTGATCGCGATGAAATATTTCAGCTATGCCATGCTGGCTACTGTGACGGGAGCGGTTCTGGGAATTTGGATCGGCGAGAAGGCCCTGCCCTATGTGATTATGGATGCCTATGGAATGATGTACATTGGCCTTCCGGCCTACTGCACTCCCATTAACTGGGATCAGGGAGCTATGGCTTTGGCAGCTTCCGCGGCCAGCACAGGCATCGCAACCCTGGCGGCCTGCTTCCACGAACTGAGGGCAAAGCCGGCGGAACTGATGCGGCCGGAAGCTCCGAAGAACGGCAAGCGGATCTTGCTGGAGAGAATCCATTTTATCTGGAAGCATCTGTCTTTTAACAGAAAGTCAACCTTCCGGAATTTGTTCCGCTATAAAAAAAGATTTATTATGACCATTATCGGTATCGGCGGCTGTATGGGACTGATGCTGGTGGGCTTTGGCCTGCAGGACTCCATCACCGCCATGGCAAAACGCCAGTACGTGGAGATTTTTACCTATGATGCGGTGGTATCTCTGGATTCCAGCGCCACGAAAGAACAGAAGGCAGCTCTGGCGGATTACGCTGAAAGCTATCCGGGTATGGACGAGACCCTGAAACTTTCTGTGGAAAACGCGGAACTGAAAAACGGGGACAACTCTATAGACGTTCAGATCTACGTCCCGGAGGATCCGGAGCAGGCAAAGGATTTCGTAACCCTGCAGGACCGGGTGTCTCAGGAAAAATATGATTATCCCCTTCAGGGAGCGGCTCTTTCGGAAAAAACCGCCAAGATGCTGAAAGTCTCCGTGGGAGATACAGTGGAAGCGGATCTGGACGGACGGACCGCGAAGATTCCCGTGGTGGAGATCGTGGAAAACTATGTGATGCACTATATGTTCCTCTCCCCGGCACAGTATGAGGAATCCTTCGGGGAAGAACCGGACTACAATCAGCTGCAGCTGAACTATGAGGACACTTCTGCCGGCGTCCAGAGGCAGATGGGAAACGATATGATGAACCAGAGGGCCTGCGCGGGGATCACCTTTGTGACGGATCTGGAGCAGCAGATCCAGGATATGCTGCAGGCGCTGAATATCGTGATTTACGTGCTGATTCTCTCGGCGGGGCTGCTGGCCTTTGTGGTTCTCTATAATCTGAATAATATCAATATTACAGAGCGAAGAAGAGAGATGGCGACCCTGAAAGTGCTGGGATTCTATGACTCTGAGGTGGCCATGTACGTCTACAGGGAGAACATTATTCTGACCATCATCGGCATCGGGGCAGGAGCCCTGATGGGGGCGTTTCTGCATCGGTTTATTATCCAGACCGTGGAGGTGGATCTGATGATGTTCGGCAGGCAGATCAGCTTTTTCAGCTATCTTCTCAGCGGTCTGATCACCCTGATCTTTTCTGTGCTGGTGAATCTGGTCATGTACAGGAACCTGAAGAAGATCGACATGATCGAGTCCCTGAAGAGCGTGGAGTAAAAGCGGCGGAAGGATTGCAATTCAGCAGGTTCATTGGTATAATAAAGCTACTTACAGGCGGCGTCCATTGCCACTGTAAAATCTATAGCAAAGGGGTTGATGTTATGAATATCACCATCAGCGGCAAAAATATTGAGGTTACAGACGGCCTGAGAACTGCTATTAATGACAAGCTCGGCAAGCTGGAGCGGTATTTCACACCGGAGACCGAGGTTATCGTAACCCTCAGTGTAGAAAAAGAAAGACAGAAGATAGAAGTTACAATCCCTGTAAAAGGCAGCATCATCCGTTCGGAGCAGGTCAGCAATGACATGTATGTCTCCATCGATCTGGTGGAGGAGGTCATTGAAAGACAGCTCCGCAAGTATAAAAATAAGATTGTGGACAAGCATCAGTCCGGAGGAAATTTCCAGAAAGCCTATATTGAAAATGATTACATGGAAAACGAGGATATCCAGATCATCCGGACAAAGAAATTCGATATCAAACCCATGTATCCGGAAGATGCCTGTGTGCAGATGGAGCTTCTGGGACATAACTTTTTTGTATTCTGCAATGCGGAGACAGACGAAGTCAACGTGGTATATAAGAGAAAGGGAAATACTTACGGTCTGATCGAGCCGGAGCACTGAATACAGCGGCGGAAAAATCGGGGCCTCCCATACAGGGAGGCCCTTTTTGTGATGGCGGTGAACTAAGGTCAGCTCTTCAGCAGATAGGGTTCCTTCTGGCGCAGATAAACCTCTAGAGAAGTCCGGCTGATCAGAGAGGGGATAACACCGATCCGGGAGACGCTGAAGCCGGCAGCGTAGGTGGCAATCCGAGCCGCTGAGACCAGGTCATATCCGTATTGGAGGTAGGCGGCCAGAGCGCTCATAAACGCGTCGCAGGCGCCGGTGCTGTCCACAGCGGGAAAATCCGCCGCGGGTATCCGGCAGGAAATAGAAGAATCCTTTATGTAACAGCCCTTTTCTCCGAGAGTAATGATCATATGGCCTACGCCCCGGTCCAGAAAATAGTCCGCCATTTGCTCCAGCGATCCTTTTTGCGGACACAGTTCCGCGAGCTCATTTTTGTTGGGGACCAGAATATCAATGTACGGAAGCAGGGCGGCATCCAGACTGCCGCAGGCCGCGGGTTTCAAAAGGGTAGTAATCCCGTGCTTTTTTGCCAGCTCCAGGCCGGCCCTGACCGCGGCCATGGGGATTTCTGTCTGGATCAGGCAGAAGGAAGCGTCTTCAAATAACCGGGCATTGTCCAGAATATCCTTTCCTGTCATTGACTGGTTGGCGCCGGACATGATGGAGATCATGGATTCCCCGTCCGGCTGGATAAAGATATATCCCTGGCCCGTGGGATAATCGGGACAGCGGAATACGCCGGAATCAATGATGTCATGAGCCCTCAGGACAGAAAAAACTGTGTCGGAGGGGATATCGTCTCCAGTGTGGCCGATAAGCGCCGCTTTTTGTCCCAGCTTGGCAATCCCCACTGCCTGATTCATGCCTTTTCCGCCTACACTGACGGATGAAAGGGAAGAACTTACTGTTTTTCCGGATCTGGGAAGGGAAGAGACATTGAAATAATTATCAATATTGATGCTTCCTATCACCAGAATTTTTTTCGACTGTTCGCCGGCCGGAGGAGCGATAGAGCCTTTTGAGGTAAGTTCCGGGGAAAATGTGAAAGCCCGGACAGGCTTCGGGCTGTCTTCGATCAGATGAATGATCTCTTCTCCCAGATAGCAGCCGAAAGCTTCATGGGGAACCGGCAGAGCGGAAAGACCGGCGTGTCCCGACAGGAGACGCAGATCATCCAGCAGGGTGATCACAGAAAAGTCCCGGGGGATACCGCAGTGCAGGGATGAAAGTTTCGCGCAGAGCTTCAGCGCCGTATCCGCATCGGAACAGATAGCGGAAGTAACAGCGCGGCTGGTAATTTTTGAGAGGAGAGAATTCGTCACGGAAGGAAAAAGCAGATCGCAGTCCAGAGGGAGATTGTGTTCAAAGAGGCATGTTTTATATCCCTTTGTAAAATCAGCCAGTTCCCCCTGGGCAGGAGCTAGGCAGGCGATTTCTTTATGACCCAGTTCCAGGAGTTTTTCGGCGGCTTTGCATCCCAGGGCGTCATAGGGAATGCAGACGTTATCCCGGGAAAAACAGCCAAAGGTCAGACAGGGGATACCGGCTTCCTGGAGCAGATCGCTGCCCGGAAGTTCCCGGGATAAAGGTTCCCACAGCAGGCCGCTGACGCCACGGCTCAGCAGTGATTCGATGTGCCGGGCAGTTCCGTCAGGATTTTCCAGAGGATCCTGTCCGCAGACAGTGACCAGATATCCCTGTTCCCCTGCAGCCTTTATAATGCCGGAGAGGGTTCCGTCCGATATACGGCTGCAGGAGGCCAGAACGCCGATGGTCATAGTCCGGCTTCCGGAGCGTTTTACAGAAGCATAGGGAATATAATTATATTTTTTTGCAAGACTGAGGATCCTGTCCCGGGTAGCGGGGCTGATGCTTTCGTCTTTGTGATTCATGATTTTTGAAACGGTGGATATAGAAACGTTGGCTAATTTTGCGAACTCTTTGATATTCATAGGTTTTCTCCTCTGCTGCGCCGCGGCTGAGAAAAGGGCAAGAGGGCCCTCCTGGTTTCCGGCGGCACTGTGGTATTTATTTTACTACTTCTGCAAAGGCTTGAAAAGATGAAGTTTATAGTTGTTTGAGAAATTGAATCAGATCTGTGAAAATTATAATAATTTAAAAAAAATAAAAAAAGCTATTGACTTATCTTGCTGATAATAGTATTTTAGAAACAGGAAAATTATTTAGGAAAATCTTTTCCCTAACAGAATCGTCAGCCAGCTCAAAGGAGAGAGAGACTCCTTTTTAAATGGTCACGAAAGGGGAACGTTCCCCGTGATAATTTACAAAGATATCCATTGAAATTCCGACAAAACTAACATATAATGGACAAATAAGCGGTATACAAAAGATAAAATCGGAATGATAATGAGAAAAAGGAGCGAAAAATATGGCGACTATAATGGAAATTGCTAAAAGAGCAGGCGTTTCAAAGACTACAGTGTCCAGGTACATAAACGGGGAAGCCAGAGGACATATTTCTCCGGATACCCAGAAAAGGATTCAAAAAGCCATTGATGATCTGGATTACCGCCCCAATGACGTGGCCCGCAGTCTGAAACGGAAGACGACGGATGTGGTGGGAGTGATTGTAAATGATATTTCCAATATCTTTTTTCTGCCCATGCTGAAGGGGATTGAGGAGGTACTGCAGAAAGCAGGATATCAGATGATGATCTGCAATTCCAATATGAGCACGGAGCAGGAAACGGAACTGGTCCGGATGCTGCTGCAGAAGCAGATCAGCGGTCTGATCATTATCGGCATGAATATGGATGTGACTCATATTGCGGATATGAATGTAAATGTGCCAGTGGTGCTGTTTGAGCGCTCTGCCGACGGAACTCCATACGACAGTGTCATGATCGATGATGAACTGGGAGTGCGGATGGCAGTGGAACATCTTCTGGAAAGCGGCCGGCGCAGAATTGCCCACATTGCAGGAAGCGCTAAATCGGAAATATCCAGAAAAAGATCGGAGATTTTTTTGAAAGTGATGCGGGAGCACGGAAGGATTCCGGAAGATCAGTACCTTGTGCAGGGGGATTACAGCATGGAACAGGCCTACCAGGCTATGGCAGGGCTCTGCAGGCTTCCCAGCCCGCCGGACGCAGTATTTTGTTCCAATGATCTGATGGCGGTTGGCGCTATGAAATATCTGCTGGAACATAGCTGCAGGATACCGGAACAGATGGCTATCGTGGGATACGATGATATCGATGCGGCTTCGCTGGTGACGCCGGCGCTGACCACTGTCCGGCAGCCGGTTCTGGAACTGGCCCAGAAGGGAGCAGAGATGCTTTTGAAAAGGATCGGGAAAAAGGGAGGTCCGGGAAAGCATCTGGTGTTGAAGCCGGAACTGATCATACGAAAAACAACGTAAGGGAGGAAAGGGCATTGCAGTACGATTTGGATTCGGAGCTGGTGAAAAGCTGGAAGCGGATCATTGATTACGGGCCGAGACCTTTCGGCTCGGAGAATCTGCGCAGATGCAGCGAGTATCTGGCAGAAGAACTGAAAAAAACAGCGGACAGAGCGTATGTGGATACAGACCCGGCGGAAGCCTGGGAGATAACCGGATGGAAGCTGGAACAGGCGGAGCCGATCCGGCGTGAAATCAAGTCCTATGTGTTTCTGAACAGCGGCGCCAGCGAAGGGTTCCGGGGTACCGTAAAATACGCCGGAAAAAACAGAATCTGGAACATGTATGTCTGGGACCGCTATATGGTTCTGGATGAAGAGGGCAGGATCTGCGCCTACGTGACTGTCAGAGGAGGAGAAGAGGCGATTCCTCAGATGCTGTTCCAGGGCAAAAGCCGGATTCCGCATTTTCTGGTGGGAGAAGAGGAAAGAAATTTTCTGGAGGAAGCCTGCCGGACAGGAGCAGTTCTGGAAGGCTACGCGGCCGCCCGCTGGATACCGGGAGCCCAGTGCAGAAATGTTGTGGGGCATCTGGGCCAGGGGAGCCGCAAGGTTGTGATCTGCGGACATTATGACACAGTCTATGCCACCAAGGGTGCCTATGACAATTCGGCGGGGGCAGCGGTGGTGCTGGAACTGGGCAGACGGCTGAAAAAATACCGGCTTCATGCGGAAATCGAACTGCTTCTCACAGACGGGGAAGAATTTGACCTGGAAGGAGCCAGGAACCGGTACCGAAAATGCGCCGGACAGGAGATCAGTATGGTGCTGAATATCGATGGGGTAGGGCGCCAGAAAATCCTGGAAGTCTGGAGCGGGCCGGAACCTTTTGAGAGAAAAATCCGGAAAATTCTGGATCAAAGCCAGGAAGAATTCGAGGCGGTTTACATTTGTCCGCCGCCGCCGGGAAGCGATCACGCGCCGTATTATGACGGGGGGATACCGGTGTGCATGCTGACCTTCAACGACCAGGGGATCCTGCACTCGCCGGAAGATGATTACCGGGAGAGTCTTATTGAGAACATGGAAGTTATGACCAGACTGTCACTGAACCTGCTGGAACAGTTAAAAGTGATAGAAAAAATTTAAGGAGGCAGATGAAAATGAAAAAAATGTGGGTGTTGACATTAACAGCGGCGATGACAGCCGGTATGATGCTGGCGGGATGCGGAGAGGGCAAATCAGAAGGCAGCGGTTCCTCATCGGGAACAGAGGCCGGTTCTCAGGCTGCCCAGGCAGCGGAATCCGCAGCAGGGGATGAAGGCGGAGAGAAGGTGATCGGAGTTTCCATCATGAACCTTCAGGCGGAATTTTTCCAGGATCTGCGGGCAGGTATCGAAGAAAACCTGCCGGAGGGGTATTCGGTCGATTTTAATGACGCCAATAACGATCTGAACAAGCAGCTTTCAGCGGTGGAAAATTTCTGCGCCAATAAGGTGGACGCGATTATTTTGAACGCGGTAGACGCGGAGGGAATCGTTACCGCTCTGGACACAGCAGAGGAAGCGGGAATCCCGGTGATCTGCGTAGACATGAAGCCCACCAGCGGAAGCTATGTCACTTATATCGGGTCAGACAACTATCTTGGAGGAGAACTGGCTGCAGAGTGGGCGGTCCAGAATCTGTTCGCGGACAATGATTCTCCTTCTATCGCGCTGCTGACCAACTCGAATTCCTCCGCGGCGACTTTAAGAATTTCCGGATTTAAGGATAAAATCACGGAACTCCTTCCGGATGTGGAGATCGTGGCTGAGGAAACAGGAAACACAAGAGAAGAATTTATGACAACTGCGGAGAATATTCTGACGGCCCACAGTGATCTGGATCTTTTCTTTGCCTACAGCGAGTCAGGCGGCCTGGGAGCCTACGATGCCATTGAAAGCGCAGGAAGAGAAGAAGTATCCATCATCGGTTTTGATGCCAGCGCGGAGGAACAGACCGCTATCGGAGAAAATGGCTGTTATAAAGCCAGCATCATTCAGTTCCCCCAGGAACTGGGAAAAACCTGTGTGGAGGCGGTAGAAAGCACGCTGTCCGGAGAAACTCTGGAAAATGAGATCGGAGTAGAGGTGGGCGTTTACACTGCGGACGGCATTGTATACGCTTCTGATCTGGAACAGTAAGTGACTGTCCGGCAGGCGGCTCTGGCCGCCTGCCGGGTGACAAGTAAAGGGGAAAAACATATGGAGAAGAAATATGTTCTGGAGTTTAAGGACATCAGAAAATCTTTTTCAGGGGTGCAGGTTTTAAATGATATCAGCTTTTCTGTAGAGAGGGGAAAGGTCCACGCGCTTCTGGGAGAAAACGGAGCCGGGAAATCTACCCTGATGAAAATTCTTTCAGGAGCTTATACAAAAGACGGCGGCACGATCTCATTTGACGGAAAAGAAATCGCGCCGAAAAATACCAATGACTCTGAAAAACTCGGAATATCTATTATTTATCAGGAATTAAATCTGATTCCTGAGATCAGCATCGCGGAAAATATTTATCTTCACAGACAGCCGGAAAAGTACGGATTTGTAGACTGGAAAAAGATGAACCGCATGGCGAAAGAAATGCTGGAGAAGGTGGGACTGAAACTAAAACCCCAGGAACTGGTAGGGCGTCTGACCGTAGCGCAGCAGCAGATGGTAGAGATTGCCAAAGCCCTGTCCAAGGATTTAAAGCTGCTGATCATGGACGAGCCCACTTCTTCTCTGACTGACGCGGAGACAAAGACGCTGTTTGGTTTGATCGGCAGTTTAAAAGAAAAAGGGATCACCATTATTTACATCAGCCATAGAATGAATGAAATTTTTGAAATCTGCGATTCCTATACAGTCATGCGCGATGGAAGTGTGATCCAGAGCGGACAGCTGCAGGACACGAATCTGGATGAACTGATCAAAAACATGGTGGGCCATGACATGTCCCAGGTGTTTCCCAAGCATCAACCCCGCATCGGAGAAGAGGTTCTGCGGGCGGAACACATCAGCAACGGGGCGGAGGTAAAGGAGGTTTCCTTCTATTTGAAAAAAGGTGAGATTCTGGGATTTGCCGGCCTTATGGGAGCAGGAAGAACAGAAACCTTTAAGGCCATTTTCGGCTATGACAGCAGGCGGAAAGGCGACATTTATGTGAAAGGGGAAAAAGTTAATATCCGATCTCCGAAAGATGCCATCCGTTGCGGGCTGGGCTATGTGCCGGAAGACCGGAGACGGGAAGGACTGGTGACCTCCCTGCCGGTGGTGGACAATATTGTGATGGTAAAAATGGAAAATGCCATGAAAAAAGGCTTTTATTCGGCTTCTAAGGCGAAAGAGATCAGCAGCCGCTTTATTTCTTCCCTGATGATCAAGACAACAGGGATTTTTCAGAAATGTAAATTTTTAAGCGGCGGAAACCAGCAGAAGGTAGTGCTGGCTAAATGGCTGAACTGCGATTCCGATATCCTGATCCTGGATGAGCCCACCAGGGGGATCGATATTAACGCCAAAAGCGAGATATACCAGATGATCGTGGATCTGGCAGAGAGCGGAAAATCTGTGATCGTTATTTCATCGGAACTTCCGGAAGTGATCGGACTCTGCGACCGGGTTTACGTCATGTACGAGGGCAGAATTACCGGGCAGTTAGACCGGGAAGAACTGGATCAGGAAAGCATCATGCATTACGCGATGGGAGGAAATTAAGATGGGTGCAAAAAAACAACGTTCGGTTGATTGGGGGAATTTCGCGATACTGGCAGTCCTTCTGCTGATGATCATCGTGCTGACGATCATGAATCCGGTTTTTCTTTCAATGGATAATCTGGTGAATATCGCCAGACAGATTTCTATGGTGGCCATTGTGGCTATCGGCATGACTTTTGTGCTGATTATCGGGGAGATCGATCTTTCCGTGGGCCATATTGCCTGCCTCAGCGGGATTATTGTGGCGAAATGCCTGACGCTGAACATGGGGATTCCTCTTTCCTGCCTGATGGCGCTTTTGGTAGGAGCGCTTCTGGGATTTGCCAACGGATTTATTAACACTCAGTTTAAAATACCGTCCTTTATCGTCACCCTGGGCATGGATAATATTGCCTATGGAATCGTTCTGGTCATCACCAACGCCTATCCGATCACGGGCCTTCCGGAGGGATTTAAGGTTATCGGACGAGGATATGTAGGCGTGATCCCGGTACCGGTCATCATCATGGCGGTGTGCTACGCGGCAGGAATCATTTGCCTGAAATACGTAAAATTCGGAAGAAATATGTTTGCCATCGGCGGCAATCAGGACGCGGCGAAACTGTCCGGAATCACCGTGAAGAAAAACAAAATCGCTATCTTCACACTCTGCGGAGTGACGGCAGCTATTTCGGGAATTATTTTGTCATCCCGGCTGTTTTCCGGGCAGCCAAACTCCGGCTCATCATTTACGATGGATGCCATTGCCTCCTGCGTAATCGGAGGAACCAGCACTACCGGAGGAAAGGGAAGACTGTGGGGAACCTTCATCGGAGCTCTGATCATCGGAATTATCGATAACGGCATGACGCTGCTGGGCATTTCCACCAACTGGCAGTATATTGTGAAAGGAGCCATTATTATTATCGCGGTAGGTTTGGATTCCATCAGAGAAAAGTAAGTCGGAGGAAAGAAAAGTGGAAAAAGATATCAGAGAGGAAGTACGCCGGAGAGAAAACGAGTATGTGAAGTTTTTGGGAACACTGGTGGGATTTGACACTTCCGTGATCCGCCACGGAGAGGACGGGCAGGAGCAGAAGGCCCAGGAATTTCTGGCGGGCTATCTGGAAAAAATGGGCTGTCGGATCCACATGTTTGAGCCGGACAATGAGATTATGAAGGACTATCCCAGCTACAACCCGGGGCATTCCTACAAAGGCCGTCCGGATCTGGTGGCCGTCTACAAAGGAAGCGGCGGCGGCCGCTCCCTGATCCTTAACGGACACATAGATACTATGCCTTCCGGCAGTCTGGAAAAATGGGATACGGATCCCTGGACCCTGACTGAAAAAGACGGAAAACTTTACGGGCTTGGCGCTGATGACATGAAAGGCGGACTGAGCGCGGAGATTTTGGGGCTGGAACTGGCTTTGTCCCTGGGATTTCAGCCGAAAGGCGATATCATCATCGAATCCGTTGTGGATGAGGAGGGAGGCGGAAACGGATCCCTGGCCGCAGCGGCGGCGGGATACAAGGCGGATGCCGCTATTATCGCCGAGGGCTCTCTGCTGAATGTTTACACGGCCAACCGGGGAGCCTGGCTGGCGGAAGTGGAGGTGGAAGGGAAACCGATCCACGCCAGCCTGAAAGGTTTCGGGGAAAACGCTATAGATAAGACGGTAAAAGTGATCTGGGCCCTGCATGAGCTGGAAGAAAAATGGATGGCTACGAAGGTGCATCCGCTGCTGCAGCCGCCCACCATAAATATCGGTTGCATCGAGGGAGGGGTCGCGGCCTCTACAGTACCTGAGAGCTGCCGGCTGAAATTTGATGTGGAGTTTTATCCTTCGGAGAAGACCATTGAGGGAAAGATGGTCAGGGTAGACAAAAATGAAGTGGCCCGGGAAGTAGAGGAGTACCTGAACCGGATGGCTTCCGGGGATGAATGGCTGAAAGATCATCCTCTGAAATTCAGCTGGTATCAGGACTGCCCGCCTTATGAGACGGATCCAGGGCACCCTATTGTAAAGTGCGCGCTGGAGGCAGCCGGCGCTGTTACAGGCGGCACAAGTGAAATCGGCGGATTATCTTGCGGGTGCGATGCCAGGCATCTCTGCGACATCGCGGGCGTTCCCACAATCGTATTTGGGCCGGGAACCTGCCATCATGCCCATGTGGTCAATGAATTTCTGCCGAAAGAAGAATTTCTGCGGGCCATCGAGGCTTTCGCGAGAATTATCATGGATTGGACAAAATAAAAGCGGGAGGGAATATGGATAAAGTAAAGGTTTTATTTGCCGGGGAATCCTGGTTTTACTGCAAAATAGAAACAAAAGGCGTAGATCAGTTTTCGGTCAGCGGATATGAGACGGAGATAGAGAGGGTGCGCTCCTTTACCCGGGAATACGCGGAAATCACCCATGTGCCGGCACATATGGTAATGGAAGGTTTTCCGGAAACCAAAGAAGCATTACAGCAGTATGATCTGGTGGTGCTCAGCGATGTGGGGGCGAATTCTTTTCTGCTGCCGCCGAAAACATTTTTAAACAGCCAGGAAGCGCCCAATAAGCTGCGGGTCATCGCGGACTACGTAGCGGAGGGCGGGGCTTTCGGCATGATGGGAGGCTACCTGTCCTACATGGGGTTTGAAGCGAAAGGAGCTTACAAGCGGACAGCAGTGGAAGAAATTTTGCCGGTAACGCTTCTGGAAGGAGACGACCGGGAAGAACATCCGGAAGGAATCTCTTTTCAGGCTTGCCCCGGAGCTGAGGGCTTTCTGAAAGACTGCAGCGGCCAGTGGGGAAAACTTTTGGGCTACAATAAGCTGATCCTGAAGGACTCCGCAAAGCTGATCCTGGAATATCAGGGAGATCCGATCCTGGCGGTGGGCGAATACGGGAAAGGAAGAGTCTTCGCCTGGGCCTCTGACTGCGCGCCCCACTGGATGCCTCCGGAATTTTGTGAATCGGATAATAATAAAGCCCTCTGGAAGAATCTTTTCAGCTGGTGCGCGAAAAAGGATGAATGATGAAGATTTTAAATTACGGATCGCTGAATTATGATTATGTGTATACGGTTCCCCATATTGCCGCGGAGGGAGAAACCATCTCAGCTGAAGGGATGGAGTGCCATCTGGGAGGAAAAGGACTGAATCAGTCTGTAGCCATAGCCCGGGCGGGGAGCCGGGTATATCAGGGCGGGGCCGCAGGCAGCGACGGAGACCGGTTTTTTGAGTTCTGCGCCGCTAACGGCGTCAGTACAGAATTTATTGAGAGAATGGAAGGCGCCTGCGGCTGCGCTTTTATACAGGTGGATTCTTCCAGTGAAAACTGTATTGTACTGTACAGCGGTACAAATAAACGGCAGAGCCGGGAGCACATAGATCAGGTGCTGGAATCTTTTGAAGAGGGGGATCTGCTGATTCTCCAGAATGAAATCAATGAACTCCCCTATCTGATCGACAGAGCCTATGAGCGCGGCATGAGGATTGTGCTGAATCCGTCCCCTTATAACAGCCAGGTGGAAGAAAGTGATTTAAATAAGATCGAGTTTTTTCTGCTGAATGAAGTGGAAGGCGAGCAGATTTCCGGAAGCAGAGAACCGGAAAAAATTCTTTCCTATATGAAAAGGCGCTTTCCGGAAGCAAAGGTGGTGCTGACTCTGGGCAGCCAGGGAGCGGTTTATCAGGACAGCCGGCAGAAAATCTGCCAGCCGGCCTTTCCGGCGCCGGCGGTGGATACTACAGCTGCCGGAGATACCTTTACCGGATATTTTATCCACGGGATCGCCTGTCAGGATTCTGTCAGAAAAAGTCTGGAATCCGCGGCGAAAGCCGCAGCCATTGCCGTGTCCAGAAAAGGAGCTGCCGATTCCATCCCCTGGGCCGGGGAAGTGGAAGCTTTCGGAAGTTTAGAATGAATCTGTTTTGCCGGAATGCTGCCGCGCCTGTGAAATGTCATGGGCGGGGCGGCATTTTTTCGCTCCCGGTTGCCAAACGTCACAATCTTCTGTATAATGCATAAGATAGAGTAATCCTGCCGTATTTTGGCAGAAAGTAAAGAGAAAAAGAGGGTTTGTCATGGTTTACAATAATGTGCTTGAGGCGATGGGACATACGCCGATGATCCGGCTGAACCATATGGGAGACAAAGACGGAGCGGAAATTCTTGTAAAATATGAAGGGCTGAACGTGGGAGGCTCCATTAAAAGCCGCACGGCCTGGAATATGATCCGGGCGGCGGAGAAAAAAGGATTGATCCATGAGAATACGGTGATCGTGGAGCCCACCAGCGGAAATCAGGGCATCGGACTGGCCCTGGTGGGAGCGGTCCGTGGGTATAAGACGATTATCGTTATGCCGGATTCTGTCAGTGAGGAGAGGAGAAAGCTGGTGCGCCACTATGGGGCGGAGGTGATCCTGATCCACGACGCCGGGGATATCGGCGCCTGCATTGAGGAGTGCCTGCAGACGGCTCTGCGGATGGCGCGGGAGGATCCCAACGTGTATGTGCCCCAGCAGTTTTCCAATCCTGCCAACAATGATGCCCACCGTTACCGGACAGCGGTGGAGATTCTGGAGCAGGTGGAGGGCCCCATCGACGGCTTCTGCTCCGGCGTAGGCACCGGCGGAACCATTTCCGGCATCGGGGAAGTGCTGAAAGCCCAGAATCCCCAGATTGAGATCTGGGCGGTGGAGCCGGAGAACGCCGCCATTCTGGCGGGGGGAAATATCGGCACCCACCTGCAGATGGGCATCGGGGACGGAGTGATCCCCGACAATCTGAACCAGAGCATTTACTCTGATATCTGCATTATCTCTGATGAGGAGGCCATCCGGACCGCCAAGGATCTGGCCCGGAAAGAAGGCCTCATGTGCGGGATTTCCAGCGGCACCAATGTGGCGGCGGCCATTCAGCTGGCCCGGAAGCTGGGGAAGGGAAAGACCGTGGTGACAGTGCTGCCGGATACGGCGGAACGGTACTTCAGTACCCCCCTGTTTGAAAATGAATAGAATGTGAAAAGGGCGCGGTTCCGGATGTTCAGATTCCAGAACCGCGCCCTTTTCACAGGCGCCGTGGATCAGCTGCTTAAAACGGTCCGTAGCCGATCCCGTGGGCGATCATGACCAGAGCAAAGGCGCTGACAATGAGTCCCAGATAGATTTTCCAGCAGAATTTCAGCCAGGTTCCGTAATCTACGCCGCACATGGACAGCTGAACCAGAGAACTGCCGGGCCAGAAACTGTTGGTGATGCCGTCCCCGTACTGGTAGGCCAGCACCAGCACCTGCTGGTTGATGTGCAGAATGTCTCCCAGAGGCTGCAGGATGGGCATAACGATGACTGCTTTTCCGCTGCCGGACACCACCAGGAAATTAAAGAGCGTTACAAATACAAAGATAATCAGCAGGGCCAGGAGAGCGCTCTTGTTTTTCAGAAGAAGGGACAGGCCGTGGACAATGGTGTCCATAATGCAGGCCTGATTCAGAAGAACTACCACAGCCTGGGCCATTCCCACAGCGAAGGCGGCGGCGAACACCCGCACTGCCCCCTTGCAGAAAAGCTGGCAGGCCTGGCTGGGACCAATGCGGAAGATCAGGGCCAGAAGGATTCCCATGATGACGTAGATAGCCGCGATCTGGGGGAAGGACCATTTCAGCCGGATGCATCCGTATCCCTGAATGACGATGATAGCCAGAAAGACCAGCAGACCTAAGATCCTCCTGAGATTCATTTCCTCCATGCCGGAGGTGTGGTCCTCCTGCCGCTGATTCAGGTACTCCCCGCTGACCAGGCTGGCGGAGGGATCCTTTTTAATTTTCCGGCAGTAGCTGTAAAGACCGAACAGACCGATGCAGTAGAACACCGCCAGCCCCGCCGCCCGGAAGCCGATGCCGGAAAACATAGGAAGTCCCACGATCTGCTGGGCCACGCCGGTGGTAAAAGTGTTCATAAGACCGGCGGTAAAGCCCACGGTGCTGCCCACAATGGCAAGCCCCGTTCCCACGATCCGGTCATATCCCAGGGCGAAGCCGATGGTGACCGCCAGGGGATAGAAGGGGTAGGCGGCCTCCCCATAGCCCAGAACGCCGAATACCACAAAGATGGTATAGAAAATGCAGACCACGGAGAATTCTTTTCCCTTCGTCTTTTTCAGAATGGCGCTGATCCCGGCTCCGAAGGCGCCGCTGACTTCCAGCAGGTAAATGACTCCGGAACTGATAAACAGGGTGCCCATAATAGTGGCGCCGCTGACAAAGCCGTTGTAAATAGCTTCAAAATAATCCATAAAGGAAATGGGATTTTCGTTTTCCACGTACCGGAAGGTGTCCGGGTCGATGACGGAAATTCCCGCTTCGTCCACCACCCGCTCATAGGAGCCGCTGGGCACCAGGTAGGACAGGATCACCACAAACAGCATGATAATCAGCAGGATGATAAATACATGGGGCATATGAAAGCCCCGGGCTTTTTTTGCGTTCGGTTTCATTGGTCTCCTCCTTCTCGTTTTGCCATGTCACAGAGCCACTGGAGAGCAAGATTGGCGTAGATAGCAGCGCCTATGGGAAGTACGCTTTCATCCAGCACCATCCGAGGGCTGTGCAGAGGGGCATTGCCGGGTTTCCCGGCTCCCAGAAACAGGAACATGCCGGGAATCTGTTCCGTGACATAGCCGAAGTCCTCTGTGCCGGTCATGGGCGGAATTTTTTTTACGCGCTCCGGTCCGGTGATCTCCCGGACATGGGGCAGGAGGCGGCTGCAGAGTTCCGGGTCGCTGCTGGTGCAGGGGGTGTGGAAAGCGGTCAGCTCATATTCTCCGCCCCAGGCCTTTACATAATGGTGGATCAGCTCCGGGATCCGACGGGTCAGATGGGCTGCCGCCGCCGGATCCAGGGTACGCAGACCGATGTGAAGCTCCGCTTCGTCCGGAATAATGTTGACAGCGGTTCCGCCCTTTGCCACGCCGCAGGTAAGAGTTACCATGGAGGCGGGATCCGCTTCCCGGGCGGCCAGCAGATTCACTGCCCCATAGACCTGATTCAGGATCATCAGGGGATCCACGCAGAGCTGGGGCTGGGAACTGTGGCCGCCTCTTCCGCGGATTTTCAGAATGAAGGTATCCAGAGAGGCGGAATTGACGCCAAAGGCGCAGCAGGCGGTTCCGGTCTCTTCCACGGACTGAACGTGGAGGGCGAAAGCCGCCTGGGGCCGGGGATACTCCAGAACCCCCGCCTCCACCATCAGCCTGGCGCCGGCGCCGGTTTCCTCCCCGGGCTGGAACATAAGCTTTACGGTTCCGGTCAGCTGATTTTCGTGGGCTTTCAGGATCCGGGCCGCGCCCAGCAGCATGGCGGCATGGCTGTCGTGGCCGCACATGTGAGAACAGGTTCCGGGGGACCGGAAGGGAAGGTCATTTTCTTCCCGGATGGGCAGGGCGTCCATGTCCGCCCGCAGGAGAATACAGGGTTCTCCCCTGCCGATGAGAGCCGTAAGGCCCGTGGCCCGCTCCATCCGGGGAAAGCCGGCGGTCAGGTAATCCTCTGTCATTTTTTCCGGCAGTTCTCCCCCGCAGTCCTGCCAGGGAATTCCCATTTCTTCCAGCCGCTGCCGGATGTAGGCGCAGGTGGCGGGCAGCTCCGTCCCTACCTCGGGACACTGGTGCAGCCGCCGCCGGTCTCTCAGAATTTCCGGAGCCAGGGCTTTCGCTTCTTTTTTTATCTCTTCCGCAGTGACGCGCATCTTTCATTCCTCCTGCATATTTTTTTAAAATCCTGCATAGATAATTCCGGTAAACTTTCTCTTAAAAAGGAAAATCTCCGGGTATGGCAGATTCCATCCTCGGAGTCATGTGAGTATAATGGATGAATAATTATGCCTATCTTACTACTTTTCCGAAAAAGATGCAAGGAATTGCCGGGTTTTTGCGGAAAATTTCCTGACAAACCGCGGTGCTTCTGTTATCATAAAAGATAAAGGAGCGTGATAGAAAAGAATGTCTGATATACAGATTTTTATCAACGGCAAAATTTTTACTTCCGACGGCCGCCGTCCCTGGGCGGACGCCATGATTGCGGAGGACGGAAAAATTGTCTGGATAGGATCCGGAAAGGAGCTTCCGGACCGGAAGGGGCAGGTGACAGATCTGAAAGGCAGGCGCGTGATTCCCGGTTTTGTGGATGCCCATATGCACCCGGTGATGCTGGCGGATTTCCAGAAAAAGATCGCTGTAATGCCCCCCGGGATACGGTCGCTGAAGGATTTGGAGGAGGCGGTTCGGGACTGCCGCGGAAGGCAGGGCCCGGGACAGTGGATCCGGGGCTGGGGATATGACGAGCAGGCGCTGGATGAGAAGCGCTCTCCCAACCGCTGGGATCTGGACCGGGGCTGCAGTGACGCGCCGGTTTCCATTATGAGAACCTGCGCCCATATCTGCTGTGTCAACAGTATGGCTCTGAAGCTGGCGGGCATTGACCGGAATACCCCGGATCCTCCCGGAGGAAAAATCGAGAGAGACGCCTTTGGTGAACCCACAGGGGTGCTGAAGGAGAACGCCAGAAATCTGCTGGCTCCCTATCTGCCGGCAGAACCCCGGGAAAAACAGGTGGAAAATCTTCTGGAGCTGGGAGAACTTCTCGCCTCCCAGGGGGTTACCGCTGTCTGTGATATGGGGAATCTGGACAGCAGCGACAATTTTCCCATTTACGAGGAGGCGGCCCGCAGGGGATTCCGCCAGAGAGTAGGAGTATATTATATGTGGGATTTTTTCGGGGATCATCCGGAAGAGTTTCATCTCCTGGAAGGCCGGGGAGACCGGAGAAAGCAGATTTTTGCCGCGGGGCTGAAGCTCATCGGGGACGGAAGTGTTTCCGGACGGACGGCCTGGATGGAGGAGCCCTACGAAGGGGCCAAGGATGATTTCGGCCTTCCGGTATGCTCAGACGAATTGCTGGAATCCGCCATCCGCTTCTGCCGGAAACAGGGCTGCCAGCTTTCCATGCACGCCATGGGTACCAGAGCCATTGACCGCATGGTGCGCCGGGCCGCCGGGGAAGCTTCCTGGACGGAAGAGGGGATTCCCTATGTGCGGGTGGAGCATGTGACCCTGCCCTCGGAAGAGAGCATGCGGCTGGCCGCGGAGCATGGGATCGCCTTTGTCACCCAGCCTATTTTCCCTTACGCGGAAACCGCCAGCTACCTGGCGAATCTGGGGCCGGAACGGCTGAAACAGTGCTATCCGGTGAAGACGATTCTGGACCGGGGCGTGACTCTGGGATTTTCCACAGACGCCCCGGCGACCTTCTGGGCAGTGCCCTCGGATCCTTTCCCGGGACTGAAGCTGGCCGTTACCAGGCGGGCGGCGGAGGGGACAGACTGCGGAGCCGCTCAGGCGGTGACGGCGGAGACAGCCATACAGCTGTATACCAGAGAGGCGGCCCGGGCTGCCGGGATGAAAGGCTCCGGAATGCTGGCGGCGGGATACCGGGCGGATTTCGTGGTGCTCAGCGAAGATATTTTTGAGGCGGATCCGGAGCGGATCGATCAGATCCGGGTCATGGAAACTTACATAGGCGGAGAATGCGTATACCGCGGACAGGAGGATCAATAGAAATGTTTCAGATGCCGAAATACAGAGAACCTGATTTTACGCAGAAAAAATTTGCGGAGGCCCCGGACGCGGTCTGGGAAACCGTATCCATAAAAGGCGTAGCCCCGGAACAGTACCACAGCACTTCCATGTACCCGGAATATTTTAAGGTCCGGGGAGAATGGAAGCTGGCAAAAGAAAGCCGCATGGATTCCAGCGTAGTCCTGGGAGAGGATGGAGAACTGCGGGTGGTGGAGAACCGGAATCTGGAGATAGGCGATAAGGTGATTATCGGAAGAACGGAGAACGGGGAGGAGGGCATCTACCTTCACAGCACCGGCTTTGAGGATCCGGAGGAAGAAGGAGGGGATCAGTTTGTTTTCCGCCAGGGGCGCAGCCGGGAAACGTCTTTTGCCAGGGATTATGACCGGCTTTTTGAACTGCTCCGGTATGAGAAGGAGCACGGAAATATTCTCTGGGTTATGGGGCCGGCCTTTGCCTTTGACGCCGATGCCAGGCGGGCCATGCAGGTCATGGTGGAAAACGGCTATGTGGACGGACTGATGGCGGGAAATGCCCTGGCCACCCACGATCTGGAGGGATCTATGTTCCACACGGCTCTGGGGCAGGATATCTACACCCAGAAATCCCAGCCCAACGGCCATTACAATCACCTGGACGTGATCAACCGGGTGAGGAAAAGCGGATCCATTCCCCGTTTTATTGAGGATTACCACATCGACAACGGCATTATGTACAGCTGTGTCAGACAGCAGGTGCCTTTTGTGCTCACCGGCTCCATCCGGGACGACGGCCCTCTGCCGGAGGTCATCGGCAATGCCTATGAGGGGCAGACTGCCATGCGGAATATGGTGAAAAAAGCCACCACAGTAATCTGTCTGGCCACCATGCTCCACACCATCGCCGCCGGCAATATGACTCCCTCCTACCGGGTGCTGGAGGACGGAACGGTGCGGCCGGTGTTCCTGTATACCGTGGACGCGGATGAGTTTGTGGTGAACAAGCTTCTGGACCGGGGCAGCCTGGCTGCCACCACCATCGTCACCAATGTGCAGGATTTTATTATGATTGTCGCGAAAGGCCTGAAGCTGATGTAAGGACCGGCGGGGAATCGCGGCCTTTTGCCGTTTATCTCATGAATTGTTAACGAAAAATTCATTGTTAAATAGGAAAGAAAGTGCTAGAATAGGTGCTGTATGCCGGCGGAGGGTCTTTTGAGGGCGCTGCCGGAGAATGAAAAGCAATAGGAGCGATTTAGGAATGAAATTATCCGAGCGAATTTTCGGCACCCACAGTGCCCGGGAATTGAAGAGAATTATGCCCATCGTGGATAAAATCGAGTCTCTGCGGCCGGACATGCAGAAGCTGACGGACGAGGAGCTTAAGGGTAAGACCAGAGAGTTTAAAGAGCGTCTGGGAAAAGGCGAGACTCTGGACGACCTGCTGCCGGAAGCCTTTGCCGCTGTCCGGGAGGCTGCCAAACGAGTGCTGAACATGGAGCACTACCGGGTGCAGCTCATCGGAGGCATTATCCTGCATCAGGGACGGATCGCCGAGATGAAGACCGGTGAAGGAAAAACCCTGGTTTCCACGCTGCCGGCGTATCTGAACGCCCTGACGGGAAGAGGCGTTCACATTGTCACTGTCAACGACTATCTGGCCAAGCGTGACGCAGAGTGGATGGGACAGGTACACGAGTTCCTGGGCCTGACGGTGGGCGTGGTGCTGAATTCCATGAAGAACGACGAGCGTCGGGCGGCCTATGCCTGCGATATTACCTATGTGACCAACAACGAGGACGGATTCGACTACCTGCGTGACAACATGGTCATCTACAAGGAGCAGCTGGTGCAGAGGGAACTGGCCTACGCCATCATCGACGAGGTGGACTCTGTGCTCATCGACGAGGCCCGTACCCCTCTGATTATTTCCGGACAGAGCGGAAAATCCACCAAACTGTACGAGACCTGCGATATCCTGGCCCAGCAGCTGAAGCGGGGGGAGGCTTCCGGAGAAGTTACCAAGATGACTGCTATTCTGGGAGAGGAGATCACAGAGACCGGGGATTTCATTGTCAATGAGAAGGATAAAGTGGTGACCCTGACCGAAGAGGGCGTCAAGAAGGTGGAGAAATTTTTCCACATTGAGAACCTGTCCGACCCGGAAAATCTGGAAATCCAGCACAACATTATCCTGGCCCTGCGGGCCCACAATCTCATGTTCCGGGATCAGGACTACGTGGTAAAGGATGACGAGGTTCTGATCGTGGATGAGTTTACGGGACGTATCATGCCGGGTCGCCGTTATTCGGACGGACTTCATCAGGCCATTGAGGCCAAGGAGCATGTGAAGGTCCGCCGGGAGAGCAAGACTCTGGCTACCATTACCTTCCAGAACTTCTTCAATAAATATGAGAAGAAAGCCGGTATGACCGGTACCGCCCTGACTGAGGAGCAGGAGTTCCGGGATATTTACGGCATGGATGTCATCGAGATCCCCACCAACAAACCCGTGATCCGCGTAGACTATGAGGACGCGGTCTACATGACCAAGAAGGAAAAATTCCGGGCTGTGGTAGAGGAGATCAAGGAAGCCCACGACAGAAGGCAGCCGGTGCTGGTGGGTACCATTACCATTGAAACTTCCGAACTTCTGAGCAAGATGCTGAAGAGAGAGGGCATCCCTCATCAGGTGCTGAACGCCAAGTTCCATGAGCTGGAGGCGGAGATCGTGTCCCATGCCGGCGAGGCGGGAACAGTGACCATCGCCACCAATATGGCAGGACGTGGTACAGATATCAAGCTGGACGATGAGGCCAGGGCTGCCGGAGGCCTGCGGATTATCGGCACGGAGCGCCATGAGTCCAGGCGTATTGACAATCAGCTCCGGGGACGTTCCGGCCGTCAGGGAGATCCCGGAGAGTCCAGATTTTATATCTCCCTGGAAGACGACCTTATGCGCCTGTTCGGCTCCGAGAAGCTTATGAGTATGTTCCGTGCCCTGGGGGTAGCGGAAAATGAGCAGATCGAGCACCGGATGCTGACCTCCGCCATTGAGAAGGCACAGCAGAAGATCGAGGGCAATAACTACGGAATCCGTAAGAATCTGCTGGACTACGACCAGGTCAACAACGAGCAGAGAGAGATTATTTACAAAGAGAGACGCCGGGTGCTGGACGGCGAGAACATGAGGGATTCCATTTTCAAGATGATTTACGATACGGTGGACGGCACGGTGGATATGTGCATTTCCGACGACGCGGATTCCGCGGAGTGGGATCTGGAGGAACTGAACCGTCTGCTGATTCCGGTGGTTCCTCTGCGGCCGGTGACGGCGGAAGAAGTAAAGAACCTGAAGAAGAGCGATCTGAAGCAGAAGCTGAAAGAGAGCGCTGTGAAGCTCTACGAGGAGAAGGAGACGGAGTTTCCCCAAGAGGAGCAGATCCGGGAACTGGAGCGGGTGATTCTTCTGAAGGTCATCGACCAGAAATGGATGGATCATATCGACGATATGGATCAGCTCCGCCAGGGCATCGGCCTGCAGGCCTACGGCCAGCGGGATCCCAAGGTAGAGTACAAGATGGCTGCCTACGATATGTTTAATGAGATGATCGCTTCTATCCAGCAGGATACGGTGCGCCTCCTGTACCATGTGCGGATCGAGCAGAAGGTGGAGAGAGAGCAGGTTGCCAAGGTAACGGGCACCAACAAGGATGACAGCGTGATGAAAAAGCCCGCCCAGAGAGCAGAGAAGAAGATTTATCCCAACGATCCCTGCCCCTGCGGAAGCGGCAAGAAATATAAACAGTGCTGCGGGCGTAAGAAAGTCGGCTGACCCTTTTAAATGCAATGCGGGAAGCCGCCTATGAGCCGGCTTCAGCAGATAAAATCAAAAATAAGAAAGTGGGTGAAACTTGTGGTAGAACTTGATCAGTTTAAGGCTGAGCTCAATGCTTACGAGGGACCATTAGTGGAAGTGAGGGATTCACTTTGACCTCGCTAATAAGGAGCAGAGGATCGAAGAATTAGAGAGAAAGATGGAGGAACCGGATTTCTGGGATGTGCCCGAGAAGGCTCAGGAGCAGATGAAAGAGCTGGGAGATCTGAAGGAGGACCGGGATACCTTCAAGAAACTGGAGACAGCAAAAGAGGATATGGAAACCCTCATTGAAATGGGATATGAGGAGAACGATCCTTCCGTCATCCCGGAGATTCAGGAGATGCTGGAGGAGTTCAAACAGAATTTCGACGCCATCCGGGTGAAAACCCTTCTGTCCGGGGAGTACGACAAATGCAACGCCATCCTGAAGCTTAACGCGGGAGCCGGCGGCACCGAGGCCATGGACTGGTGCGGCATGCTGTACCGGATGTACCGCAGATGGGCGGAGCGCAAGGGCTTTGCCGTGGAAGAGCTGGATTTTCTGGAAGGAGAGGAGGCAGGAGTCAAATCTGTCACCTTCCAGGTCAACGGGGAAAACGCCTACGGCTATCTGAAATCGGAGAAGGGCGTACACCGTCTGGTGCGGATCTCTCCTTTCAACGCCAACGGAAAACGGCAGACCTCCTTTGTGTCCTGCGACGTGATGCCGGATATTGAGGACGACATTGACATCGAGGTAAAGGACGAGGATATCCGTATCGATACCTACCGTTCCAGCGGCGCCGGCGGACAGCATATCAACAAGACTTCATCGGCCATCCGTATTACCCATTTCCCCACGGGAATTGTGGTAACCTGCCAGAATGAGCGCTCTCAGCATATGAACAAAGAGAAGGCCATGCAGATGCTGAAGGCCAAGCTGTACATGCTGGCCCAGGAGGAACAGGCCGCCAAGCTGTCGGGAATCCGGGGAGAGGTGACGGATATTGCCTGGGGCAACCAGATCCGTTCCTATGTAATGCAGCCGTACACCATGGTGAAGGATCACAGAACCAATGAGGAGACCGGACAGGTGGACAATGTGCTGGACGGGGATATCGACCGTTTTATCAACGCCTATCTGAAGTGGACCGCGCTGAAAAAATAGCGGATAAGAACAGAAACGCAGCAGGGAAATCTCTCCCTGCTGCATTTTAGTCTTGCGGAAAGAAGCGGAGTATGGTACTATCTTTTCTGTGAGTACAAATGTTTTTCGTTGACGTACATTCAAGGGAATTTTAAATCGGGAGTAATGACAAAGCCATGGGTGAACGATATTATGTAGTGAAAGAAAAGGCGGTCCCGGAGGTTCTGCTGAAGGTGCTGGAAGCCAAACGGCTGATGGAGGCCAATAAGCGCCTGACGGTTCAGCAGGCCGCGGAGCAGGTGGGAATCAGCCGCAGTTCTTTCTATAAGTATCAGGATGATATTTTTCCCTTTCACGACAATGCTAAGGGAAAGACCATCACGTTTATTCTCCAGATGGATGATGAGCCGGGGATTCTGTCGGATGTTCTCAAAATTATCGCGGAATATCACGGAAACATCCTGACGATTCATCAGTCGATTCCAATCAACGGAGTAGCCACGCTGACCATCAGCGTGGACATTGCGCCGAAGCTGGGGGACGCTGCCTCCATGGTAGACCACATTGAGGCCAGAACCGGCGTACATGATTTGAAAATACTAGGCAGGGAGTGAAGAAAAAATGGTTAAGATTGCAGTGTTAGGATACGGAACCGTAGGATCCGGCGTGGTGGAGGTTTTTGAGAAAAACCGGGAAAGCATCTGCCGGAAATCGGGAGAAGAGATAGAGGTGAAATATGTTCTGGATCTGAGGGATTTTCCGGGAGACCCGGTGGAAAAGATTCTGGTCCATGATTACCAGGTGATCCTGGAGGATCCGGAAGTACAGGTGGTGGTGGAAACCATGGGCGGACTGAAACCGGCCTATGAGTTTACCAGACAGGCTCTGCTGGCGGGTAAAAGTGTATGTACCTCTAACAAGGCCCTGGTGGCGGAACACGGAGCGGAGCTGATGCAGATTGCCAGAGAACACAGGGTCAATTATCTGTATGAGGCCAGCTGCGGCGGCGGCATTCCCATTATCCGGCCTTTATGCACCAGCCTTACTGCCGATGAAATCGATGAGATCAGCGGGATCCTCAACGGCACCACCAATTATATCCTGACCAAGATGGCTGCCGACGGGACAAATTTTGCCTCCGCTCTGAAAGAAGCCCAGGACAGAGGCTATGCCGAGAGAAACCCGGAGGCGGATGTGGAAGGCTATGACGCCTGCAGAAAGATCGCCATTCTGTCTTCTTTGGCTTTTGGAAGCCAGGTAAACTATCAGGACATCTATACGGAGGGAATTACCAAAATCACAGCGGAGGATATTAAGTACGCTCAGGCCATCGGAGTCAGCATTAAGCTGCTGGCAACCAGCCGCAAGGTAGAGGGCGGCGTGTACGCCATGGTGAGCCCGGTGATGATCGGCACAGATAATCCCCTGTACAGCGTCTGCGGCGTGTTCAACGCCATTCTGGTTCACGGAAATATGCTGGGGGACGCCATGTTCTACGGACAGGGAGCAGGCAAGCTTCCCACCGCCAGCGCGGTGGCTGCCGATGTGGTGGACTGCGCGACACATCAGGGTGAAAATATCCGTATCAGCTGGGGAGACAGCAGGATGGCTCTGATGGATCTGGGCCAGGTGAAACACCGGTTCTTCGTCCGGGTGCAGGGCAGCCTGGCGGAGCGTCTGCCGGAGCTGGAGAAGCAGTTCGGCCAGGTAGAGACCATTACCGTTCCCGGCGTGGACGGGGAGTTTGCCTTTATTACCGGGGAAATGCCTGAGGCGGAATATAAGGCGAGGGCGGAAGAGACCAAGGGAATCATCAGCATGATCCGCGCCAGATTTTAAGTGGCGGATCTGCAGGAGGAGAAAATTATTATGAAATATATTGTGATGCTGGGCGACGGCATGGCCGATGAACCCATAGAAGCCCTGGGAGGAAAGACCCCTCTGGAGTACGCGGATACGCCCACCCTGGACGCCTACGCGCCCCGGTCGGAGATCGGAATGGTGGACACCATCCCGGAGGGCATGTCTCCGGGCAGCGACACGGCCAATCTTTCGGTGATCGGATATAACCCCAGGGAGTACTATACAGGCCGCTCCCCTCTGGAGGCTCTGAGCATCGGAGTGCCCATGAAAGAGACGGATGTAGCTCTTCGCTGCAACATCGTCACCCTCTCTCAGGAAGAGGGGATTCCCTATGAACAGAGAACCATCATCGATCACAGCTCCGATGAGATTTCCACAGAGGACGCGGAGGTGCTGCTGAAAGCAGCGGCGGAAGTCCTTCAGAATGAGACTTATCAGTTCTATGTGGGAACCAGCTACCGGCACTGTCTGATCTGGGCCAACGGCTCTGTGGTGCCGCTGACGCCTCCCCACGATGTGCTGGGGCAGGTCATCGGCGCTTATCTGCCCAAAGACGCCAGGCTTCGGGAGATGCAGGAGAAGAGCTATGAGATCCTCTCCCGGCATCCGCTGAATATAGAAAGGGTAAAGAAGGGACTGAATCCCGCCAACAGCCTCTGGTTCTGGGGAGCCGGGACAAAGCCGGCCCTGTCCTCCTTCTATGAGAAATACCATAAGCGGGGCGTGATGATTTCCGCGGTGGATCTTCTGAAGGGAATTGCTGTGGGAGCAGGCATCGACAATAAGACGGTGGAGGGCGCCAACGGCGGACTGAATACCAATTACGAGGGAAAAGCCCAGGCAGCCCTGGACGCCCTGCTGAAAGAAGGTTATGATTTTGCCTACATTCATCTGGAGGCCCCGGATGAGATGGGACACCAGGGCAGCGTGGAGCGGAAGGTTCAGGCCATTGCCAATATGGATCAGCGGATTCTGAAGCCCATCCGCGAGGCCATGGATGCCTCCGGGGAAGAGTACCGCCTGCTGGTGCTGCCGGATCATCCCACGCCCATCCGCCTGCGGACCCATGTGGCGGAGCCGGTGCCTTACCTGCTTTATGACAGCGGCAAAAAGCAGAATCATTCCTGGCATTACAATGAGCGGGAAGCAGCGGAGAGCGGCAACCGTATTGACAGAGGCTGCGACCTGATGGGCTACCTGTTTTCGGAGGGCTGAGAGATGTTCAGAGAGATGAGACGAAACAGGCAGCAGCTCTCGGAAGAGGAAAGCCTTGCCGTGCTGGAGAGAGGGACTTCCGGAGTGCTGGCAGTTCTGGGAGATGAGGGATATCCCTATGCGGTTCCCTTAAGCTATGTCTACAGAAACGGAAAGATCTATTTCCACTGCGCCAAAAGCGGACATAAGCTGGAAGCGCTGAAACACTGCGGGAAAGTATCCTTCTGCGTGGTGGATCAGGATCAGGTGAAGCCGGAGGAGTATACCACTTATTTCCGCAGCGTCATCGCTTTCGGAAATGCCCGGATCCTGGAAGCGGAGGAGGAAAAGAGGGCCGCGATTCTGCTGCTGGCGGAAAAATATTGTCCCTCCCAGAGGGACGGATGGCAGGAGGCCATCGACAGGGAATGGAAGGCTCTATGCATGGTGGAGATCCGCGTAGAGCATATGACGGGAAAACAGGCCAGGGAGCTGGCCTGAGAAAAATACCCCCACTGGAGGATTCGGCTGTGAAAAGCCGGGCTCCAGGAGGGGTTTTTTATGCGTGCTGTTTTCCCTGCTGAATCTCCAGATAGAATTGCGCCAGGGCCGTCTCCTGGTAGGGTATGATCCAGAGAAATCCTATAAAGAGGCTTAAAATTCCCAGCAGATACATGCCCAGAAAACTGAACCGCAGATACAGATACCGCCCCTTGCGTCCCCGCATGAGGGCGGCGCTCTGTTTCAGGGAATCGCCGGCGGAGAGGGATTCATAGTCCATGAGCAGGTAGATGGACAGGGCGAACCACATGGTGAGGACGCAGCCAAGGAACACGGACAGGAATCCCCAGGCGTTTGTGAGAGCCAGATACACCGGACGGGTGAAGGTTTCCCGCAGATACAGCCAGGTCAGGATAAAATCCGGAATTTCCAGGACCAGGGTGATCAGGGCCAGGATGGTTTTTACCCAGAGCAGCCGGTCTGAATGGGTGCTGAAGGCGTAAAAAAGGTCGGAAAAAGTGATCTCCTGTCCCCGGCAGGCCAGAAGCGCCATACGGGAGAGCCCCACCATCAGCATACTGGTGAAAACTGAAATAGAAAAAGCCAGGGCCAGCCGCAGCAGAATCCCGGCGGTTCCCGGCACCTGTCCCAGCAGGGAGACGGGAAGGGTCTCCAGTACCCCGCTGATCAGCAGAATCAGAAGACAGCCGCCGGAAAACATTCCGTACCGGCCCTGAAGGGTGATCCGGGCGCTTGTCTTTAAACGGGCGTTATATGAGTGCATAGGAAGCCTCCTCTAAGAAAAGATCGTCACAGGTCCACTCTGAAAGGGGAGCGGAACAGCCGGCCACAGGAGAGAGCGCCCGGGAGGAAAGGGGAGAGTCTGCGGATTCTCCCTGATATTCCTGGTAGATCTCCTGAAGCTGTTCTTTGTAGAGCTCAAAGTCTTCTGAGGACATGAGCAGCAGGGAGGCGGCCAGAATGCCTGCTTCCAGGCAGATGCCCACGATTCCGGTAATCATCCCGGCTGCCGCCTGGGAGAGCATGGGACCTGAGCCCCGGGACAGAAGGGCCAGGATAACGGCGAGAGCGCCTATAAAAATGGAGAGGCCGGTCATGGACAGAGCCACAGAGACAATACCCAGGATCATGGAAGCCATTGCCAGCGAGGCGGAACCGCGGCCCTTCCGGTCTGTATATGAATGCATAGGATACTCCTTTCCGCGGGCAGCCGGAGCTTTCCGCTCTGGTTTTCATCATACAGGAAGCGGTTGACAAATTCAACCCCTTTTGATACCCTCACGGGAGAGGAGGAAAGACAGCATGGATATCATCAGGAAACTCTCAGAAGAGCTGAAGGTGCGAAGAGAACAGGCAGAGGCTGCCGTAAAGCTCATCGATGAGGGAAATACCATTCCGTTTATTGCCAGATACAGAAAGGAAGCCACCGGATCTTTGGACGACCAGGTGCTGAGGAGCCTGTATGAGCGGCTGAATTACCTGAGAAATCTGGAGGAAAGAAAGGCGCAGGTCCGTTCCGGCATTGAGGAGCAGGGAAAATGGACCAGAGAGCTGGAACAGGAGCTGGAAAAGGCGGAGACGCTGGTGGCGGTGGAGGATCTTTACCGTCCCTACCGGCCCAAACGGCGAACCCGGGCTGCCATTGCCAGGGAGAGAGGGCTGGAGCCGCTGGCGGATCTGATCTGGCTGCAGAATACGAAGCGTCCCCTGGAGGAGGCGGCGGAAGCCTATGTGTCGGAAGAAAAGGGGGTGGCGGACGCCGAAGCGGCCCTTGCGGGAGCCGGGGATATTCTGGCGGAGCGGATCGCGGATGAAGCGGCCTACCGGAAGGAAATCCGCCGCAGAACCTTTCAGAAGGGCATTTTGAAGTCCGCGGCCAAAGACGAGAAAGTTCCTTCCGTCTATGAAATGTATTATGGGTTTGAAGAACCCGCGGCAAAGATTGCCGGGCACAGGATCCTGGCGGTGAACCGGGGAGAAAAGGAGAAGTTTCTGACGGTGAAGCTGCAGGCTCCGGAGGAGGAGATTCTTTGCTATCTGGAAAAACAGGTGATTCTCCGGGAAAATCCTTATACCGCCCCTCTGCTGCGGGAAGTCATTGCCGACAGTTACCGGCGGCTGATTGCACCGGCGATTGAGCGGGAGATCCGCGGTGAGCTGACAGAAAAGGCAGAGGATGGAGCCATCCGGGTGTTCGGAAAAAATCTGGAACAGCTGCTGATGCAGCCTCCCATTGCCGGGCAGGTGGTGCTGGGCTGGGATCCGGCCTTCCGCACCGGCTGCAAGCTGGCGGTGGTGGACGCTACCGGCAAGGTGCTGGACACGGCGGTGATCTATCCCACCGCGCCCACCAACGAGGCAAAGATCCGGGCGGCTAAGGAAACCCTGAAGAAAATGATCCGCAGACACCAGATTACCCTGATCTCTGTGGGAAACGGCACCGCGTCCCGGGAGTCGGAGCAGATAATCGTGGAACTGCTGAAGGAGATCCCGGAAAAGGTTCAATATGTGATCACCAACGAGGCGGGGGCTTCCGTCTACTCCGCCAGCAAGCTGGCCGCGGAGGAGTTCCCGGAATTTGATGTGGGCCAGAGAAGCGCGGCCTCCATTGCCAGGAGAGTGCAGGATCCCCTGGCGGAGCTGGTCAAGATCGACCCCAAAGCCATCGGCGTGGGACAGTATCAGCATGACATGGATCAGAAAAAATTGGGGAACGCTCTCACCGGCGTGGTGGAGGACTGCGTAAACCGGGTGGGAGTGGATCTGAATACAGCTTCCGCGCCGCTGATGGAATACATTTCCGGCATTACCAAAACCATTGCCAGAAATATTGTGGCATACCGGGAGGAGAACGGAAAATTCCGCAGCCGGAGAGAACTTCTGAAGGTGCCAAAGCTGGGGCCCAAGGCCTATGAGCAGTGCGCGGGTTTTATGCGGATCACCGGCGGAGACAATCCCCTGGACGCCACCAGCGTGCATCCGGAAACCTATACGGCGGTGGAAAAGCTGTTTCAAAAACTGGGGATGAAAACGGAGCAGATTCTGGACGGCACAGCCCTGTTCTATATTCCGGATTACGGAAAACTGGCGTCGGAGCTGGGAATCGGTGAGATCACCCTGAAAGACATTGTAAAAGAGCTGAAAAAGCCGGGAAGAGATCCCAGAGAGGATATGCCCAGGCCCATCCTGCGCAGCGATGTGCTGGATATCAAAGACCTGAAGGAGGGCATGATCCTCAAGGGAACCGTGCGCAATGTCATTGACTTCGGGGCTTTTGTGGATATCGGCGTCCATCAGGACGGGCTGGTGCATATTTCCAAGCTGACAAATAAGAAATTTGTAAAGCATCCCCTGGAGGTGGTCAGCGTAGGGGATGTTGTGGAAGTAAAGGTTCTCAGCGTAGATCCCGCGAAAAAGCGGATCTCCCTGTCCATGATTCTCTGAGATGATGACTCACTGGAAGGGGCAGAGATCCATGCGGATGAAATATCCCTGGGCATGGCCGCAGACCGGGCAGACCCGGGGAGCTTCATATCCGTGGTATACGTGGCCGCATTTCAGGCAGATCCAGTCAATCTCCAGATCGGAGACATAGAGGCTCCCTTCTTCCAGCAGGCTGGCAAAGCGGCCGAAACGGTCTCCATGGATTTTTTCAATCTCCGCGATCCGCAGAAAGGAGGAGGCCACACCGTCGAAGCCTTCCTGCCGGGCGGTTTCACCGAAGTCCTTGTAAATGGAATCGTGTTCGTCATACTCATGGCTCTGGGCTGCCCGCAGCAGCCGGTCCAGGCTGGGATCGTGGTCTACCGGGTAGCCGGCGTCGATGATGACGGTCTGTCCGCTGAGATCTTTCATGAGATTGTAAAAGATTTTCGCGTGCTGCTGCTCCTGTCCGGCGGTAAAGCGGAACAGCTGCTCCAGCACATGCTGATGTTCCTTTTTTGCCAGGCTGGCGCTGAAAATGTAGCGGTTTCTGGCCATACTTTCCCCGGCAAAGGCCCGCATCAGATTGTCTTTTGTCTTGCTTTCCATAAAATTCTGAACCATAAAAAGTCCCTCCCTGCTGTTTGATACACATTTTCAGTATCTCCCGCAGGGAGGGATTTTATGCTTTTTGTTACTGGGTCAGGAAACGGAAGGGTTCCTCATCGCTGAGAAAATGCATGAGCTGATAGGCGCAGATAATAGCTACCTGCTCTTCTTTCAGAATCCGGCGGACTTCGGATCTGTCCGCCAGCACCACTTCGATTTCCTCGTTTTCCTCCATAAATTTCTGGCTGATCTGGCCGGAGGCGTAGCCAAAGACGGTGGCGCAGGACTCGTCCGTCATGCCGATGGTGGTGAACCCGGGCTTTTCAAACATGGGATCCGCCTGGATGGGGGAAAAGGTGAGGCCGGTCTCCTCATGGAGTTCCCGGATGGCAGCGCTGTGATAGTCCTCCCCCGGCTCTACCAGCCCCGCCGGCAGTTCATAGATATATCCGTCAATGGGGTACCGGTACTGCCGCACCAGAACCACCTGGTCATGTTTTTCCCCGTAAAGGCTGTAGATCACTACCCCATCGGGGGTGTTTTTGTGAGTCTTTAGTTTCAGATTTTCAATCTGTTTTGCCCGGGAGGCCACGAAATAGCGGGTGGCCTTTCCGTTTTTATTGGTTCCGTTTACCTGATACAGATTGACGAAGGGATTCTCCGTCAGCTGTTTTACCTCGCGGATCTGTGCCATGGTTCTGTCACTCCCTTTGTGAAATTCAGCCCCGCTGTTTCAGAAGGCGGCTGATATGCTTATATAATAGCAGAGTGATAAGGGAAACCGCAATACCCTTTACCAGATTAAAGGGGGCCACGATCAGCAGGCAGAACTTCAGGAGGCTGTCCACTGCCGGAACAATGGCCTGCCCCATGCCGACGAAGGCGGCGGTGTCCAGGTGGAAGGCCGCCCCGTAGGCGGGAAGCAGCATATAGGCGTTGATAAATACTGCCGCCGCGGTCATGCAGAGGGTGCCGGCGGCCATAGCGGCCAGCGCTCTTTTTCTGGTTTTATGGCGCTGATAGAGGAGACCCGCGGGAACCACCAAGGCGCAGCCCATAATCAGATTGGCCAGCTCGCCTACAAACATGGTATCTGTGCTGTTCATTACAAGATTCAGCAGAATCTTAATGAATTCGATGCAGGCTCCGGCAAAAGGCCCCATGGCGAAACTGCCGATGAGCACCGGCACTTCGCTGAAGTCCAGTTTGTAAAAGCCCGGAGCGAAGGGCAGAGCAAAATCAAACAGCATCAGTACCGCGGCCACAGCAGAAAGCATGGCGATCTGGATCATGGTTCTGGTGCGGCTGAGCTGTCCTGCTGCCGCCGGTCTGTTTTTTAACGCGATGTTGTTGTCCATAATTCTCCCTCTTTTCTGAAGATCTTACATCGTGCTTGGGACGAATGATGGCGCGCGTATCTGAAAAAGCCCCGGGACACAGATCCCGGGGCTTTGCGCGCAAAAATAAGATTCGTTCTTCTTCCATCCAGACTGTAACTGTTGGTACCGGAGTTGCACCGGTTCAGCCGCCGCCGAAGGCAGCGGGTCGCGGACTGTACCGCCAGTGGGGAATTGCGCCCCGCCCTGAAGATCTTCGATATGTTAATTTTTTTACAAACTCTATTATAGTCCGGTCCGGGAGAGAATGCAAGCATAAGATTTAAAATATCACGCGTGGGGAATATCCGTATACACGCTGATCTCCCGGCTGGCGGTGCACAGATCCTTCACGGAAAGATCGGAAAGCCGGCTGTGGCCGGTGATCCGGGCGAAGGTTTTCAGCTCCTCCAGGGAAGTGTTCAGGTAGTTGCCGACTCTCCTGGCGGCGGGCTCAATTTTCAGCCGGGACCGCAGGTCGGGATCCTGGGTGGCGATGCCCATAGGACACATGCCGGAGCCGCAGATCCGGTACTGCTGGCAGCCCAGCGCCATAAGAGGACCCGTAGCGGCGGCCACAGCGTCAGCTCCCATAGCCAGGGCCTTGGCGAAATCAGAGGAAACCCGCAGGCCGCCGGTGATAATGAGGCTGATGCCGGAGCCTATGCTGTCCAGATATTTTCTGGCCCGGTGCAGGGCGTAGATGGTGGGAACGCTGGCGGAATCCCGCAGGAATCTGGGAGAGGATCCGGTGGCACCGCCCCGGCCGTCAATGGTGATGAAATCCGGTTCCCCAAAGACACAGAAAGCCAGATCCGCCTCAATATGGCCTGCGGCGATCTTGACTCCCACCGGCCGTCCGCCGGAGGCCATTTTCAGCTGGCTGATCAGGGTTTTCAGATCTTCCTTTGTCTCTATGCCGGGAAAGCGGGAAGGGGCGATAATATCCTGACCCATGGGGCGGTTCCGGAGCCGGCTGATTTCCGGGGTGACTTTTTCCGCCGGCAGGTGTCCGCCCATGCCGGGCTTAGTGCCCTGGCCGATCTTAATCTCAATGGCGTCCGCCCTCTGAAGATTTTCCGGAGTGACGCTGTAGAGATTGCCTACATACTCAAAAATGTATTTTCCGGCGGCCTCCATTTCCTCCGGCAGAATGCCGCCTTCCCCGGAGCACATGGCGCTGCCTGCCATAGCGCTGCCCTTTGCCAGGGCGATTTTGGCCTCCCGGGAGAGAGCGCCGAAGGACATGTGGGAGATGTATACCGGATTTTCCAGCACCAGGGGCTGTTTTGCCCGGGGGCCGATGACCGTGCGGGTGTCCACAGGGGCATGCTCGTCCAGGGGCATGGGATCCAGCTGCGCTCCCAGGATAAAGATGTCGTCCCATCCGGGCATGGGAAGACGGGTTCCCATGGCGGCGGAGAGAGTTTTGCCGGAGACGGCCATCTCGTGGATCTCCGCCATCATGCGGCAGCTTTCATCGGCCCGGACCAGTTCCCGGGGATATTCAAGAGAAATTTCCTGCTTTTCGGGTTCCGAAGTCCGGGTATCCGCCTCCTCCCACAGGAAAAAGGCGGAAGCCGGCTGGCGGCAGACCGGGCACTCCTGTAATTGGGAAAACGGGCGCCCCTCCTTTTCTTCATCGTAGACAAAGCCGCAGACGCTGCATTTGTATTTTGCCATGCAAAAACCCCCTTTCATTGGTAGTGCCTTTATTCTACCATGGATGCGGAAAAATTCCTATTCCTGTTACGGGAAACTCTCCCCGAGACACAGAGCTCCGTACCCCACCCTGGGATCCGGATATTCGCTGATCCCGGGCAGAGGCCTGGCGCCCTTCCGCAGGTAGGCCTTCAGTTTTTCTCCGTAGAGAAAGGGGTCGTTTCCTCTGACAATGCCCCATTCCATCAGCAGAGCCGCGGAGCCGGCGATGAAGGGGGCGGCAAAGGAGGTTCCGGTAAAGAGACCGTAGCCTCCTCCGGGCCGGGGAGCCTGAATGTCTACCCCGGGAGCCGCCAGATCCGGCTTGGGGCCGCTCTGAAGGAGAGCCTGCCCCCGGCCGGAGAAGGGAGCGTAGGAGGAAAGACCGGAATTGTAGGCGCCTGCGGTGAGCGCCCGGCCTGCGGTGGATGGAATGGTCAGGGTGGCGTCCGGGGAGGGAAGATAAAAGGCGGCAGAGCTGTCAGAGCCGCTGCCCGGAAGCCACATGTGGAAGGTTCCGTGGGTGATCCGCCGGGGCGTCAGGCGCAGGGTCCAGACGCCGCTGTCTACGTAGGAGGCGCCGGGAGCCGGAAGAAAATCCAGAAAAATTTCCTGCAGCAAAGAGAAGGGGCCGGGCATGCCGTAAAGGGCCAGCACCTCCGTATTTGCCAGCCGGATCCGGAGAGGCCCCTGACCGGGACGGAGGGGACCGGCGCTTTCCCCGCCCGGGTGAATCAGCCATACATCCGCTTCATCCACATACTGCTTCCAGATCTGCAGGCTGGTGCCCAGGGTGTAGGGAGTTATGGAAAATTCTGTGTCGGAGGTCTGGCCGGAAACCATCCGGCCGGTATGGTGGGTGCGGCCTTCCCCGTCATTGCCGGCGCCGACACAGATGACATTCCTGCCCAGGCCGGAGACGGCGTCTATGTAGGTTTCCAGCAGAGAATCCCCGCTGTGAGAGCCGTAACTGTTGCCGAAGCTGATATTGACTGCCAGGGGGAAGGCCTGTTGGATGGAAAAGCGCACCGCATAGTCCAGGGCCTGCATCAGCTGGGTGGTTCTGGGAAAATCCCCCGGTTTCGGCGTTCCCAGTTTGACGGCCAGCAGGCTGGCTTCCGGGGCAGCGCCTTTTAAGACCCCGCCGCTGGCTAAGCCGTTTCCGGCGGCAACGCCCAGAACCGCAGTGCCGTGGCCGGAGGCGTCCCGGCTGGGCACCTGTTCCAGAGGAGCTGCGGAAGCCAGGGCCGCGTTGATCTGTTCTTCCGTATAGAGGGTTCCCAGATGATAGCCTTCCGGGGGAGGGCCATCGGGGACAGTCTGATCCCAGAGCCGGAGGATGCGGGTGCTGCCGTCCGGCCGTCGGAAATCCGGGTGCGTGTAGTCCACGCCGGAGTCCAGACAGGCCAGGAGAACCCCTTTTCCCGTGAGAGGTACCCCGGCGGCGGAACCGCTCTGCACCGGGTTGATGCAGGAAGCGGCCCGGCCGTCAGCCGCTGCGAAATACAGACTTTTCGGCATCTCCATAAAGGTAACCCGGGGCAGAAGGCTGACTCTTTCCAGGGCTTCCCGGGACAGACGGAGAATCGCGTAATTTCCCAGAAGGAGAGTGGAGGAAAAGGCCTCTTCCTCTAAAAACGAGGGATCCCCCTGGTAGCGGATCACCACTTCAAAGGTCTGATCTTCCGGGTCGTATCCCGCTCCCAGAGGCGCGGAGCGCATTCGTTCCTCCGGGGAAGCCCAGAGAGACAGATTCAGGAGATTTTCAATTTTCTGATTATCCATAACAAAGCCTTTTCCGGGGATTATTTTACCTTATTCAGAGGTTTCGGGGATTATGCCCCATGCCTTTTTGGCGTTTAATACGGTGCCTGCGGATTGCTCCGCGCTGCGCGCTCCCACAATCCGCCCCAATATGCGGAGTAACAAATAGATATGAGACACGGATTGCTCCGCACTTCGTGCTCCCGCAATCCTGAAAACACCTCAAATCCGCTCATTTTTCTGCGAAAAATGGCTCCTTTTCGGTGGTTTACGCACCATAAAGACATGCTTACCTGCGCCAGCGCAGCCCGCATGCCCTTTTGGCGCTTGTCTTATGCAAATTGAAAAACGGGAAGAATTATGCTATGATGGGAGGGCAAACCAACAGTCGGCGGACAGTCCGGGAGACTGCTGCCGAGGGAAGAAAGAGGAAAAGACAGATGAGAGACTGGAGAGAGGGAGTCCGCCGGGTGGAGCCTTACGTGCCGGGAGAGCAGCCCAGTGAGAGACGAATGATTAAGCTGAATACCAATGAAAATCCCTATCCGCCGGCGCCGGGAGTAGAGAGGGCGCTGCGGGAGCTGGACGCGGACCGGCTGCGGCTGTATCCTGACCCGGAGGCCGGGATCCTGGTGGAGGCCCTGGCAGAGTATTACAAGCTTAAGCCATCCCGGATCTTTGTGGGGGTGGGCTCCGACGATGTGCTGGCTATGGCGTTTCTCACCTTTTTTAACTCGGAGCAGCCTATTCTGTTTCCGGACATTACCTATTCCTTTTATGATGTCTGGGCAGGGCTGTTCCGGATTCCCTACCGCCAGGTTCCTTTGGATGAGAAGTTTCAGATCCGGCCGTCGGATTATTTCGGAGAAAACGGAGGCATTGTATTCCCCAACCCTAACGCCCCCACAGGGGAGGAGCTGCCCCAGGAGGCCATTGAGGAGATTTTGAAGCACAACCGGAATTCCGTGGTGATTGTGGATGAGGCGTATGTGGATTTCGGAGCTAAATCCGCCCTTCCCCTGTTGGAAAAGTACGACAATCTGCTGGTGGTGCAGACCTTCTCCAAATCCCGCTCCATGGCGGGCATGCGGATCGGATTCTGCGTGGGCAGCGAGGAGATGATCCGCTGCCTCAATGACGTGAAATATTCCTTTAATTCCTACACCATGGATCAGACCGCGCTGATTCTGGGAGCGGAGGCGGTAAAAGACCGGGAGTATTTCGACAGGACCAGAGGCGAGATCATGGACACCCGGGAGTGGACCAAAGGGGAACTTCGGCGGCTGGGATTTTGCTTCGGAGACTCCAGGGCCAACTTTATCTTTGCCGCCCATGAGAGGGTGCCGGCAGAGAAAATTTTTCAGGCGCTGCGGGAACAGCATATCTATGTACGGTATTTCCGGAAGCCCAGGATCAGCAATTACCTGCGGATTACCATCGGCACCAGGGAAGAAATGCGGGAACTCATTGATTTTCTGGAACATTGGCTGCCTTCGGCAAACGAAGAATAGGGACATTCCGCGGCTTCATATAATAGACGGAAACGGTATGGGGGACCTGCGGAAATGAAAAGCCATGCCTTGGGTGTATTTTTGTTCGGTCTGGCTACAGCGGCCTCTCTGACCCTGCTCTACGGAGTGGATCTTGGCAGAAGCTGGATCGAAGTCAGCGGCAGTACGGCCAGAGAATATCAGGTGCCCATCCGCCGGGTACAGGGCAGGGAAAAGCAGGCGGTTCTTACCTTTGACGCAGTCAGGGAAAGCAAAAATCTGGAAAAAATCCTGGGAATTCTGGAACAGGAACAGGTGCGGGCCGCGTTTTTTGTCACAGGGGACTGGGCGGAGCAGTATCCGGAAGAAGTCAGGAAGATCGCGGCCTCCGGACAGGATCTGGGAATCAGCGGCCGCGTCTGGCGGGATATGCGGGGACTTTCCGGCGCGGAAGCCAGGGAGGAACTTAAGGAAGTCAGGGAACAGGCGGAGGACGTAAGCGGTCAGGAGATTTCTCTGTTCCGGCCGCCGGAGGGCCGGGCCGGCCATCGGCTGGTAGAGAGTGCCAGGGACTGCGGATTGATCACAGTTGCCTGGGATGTGGACAGTCTGGACTGGAAAGAGTATGGAGCGGACTTTGTGGTGGAGCGTCTGACAGGCTCTCAGGGGATTCGGGACGGGAGCATTGTCCTTTGCAGAGCGGACGCCAAGGACACCGCGGAGGCCCTGGAGGATCTGATCCGGGAGATACGGGGGAAGGGATATGAACTGGTGGGTATGTGGGAACTTCTGTACCGGGAGGATTTCTACATAGATCAGCAGGGAACGCAGATTTCCTGGGCGCCGGAGGAAGAACAGGAAAAGAAACCTTAGAAGAGGGGGAAGGATATGGAAACGGAATTAAAATTTGCCGTTCTCATTGACGCGGACAATATATCGGATAAATATATCAAGATTATTCTGGAGGAAACGGCCAACAGCGGCATTGCCACTTACAAGAGGATCTACGGGGACTGGACCAGTCCTCAGCTGGCCTCCTGGAAATCCGTGCTGCTGGACAATTCTATTATTCCCATGCAGCAGTACAGCTACACCACGGGGAAAAACGCCACAGACTCCGCCATGATTATTGACGCCATGGATATTCTGTATTCCGGCCATGTGGACGGGTTCTGTCTGGCTTCCTCAGACAGTGATTTTACCCGTCTGGCGGCCAGACTCCGGGAGGCCGGCATGCAGGTCATCGGCATGGGGGAGAGCAAGACGCCGCAGCCATTTATTTCCGCCTGCAACCAGTTCAAATATCTGGATCTTCTCTATGAGAAGAAGCAGGAGGAGGCGGAAGAGGCGGCGGAGCCCCAGGCCAAACGGAGGGCGCATAGGGAGAAGAACAAGCCCCAGAAGGAACTGGAAAAGACAAAGAAGACCATTAACACCATTATCGAGAAATTTTCCGATGACGACGGCTGGATTTTTTCCGGAAAACTGGGGGATCAGCTTTCCAAGCGTCTGCCGGATTTTGATGTGCGGAATTTCGGCTTTTCCAAGCTGACGCCTTTTATGAAATCTCTGGGATGCTATGAGATCAACAAGGTGTCCGACGGAGGCGGCCAGAAACAGATATACTTCCGGGTAAAGGAGGGCAAAGGAAAATAAAAAATCCGCGGAGGGCGTATGAGATTCACGAAAATGCAGGGATGCGGGAATGATTACGTGTATGTGGACGGTTTCCGGGAGCGGATAGAAGATCCGGCCCGGACGGCACAGATCGTAAGCGACCGCCATTTCGGGATTGGATCCGATGGACTGATCCTGATTCAGCCTTCCAAAAGAGCAGATTTTGCCATGGAGATGTACAATGCCGACGGTTCTGAGGGGGCCATGTGCGGCAACGGCATCCGGTGCCTGGCAAAATATGTATACGATCATGGGCTTACCCGGAAAACGGAGATCCGGGTGGAGACCAGAAGCGGGATCCGGGATCTCCGGATGAAGGTAAAAGATCACAAGGTTTATGAGGTACAGGCAGATATGGGACGTCCGGAGCTTGCGGCGGCCAGAATTCCGGTTCTGGCAGAGAAAGAGCAGGCGGTGGACGTCCCTGCTGTGATTCTGGGAAAGGAATACCGCTATACGGCGGTATCCATGGGGAACCCCCACGCGGTGGTTTTCGCGGGACCGGTGGAAAAGCTGGATCTGGAAACACTGGGGCCGGAGTTTGAACACTACCCGGCGTTTCCGGACCGGATCAACACGGAATTCGCGGAAGTGACGGGGCCGGACAGCCTGCGGATGCGGGTCTGGGAGAGAGGCTCCGGGGAGACCCTGGCCTGCGGCACCGGGGCCTGCGCCGCGGCGGTGGCGGCGGTTCTCCTGGGAAAAGTCCGGAAAGATCAGGTGGAAGTCCGCCTGCGGGGAGGAGTCTTAAAAATTTTCTGGGATCGGGGGGCGGACCGGGTCTGGATGACCGGTCCTGCGGTTACGGTCTTTCAGGGAGAAATTCAGGGAATCGAATAAGCCTGAGAATCGGAAGGGCCGTATGGGGATTTACCCATACGGCCCTTCCGGCTGTCAGGTGAAAGGAGTATCAGAACAGGCCGCTGATCCGTCCTGTGCTGTCAATGTCAATGCTCTCCGCTGCCGGAGATTTGGGAAGTCCCGGCATCGTCATAATTTCGCCGGTGAGAGCCACGATAAATCCGGCGCCGGCGGAGATCTTCAGATTCCGCACCGTTACGGGAAAATCCCCGGGCGCACCCAGCTTGCTCGGATCATCGGAAAGGCTGTACTGGGTCTTTGCCACACAGATGGGACAGCTGCCGTAGCCCAGGGCCTCCAGCTGCTCCGCCTGCTTTCTGGCGGAAGCGGTGAGTATGGCTCCGGAGCCGCCGTAAATTTTCCGCACAATCTGATCCAGTTTATCCTGGATGCTTCCCTCCAGCTCATAGGAGAAGGTGAAGCCGGAGTGATCCTCTTCGCAGAGCCGAACCACTTCCTCTGCCAGGGCAATGCCGCCCTCGCCGCCCTTGGCCCAGACCTGGGACAGAGCCACGTTTACCCCCAGTTTCCGGCATTCCTGCTCCACCAGATCCAGTTCCGCCTTTGTGTCTGTGGGGAAGGCGTTGACCGCCACCACACAGGGCAGATGATAGACGCCGCGGATATTGCTGACATGCTTCAGCAGGTTGGGAAGGCCTTTTTCCAGGGCTTCCAGATTTTCTTCATTCAGATCCTTAATGGCAACTCCGCCGTGGTGCTTCAGAGCCCGGACGCTGGCCACTACCACCACCGCGCTGGGGGTCAGTCCGGCCATACGGCACTTGATGTCAAAGAATTTCTCCGCCCCCAGATCCGCGCCGAAGCCGGCTTCTGTGACGCAGTAGTCCCCCAGCTTCAGAGCCATGCGGGTGGCGGTGACGGAATTGCAGCCGTGGGCGATGTTGGCAAAGGGGCCACCGTGGATAATGGCGGGAGTATGCTCCAGAGTCTGTACCAGATTGGGCTTCAGGGCGTCCTTCAGCAGAGCGCACATGGCGCCTTCCGCGTGGAGATCGCCGGCAGTCACCGGCTTCTGCTCCGAGGCTTTTCCGTAGGTATAGCCCACCACCAGCTTTGCCAGCCGGGATTTCAGGTCGTCGATGTCGTTGGCCAGACAGAGGACGGCCATGATCTCCGAGGCGGCGGTAATGTCATATCCGTCCTCTCTGGGGGTTCCGTTGCTCTTTCCGCCCAGACCGTCCACGATATTGCGGAGCTGCCGGTCATTCATGTCCATGCACCGGCGCCAGGTGATCCGCCTGGGATCTATGTTCAGGGCGTTGCCCTGATAGATGTGGTTGTCCACCATAGCCGCCAGGAGGTTGTTGGCGGTGCTGATGGCGTGAAAGTCTCCGGTAAAATGAAGGTTGATATCCTCCATAGGAACCACCTGGGCGTATCCTCCCCCGGCGGCTCCGCCCTTGACGCCGAAAATAGGACCCAAAGAAGGCTCACGCAGGGCGGCCACGGATTTTTTGCCGATTTTCCGCAGGCCGTCCGCCAGCCCCACGGTGGTGGTGGTCTTTCCCTCTCCCACGGGAGTGGGATTGATAGCGGTTACCAGCACCAGTTTTCCGTCAGGGGCGTCGGACTCTTTTAAGAGGCTGTAGTTGATTTTCGCCTTATATTTTCCGTACTGTTCCAGGTAGCGGTCGTCGATCCCCGCTTTTGCCGCAACTTCTGTAATAGGAGCCATGGTACACTCCTGGGAGATCTCGATATCTGATTTATAAGCCATACTGATTCTCCTTTCAAATGAAATTTCCTACGTTCCTTTCAAAGCTGCAGCCAAAAAAGTATCTATCAATCAACAAAATGTAGTTGTATCAAAAGATGAGCATCACAATAAAAGACACAAAAAACAGTATTTGTGAAAAAATAAACAGAATAAATATAAAAATATATTATATTATCTTACAATTAAAAGAGTATCACGGGGATTTAAGGAAGTCAATCCGGAAATGAAAAACCATGGATCTGAAGCGCAGGGGAAAAGAGAAACACTACAAAATGTAGAGGGAAAGAAAAAAGAATGCCTATTGCAACAGTTCCCTTTTTCCCTTACACTGTATCAGTAAACACCGGATACAGAACGCATTGATGAGAGGTGGAAATGATGAGTACAAATGACAGCCTGGCTGCCCGGGCCCGGGCCGGGGACGCGGAGGCCTTTGCCGAACTTTACCGGCAGGTGTATCAGGATCTGTACCGCTTTGCCCTGTACACCCTGAAAAATCCCCAGGATGCGGAGGACGCGGTGGGGGACGCGGTGGGGGACGCCTTTGCTTCCATAAAAAAACTGCGGGACGCCGGGGCTTTCCGGCCCTGGATCTTTCGGATCCTATCCAATAAATGCAGGAGAAAATTGAAAGAATATCTCCGGAAGACCCGGGAGCTGCCGGAGGAGATTCCCTGGGATGGAAAGGAACTCTTTGAAAACTACGCGGTGCGCAGCGCCTTTTTTGCCCTGGATTCCCAGGACCGTCTGATCCTGTCCCTGCATCTTTTCGCGGGCTACACCAGCCGGGAAATTGGAAGGGAACTGAATATGAACGAGAATACCGTTCGTTCCAGAGAGAGCAGGGCGCTGAAAAAACTGGCGGACATGCTGAAGGAATAGGAGGAACCCAACATGGATGAGAAAAAAATCTGGGCATCGCTGAAGCAGTCCGGGGAAACCCTGGCGGTGCCGGACGGCCTTCTGCCGGAAAAAATAGAGGAGAGACTGAGGGCGGAAAAAAAGCGCAGAGGGGAAACCCACAGAAGAATCCGGAGTATCCTGGCTGCGGCAGCCTGCGTGGTTCTCTGCGGCGCAGGGCTTTTTCTGGCCGCTTCTCTGGCCGGAGACAGGAACAGAGGCAGCGATTCCTCCGCTCCGGAAATGGCCGGAGCCAATGAGAATTTTGCTGCCGCCCCGGAGAAATCAGGAACAGCGGCGGCGCCCGAAAGCACCGGGGAAGACATGGAACCGGGGACAGAGTCCGGATCCCTTCCAAGCGAAGGAATCGCCGCGGCGGAAGGAAATTCCGGAACCTTCCGCATGGCGGAAAGCTACGGCGAACTGTATGATCTTCTGGAGAAGGGCACAGATACAGAAGAGGGATACCGGCAGACCGCGGCCGCGGAAGGATTTACGTATGCGCTGACCGAAATTGCCCTGACGCGGCCGGAGGGAAGCCGGGCGGACCTGCTGGGCCGGGAAGGCTTAAAAGAGTGGTTTCCCCAGGTAAACGGCGGGCCGGTGCCTTTGGAAGACTGTCTGCTGCTCTGGGGCGGAGGACCTGAGGTCTATCTTCTCACTGTCTCCGGGGAGCAGGATTCCCATACATTCACGGATGTAAAACTGATTTTTGCCGGTGGAACAGAGGTTTCGCTGGAGGGGCAGGAGGCGGTGTTCCGCTGCGTTTTGGGAGAAAATGCAGGGAAAATTGCAAAACTTTCGATAAATGCAGGAAAAATATCTTATGCAGGGGAGTAAAGGCAGCGGATTTCGGAGGAAACCGTATTGCGCTGCCTGGGGAAAAGTATATAATGAATGAGGTTGGAGCCGCGAAAATGGCTCCCCGATCACGGCAGGAGGAAACAGCATGGAAAAACTTCATACAGTACAGGAAATATACAAAGATCCGGAATCTTTTCTGAACCGGAACATACAGATCGGAGGCTGGGTGCGGAGCAACCGGAGCTCCCGGAATTTCGGCTTTCTGACGGTGCAGGACGGAAGCTGCTTTCAGACGCTGCAGGCAGTCTATGGGAATCATATGGAAAATTTTCAGGAAATTTCCCGGCTGAACGTGGGATCCGCGGTTATTGTCCGGGGACGGCTGGTGCCCACCCCGGAGGCCAGGCAGCCGTTTGAGATCCAGGCGGAGGCCGTGGAGGTGGAGGGAGCGTCCACCCCGGATTATCCCCTGCAGAAAAAACGCCATTCTCTGGAATATCTGCGGACGATCTCCCATCTGCGGCCCAGGACCAATACTTTTCAGGCGGTGTTCCGCGTCCGCTCCCTGGCGGCCCACGCCATTCACTGCTTTTTCCAGGATCAGGGGTTTGTCTATGTGCATACGCCGCTGATTACCGGCAGCGACTGTGAGGGGGCAGGGGAGATGTTTCAGGTCACTGCCCTGGACCCGGAAGATCCTCCCAGAAATAAAGAAGGCCGGGTGGACTACAGCAAAGATTTTTTTCGGAAAAAGACTTCCCTTACGGTCAGCGGCCAGCTGAGCGGGGAGACCTTTGCCCAGGCTTTCCGAAAAATCTATACCTTCGGCCCCACCTTCCGGGCGGAGAATTCCAATACTCCCCGGCACGCGGCGGAGTTCTGGATGATCGAGCCGGAGATGGCGTTCGCGGATCTGGAGGACGATATGGAACTGGCGGAGGCTATGCTGAAGTACGTGATCCGCTTCGTGATGGAGCGGGCCCCGGAGGAACTGAAGTTTCTCAATTCCTTTGTGGATCCCGGGCTGCTGGAGAGGCTGAACCATGTGGCGGACTCTGCTTTTGCCCGGGTCACCTATACAGAGGCGGTGAAGCTGCTGGAACCCTATAATGATTCCTTTGAGTACCGGATTTCCTGGGGCGCGGATCTGCAGACGGAACACGAGCGCTGTCTCACGGAAAAGATCTTTCAGAGGCCGGTTTTTGTGACGGATTACCCCAAAGAGATCAAAGCTTTCTATATGAAGCAGAATCCCGACGGCCGCACGGTAGCGGCCATGGACTGTCTGGTGCCCGGCATCGGGGAGATCATCGGCGGAAGCCAGAGAGAGGAGGACTATGGGAAACTGCTGCGCAGAATGGAGGAGCTTTCTATGGATCCGGCAGAGTACGGGTTTTACCTGGATCTGCGAAAGTACGGCACCACCCGCCACGCGGGCTTCGGCCTGGGTTTTGAGCGGTGCATTATGTATCTGACCGGCATCGGCAACATCCGGGATGTGATTCCCTTTCCCAGAACTGCCGGAACCTGCGAATTTTAGAGGAGGAATTCATGAAGATCATTCACACGGCGGACATTCATCTGGGAGCCCAGCCGGATTTGGGATTTCCCTGGAGCCGGCAGCGGGGGCAGGACATCTGGGACACCTTCCGCCGTCTGGTGGCACAGACCCGGGCGGAGCGGGCGGATTTTCTGCTGATCAGCGGGGATCTTTTTCACCGGCAGCCTCTGCTGCGGGAGTTAAAGGAAGTAAACTATCTTTTTTCCACGATTCCCGACACCACAGTGGTTCTCATGGCGGGAAACCACGATTATCTGAAACGGGATTCCTACTACCCCGGGTTTTCTTGGGAGAAAAACGTCATCGGCCTCTGGAGCGAAGCCTGTGAAAAAATCAGCGTTCCCGGGAAACATACCGCTGTTTACGGGTGCAGCTATCATCAGCGGGAGATCCGGAATAATCTGTACGCGGGACTGCGGCCGGAGGGAGAGGAGGTCTTTCACCTGCTGCTGGCCCATGGGGGAGACGCGTCTCACAGTCCCCTGGATCTGAAAGAACTGGCCGGGGCGGGGTTTACCTACACCGCTCTGGGGCATATTCACAGGCCGCGGATTTTTCAGCGGGGCCGGATGGCATACAGCGGAGCCCTGGAGCCCATTGACCGGGGGGATGAGGGCCCCCATGGCTATATGCGGGTAGAATGCAGGCAGGATTCTGTCTATGGAGAGTTTGTGCCCTTCGCTTCCCGCTCCTATATGACCCTGGATATACCGGTGACAGAAAAAACTACGCAGTTTGCTCTGGAAGAACAGTGCGCGGAGGGGATCCGCCGGGCGGGGGAGCAGAATCTGTTTCGGCTGCGGCTTACGGGAACCCGGGATCCCCGGATAAACTTTTCCGCCGAAGGCCTGGCCCGGACCGGAAAGGTGACGGAGATACTGGATGAGACCAGGCCGGGCTGGGATCTGGAGGAGCTGTCCAGAATCTACCAGGGGACGCTGATCGGAGCGTATGTGGATCATTTCAGGGGAAAAAACGCTCCGGTGGAACAGAAGGCTCTGTTTTACGGAGTAGAAGCATTGATGGAGGCCAGAAGGGATCTATGAAGATCAGAGAACTGCGGGTAAAACATTTCGGAAAATTTCAGAATGCCAGGATCTGTCTGAGGGACGGGATCAATCTGGTGGCGGGAGAGAACGAGAGCGGAAAATCCACCCTGCACACCTTCATCCGCGGCATGTTTTTCGGTCTGCGCCGGATGCGGGGGAGAGCTTCCCGGACAGACACCTACAGCCGCTATGAGCCCTGGGAGGATCCCGCCCTCTATTCCGGAGAATTGGTTTTTGAAAGCGGAGGCAAGCGGTTCCGGATTTCCAGAAATTTCAGCAGAAATCAGGCTTCAGAGCGTCTGATCTGTGAGACTGACGGGGAGCTTCTTTCAGTGGCGGACGGAGATCTGAATATGCTGCTGGGAGGAATCAGCGAAAATATTTTTGAGAATACAGTGTCCGTGGGCCAGCTGAAAAGCGTCACCGGAGACGGCCTGGCACAGGAACTGAAAAATTATATGGCCAACTGCCAGGGAGGCCTGGACGGCGCTCTGGATCTGGCGGCGGCGGAGGAATATTTAAAGAAAAAAAGAAGCGGGCTGGGGGAGGCCAAAAGAGAAAAACAGGAAAGGCAGAAAGCGGAAAAACAGGCGCTGCTCTCGAAGCTTTCCTATGTCCGCCGGGAGTGTGAAAATCTGGAGGAGAATTTAAGAACAGCGGAAGAAAATCTGAAGCGGCAGATGCAGCAGGGGAAAGACGCTCCGGAAAGACCCGGGGAGAAATCCAGGGGCGGTATGGCAGCGGCCGGGGCGGCAGCGGCGGTTCTGCTGCTGGCCTGTGTCTGCGCCCTGTGTATGCTGCAGGGCTTCCATCCGCTGCTCCTTGCCGGCCTGGCGCTGTCCGCTCTGCTGCTTCTTGGGATTGTACGTTATTTTCTGAGACGCCGGATCCAGCCCGGCCGGCCCAAGGAGGATCCGGCCGGAGAACAGATCTCCAGGCTTCAGTGGAACATAGAATTTCTGTCCCGGGATCTGCGGGAAAAAAAGACAGCGGCGGAAAACGCGGAGACGGAATACCGGGAATACTGTCTGGCCTGCGAAGAACAGGACCCGCTGGAGACGGATATCGCCGGGGTGGATCTGGCGCTGGAAACCCTGAAAGAGCTTTCATCCGGCATGGAACAGAAGGCCGGTGCCGGTCTCCGGCAGAGAATGTCGGAACTTCTGTCCGCCCTGACAGAGGGCAGATATACCTCCGTGTCTGTGGACGGGGACCTGAATCTGGGCCTGTACAGCGGAAACACCTACGTCCCCCTGTACCAGGCAAGCAGGGGAACTCTGGAACAGGTTTATCTGGCGCTGCGGCTGGCGGCGGCGGAGCTTCTCTGCCCGGAGGAGGAACTGCCCCTGCTGCTGGACGAGGTGTTTGCCATGTACGACGACAGGAGGCTCGGCCGCGCTCTGAAAATTCTGGCGGATCAGGGCCGTCAGGTGCTGCTTTTTACCTGCCAGAGCAGGGAAGAACAGATACTGAAACAGTTATCCATACCTTATCATAAAGTACAGCTGCAGGAGGAAAGCATATGAAACTGCGAGTAGGATGCCATCTGTCCTCTGCCGGCGGTTTCCTGAAAATGGGGAAGACCGCGGCATCTATAGGAGCCAATACCTTTCAGTTTTTTACAAGAAATCCCCGGGGTTCCAGGGCGAAGGCGCTGGACCCGGAGGATATCCGGGCGTTTCTGGAGTTTGCGGAAGAACAGGATATCCGGCAGATTCTGGCCCACGCGCCCTACACTTTAAACGCCGCTTCCGGGGACGCCCATGTCCGGGAGTTTGCCAGGGAGACTATGGCCGATGATCTGCGGAGAATGGAATTTCTCCCCGGCAATCTGTATAACTTTCATCCGGGCAGCCATGTAGGCCAGGGAACAGAAGAGGGGATCAAAAAAATCGCGGAGATTCTCAATGAGATCCTGCGTCCGGAGCAGACCACCAGGGTGCTGCTGGAAACCATGGCCGGAAAAGGCACGGAGATAGGAGGCCGGTTTGAGGAACTGCGGGCCATTCTGGACCGGGTGGAGCTGGGGGAGCATATGGGGGTATGCCTGGATACCTGCCATGTCCATGACGGAGGCTATGACATCGTCAGCGATCTGGATGGAGTTTTGGAAGAGTTCGACGCGGTCATCGGTCTGGACCGGCTGAAAGCCATTCACATGAATGACAGCAAAAATCCCCCGGGAAGCCATAAGGACCGGCATGAAAAGCTGGGGGAGGGAACCATCGGAAAAGAAGCGCTGGTTCGGATCTTAAACCATCCCCGGCTGCGGGGAATCCCCGTCTATCTGGAGACTCCCAACGAACTGCCGGGCTACGCCGGAGAAATCGCCTTCCTGAAGCAGGCTTTTCAGGGCGGGGAGGATCACTGACGGCAGAAATCAATGACTTTCTGAAATTTCATAGAACCGCCGAAGAGGTCCAGGGCGCTGCCGATGGTTACATCCAGCCGGCCCTGGCCTTCTTGTTTCAGCTGCTCCAGATCCCGGAAGCTGCCGACGCCTCCGGCGTAGGTGACAGGAAACCCTTCCATCTGAGCCAGCAGCCGTACCAGTTCCGTCTCAATGCCGGAAGCTTTCCCCTCCACATCCACCGCGTGGATGAGAAATTCGCCGCACTGGCGGGAGAGCCGCTCCAGGAGCTTCAGCGTCACTTCTTCCTCTGTGAATTTCTGCCAGCGGTCAGTGACAATATAATAGCGTCCCTGCCGTTTCCGGCAGCTTAAGTCCAGAACCAGCCGGTCCCGTCCTACCCGGCGAACCAGCCGGTCCAGATTTTCGTAGTTGATCCGTCCGTCCCGGAATACATAGGAGGTGACAATGACATGGCTGGCTCCTGCCTGAAGAAAGTCCGGCGCGTTGTCCGGGTTCACGCCTCCCCCCAGCTGCAGATGGCCGGGCCAGGCGGTCAGGGCGGACAGAGCCTGCTGTCTGGTACTCTCATAATATTCAGAGGAGGCGGCATTCAGCAAAATGATGTGCCCGCCCTCCAGTCCGTATTTCCGGTACAGCCGGGCATAGAAAGCCCCGTCCTGTTGGGAGACAAAATTTTCTGCCGCCTGATCCCCGGCGTCTTTCAGGGAACTCCCGATGATCTGCTTTACTTTTCCGTTGTGTATATCGATGCAGGGACGAAATTTCATGCTGCGCGCTCCTTCCTAGGTATTTTTGAACTGGTTTTATAGTAACATATTCTGAGGACAATGTCATGAAAATGGGGAAAGCGGATGAAGATCCTTTACCTGCTGTCGGATCTGATGATCCCCTGCATTATTTTTTTTATTGTCGGAACGGCGCTCGCGGCCAGGAAAAAGGTTTATGAAGATTTTACGTCGGGGGCAAAAGAGGGGCTGCGCACCGCGGCAAAGATCCTGCCCACCCTCATCGGCCTGATGACGGCGGTGGGGGTCCTGCGGGCGTCCGGTTTTCTGAATATGGCGGCGGAGCAGCTGGGAAAGCTGACGGAGAAAGCCGGTTTTCCCGCGGCCCTGGTGCCCCTTTCCCTGGTGCGGCTGTTTTCCGCCAGCGCCGCCTCCGGGCTTCTGCTGGATCTCTATAAGGAATACGGCACGGATTCCTTCATCGGCACGGCGGCCTCTCTGATGATGAGCTGCACAGAGACAGTGTTTTACACCATGTCCGTCTACTTTGTGGCGGCCAAAATTTCAAAAACCCGGTACACCCTGGCGGGGGCCCTGCTGGCCACGGCAGCGGGAATCGCGGCCAGCCTGCTGCTGGCGGGAGCGATGGCGGCATAAGGCTTGTTTTTGCGGAAGCTTCTGTAGTATACTGGTCGTGGAACACCGGCGGCAGAGCGGGGGGTTCCGAATTTAAAGCAGAAATGAGGAAGCGTCATGAGCGGCAGGGAATTTCCGGAGGTTTCCATGGAGAAAATTGTGGAAACCGTGAAAAAGGCAAAGAGATTTTTTGAGGATTCAGAAGCGGCCGGGCAGATCCATCAGAAAGGACAGGTGGATTTTGTGACCCAGGTGGATGTCCGGGTGCAGGAATATCTGTATCGGGAGCTTACCGGCCTGTATCCGCAAATACAGTTTATGGGGGAGGAGAAGGACAACAGCAGCCTGGATCCGGAGGGCAGCCTCTGGATTCTGGATCCTGTGGACGGCACTACCAATCTGATCCACGGGTACCCCATGAGCTGCGTTTCTCTGGCTCTGTCGGTGAAACGGACGGTCACGGCCGCGGTCATCTACAATCCCTATACCGAGGAGGTCTTTACGGCGCAAAAGGGCAAGGGAGCCTTTCTGAACGGAAAGCCGGTTCATGTGAGCCGGACAAAGGAGCTGGCTTCCGGCATAGTGGATTTCGGCACTGCTCCTTACTACCATGAGCATGCGGACTGGAATTTTCAGAAGACAAAGGAGATCTTCCTGAGGTGTCAGGATATCCGTCGGATGGGCTCCGCGGCGCTGGCTATGGCCTATGTGGCCTGCGGACGCTGCGACGGATCCTATGAACTGTACCTGAAGCCCTGGGATTACGCGGCAGGCCTGCTGATGGTTCAGGAGGCCGGGGGAGTTGTCACGGATTTCAGCGGTCAGTTCCCGGATCCCACCAGACCGTCGGCGGTGCTGGCCACCAACGGCCGGATCCATGAAGAACTGCGGGCCTATCTGCAGGACTTTGCCGGCGCGAAGCAGGTATAAAAGGAAGGAGCTCGGGGAAAATAAAAATGCTTGCATTTTCTGAAGGTCTGGTATATAATTCAAATGCAGTAAAGATTACTATTATTGATTTTGGAGAAAGAAGAGGTACGGACAATGAAAAAATATGTATGCGATCCCTGTGGATATGAATATGATCCGGCTGTAGGAGATCCGGACAACGGCATCGCCCCGGGAACAGCCTTTGAGGATCTTCCCGATGACTGGGAGTGCCCCATCTGCGGCGCGGGAAAAGACGAGTTCAGCCCGGTGGATTAAAGAACAGCGGAACAATATCTCATACAGGCACATAAAATAAGCCCGCCGAAAGCGGGCTTATTTTGCGCGGCCGCCAAGGAACGGTTCCCCTCAGCTGTGCAGCTCAATCGCTTCAGAGGAAGCGCTTTTTCTGAGTTCCAGGAGCCGGAAGGAAAGCATCAGATAGAAAAGCTGCCTGCTGTCGTCAAAATCAATATTGATCAGTTCCCGGATCCGGTCCAGCCGGTACAGAAAGGTACTGCGGTGGATGAACAGCCTCTGAGACGCCTGAACGGCATTCAGATGGGTGTCCAGATAGGTTTCCAGAGTTTTGCAGTATTCCGAGTGATGCTGGATATCATAGGACTTCAGGGCCAGGATCTTGGGGGAGCAGACCATGTAAGTGGGCAGCTCTCTGGTGCAGCATTCCAGAAGATAATAAAGAGAGATATCCTCAAATTTATGGATCCAGCGGTAGGTCTGATATTTGCTGCCGGTTTCCAGGGCAATGTGGGACTGGGTATAGCAGTGCTGCAGTTCCATGGTTCCCTGAATGGGACTGCTGACCCCGGTTTTCAGGAAGTTGTCGCGGAGGAAAAAGGTAATCCGGTTGACCATCTGATCCACCGTGCCGTCATAGCGGGTGAGGTTTACAAAGATCACCAGCTCCTCCCCGTAGGGAAAGGCGCAGGAACCGGGCACGGTTTTTTCAAAATGGCTGCAGAGATACCTGGTAGTCAGGTTCTGCTGATCCAGGGAAGTTACCTTCAGGCTCATGCAGCAGTAGCTGTGGGAGGAGTACCATCCGAACTCCGACAGCCGGCTGTCGATCAGGGAATAGTTGGTCTGTTTTTTACTGATAATATCTGCCAGCAGGTGCTCCAGACTGTAGCCGGAACTGAGATTCCCCTGGTCACTGTGGCTTAAGGCTGTCTGCACATAGCCGGCCAGATGCTCCAGCAGGGGAGGAAGTTCTTCAGCGAGAGGCGTAAGTTCCTCCGAAAGGATCAGCCTGTGGGAGTAATTGCCGTGCTGAAAAAGGTTGACGCAGAGTTCTTTGGAGCCGGAGAGATATTCGGGCAGATAAAAAGGTTTCCGGTATGTCCCGGCGTTCATGTAAAGAGGATCCAGCTTGCAGATGCTAAGAGTCTCAAAGGAAGTTTCCGGGTCGGTCAGATGGGAGAGCTTCGGGTCCGCGTCGATCATGCTGGAACAGGCCAGCAGAGAAAAATCAGCGGCCCGCAGAAGCAGCGGATTGCCGAAGATGGGAAAACTGGCGTCCAGAAGTTCCTGGATGTTGGAGTCCTGTCGGGTCAGGGTATTCAGCTTTTCATCCCAGGCGTCATACCGGTCAAACAGTTCCTGCAGCAGATTGAAAACCTCCGGCAGACCGCAGGAAGAGGGAAGCTTCAGCATTTTGTCGGAAGGAATCTCTTCTGTTTCTTCTTCCGGGCCCTGATACAGGATCAAAAAGGGAAATTTCCAGGACTCCGCGGCGGACAGGTTCGGACGGGTCCGGCACAGACTGACTCTTCCGGGAGCCGGGGAGGCGGGATCTGTGAGAAATACAGGGCGGCCCAGGCTCAGGGAAGTACCTGCCGCCCGGGGAATTTCTATAGAAAAACGCTGTTTCAGAGCATTCAGAATGATCTGCGGACTAAGTTTCATGAAGGCACCTCCAATCTTCATACATAGTGTAGGAAAAAGAAGACAAAAAGTCAATAGTTCTGCGGATACAGACCCCGGATTTTTTTTGGTATAATAAGGCCAATGGAAATCGATATTTGAATCGGAGGTATAAAGAAATGATTATTATCGGCGAGAAAATCAATGGCTCGATCCCTTCTGTGGCAGAAGCCATCGCGAAAAGGGATGCTGATTTTATCAAACAGCGCGCCATCGCACAGGCAGAGGCCGGCGCTACTTTTATTGACTGCTGCGCTTCTGTTCCGGAGGCGGAGGAGGTTGAAACTCTGAAATGGATGATCGACTGCATTCAGGAAGTCACCGATCTTCCCATCAGCGTGGACAGCCCCAGCCCGGACGTACTGATCCAGGTGTTCCCCTACTGCAAGCGCCCCGGCCTGATCAACTCCGTATCTATGGAGGGGGACAAGGTTGACAAGATCTTCCCGGCTATCGCCAACACCGAGTGGGAAGTGGTTGCTCTGTGCAGCGATGATACCGGTATTCCCAAAACCGCCGCTGACCGTCTGCGGGTATTCGACAACCTGATGGCCAAGGCGAAAGAGTACGGCATCAAACCCAGCCGCATGCACATCGATCCTCTGGTAGAGATGCTCTGCACCTCCGAGGACGGAATCGCCATGAATGAGGAAGTCATCAGCACCATCCGCAAACAGTATCCGGATATCCACATCACGGCTGCTGTCAGCAACATTTCCTTCAACCTGCCGGTTCGTAAGCTGCTGAACATGAGCTTCACCGTGCTGGCTATGAAGGCCGGACTGGACAGCGCTATTCTGGATCCCACCAACCGGGACCTGCTGGGCATCATCTATGCCACCGAGGCTATGCTGGGCCTGGATGATTTCTGTATGGAGTACATCTCCGCGTACAGAGACGGCCTGTTCGGACCGAAGAAATAAGTTCCGGAACCCGGACCGGCAGAGACACATATTAAACCGATTAATATAGCTTTCGGCGGAAAGAAAGCTGTATTAGATAAAAATTCAAGTACATAAAAATGGAGGAAAAAGGTATGTCAAAAATTGATGAAGTTGCTGCATTGGTAGAAAAGGGTAAAGCAAAACAGATCGGCGCCGCTGTACAGGCTGCTCTGGATGAGGGATGTGATCCCGTTGAGATCCTGAACAAAGGTATGATCGACGCTATGGGCGTTGTAGGCGAGAAGTTCAAAAATAACGAAATTTTCGTTCCCGAGATGCTGGTAGCCGCAAAAGCTATGAAGGTTGGCGTTGAGGTTCTGAAACCCCATCTTTCCAGCGGATCCACCGGAGCTCTTGGAAAAGTTATCATCGCTACCGTTGCCGGCGACCTTCATGATATCGGAAAGAACCTGGTTGCCATGATGATCGAGTCCGCAGGCTTCGAAGTAATCGACCTGGGCGTTGATGTTCCCATCGACAAGATTATCGCGGCTGTAAACGAGAATCCGGATGTTAAGATCGTTGCTCTGTCCGCTCTGCTGACCACCACCATGCCGTCTCTGCGTGACACTGTAGCCGCTCTGAACGCAGCTCCCTTCCGCAGCAACATCAAAGTTATGGTCGGCGGCGCTCCTATCACTCAGGCATTCGCTGATGAGATCGGCGCTGACGGATATTCTGAGGACGCAGCTTCCGCTGCTACTCTGGCAAAATCTCTGGCTAAATAAGCAGACGAGGAAAGCAGATCAGAAATGAAAAAATATACAGTTACTTTTTTGCCGCAGAACATGGTTCTGGAGGTGGAGGAGGGGACGACCCTTCTTCAGGCGGAGCAGATGGCAGGGCTGGAGCCCGATGCCCCCTGCGGAGGCAAAGGTACCTGTGGAAAGTGCAAAGTGAATATTACAGAGGGAGAACGGCAGGGAATTGTTTTGGCCTGCCAGACTCCCGTGGACTGTGATATGAAAGTAGATACGCTGTACCAGGAAAAGGTACAGCGTATTCTTACAGATGGGCTTTCCAGGCAGGTGCCCGTAGAGCCGGGAGTAGGATGGACAGAGGGAGACGCCGGGAGGCCCTTCTATCTGATGGCCTTTGACATCGGAACCACTACCATTGTGGGATACCTGCTGGATGGAAAGACCGGAAAAGAAGTGAGTCTGGCCAGCGCCATGAATCCCCAGCATCAGTTCGGGGCGGATGTGATTGCCCGCTCCAATTATGTGCTGGAACACGGCGGGGAAGAGATGAAACAGGTAGTGCGGAAAGCTTTGAACCAGCTGATCGGACAGGCCTGTCAGGAGGCAGGGGTGCGAAGGGAAGAGATCCTGCAGGCTGCTATCGTGGGAAATACCTGTATGCATCATCTGTTTCTGGGCATCTCACCCAAATCTCTGGTGCTGGCGCCCTATGTGCCGGCGGTAAAGGACGGAATGATTCTGGAGGCGGAGGAGTGCGGACTGCGGATCGCCAAAGGAGGCAAACTCCTTCTGCTGCCCAATATTGCCGGCTTTGTAGGCGGAGATACGGTGGGATGCATGCTCTCGGTGGCCTTTGACCGCCTGGAGGATATGACGCTGATGATCGATATCGGCACCAACGGGGAGCTGGTTATGGGAAACCGCCATAAGATGGTGACCACCTCCACCGCCGCGGGACCGGCTTTTGAAGGAGCCAAGATTGAATGCGGCATGCGGGGAGCCAGGGGAGCCATCAGCCATATTACCGTACAGGATGGAAAACTGGATCTGGAAGTCATTGAGGGCGTAAAGCCGGTGGGAATCTGCGGATCCGGCCTCATTGACGGGATTGCCTTTATGATCCGTTATGGGATTCTGGACAGCTACGGAAGCCTCTGCGATCCGGAGGATCTGACGGGAGAATTCGAAAAGACTCTGGCCTGGCGTTTGAAAGAGCGGGACGGCAAACCGGTGTTTGTGCTGGTACCGGGAGAGGAGACCGCCAGCGGAGAGGATATCTATATCAGTCAGAAGGATATCCGGGAAGTGCAGCTGGCCAAAGGGGCCATCGCCGCGGGCATCCGTATTATGGCGGAGAAGCTTTCCATTCAGCCGGAGGACATTCGTCAGGTATACCTGGCGGGAGCTTTCGGAAACTATATGGACGCGGAAAATGCCTGCGAGATCGGTCTGATTCCCTACGCGCTGAAAGACAGGATCACGCCCATCGGAAACGCGGCCGGGGAAGGCTCCAAGCTGGCAGTGGTGAACCGGGGAGAGTACGAGTATGCCTGCAGATTGGCTAAGGAAGCGGAATTCATCGAGCTGGCCACAGAAAATGAATTCCAGGATACGTTTGTAGATGAATTAGAGTTTGCAAGAGCTGTCGAAAGATGATATGATGGTACTCAAACAGTAAACTGGGAGGCCCGTCATATATGACTTTAGACGAAATACAGAACGCAGTGATTCAGGGAAAACCTAGACTGGCGGAAAAGCTGGTGGAGGAGGCCCTGGAAAACGGAGCAGACAGCGCCGAAATTCTCGCCAGGGGGCTCCTGGGCGGCATGCAGCAGATTGGTCTCCGGTTTGGAGATGACAGGGATGTGGCCCGGGCGCTGGCCAGTTCCCGCGCCATGAAAGCGGGACTGGAAAAGCTGAAGCCTTTTCTGGAACAGGGCGTGCGGGGAAACCGGGGAAGAGTGCTGATCGGCACAGCCGGAGGGGATCTGCACGATGTGGGAAAAAACATCGTCAGCATTACTCTGCGCTGCGCGGGATTTGAGATTCTGGATCTGGGGGTGGATGTGTCCGCGGAGCAGTTTGTGGACGCGGTCCGGAAGGATCCGAAGGTGGACATTGTCTGTATTTCTTCGCTTCTGACTACTTCCATGCCGGAAATGCGCCATATTGTCCAGGCCCTGAACGGTTTGGAGCAGCGGGGGCGTTTTAAGGTTATGATCGGAGGAGGTTCTGTAACCCGGGAATTTGCCCGGGAGATCGGAGCTGACGCCTATACGGAAAACGCCATGGAAGCCGCCAGGTTCGCTGTGGCGGCAGTGGAAGAACAGCAGAAGTAAAAGATGAATCATACGCCTCAAAAAGAGCTGTGTCTGTCAGAAATGACAGAGTCCGGGTCTTTTTGAGGCGTTTTTTCGCGGGCGCGCGGCGGATCGTCAGGCAGTCAGCCCCAGTTCTTCCTCCAGCAGATAGAAGGGCATAGGCCCCAGATCCAGGATCTGTCTGTGAAACTCTTTCAGGTTAAAGGAATCCCCAAGCTGTGTTTCAGAGGCCTGGCGGATGTCCAGAAAGCTGAGATATCCATAGTAGTATTTCAGATAGTTGGCGGGGGTTTCGATGATATACTGAAAAATATCCCCGATCAGTTCCGGATCTGTGATTCCGAAAGGTTCCAGAAAGGCAGACACTTCCTCCTGGTTCCAGCCGTCGTAGTGAATCCCAAGATCCAGCAGGGAGTAGAGGCAGAGGTTCAGGGAACGGTTCAGCCACAGCAGCCGGGTCAGATCCGGATCCGCCTCCGCGTAGGAATAGGCAAAGGATTCTATGTAAGTGGCCCAGCCCTCCACATAGCCTCCGGGTTCATAGAGGCTGCGGATCAGAGGCGGATGGGTGGAGGAAAAATAAACGGTCTGATACAAATGGCCGGGAAACCCTTCGTGGGCCAGTGTGGTGAATAATTCAATGCCCTCCAGCCGGGAAGCGCGGTTGATATAAATGGAGTTGGGACTGTTGGTATCCGCCGGCGGGGTCAGGTAAAACGCGGGGCTCAGATAATCCTCCAGGGATTCGTCCACATATTTGACTTCGCAGTCCTCCGCCTGGAGTTCCGGAAAATCCTCTTTCATGCGTTCCCGGAGAGTGTTCAGGATTTCTTCCGGGGTCTGCTGAGGGAAGGAAGACTCCTGGGTGAGAAGAGAGGGATTCTGGGATAGCAGAGCCTGCATTTCCCGGGCGTCCGTCTGAAGCTGCAAAAGGAGCCGGCGGCGGATCTGTTCCGGGGTGTCCAAGGTGCCTACCTGGGAGCGGAGAAGCCAGCGGTAGTAGTCTTTTCCCTCCGGAAAGCCTGCCAGTCCTCCGGGATTTTTTCCGGTTCCCCGCAGGGCGTCCAGTCCGTCTATGAGGGATTGGTAGGCCGGATACACACAGGTTTCCAGAAGCTTCTGGTGGACAGCCAGACAGGCCGACTGCTCTTCCCGGGACAGGCCGGGAAATTCCTCTAATCTGCGGCGGAAGGAGGAGTCCAGCACAGAAGGGGACCGATGCTCCAGGAAAGCGGAGCACTGGTCGATGACGCCCTCCGCAGCGGTATCGTTCATGAAATAGCCGGCCTGGGATTTGGTCTGTTCAAATGCCAGTATCTGGGAAAAATACAGAGGGAGCTCTTTCAGAAGCCCCAGGTAGTCCAGAATATCCTGCCGGCTGCGGAAGGTGTACTCGCAGAGCAGGACTGGAAGCTGGGCCTGGACGCCCAGAGAAGGGCTTAGAACTTCCTGGATCAGTCCGAAGCGGGAGAGGTCTTCCCGGTTCTGGGCGTCGTCTTTCATCAGTTTCAGGATCCGCTGATTTTCCTTTGTCAGAACTTCCGGATCCTGATCTTTCAGAAAAGTTTCCAGTTCCCGCAGCGCAGGGTCGGCAGAGGAGGTAAGATCAATGCTTCCCAGAGTGATCGGGTAATCCCGGATCCCGGCAGCGCCCGGGTCCGCCAGGGTATAGTGAAGGTTTATGGTGGTGGAACAGATTTCTTCCCCAAAGAAATCCTCTGTAAATTTTTGAAATTCCCGGTTCTGAATATCCGGCCCTGTAAGGCATCTCGCCAGAATAAACAGAAGGGCGGCGGCCAGAAAGGGAATCAGAAGAGGGAGGAGAAGCCGTCGGGATGGAAGTTTTTTCATAAAAACTCCTGTGTTCTCTTTTTTACAGTTTATGAGGGAAGAGGATTGGAAAGTACCGGAGCGCTGTGTTACAATGAGAGCGGATGAAGAGAGTAAAGATGCCATGGGGGTGATTGAAATGAGACGCGGCATGGCGGCTCTGGCGTTGGCGGCATGTCTGAGCCTGTGCGGGGGATGCGCGGAGCGGCAGGAAATACCGGTATCTGCTCTGGAAAGCTCTTCCCGGGAGGGAATGGATCGGGAAGAGGGATCCGGAACCATATGGGATGAATCGGGTTATGAGGACGCAGCTTTGCCGGAGGAGCTGAGAGAATTTGAGATCCGGATCCAGGGAGAAACCTACCGGCTGCCTGCGGATTTTCAGACTCTTGCGGACCGGGGCTGGGAATATCAGGGAGATCCGGAACGGGTTTTTGATTCCGACTCCTTTGTGGAGGGGGAAATCTTCCAAAAAGAGGACATGGTTCTGGCTGCCGCGGTGCTGAACGAGGCTGGGGAAGCTTCCAGGGCTGCGGACTGCCGGATTGCCGGCTTGGAAATTGACGGAAGCCTGCCCGGGAACCGGCAGCTGGAGGCGGAACTTCCGGGAGAGATTTCGCTGGGAGACGCCACAGAGGCGGAGGTCAGGGAGGCTTACGGAGAACCTGCGGACCGGTACGCGGAAGAGGAAAAGGTATTCCTTACCTATGGAACCGGCGTCTACCGCAGCGTACAGCTGGGGTTTGACGAAGAGACAGGAATCCTTCGGTTCCTGAAGCTGTTTTATATAGAAGAAACAGGAGAAGAGACGGCAGAGACTTCTTCCGGAGGCGCGAAGGAGTATCGGGAGCCTGAAAGGCCGGGAACAAGCTTTGCTGAGTCTGTGGTAGAATTCGGAGGAGATCTGTACCGGATCCCGGCGCCTGTCTCTGCTTTTGAGAAAAACGGATGGCACATCCGCAGGGAAGAATCGGAGCAGACGGTGGAGGGCGGCCAGTACGGGGCCGGGATTCTGGAACGGGAGGGCGCCAGGTTTTATACCGTTTTCCGCAACCCGGGCAGCTCGGCGGCGAAGCTTTCCCAGTGTCTGGTGACAGAAGTATCCGCAGGGGAGGGAGCCGCGGAGGTTTCCATGGTTCTGGCGGGAGGCGTTTTCCTGGGGATGGAAGAGGAAGCGTTTCTGGAAATCGCAGGCCATATGCCCGGAGAAGAAGAATTTCTGGAGGAAGAACAGGCGGTACTCTACCGGTTTTACAGGAATGAGGCCGGACTGGACTATACAGAAGTAAAAGTGGATCAGACAACCGGTCTGGTCTGTCAGATGAAGGTAGTCTGCAATCGTGACAGGGATCTGGAAGAGCAGATCCTGGAAGAAGAGTAGCAGGAGGAAAAAGATGGAACACGTATATGATCTGATTATTATAGGAAGCGGTCCGGCAGGATTGAGCGCGGCCATTTACGCCCAGAGGGCCCGGCTGGATACGCTGATTCTGGAGGCCAGCTATGTCAGCGGAGGCCAGGTGGTAAATACCTACGAGGTGGACAATTATCCGGGGCTTCCCGGCATCAGCGGCATGGAGCTGGGCAGCACCCTGCGTGCCCATGCGGACAGGCTGGAAAGCCGGTTCGCCCGGGAAAAGGTGCTGGAACTGGAGTTGGAAGGAAAAATCAAAACAGTCAGAACCAGGAAGAATCTGTATCAGGCCAGGACGCTGATTCTGGCTATGGGCGCGGGACACAGGAAGCTTTCCGTGCCCGGGGAAGAGGAATTTGCCGGCATGGGCGTTTCCTACTGTGCCACCTGCGACGGAGCCTTTTTTAAGGATAAAGTCACGGCGGTGGTAGGCGGAGGGGATGTAGCGGCAGAAGACGCTGTTTTTCTGGCCAGAGGATGCCGAAAGGTATACCTGATTCACCGCAGAGAGGAACTGCGGGCGGCGAAAATCCTCCAGGAGACGGTTCTGGGGCTGGAGAATGTAGAACCGGTGTGGAACAGCGTGGTAACAGAAATTCAGGGAGAGGGCCAGGTAAAAAACCTGAAGATTCGGAATGTCCGCACGGGAGAGGCCGGAGATCTGCCGGTGGACGGCTGTTTTATCGCTGTGGGAATCAAGCCCAACAGCGAACTGGCTGCCGGAAAACTTGAGATGGATGAAGGAGGATATATCCGAGCCGGGGAAGACGGAGCTACCAGCGTGGCCGGCGTGTTCGCGGCGGGTGATATCCGGACCAAGCAGCTGAGGCAGATTATAACAGCGGCGGCAGACGGCGCCAACTGCGTCACCTCCGTGCAGAAGTATCTGCTGAGCTGCCGGTAATTGTGTGAAAAAATTCAAATTCGTGATACTGCACAAAGTTTGTCAAGGCAGGTCGGATTTGAGAGATTTTTGAGTGTGGATAGCCGGAAAAGTTATCCACATTCTTTTTTTGGAAAAAGGCTGTAAAATTAAGTTATGCACCGAGTTATCCACATTATCCACAGGAATAACCTGTGGATATTTCAATTTACATAAGAAAAATCAAAACGGATGTTTTGGTGAGATGTCCCAAATCAGTTTTTGGGGGTGGAAAATGTGGAGAAAAAGCTTGACAAATCCAAAGTCAAATTATGGGGAAAAGAGGAGAAATCTGCGGGGAAACATGATGCGGAGAAAAGAATTTTCAGAAAAATTTTCCGCGCGCAGGACAGGGCGCCCGGTTTTTTAAACGCAAAAAAACACCGTCCCCGGTGCTCTTTATCGTCATCGAAAACAGTGCTTTTAGTGCGCCTTCAGGGACTCGAACCCTGGACAAATAGATTAAGAGTCTACTGCTCTACCAACTGAGCTAAAGGCGCATATATGAAGTTCTCTTCCGTAACGCAAAACCTATTATAACAGAAAGAGAAAAAAAATCAAGCCCTTTTTTTACAAAAATTTTATAAGTTTTAATGAAAAACTTTAGGAGCCCAAAACATAGGGGACAGCAAGGGCTTATTCGGGGAGATTCCCAGTATATTTTTCAATAAATCGCGAAGAAAGCGTTTGGAACCCGGGGTAAGAAAAAAAGGTGAAAATTTCCGGAAAAGATAAACATTTTCAAAAACGCTTAACGGATCAAAAATCGCGCTGACAGGAAACGAAGAAGGAAGATAGCAGATTTTTTTCTTGAAGAAAAGGTTTTTGAAAGATTTTTGCCGAAAAAGCAGCGTGCCTGAGGAAACGGGAATTTCTTTTGCCAGCGCCCTGCAGAGAATATCGCCATCATGATTATTAGGATCGTAAATCCCTGTGATTATGCCGGGATATAGCGAAAGATGGATATTCTGCAATGTACAGCAGTATAAGCCCCTGGCGGAAAGCACAGGCACCAGGGAAAGCAGGGAAGCGGGGAATAACTGTGTCTCATGCTTCTTTGCCGGGCAATTCTGGTAAAAAGTGCTTACATCCGGCGGAAATTTGTGATAACATAGTCACTCGGAAAATGAATACGCAGACTTTGGTAAAATTGGAAACGTCCACAGCCGCGGCTGTGATTAACGAACAACACGCAAAGATCTCCAAAGGAGATGGCTGCGTGTTGTTTTTCTGATTTTAGAGATACAGGAGGGGCTTTAACATGCCGAAAACAAAATTTCAAAATTTTATTTTTACCGTAATGATGGCGCTGGAGCTTTTTGTCTATGACCGCCTGTCTAAAAAGCTGGCTTTTCGATTTGTGACACCGGGAAAGGATAGTCCGATTTTTGTCATACTGTCTGTGTCATCTATGATTGTCTGCCTGATGTGTCCGTCTATGAGTCTGGCGGCTGCACTGCTTTTTAAACACCCGGGCAGTGAAGCGGCTGCGGTATGGCTTCAGACCACGGTTATGAATTTTCCCATGGCACTGTGCTGGCAGATTTTCTTCTGCGGTCCTTTTGTTCGTCTGGTATTCCGCCGCGTATTCCGGAAACAGTTGAAATAGAAAGAGCTCTCGGTTGTATGAAAACGAGAGCTCAGGCGGTATGCCGGCTGCTACTTGTGTTTTCGCCCGGCTTTTTTCAGCAGGACGTTCAGCTCATACAGGGATTTCTGTATGCGGCACAGGCGCCGGCATCTGCCGGACAGTTCATATTCCAGCTGACGGATCTTTTGTGACATAGGGGAACACCTGCGGGTCGCCATCTGTCTGCTCCTTAGGGCTTTTATATTACTATATGATGCTGCGGCTGAGGTTAAATTAAAACTTGACCTCTTGGCATCACGGATTGCTCCGCGCTTTGCGCTCTCATTTTGGGCGGGCTATGAGTTTGCAGATGGGATGGCCCATGGAAGAAAATTTTTCCTCGTACTCTGTCATGATATTGTTCTGGTTCAGCACAGGATCCCGGTGCAGGTCAAAGGTGCTGGCTTCCAGGATCCAGTTTTTGGCCCGGATCTCCTCCAGGGAGAAGCGGAACAGATCCTGATTGTCGGTCTTGAATTCCACATGGCCTCCGGGAGCCAGAATCTGCTCGTACCGGGCCAGAAAGTCCCTGGAGGTCAGGCGCCGTTTGGCGTGGCGGTCTTTGGGCCAGGGGTCGGAAAAATTCAGGTAGATCCGCCCCACTTCTCCCGGGGCAAAAACTGAAGCCAGTTCCCGGGCGTCCAGCCGCAGGAAGCGGAAATTGCCGGGAGGTACGGGAAGGGAGTCGGCCAGGGCGTCGGCCTTCTGTACGGCCCGCAGCAGAACGCTGCTGTACATTTCGATGCCTATGTAGTTTCGTTCCGGATAGGCTTGAGCCAGATCCATTAAAAAACGCCCCTTTCCCATTCCTACTTCTATGTGCAGGGGATGGTCGTTCTGAAAAACCTGATTCCAGGCGGAACGATGGGAAGAAGGGTCTTGGACGACCCAGGAGCTTTCTGCGATGATGTCTCTGGAACCGGGGATGTTTCTTAAACGCATGGGGATCATTCCTCCTAAATGAAAAATTTGATATAAAATGAGCGGGTTTGAGGCGCCTTGCGGGTCAGCGCGGTCCGCATGTCCTTTTGACGCTTGTCTCATAAAATTTGGTAATATTTTAAGGTTTTAAGGCCTTATGTATCATTCTACTATATAAATCATCGAAATAGAAGTTCCGCGAAAAAAATAGCTGGATTTTTTGAGAATAGAGGTATATGATAAGAGCATCGTCGGAAGGGGAGGAGTTCTGCCATGCGTTTGCAATATATTTTATGGCAGGCGGAAGCTCTGTTTCGGCGTGTTTTGACAAGATGGGAGGTAGAAAATGGACGAAGTCTTGAGAAAATTGTCCGAGATTGAGACTGCCGCATCCCGGATCATGGAGGGAGCCGATCTGCAGAAGAAGGCTTTGGATCAGCAGCAGGAGGCCCGCATTGCCGAGTTTGACCGCCAGGTAGAAGCGGAGGCGGATCGGGAACTGGAGCGGCTGCGGGGAGAACTGTCCGGATCCGTGGAAAAGGATCTGGAAGCTATGAAAAAGAACGCGGAAGCGTCTCTGGCAGGTCTGGAACAGGAGTATCAGGAAAACCATCAGCAGCTTGCCAGTCAGATTTACGAAAAAATGATAAGGAAGTGATAGATTGGAGGGATTGATGTCTTACAGCGGATTGACCACAAAGATCCGCGCTATGCAGAGCCATCTCCTGAATGTTCAGAATTTCCGGGAAATCGTGGAACTGGAAGGGGTGCCCCAGGCTGTAAACTATCTGAAGGATAAGCCTTCCTACGGGCCGCTTCTGGGGAATCTGGAGATAGAGGATCTGCACCGGGGCCAGATCGAGCGTCTTCTGAAAAAGAGTATATACAGAGATTTCGCTAAGCTGTACCGCTTTTCCAACGCGTCTCAGAGAAAATTTCTGGATCTCTATTTTGGAAGATACGAGGTTTATTTCCTGAAGGTGTGTCTCACCAGCATCCTGGATCACCGGCAGCCTTCCCTGGATCTTCGCGGATTCCGGGAGTTCTTTGATAAGCACTCCAAGCTGAAGCTGGAGAATCTGGAGGCGGCATCCACAGTGGATGAGTTCCTCTCCGCGATAAAGGATTCTGTGTACTATCCGCCCCTGGCCCGGCTGGGAGAGACCCGGCAGCCTACGCTGTTTGATTATGAGATGACCCTGGATCTGAATTATTTCCGGAGATTGTGGGAAAACCGTACAGTGATCCGGGAAAAGCAGGGGATCAAGGGTCTCACAAAGGCCCTGGGATCGAAAATGGATATGCTGAACATCCAGTGGATCTATCGCTGCAAGAAGTATTATCACATGAACAGCGCAGACATCTACGCGCTGCTGATCCCGGTGAATTACCGGCTGAGCAGCAGGACCATCCAGGAGATGGTGGAGGCGGACAGCCTGGAGACCCTGGAGAGTCTGATTGAAAAATGCTATTACGCAAAGCATTACCGTGAGTTTACGGAGGAACGTCTGGAGACGCTTTACGCGGAGATCCTGAAATATATCCTCAGTTCCGAGTCCAGGAAGCATCCCTACTCCGTGACTACGATTTATTCTTACCTGTATCACAAGGAACACGAGGTGGACCGGCTGATTATCGCCCTGGAATGCGTGCGGTACCGGATCGCTCCGGAGGAGGCGATGAAGCGTGTGGCCTGCAGGTGAGAAAATGGAACAGAAAACAGGAGGTGATCAAATTTGATTGTTAAGATGAAATTTCTGAGTATCACCGGCCCCAAGGAAGATATTGGACGTGTAACAGAAAAATATCTGTCAAAATACGAGATCCATCTGGAAAACGCGTTGTCAGAACTGAAGGAAGTCAAAAACCTCATGCCTTACATTCAGATCAATCCTTACAAGGAGAAGCTGAAGCTGGCGGAGGAGTATACGGCAATGCTTCCGGAAAAGAGCCGGACAGCCGGCAGAACCATGTCTTTGGAGGATTCCATCCGCTGTATCGATGAGATCGAGCATACCCTGGCGGAACTGCGGGAAGAGCGGAGCAGACTGGAAGCCAGAAGAAACAAATGCAGGGAACTGCTGGTAAAAATTGAACCTTTTCAGGATATTCCCTTTAACCTGACAGCGCTGCTGGATTTTAAGTATATCCGCTTCCGGTTTGGGAAGATCCCCAAAGAGTATTTTGAGAAATTTAAAAACTATATTTACGATAATGCCAGCACGATTTTTTATAAGTGCCATTCCGACGATCAGTTTATCTGGGGCATCTATTTCGCTCCCCGGGAGGATCTGAATAAGATCGACGCGGTATACGCGTCCATGCATTTTGAGCGGATTTTCCTGCCCAATGAATATGAGGGGACGCCGGAGGAAGCTTATCAGAAGCTGTCCCGGGAGATCGAGGAGCTGGATCAGAAGATCAGCGCCTGCGACGGCAGGCTGGAGTCGTCCCTGGTTAGCCGGGGCGAGAGCCTGGTGGGAGCCAGAGACGAGCTGGCATCCATGTCCAGAAATTTTGATGTGAGAAAGCTGGCGGCCTGCACCAATTCAGATTCAGAGACCTTCTATATTCTCTGCGGCTGGATGGCGGAAAAGGACGCCAGGGCCTTTCAGAAAGAAGTGGAAGGGGACAAGGATCTCTTCTGCTATGTGGAGGACGACAACAGCAATGTGCTGAGCCAGCCGCCCACCAAGCTGAAGAATCCGAAGATCTTCCGGCCCTTTGAAATGTTTATTAAGATGTATGGCCTTCCGGCCTATAATGAACTGGATCCCACGGTTTTTGTGGCGATTACCTATTCCTTTATCTTCGGCATTATGTTCGGGGATGTGGGACAGGGAGCCTGCCTGGTGCTGGGCGGATTTCTGATCTACGCTCTGAAGAAGGTGCCTTTGGGAGCGATTCTTGGAACGGCGGGCATTTCCTCGGTGATCTGGGGCTTTATCGACAACAGCTTCTTCGGGTTTGAGGGGTTCTTCCCCTACGAAGCCCTGCTGCACCCCAAGGACGACATGATTACCCTGCCCATTGTGGGAAGCATCAACATTGTCTTTGTGCTGGCTATTGCCTTCGGTATGTTTATGATCCTCTTTACCATGATCCTGAATATCATCAACTCGGTAAAGTGCAAAGACAAGGAAAATACCTGGTTCAGCCAGAACTCTGTCACCGGCTTTGTGTTTTACGGCTCTCTGGTGGTGATGATTTTCCTGGTTATGGGAAAGAGCAACCGGCTGGCCACGGTGCTGCCGGTGCTGATCGCCCTGATCGTCATCGGCCTGGTGATCATTATGCTGAAAGAAATGCTGGGAAGGATCGCTTCCCGCAAAAAGCCGGCCATCCAGGACGGAAAGGTCATGTATTTTGTCCAGGCTTTCTTTGAAACCTTTGAGACAGCCTTAAGCTTTCTGTCCAATACCCTGTCCTTTGTCCGGATCGGCGCCTTTGCCGTCAGCCATGTGGCCATGATGGAAGTGGTGATGATGCTGGCAGGGGCGGAGAACGGCGGAAGCCCCAACATGATCGTGGTGGTCATCGGCAACGCCTTTGTAGCTCTCATGGAGGGTCTGATCGTAGCCATTCAGGTTCTGCGTCTGGAGTATTATGAGATGTTCAGCCGTTTCTATAAAGGCAACGGCCGTGAATTCAAACCATTTCTGAAGAAAAGCAAATAAAAAGCAGGAGGAGACTATTATGACAACATTGATTCAGGTATTAACAGCAGCGGCACTGGTACTGACCATTGTAATTCCCATGGCATACTTTTTCGCGGGAAAACAGAGAAACAAAAAAAGATATAAGAGATCCCTGGCAGCCAACTGCGGCGCTTTCTTCGGCGTACTGCTCATCGCGGCCATTGTGACTGTATCCGGCGCGTCCACCGCTTCCGCGGCTGCCGGTGAGGCGGCTTCCGGCCTGGGCTACATCGGCGCGGCTCTGGCCGTAGGACTTTCCGGCATCGGTTCCGGCGTGGCTGTGGCCAGCTCCGCCAGCGCGGCTCTTGGGGCTTTAAGCGAGGACAGTTCTGTATTCGGTAAGTCTCTGATCTTTGTAGCCATGGCCGAAGGTATCGCGCTGTACGGTCTGATCATTGCCTTTATGATTATCGGCGCGCTTTAATTTCGGCCCGGACAAAGGTGGGATAAACATGAAAATGTATTTGATCAGCGATAATGTGGACACACTGACCGGCATGCGGCTGGCCGGTGTGGACGGTGTAGTGGTCCATGAGCGGGAGGAACTCCGCCGGGCCCTGGAAACGACATTGGCTGATAAAGAGATCGGCATCATTCTGCTGACGGAAAAATTCGGAAGAGAGTTTCCGGAGATCATCGATGATGTCAAACTGAATCACAGAATTCCGCTGATCATTGAAATCCCCGACCGCCATGGTACGGGGCGGAAAGCGGACTTTATCACGTCCTATGTGAATGAAGCAATCGGATTGAAATTGTAAGGCAGGTGAAAAATTTGACGACCGAAGAAAAGTTAGAGAATTTTTATAACCATTCCATAGAAAGCGCGAAAAACGAGGCGGAGCGCATTGTGACAGAATACCAGGCGGCCCTGGATCAGCAGTTTGCCGAGCACCAGAAGCGGAAGAAGGAGCAGACAGAGGAAGAACTGGCTGCGGAAAAGGAGAATCTGAAGCGGGAGAACAATAAGGCGCTTTCTGCGGAACAGCTTCAGATCAAGCGCTCTCTGTCCGCAAAGAGTCTGGAGATCGAGAAGAAAATTTTTGCCGAGGTGGAGGAAAAGCTGAAAGCCTTCCAGAAGACCCCGGAGTATGTGGAATATCTCCGCGAAAAGATTCAAAAAGACCTGGAATTCGCCAAGGGCGGCCAGATCCTGTTTTATCTGGATGCTTCCGACGAGGGGATCCGGGAACAGGTGGAGCAGGCGGCCGGAGTAAAGATACAGATTTCCCGGGAAAAAATAATAGGCGGTCTTCTGGCCGCTATCGAGGAGAAAAATATTCTGATCGATGATTCCTTCAGATCCATGCTGGCGGAAGAACGTGAATCTTTCAGACTTGAAGGAGGTCACGTACATGAATAAAGAAAAGAAAACAGGAGTGATCTACGGCATCAACGGGCCGGTGGTATACCTGAAGGGCAATACCGGTTTTAAGATGTCGGAGATGGTCTATGTGGGAGAAGAGCGTCTGGTAGGGGAGGTCATCAGCCTGACCAAAGATACCACCACGGTTCAGGTGTTTGAGGAGACCACCGGCCTGAAGCCGGGAGCCACAGTGGAAGCCAGCGGCGATGCCATTTCCGTCCTTCTGGGCCCGGGAATCCTGAACAATATTTTTGACGGAATTGAGCGGCCCCTGAAGAATATCGCCGCTCAGTCCGGCCATTTTATCACCCGGGGCGTCAATGTGGATTCTCTGGACACAGAGAAGCAGTGGCAGGTGACGGTGAAGGTATCTGTGGGAGACGTGGTTTCCCCGGGAACGATTATTGCCGAGACGCCGGAGACAAAGAGTATTATTCATAAATCCATGGTGCCCCCGGATCTGGAGACCGGACGGGTAACCTGGACGGCCGAGGATGGTCCGCATACGATTCTGGATCCCATTGTGAAGCTGGAACTGGCGGACGGAACCGAGAGGGAGCTGACCCTCTGCCAGAAATGGCCTATCCGGGTTCCCAGGCCCATTGCCAGCCGCTATCCGGCTTCGGAACCCCTGGTTACCGGCCAGCGGATCCTGGATACGATGTTCCCCATCGCCAAGGGAGGCACGGCTGCGGTGCCGGGAGGATTCGGAACCGGAAAGACCATGACCCAGCATCAGATCGCCAAGTGGTCCAACGCGGATATTATCATTTATATCGGCTGCGGCGAGCGCGGAAACGAGATGACCCAGGTGCTGGAGGAGTTTTCCGAGCTGGTGGATCCCCGTTCCGGAAACCTGCTTATGGACCGGACAGCGCTGATCGCCAACACCTCCAACATGCCGGTAGCTGCCCGTGAGGCTTCCATTTATACCGGACTGACCCTGGCGGAGTATTACCGGGATATGGGCTACGATGTGGCCATTATGGCTGACTCCACTTCCCGCTGGGCGGAGGCTCTCCGTGAGCTGTCCGGCCGTCTGGAGGAAATGCCCGCAGAGGAAGGCTATCCGGCCTACCTGGCTTCCCGGCTGTCCGCTTTCTATGAGCGGGCCGGCATGACCCAGAATCTCAACGGCACAGAGGGAAGCGTCTCCATTATCGGAGCCGTCTCTCCTCAGGGTGGCGATTTCTCCGAGCCGGTTACCATGAATACCAAGCGGTTTGTCCGCTGCTTCTGGGGACTGGATAAATCCCTGGCTTACGCCAGACATTTTCCGGCCATCCACTGGCTGACCAGCTACAGCGAGTACCTGAATGATCTGGCCCCCTGGTACAAGGCCAACGTGAATAAAAATTTTGTCAGCGACCGGAATCAGCTCATGGGGATTCTGAACCAGGAAAGCTCCCTGATGGAGATCGTAAAGCTGATCGGAAGCGATGTACTGCCGGACGACCAGAAGCTGACCCTGGAGATCGCCCGGGTGATCCGGTTGGGATTTCTGCAGCAGAACGCCTTCCACAAGGACGATACCTGCGTGCCCCTGAGCAAGCAGTTCCAGATGATGGAGACCATTCTCTATCTGTATAAAAAGGCCAGGGCGCTGGTGACCATGGGACATCCCATGTCTGTGCTGAAGGAAAGCAATATTTTTGACAAAGTTATCTCTATTAAATATGATGTGCCCAATGACAAACCGGAACTGTTTGACAGCTACCGGAAGGCCATCGATGATTTCTATAATGAAGTCCTGGAAAAGAACGCGTAAAGGAGGGAAACCATATGTCCATAGAATATCTTGGCTTAAGTGAAGTAAATGGCCCTCTGGCAGTTCTTGAGGGCGTGGAGAACGCTGCCTATGAGGAAATGGTGGAGTTCAGCCTGGATGACGGCTCAAAGAAGCTGGGACGGATCGTGGCGGTCTATGAGGACAAGGCCATTATTCAGGTGTTTGAGGGAACCGAGGGTATCTCCCTGAAAAATACCCACACCCGCCTTACGGGACGCCCCATGGAGATCCCTCTCTCTGAGGAGATCCTGGGAAGAACCTTTGACGGCATCGGAAATCCCATTGACGGGCTGGGGCCCATTGTCTCAGAGCGCAGGGTCAACGTCAACGGCCTGCCCTTGAACCCGGTGTCCCGGCGGTATCCCAGAAACTATATCCGCACGGGTATTTCCGCCATCGATGGGCTGACCACCCTGATCCGGGGACAGAAGCTTCCTATTTTTTCCGGAAACGGACTGCCTCATGACCAGCTGGCGGCCCAGATCGTGCAGCAGGCCTCCCTGGGCGAGGGCAGCGATGAAAAATTCGCCATTGTCTTTGCGGCCATGGGCGTTAAATACGATGTGGCGGAATTCTTCCGCCGTACCTTTGAGGAAAGCGGAGTATCCGACCACGTTGTCATGTACCTGAATCTGGCCAACGACCCGGTGGTGGAGCGTCTGATCACCCCCAAGGTGGCCTTAAGCGCCGCGGAGTACCTGGCTTTTGAGAAGGGTATGCACATTCTGGTAATCCTGACGGATATCACTTCCTTCTGCGAGGCCATGCGTGAGGTGTCCTCCTCCAAAGGAGAAATTCCCTCCCGAAAAGGATACCCGGGCTACCTGTACAGTGAACTGGCCACCCTCTATGAGCGGGCCGGCATTGTCAAGGACGGAAAGGGTTCTGTGACCCAGATCCCCATTCTGACCATGCCCAACGATGATATCACCCATCCCATCCCGGACCTGACCGGATATATTACCGAGGGACAGATTGTTCTGGACCGTCAGCTTCACGGACAGTCCATTTATCCCCCTATCTCCGTGCTGCCCTCCCTGTCCCGTCTGATGAAGGACGGTATTGGAAAAGGGTACACCAGGGAGGATCATCAGGATGTGGCCAACCAGCTGTTCTCCTGCTACGCCAAGGTGGGGGATGCCAGATCTCTGGCTTCCGTTATCGGCGAGGACGAGCTGTCTCCTCTGGATAAGAAATATCTGGTGTTCGGAACTCAGTTTGAAAAACAGTTTATCGGTCAGAAACCGGATGAAAACCGCAGCATAGAGGAAACGCTGGACATCGGCTGGAAGCTTCTGGGGCTGCTTCCCAGGGAGGAACTGGACCGGATCGATACAAAAATTCTGGATCAGTACTATCATCCCACAGAGTTCGACGCGGCGGAGGAAGCCAGATCGGAAGCAGATCAGATGGCTGCCCGGATCTGAGAAGGCCGGGAGCTGAAAGATACAGGAAAGGGGGAATTCTATGGATCCGAATACATTTCCTACCAAGGGTAATCTGATGCTGGCGAAAAATTCCCTCGGTCTGGCCCGCATGGGCTATGAACTGATGGACAAAAAGCGGAATATTCTGGTGCGGGAGATTATGGATCTCATCGAGAAGGCCAAGGAGATTCAGGCCAGGATCGATACCACCTTCCGGGAGGCCTACGCGGCTCTGCAGAAGGCCAATATTGAAAACGGCATCGACTATGTGCAGACTATTTCCTGCACGGTTCCTGTGGAAGAGTCCATCCGGATCAAAACCCGCAGCATCATGGGGGTGGAGATCCCTCTGGTAGAGGCTGATCCCTCGGGAACAGCGCCTACCTACGCTTTCTACACCACCAGGGAATCCATGGATGAGGCAAGGATCGCCTTTACAAAAGTAAAAGAGCTGACCCTGCAGCTGTCCATGGTGGAAAATTCAGCCTACCGGCTGGCGGTGGCCATTAAGAAGACCCAGAAAAGGGCCAACGCCCTGAAGAATATTACCATCCCTCATTATGTACAGCTGTCCAAGGATATTTCCGAGGCGCTGGAGGAAAAAGAGAGAGAAGAATTTACCCGGCTGAAAGTCATCAAGAGAATGCAGCAGAACGGATCATAAGTTGGCAAATGTCCCGGAACAAACTTGTTTCGGGACATTTTCTGTAGTACAATAAATGATACGGGGCGGTTCAGGGGATCTGCCCGCGAGTAAATGAAAGGGGATACAGTTATGAAATGTTCATATTGCGGCTATGACAATCCGGAAGGGGCGCATTTTTGTTCCGGCTGCGGGAAAAAGCTGGACGCGCAGGCCCCCCAGGGACAGTCCGGGGAACCGCTGCAGGATACACAGGTATACCGCCGGCAGGAGAGGCCGGGCCAGTGGGAGGAACCGCCGCGGCAGCCTTATCAGCCTTACCGCCAGCCGGAACCGGAGCGGCCCCGCAGGGAATCCTCCGGTTCCGGCAGCGGAAGAGCAGCGGATAAGGCGGCAGGCAGGAGAAACAAAGAGGAGAAAAAGATTATTCTCATTGGTGTGGTTCTGGCCTGTGTGGTAGTGGCGGCGGGAATCGCGGCCTACCTTCTGCTCTCCCGCTATATGGGAGGCGGAGAGGACGGAGAACGGGAGGCCCTGGCGGTGACATCCTCCTCGGAAACCTCTTCCGGAAGCGAGAAGGAAGAGACGTCCTCCGAAAATCAGCGGCCGGAGCCTACGGAGGATCCGGAAGAAACACCCAGAAAAACTCCCACGCCGACGCCCAAGCCCACGGAAGTTCCTCTGACCGTGTCTCTGGTGGACGCGGAGCAGGCGGATATGACGGGATATTCCCGGGTAGGCGTCCGGGAAGCCATGGCTTCTTCTGTGGTGGAGCAGGAGGGATATGACAATACCGCAGCCATGGCAGTGGATGGAGACGTCATTACATCCTGGCAGGAAGGAGCGGATGGAGACGGCATCAATGAATTTATCAATCTGAAGCTGGACCGGGAGTACGAGGTGCGGTACATTACCCTGAATCTGGGCAACTGGAGAGATCAGGACAGGTACGATAAAAACAATGTGCCCAAGACTCTGACGATCTGGCTGGATGAAAAGAGCTTTAAAGTAAACTTTCCCCATGAGCAGACCCAGTTCTGTCTGGAATTTTCCAGGGACTGCCCGGCCTCTGAGATTTATGTGCGGATCGACGACGTCTACGAGGGTTCTCTCTGGGATGATACCTGCATTTCAGAGATCGGCATTTACGGGGCATAAACCCTATGGGAACGAAAAAAAAATCCTTTGTAAAAAAAATTCTGGCCGGGGCGGGAGCGCTGGCTCTGGCTGCGCTGCTGGGGTTCTGGATTTCCCGGGACAGGGGCGGGCAGGCGGAGCCAAAGTCCCTCTCCATATCAGAGCCTGAGGCGGAAGCTTCTCCCTCCCCTGCAGAGGAGCAGACGCCCGCGGCTGCCGCTGAAAAAGAACCTGTCCCGACTCTGCGGCAGACGCCGGAGCCCACGCCCGGTCTGGCGGAAACCCTGGAGACGGTTCCCGCGGGAACCATTGTGGCGGAGGCGGAGATCGACCGGTCAAATCTGGGACTGTATTTTCAGGCTTATGAAATTTCAGACCGGATTTTTGAGAGAATCTACGGGGACGACCGGTCCTATAAAACCTACTGTACGGTTCCCAGGGAAGACCTGCGGTATGTCAAGGTGCTGCACTATGGCTACGACGGGCAGATCCGGGTGGGGGAACTGCTGGTGAACGCGCTTCTGGCGGAGGACATGAAGGAGATTTTCCAGATCCTTTTTGAGCATCAGTACCAGATTGAAAAGATGTTCCTAATAGACGATTACGGGGCGGATGACAACCGGTCTGTCAACGACAACAACACTTCCTGTTTTAATTTCCGCCTGGTTACCAACGGGGGAACGCTCTCCAATCATGCAGCCGGCTGCGCCATCGATATCAATCCGCGGCAGAATCCCTATTATGTGATTTTGGAGGACGGAACCTATACCTGGGAAAACGAGGACGCCCAGCTGTATATGGACAGGGACGCGCCGGACGCGGCGGAACGGCATATGATCACCCATGCGGATCTCTGCTATCAGGTTTTTTCACAATATGGGTACAGCTGGGGCGGCAACTGGGGAAATCCTCTGGACTATCAGCATTTTGAGAAGGTGGTATATGAGGCGGAAATGCCGGATGCCGCCGTGGCGGAATAGGAGGACTGTACTGCAATGGCAAAAGAGATAAAAACCAACGCTATGCGCATGCTGGATCGGCAGAAGATACCTTACCGGGTGCTCCAGTATGAGTGCGATACTTTTATTGACGGACTTCACACGGCGGCCAAGACCGGAGCTCCGGTGGAACAGTCTTTTAAAACCCTGGTTACACGGGGGAAAAGCGGACAGTTTTATGTGATGGTCATTCCTATCGCGGAGGAACTGGATCTCAAGGAAGCGGCGAGGCTGGCGGGTGAAAAATCTCTGGAAATGATCCACGTAAAGGAGATCAACAGCGTCACCGGATACGTCCGGGGCGGCTGCAGCCCCATCGGAATGAAAAAACAATTTCCCACTTTTATCCATGAATCCGCGGAAAAGTATGGCGAAATCTACATAAGCGGAGGCAGAATCGGCACGACCCTTTGTCTGTCTCCCACAGACCTGATAAAGGTGTGCCGGGGACACTTCGGTAAACTCACATGAAAATGCGGTTTTTTTCGGAAAACGCTTTTCAATCCGCGGGAAATAGGATATAATCTGCTTAGCAAAACAAAAATGGTTCAATCACAGGAGGGTGACAGAAATGAAAGTTGAGAATATTAAAGACATAGACAAATTTTTCAGCGTAATAAACAGCTGCAAGGGCCGCGTAGAGCTGGTAACCGGCGAGGGTGACAGACTGAACCTGAAATCCAAACTGACCCAGTACGTAGCTCTGGCGAACATTTTCTCCAACGGAGAGATTCCCCAGATGGAGATCATCGCTTCCGAGAAAGAAGATGTAGATAAGCTGCTGAACTTCATGATCAACGGTTGATTGTACGAAATAGAAAAAAGAGACAGCAAGGGGGGCAGTCCCATGAAAAGAAATTTTTCATGGGACTGCCCCTGCTTTCTGGACGTTATCTGTTTTGCCAACTACTTTAAAAACACCTGGGAATACAGAAAAGACTCAGGGATTTCTGAGGGGCAGGGTTACCGTAAAGGCAGTATGCAGGTCATGGCTCTCCAGGGAGATGCTGCCCCCGTGGAGTTCCGCAATGCGTCTGGCAATGGTAAGGCCCAGACCGGTTCCCTCTCTGGCATGGGAGCGGTCCCCCTGATAAAATTTCTGAAAGACACGGTTCTGATCCCGGGGAGGGATTTCAGAGCCGCTGTTTTTGATCCGGACCCGGATCTGTTCCGGAGTTTCCTGAATGGAAACCTCAACGGCGCCCCCTTCCGGGGTGAATTTTACCGCGTTGTCCAGAAGATTGATCCAGACCTGTTTCAGCATTTCTTCATTGGCGGTGACGGTATGCTCCTGAAATTCCAGGGACAGCCGCAGATGTTTTCGGGACCACTTCTTTTCCAGCAGCAGAATGCAGGTGCGGATCTGCTCAGAGAGATTAAAGGGCGCGGTGCCGGTAAGGATTTTTTGGTTTTCGATCCGGGTGTAGTTCAGCACGCCGGTAGCCATTTCCGCCAGCCGTCCGGATTCCTCCTGGATAATTCCCAGGTACTCCCTGGTCTGTTCTTCTGACAGCCCGCCCCGGTTCAGAAGCTGGGCGAAGCCCCGGATGGAGACGATGGGTGTCTTAAATTCATGAGAAAAGCTGTTGACAAAGTCGGAGCGGAGAATTTCTGTGTTCTGCAGTTCCTCCGCCAGCCGGTTGAAGCTGCCGGAGAGCTCTTTTCCCAGGTAGTGCTTTCCCTCCGGAAGCCGCGCCTCGTAGTCCCCCTCTGCCAGCCGGCGCAGCCCCCGGATCAGCCGGTTTACCGGACGGAAGGGCAGGCGTCCCAGGGTCAGAGCCAGAAAGGTGCCGACGCCGATGCTGGCCAGGGCGAAAATGAGCAGGATAAAAAGCAGATCAGATTTGGCGTTTTCCTCTATGGTCCAGATTCCGCTTCGGATCAGAATATACCCTGCCAGCCCCATGATCAGCATGGTAGAAGCGAAAATCATAAAGACCATCAGGGTAAAGAGCAGGGTCAGGAGAGCGATCCTGTTCTGTTTCGGTTTTGCGCTTTTTTTCATAAATGTTTCACCGCCTTATAGCCCAGTCCCCGCACAGAGACGATCTCAAATTCCGGCCAGCCTTCAAACCGTTTCCGGAGCCGGCCGATGTGAACGGTTACGGTTTCCCATCCGCTCTCGCTGTCCATGCCCCAGATTTCGTCCATCAGCTGAATCCGGGTAAAAATTTTTCCGGGAGAGGACAGAAGCTTGTAGAGCAGCTGAAACTCTTTCTGGGGAAGCTCCAGGGTCTGCCCGTGGCCGGTGACTGTGAGAGAATCATAGTCCAGCGTCACCTGGCCCAGAGTAATCCTGTGTTCGCTGGCGATCCGGGACCGGCGCAGCAGAGCCTGGATCCGCAGCACCAGTTCCTCCATATCCACAGGTTTTGTCATATAGTCGTCGATCCCCGCCCGAAATCCTTTTTTTCGGTCTTCCGGAAGCTGCCTGGCGGAGACCATGAGAATGGGCAGCTGATTTTGGACGCCGCGGAGGGTTTCCGTAAATTCATATCCGTCCATTTCGGGCATCATCAGATCCAGCACCGCCAGATCAATGTATTCTTTTTCCAGAATTTTTAAAGCTTCCGCCCCGTTTTCCGCTGTAAAAACGGTATACTCTTCCGCTTCCAGAACCGCCTGCATGTAGCGCCGGGTGTTCCGGTCATCGTCAGCTACCAGAATATGAAACATGTTATGTACCTCGCTGTTGTTTGAATGGGCCGGAAATGCCGGGTTCCGGATCCATCATATCATCCCGGCGCACCAAAGTCAAAACGGAGCAGAGTTTAGTTTCAGTTTAGGTTTGAGGCGTATTTTAAAACCAAGTCTGAAAATCCCTCCGCAAATTCCCTTTCAGAGACGGTTTTGGCGGAGGAACAACATAGGAAAGGAGTATTTGTATGCTGAAACTGCTCAAGAAATTTACGAAAACAGAATGGCTCTTATCCTGCGCAGCCCTGGCATTTATTATTCTTCAGGTCTGGATGGATCTGACTCTGCCGGATTATATGTCGGAGATCACAACGCTGGTGCAGACAGAGGGAAGCGCCATGGGAGAGATCCTGGCTGCCGGGGGAAAGATGCTGGGCTGCGCCCTGCTGAGCTTCGGCGCCTCGGTATGTACGGTGATCTGCGCCGCCAGGATCGCTTCTAATTTTTCTTCCAATCTGCGGTCCCTGCTGTTCAATCAGGTGCAGTCTTTTACCATGGCGGAGATCGGAAAATTTTCCACCGCCAGTCTGATTACCCGTTCCACCAATGATGTGATGCAGGTGCAGATGCTGATTGTTATGGGATTGCAGGTACTGCTGAAGGCTCCCATTACCGCGGTATGGGCCATTGCCAAGATTTCCGGCAAGAGCTGGCAGTGGACCTTCAGCACCGGGGTGGCGGTGGCTGTTCTGATGGTGATTGTCCTGACCTGCGTGGCCATTGCCATGCCGAAATTCCGGAAACTGCAGGTACTCACCGATGACCTGAACCGGATTACCCGGGAAAATCTTACGGGTCTGAGCGTAATCCGGGCATACAACGCGGAAGCATACCAGGAAAAAAAGTTTGAGGAGGCCAATGCCAGCCTCACAGGAGCGCAGCTTTTTGCCAACCGCACCCTGGCTTTTCTGATGCCGGGAATTCAGCTGGTCATGAACGGGCTGGCCCTGGCGGTCTACTGGATCGGCGCTTTTCTGATCCAGAACGCGGCCCTGGAGAATAAGCTGCCGATTTTTTCCGATATGATCGTCTTTTCCCAGTATGCCATGCAGGTAGTTATGTCCTTTATGATGCTGGTGATTATCCTGATTCTTTTCCCCAGAGCGGCTGTTGCCGCCCGAAGGATCAATGAGGTTCTGGATACGGCCCCGTCCATCCAGGACGGAACTGTGACGGAAACCGACCCGGAGCACGCCGGGGAAGTAGAGTTTCGGGATGTAAGCTTCCGCTATCCCGACGCGGAGGGAGATGTGCTTCATCATATTTCCTTTACGGCGCGTAAAGGAGAGACGGTGGCTTTTATCGGTTCTACCGGCTGCGGAAAAAGTACAGTGATCAACTTGATTCCCAGATTTTATGACGCCACGGAAGGGCAGGTGCTGGTGGACGGCGTGGATGTCCGGCAGTACGACCAGAAGGCGCTCCGGAATAAGATCGGCTATATTTCCCAGAAAGCGGTGCTGTTTTCCGGAACCGTTAAAAGCAATGTGGCCTATGGGGACAACGGCCGGCCAGGTTTCCTGGATGAAGATATAGTGGAAGCCGTCTACACGGCGGAGGCCAGTGAATTTGTGGAGAAAATGGTGGGAACCTATGACGCCCACATTGCCCAGGGAGGATCCAATCTGTCCGGCGGGCAGAAACAGAGAATTTCTATTGCCAGGGCTGTGTGCAGGCATCCGGAGATTCTGATCTTCGACGATTCTTTCTCCGCCCTGGATTATAAGACAGACCGGAAGGTAAGGGAAAATCTGAAAAAGGAGTGCGGAAACGCTACCCGGCTGATTGTGGCCCAGCGGATCGGAACCATCCGGGACGCGGATCAGATTATCGTTCTCCACGACGGAGCTATTGCCGGAAAGGGAACCCATGAGGAGCTGATGAAGAACTGCGGGGTTTATCAGCAGATCGCTCTCTCACAGCTTTCAAAGGAGGAATTGTCATGACAGAGAAAAGGGAATACAAAGCCGGACATACCCCCATGAGGGGCCCCGGAGGCAGAAGGCACCAGGGAGGACGGGCCAAGGACTTTAAAGGGACCTGGAAGAAACTGCTGGTCTACTGCCGGAGTTATTATGTGCCCATCCTGATCGCGGTGCTCTGCGCCGCGGCGGGTACGATCTTTACCCTGGTAGGCCCGGATCAGCTGTCTGATTTAACGAAAGTTATCACCAACGGCCTGCTGGGAGCCATCGATATGGAGGAAGTGTCCCGGATCGGATTTCTGCTGGTGACGCTTTATGTCTGCGGCGCTGTGCTGAATTTTACCCAGCATTTCATTATGACCACCATTTCCCAGCGGGTATCCAGGCGCATGCGCAGCCAGATCTGTGTCAAAATCAATCGTCTGCCCATGAGCTTTTACGGAAGAACCTCCAACGGGGATATTCTTTCCCGGGTGACCAATGATGTGGATATGATTTCCCAGTCTCTGAACCAGAGTATCGGAATGCTGGTGTCTGCCATTACCCTGTTTGCGGGCTCTCTGATTATGATGCTGGTCACCAATGTGATTATGGCGGTTACCGCGGTGGCGGCGGTCTTCCTGGGATTTCTGCTGATGAGTCTGATTACGGGGCATTCTCAGAAATATTTTTCCCGCCAGCAGCGCCATCTGGGCGAACTGAACGGGCAGATCGAGGAGATTTATTCCGGCCATACGGTGGTCAAGGCTTACAATGGAGAAGAGGAGGCCAGAAAGAAGTTTGAGGAAATGAACGGAAAGCTGAAACAGAGCGCTTTCCGGGCTCAGTGCCTGGCAGGTATGATGCAGCCCCTGATGATCTTTATCGGCAATCTGGGCTATGTGGCGGTCTGTGTTATGGGAGCCGTACTGACTATGAATCATCAGATCGGTTTTGAAGTGATTGTAGCCTTTATGATGTACGTGAGATTTTTCACCCAGCCCCTGTCCCAGATTGCCCAGGCGGTTCAGTCTCTTCAGTCCGGGGCGGCCGCGGGAGAGCGAGTCTTTGAGTTCCTGGAGGCTGAGGAAATGCAGGAGGAGAGCGGAAAGAACGCCCATCTGGACCGGGTCCGGGGAGAAGTGGAATTTGACCATGTCAAATTCGGATACACGGATGATAAGGTCATTATCCACGATTTCTCCGCTCACGCCCTGCCCGGGCAGAAGATCGCCATTGTGGGCCCCACAGGTGCTGGAAAGACCACGCTGGTGAATCTGCTGATGCGGTTCTATGAACTGCAGGGAGGAGAGATCCGCATTGACGGTGTTCCCACCAGCGCCCTGCGCCGGGAGGAGGTGCATTCTCAGTTCTGCATGGTGCTTCAGGATACATGGCTGTTTGAGGGAACCATCCGGGAAAATCTGGTTTACTGTACGCCGGAGGTTCCGGAAGGCAGGATGGAGGAAGCCTGCAGAGCTGTTGGGCTGGATCATTTTATTCATACCCTTCCCCGGGGATATGATACCCCTTTGAATGATCAGCTGAATCTGTCCCAGGGGCAGAAACAGCAGCTTACCATTGCCAGAGCTATGATCGCGGATAAACCCATGCTGATTCTGGATGAAGCAACCAGTTCTGTGGATACCCGCACGGAACAGCAGATCCAGAGCGCCATGGACGCGCTGATGAAAGGGCGGACTTCCTTTGTCATTGCCCACAGACTTTCTACTATTAAGAATGCGGATCTGATTCTGGTGCTGAAAGACGGGGATGTCATTGAAAGCGGCACCCACCAGGAGCTTCTGGACAGGAATGGATTCTACGCGGGCCTCTACAACAGTCAGTTTGAACAGTCCGCGGCGGAGTAAAGGAGGGACAGGGATGAAATGGAATTATCTGGTGATTGAGCGGGAGTACGGCAGCGGCGGCACAGAGATTGCCCGCCGCCTGGGGGAGGCCTGCGGGATCCCCTGCTACGGCCGGGAGATTCTGGAAGCGGTTTCCAGGAAAAACCATGTGCCGGTGGAGGCCATTCAGCACTATGAGGAGACCGTGTCCGGCAGCCTGCTCTATACACTGTTTACTATGAGCCAGTCCCGTTCCGGGGAGTCTGATCTGCTGAGCAGGGAGGGCCATGTGTTTCTGGCGGAACAAAGGGAGATCGAAGAAATGGCGGCCAGAGGTCCGGCGGTCTTTCTGGGCCACTGCGCGGCGGAGGCCCTGAAGGATTATCCGGGGGTGGCTCGGATCTTTATCCGGGCCGGCAGGGAGGCAAAAAGGAAGAGAATCGTGGAAGAATACAGGATTCCCCAGGATCAGGCGGACGCCACCCGGAAACGTTTTGACAATAAACGGGCCAGGTACTATTACGCCAATACAGCACGCAAATGGGCAAATCCGGAAAATTACGATCTGATTCTGGATTCCTCCACCCTGGGGATCGAGAGCTGTGTGAAAATCCTGAAAAGCCTGATGGATTAGGGAAAGAGCGGGTTTGACAGAAAAGAATCCGGGTGCTATGATAGTCCCGTGAATAAGGAGGAATTAAGACATGGCAAAGATAGATATTATTTCCGGTTTTCTGGGAGCGGGAAAAACCACCCTGATCAAAAAACTGCTGACAGACGCTCTGAAGGGACAGCAGGTGGTTCTCATTGAGAATGAGTTCGGGGAGATCGGCATTGACGGAGGCTTTCTGAAAGACGCGGGCATTGAGATTAAAGAGATGAATTCCGGCTGCATCTGCTGCTCCCTGGTGGGAGATTTCGGAACTGCCCTGAAGGAAGTGGCAGAGACCTATCATCCGGATCGGATCATCATTGAACCTTCGGGAGTAGGCAAGCTTTCCGATGTGATCCAGGCGGTAGAGCGGGTTTCGGAGGAAGCCGGGCTGGAGCTGAACTGCGCCGTTACCGTGGTGGATGTGACGAAATGCAAGATGTATCTGAAGAACTTCGGAGAATTTTTCAAAAACCAGGTGGAGGCGGCCGGCACCATTATTCTCAGCCGTACCGATCTGCCAAAAGCCACCGATGAAAAAGTGGAGGAGGCTCTGAAGCTGATCCGGGAACTGAATCCGGAAGCCACGGTCATCACCACTCCGGTGGAACAGCTGGGCGGGAAAAAAGTCCTGGATACCATGGAGGGAGTAAAGATTGATCTCTCCCATGCGGAGGAAGAGCACGGCCATGAGTGCCATCACCACGATCATGAGGAGTGCGGCCATGAGCACCATCACCACGATCATGAGGAGTGCGGCCATGAGCACCATCATCACGATCATGAAGCGTGCGGCTGCGGGGATCATCACGCCCATGAAGACGGGCATCACCACCATCACCATGCGGATGAGGTGTTCCAGAGCTGGGGCAGAGAGACCATTCGCAGATTTGACCGGGACGAGATCCGGGAGATCCTTGGAAGACTATCGGAAAAACCGGAGTTCGGCACTGTTCTGCGTGCCAAAGGCATGGTAGAAGGAACCGATGGTCATTGGATTTACTTTGATATGGTGCCGGAAGAGGCAGATGTGCGGGAAGGCGCTCCGGAGTACACGGGGAGAATCTGTGTCATCGGAGCGGGCCTGAAGGAGGAGAAACTGGCGGAACTGTTCGGAATCTGAACGGTTTTTGGCGGGAAGGACGAAAACAGATGAACAAAGTGGGCAAGCCCACCTCAACTCCCCCTCCCCTCAATCTTGAGGGGCTTGAACACTTTGCGCGCCGCCGCAATACCGCAAAGCGGTAACATACTTTATTGCGGCGTGTGCATCCTGCCCGGAGGGCTGAGAGAAACAAAAAACAGTTGAACCGTGAACGGAAGCATGGTATGCTGTTCCTGTAAGCAATTTCTATTTTTCTTTGCGGCAGATCGCCGCGGATACCCATTTTTTAAAATTGAAGAGCGCAGGAGGAGCTGTGCATAGGCAGGGCTCCTCCTGCTGTTTTCTGAGAATCTTCCCAGCGAGTTTTAAATTATACTTCTCTTCGGGTGAAGCCATCGTAGGCAGTCAGCAGGAAGAGTCCCATGTAAATGGCCAGAACAAAAATCGAAAAGGTAAGGGTCTGGCCCGGAAAGGGAGGGCTGCCCTGGGCAACCGCGGAAAGTCCTGTATTGGAAAATACCAGATAGCGGCCCCAGTCGATGCCCAGTTCCGAAAGCAGGGAGGTAATTACGCTGCCGCCCAGGAGGCCGCCCAGCCCCAGAGCAATGGAGAGCGCGGAACTGCGGAACAGGGAACTGATGGCGAAAGCCATGGTCATCATCAGCAAAGGATTGACCGCCGCGAGCATAAACTGCTGAAAGCCGTAGAGAAGAATGGGTGTTCCCGCAGCCGCGCCGTTAGCGGCATGCACATACTCTCCGGCATAACCGGAAAAACCATAGCTGATCCCCAGCAGCAGAATCTCCAGTCCGAACAGCAGAAACGTAAGAAATACCAGAAGGCTCAGGCAGCATAGGTACTTGCTCCAGAGAATTTTCCCCCGGCGCACCGGGTTGATCAGCAGAAATTTAATGGTTCCCTGACTGGTTTCATTGGCGATAATGCCTCCGGCAAAAACGATCATTACCAGAGCAATCAGGGTCATCAGCATAGGAGCGCTGTTTAAGGTTCGGATCAGCAGGGAATCTGTGACGGCGTACCCGTAATCTTTATCAAAGGTCAGAGTGTAGTCCAGATCATGATCTTCAATATACTGATGCTCCAGATAGGTGCTTTCGGCTTTGTCCAGAGCCGCCTGGTCCACGGGAATGCCGGCGTCCTTGTTCGCTTTCAGAGCGGCATACTGGAGTCTGGCCGCTTCCGTCTGTTCATGGCGGAGCTGTTCCGGCGAAGGTTTTTCCTCTTCCGTCTGCGCAGAGGATTCCGCGATGGTTTCATAGCTGGCATCGCTCTGAACAAAGGGAAGGTGAAAGAAAAAAGCCAGGCCCGCGGCAGCCAGCAGCAGAAGCAGGATCAGAATCTGGGAAGCCCGCCGGCGCAGCAGTTTGCTGTATTCGTTTTTTATCAGTTTAAACAATTTGACTGCCTCCTTCCTCGGTGAGACGGATAAACGCGTCCTCTAGGGTATGATCCTGATATTCGGACACAGTGTACAGAGAAATTCCCGCTTCGATCAGCAGGCGGTTGCAAAGAGAGAGAGGTTCCGGCAGGGGAGCCGCCTCCGGACTGCCTTTTTCCTGGTTTTTAAGGTAAATGAGAAATTCGTGTTCTGTCAGCAGCCGGGCGGACAGTTCGGGAATTTTTTCCCGAAGGAGCCTTGCCGCTGTTTCCGCCCGGTCGGTCCGGTACAGGAACGCGGCGCTGCCGCCGCAGGCCTCCTGGATCAGTTCTCCGATGGGTTTTATATCCCGAATTTCTCCGTTGACAATCAGTCCCACCCGGTCGCACATCAGTTCCATCTCGGACATGAGATGGGAGGAAACCAGGACGGCTGTACCATCCCTGTGGGCGGTTTCTTTGAGAATATCCCGGAGCTGGCGGATTCCCGCGGGATCCAGGCCGTTGGTAGGTTCATCCAGGATCAGCAGATTCGGACGGTGAAGAAGAGCCTGGGCAACGCCCAGACGCTGACGCATTCCCAGAGAATAGCGGCGTACCTGCTCATGGATGCGGTTTTCCAGTCCCACCAGATGCACCACTTCTTTCATGCGCTCCTCTGAGATGCCGGGGCGCATATTCTGATAAAGCTTCAGATTCTGCCAGCCTGTCATATGACGGTAATGTTCCGGATTTTCCACGATGGCGCCCACATGGGACATGGCCTTTTCAAACTGTTTCTCCAGATTTTCTCCGCAGATTTCGATTTCGCCGGAGTCTGCCCGGATCAGTCCGCAGACCAGGCGGATGGTGGTAGTCTTTCCGGCTCCGTTGGGCCCCAGAAATCCGAACACCTCCCCGGGACGGCATTCCAGGCTGATATCTTTCAAAATCTGCCGTTTGCCTATGGCTTTGTTTAGATGCCGGATGGAAAGAGCCGGCGTTGCCTCTGCGCGGTCTGTATTGGAATTCATACCGGCACCTCCTCTCTGTCTGCCAGTTCCGACGCGGAAGACGCGGCGTACATCTGGCTGTAATTAATCTTCCAGGTTCCCTCTGTTTCTGACAGCTGCAGAAGCACATGGAGCTGGCTGGACTGGCGGATGACCTGACTGCCGTTTTTTACAGAGTCCGGAGCTTCCAGTTCCTGTGTGTAATCTTCTGCTGACTCATTGTAAGCGTATCCCGCGCCGAAGCATCCCAGATAGGATCCGTACCGGTCCAGCCAGACGGTGCTGTCAAGGGTCAGTTCCGCCTGGCAGACGCCGGGACCGCTTTTGCGGATTTTGCAGCTTTGCAGGGTTTCCCGGCAGGCCAGAGGGAGAAATACGGTTTCGTCATCCAGGAGTTCATAAAAAGAGGAGCGGGTGGTACTGTACCGCATAGCCTGAGAAACCGTTCCCGGATCTTCCCAGTACTGTTCCATAATCTCCAGAAATCCGGCCGTTTCCCCGCGGGACAGAGCCTCGGAGGATTGTGCCTCATAGTCTTGGATCAGGGCGCTGATCTCTGAAAGACTGCTTTGAAACCGGGTCTGGTCGATGATCTGAAAAAGGATCACGCCGATGATGAGGACAGCGGCGGCCGCAAGGCCCCGGTTCCAGCGTTTCAGTTTTTTCATGAGCTTCCTTCCTTTCTGATTGAGATAAATCTTCCCCGCAGGGCCGCGGTTCCGGCGGGGTTCTGGTTTTGGTATAGCACGGCAGAAGGGCGGGGTCAATACGGGCAAGAAAGGCTTAAGAAAGCTTAAGAAAAGGACCGGGGAAAGCTCAGAAAATCTTAAGGAATGCGGAAAAAGGGAGAAAAAACCGTAGTTTTAGTAAAAGATTCCGTTTTTTGCACATTGAGTTATCAAAGGAAGAAAAAATCAGATAAGGAATCGGTAGAAAAGAAGAAATCTATGTAAAAACCATCTAAAATCAAAAAGAAAACGCTGTGAAAAGACGACAAAAATAAATTTGAGCGGAGCAGAAAAAATATTTTTGCTGTTCTGCCGAATAACGGACGCAATCAGAAAAATATTTTAGTAAAATCAGCAAAAAGAGAGGTTTCGTCCGGAGCCTGGGGCGCCCGTGGCGGGACGGAACTCTGCAATGTGCCGGATTTCGGCGGAAGGAGGAAAGAAGAAATATGCGGAATGTCTGGAAGAAATGGACAGGCATGGTGCTGGCAGGAGCGATGCTGGCACAGACCGGCGGGATCACCGCTTTCGCGGCCGGCGGAAGCGGTGAAGAGCAGGACAGCGGCAGTTATGTTCCCCTGGAAAAGATCAGGACTGTTACGGCAGACAACTACCAGGAGGGCTATGAGCCGGAGAAAGCGGTGGACGGGATCGAAGATGATCCCAATAACTGCTGGCATACTCAGTGGGATGAGGGAGCGCCCGGTTTTCCCCACTGGATTCAGGTGGAATTTACAGAGCCCCAGACTCTGGATTCTCTGGTGTACGTGGCCAGATCCGCCACAGGGTATCAGTTTGTCACGGAGTATGAAATCTGGGTCAGCCAGGACGGCACGGAGCAGGGACTGAAAAAGATCGATGAGGGAACCTGGACCCGGGCCAAGACGGCTGCGGCGGAATTTGAGCCGGTGACAGCCTCCCTGGTTCGATTTGTGGCCGAGGACAAAGAAGACTCCAACTATGAGGATACATACAGTGTATCTGCCTCCGAGATTAAATTCGGTCTGGCATCCTCGGAATCCGAGGATTACCGGGAGGAGATCGAAACCATGCAGGGGACGCTGGAGCGGGCCTATGCCCACGGAGCCGCGGATGCGGGAGACGGAGCGCGCCAGTACAAGCAGGGGGCGCTGGATCAGGTAAAGGAACAGCAGAACCGCCTGCGGGAGATCCTGGATTCCGGAAATATGGAAGGAGCGGAAGCCGCTCTGGAGACAGCCGGGGCGGCCCTGGAGGAGCTGCTGGCCAGTAATAAAGAAGAGGATGAGGAGCTTCTGGCGCAGGTTCCGGCGGCGGCCCTGGAGGCAAAAGCCAACACGGAGAACGCGGGATACGAGGCGGATAAGGCTGTGGACGGGGATACTTCCACCATCTGGCATACCCAGTGGGAGCCGGAGTCCGCGGAGCATCCCCACGAGCTGACCGTGGATCTGGGCCAGAGCCTGCTTCTGGGAGAGATCAAGCTGATCCCCAGACAGGATATGGGCACAGGCAGGATCACCAAAGGTGAGCTGTATCTTGGGAACAGCCTGGAAAACATGGAAAAGGCCGCGGATTTCCAGATGACAGATACCGCCCAAATTTCTGTGGACTGCCGGGAGGCACGGTATGTTCAGCTGCGGGCGCTGGAGGGTTCCGATGCGAACACGGCGGTGGCTGAGGTGGAGATATCCACTTACGACAGAGGCTACGCGGCTCTCTGGGAAGCATATGAGAAAGCCTCCGTTACCCTGGGAAATGCCCAGGCCGGACAGGAGATCGGCCAGTATCCGGAGGAGGCCAGAAGCGCTTTTGAGGAACAGCTGGCGGAATTTGCCGCTTTGCTGGAGGAACCGCATCTGAACTCTCAGTGCTATGAACTGGCGGAGGAAGTCCGGCAGGCCGAGGAGGATTTCCTGGCGCAGGTAAACCGCTACCGTCTTGAGGATTTGCAGTCTATGATAGAGGAAGCGGAAGCCCTGGCGGAGGAGCTCACCGGAAAGGATCAGGAACTGCTGAAAGAGGCCGTAGAAACCGCGAAGGCGGCGGCAGAGAATCCTCAGAGCACGCCCCGGGAGATCCATGAGGCGGCAGTGGCTCTGAAGGCTACCATAGACGGAGTGAAGATTGCCGGGGAAGACCGCTATGATCTCTCCGGAAAATGGGATTTCAATCTGGGAGCCTACCAGGCGGATGCGGAACTTACGGATACCGTAGATCTGCCGGGAACCCTGGACGAGAATAAGAAGGGGACCCCCAACAGCTTCCGGGATCCCAAGAGACTCAGCAGATACTATACCTACACAGGACCGGCTGTTTACCAGCGCCAGGTATTCATTCCCTTTGGCTGGGAGGAAAAAGAAATTTCCCTGTACATGGAGAGATCCCGTGAAACCAGAGTGTGGGTCAACGGCACAGAAGTTCTGGCGCCGGATACTTCGAATCTTATGGCTGTATCCCAGGTATATGACCTGACCCGGGCTCTCCGGTTCGGAGCCCTCAATGAGATCACCATCCAGGTAGACAATTCCTACCCCAATTCCCCCTACGCGGCCATTACCACCTCTTCTATGGCTACCGAGGAGACCCAGACCAACTGGAACGGAATTGTAGGCCTCTTTGAGTTGAGAGCAGAAGAAAAAATCCACATAGACGATCTGAGAGTGTACCCCAATGAAGATCTCAGAACGGTTACCGTACAGGCGGATGTGGCAAACCATACCGAGGAAGCTTACAGAGGAACCGTGACCCTGCAGGCAGAGGGCCTGGAGGCAAGAGAGATTCCGGTGACTGTAGAGGCAGGAGGGACAGCCGCAGTTTCCCTCAGGGATTACAGTATGGGAGAGGATGTAAAACTCTGGGGTGAATTTGAGCAGAATCTTTACACCATGAAGGCCTCCCTGGAGAACGGAAGTGAAATGTCCGAGACCTTCGGCATGAGAGATTTCGATGTGGATCAGGAGACAAAGCAGCTGGTGAACAATGGGGACAAGGTCTTCCTGAGAGAAGAAGCCAACTGCGCGGTGTTCCCCCTGACCGCCTACGCTCCCATGGACGAGGCCGGATGGGAGAAGCTGTTCAGTACCTATCAGTCCTACGGCATTAACGCGGTGCGGTTCCACAGCTGGTGTCCGCCGGACGCGGCTTTCCGGGCGGCGGACCGCCTGGGACTGTATCTGCAGCCGGAGCTTTCCAGCTGGGATGCGGGAAGCATGTTTGACGGAGAGGTGGAAAAGAATTACTATTCCAGAGAGGCAAAAGCCATTGTGAAGGAATACGCGAACCATCCGTCCTTTGTCATGCTGACCTTCGGCAACGAGCTGCATTTCGCCAGCGGCGGATATGAGTACGCGGATCAGCTGATCCAGGAGCTGAAAGCGCAGGACAGCACCCGGCTGTACTCTTTCGCCTCCAACAGCGATTACGGCGGAACCAAACCTACGGAGAATTCTGATTTCTTTACAGGACAGGTTTACAACGGCACATCCATGCGGGGAATCTATTCCGGCATGAGCGGATTTATCAATCAGTCCTATCCTTCCTCCACGGTAAACTATGAGGAGGCGGTGAATCGGGCAGCCGCGGAATCCGGAGTTCCGGCCTTCAGCTTTGAAGTGGGACAGTTCCAGGTATTCCCGGATGTGCTCTCGGAACTGGACGGCTATACAGGCGTTCTGGAGCCCAGAAACCTGCAGCTGGTAGCGGAGCGCATTGAAGCTATGGGTATTTCCGATGAGGAAGTGGAAGATTACATCAATGCCAGCGGCATGCTTTCCAGACTGGGATACCGGATGGAGATCGAAGCGGCCCTGCGGACGAAAAACATGAGCGGTATTTCCCTGCTGGGTATTCAGGATTTCAGCGGCCAGAGCACAGCCCTGGTGGGAATGATGAATGCCCTGGGAGATCCGAAACCTTACGATTTCGCGGATCCGGAAGCGTTCGCCACCTTCTTCAGCCCGGAGGTAGCTCTTCTGGAGACAGAGAAATTCAGCTGGACCAATGCGGAGGACTTTACGGGAACCCTGATGCTGGCCAATTACGGGCCGGAGGATCTGGAAGGGGAGATGACCTGGAAACTGACAGAGGACGCTACAGTTCTGGCACAGGGAAGCCTTCCCGGCACTGTCTTTACCCAGGGAACCGTCACAGACGCGGGGGAGATTTCCATTCCGCTGTCTGAGATTCAGGAAGCGAAGCAGCTGAAGCTTACCATTGCCCTGGGCGATGTGGAAAATTATTATGACCTTTGGGTTTATCCGGCCAACGAGACCGCTCCCGAGGGAGATGTTTACGTAACAGAATATCTGGACGAAGACGCTCTGTATATTCTGGAAGACGGCGGAAAAGTTCTGCTGTCTCCGAAAGTGAATAAATCTACTCTGCCAAACAGCATCACCGGCACCTTTACTACGGCTTTCTGGTCTTCCCAGTTTGTCAGCGAATCCCAGCCGGGCTCCATGGGACTTTTGATGGATCCGGAACATCCGGTATTTGACGGCTTCCCCACGGAGTACCATTCCAATTACCAGTGGTGGGCCATGGCCAAGCTGGGACGTCCTATGGTACTGGAAAATCTGACCCAGGAGGACGGAACCAAGATTGAACCTCTGGTTCAGGTGCTGGACAGCTTTTCCACCATCCGCACTATGGGACTTCTGTACGAGGCCAAGGTAGGGGAAGGCAAGCTCATGGTTTCCTCTATGGGGCTGGAGCAGCTGAAGGGCCAATATCCGGAGGCTAACGCTCTGAGAAATTCTATTCTGAACTACATGAATTCAGATGCCTTTGACCCGCAGTTTGAAGTCAGCGTGGAAAAGATCCAGGAGTCTGTAGTGGGAACCGAGGAAGATCCCCGGGTAAACCTGGCGGAGAAATCCAACGGCGGAAATATAGAACTGGGCGAGAACACCCACACCTGTATGGAAGGCTATGACAACGCGCCTCAGGACAGAGCTATGGAACTGAACGACGGCCGGGTGGATGTGGAGACCTCCTCCCGATCCTGGACAGACTGGAACGCGGAAGGGGAGTATCCGGACGCGGAGATCACGGCTATCTTAAACCAGAATTATATGGTAGACACTCTGGTGCTGCCTTTCTTTGAGGATTACGGCTGCAAGGCGCCCGCGGAAATTAAAGTGGAATATCTGGCGGAGGACGGAACCTTTCAGCCGGTAGGAAATCCCTCCCAGACCACGGGATTTGTAAAGGGGAATAATACCATTACCTTTGATCCGGTGCAGACTTCTCAGGTTCGCATTACCATGGTACACCAGGAGGGAATGGGCGTAGCCCTCAGCGAGTTCATTGTCTATGAGAAGGAAATTCCCGCGGAGTCTCTGAAGATCACCGCGGAGAAAGACGAAGTGCGGGTAGGAGAAACCCTGCAGCTGGGAATTGAATATGAGCCGGAAAACGCCAATGATACGGATGTCAGATGGAGAGCTCTGGACGCGGAAGGCAATAAATCAGACATTGCCAAGGTTTCTCTCAGCGGAATCCTTACACCTTCCGCGGAGGGTACTGTTTATGTACAGGCCAGCCTGAGATCCAATCCTGAGGTGTCAGATACCCTGGAGATCAGGGTTCTTCCGGAGGAGACAGAACAGCCGGCAGACAAAACCCAGCTGTCCGCCCTGATCTCCCAGGCGGAAGCCCTGGAAGCGGAGGACTACACAGCGGAGTCCTACGGGGTTCTTCAGACAGCGCTGAAACAGGCCGGGGCTGTCATGGAGGATCCGGAAGCCTCTGAGGCAGAAGTAGCAGAGGCAGTGAAAGCCCTGAAGGAGGCTCTGGAAGGGCTGAAGGAAGCGGAAGATCCGGATGTGACCCCGGAGCCTACAGATACGCCGGAGCCTACGGATACGCCGGAACCCACAGACACGCCGGAACCCACGGACACGCCGGAACCCACAGACACGCCGGAACCCACGGATACGCCGGAGCCCACAGATACGCCGGAGCCCACGGACACTCCGAACCCTTCTGATACTCCGGATCTCACGGATACCCCGGCAGTTACCGGAAAACCAGGAACTACGGATCAACCGGGAACCAGCGCGCCTACCGGAGATGGTACACCTCTGGCAGCCATGGGCCTTGCCCTGGGACTGGGAGCGGCTGGCGCCGCGGGTCTGGTTCTGTACAGGAAACGAGTGAGAAGATAAGATCAATATAGCCTGAATGCGGCCCCGGAAGAGATTCCGGGGCCGTATTCGGTTCTGTAGGCAGAAAAAAGGATCTGGGCCGTATCAGGCATTTCCCTGAGCAGATCGCGGAAACTCCCAAAATCAGTCAGGTGAAACAAGAGATTTAGTAAAAGACATGTTTATTTACCGGAAAAATATCCTAAGAAGGAAAAACGCGAAGAATTCAATTCTGTGCGGAATACGGAAGAAAAAAGAAAGTTGTGCGAAAATCGGAAGAGAAGCGTCGAAAATTATAATACCTATGTAAAAATATGGAGAAAAAAGAAATGCAAACGGGAAAATATCAGGAATAATATACAAAAACGTTCTGGGAAGAATGTCGGAATTATACAAAAAATACGCTGGATTACAGGGAAATCAAGAAAAAATTGCCATTCCGAAAAACGAACGCTGATTTAGTAAAAGAATAGTAAAATGTAGGAAAATCAATAAAGGAGGGAATTTTATGAAAACCAAACGCCTGACGGGATTTTCCTGCAAGGCCATGACAGCGGCCATGGCGTTCTGCCTGTCTCTGGGATTTGCCTTTACGGTTTCCGCGGAAGAAGAATCGGGAACCATTATTCCGGTGGAATATCCCGGCGACGGACAGGACGCTTCTCCGGCTATTCAGTCAGCCATTGAAAAGGCAAAGCGGGTGAATGGTCCGGTCACCCTGCAGTTTGAGGAGGGAAAGGAGTATGAGGTCTGGCCGGAGACCTCCTATCACACAACAGGATACTATGTTTCCAATTCGGCCACCCAGGGAGAAAATCCCCAAGGTGAGAGGTGGAGCGCTATCCTGCTGAAGGATATGGAGGATGTCACCATTGACGGCAACGGGTCACTGATGCTGGTTCACGGAGTGATGACTCCGATTCTCATTGACCACAGCGAGAATATTACCTTTAAAAATTTTAATCTGGATTACGCGCGGCCTACAGTCTCTGAATTTACTGTGCTGGAAAAAGGGGCCGACTATGTAAAAGTCCAGGTACATGAGGATTCTCTCTATGAACTCCAGGATACCAACAACGATCAGCAGTACGACAACATCCGCTGGGTGGGAGAGAAAACGCTGGCGGATGACAGCGCCAGATACTGGAGCAGCAACGCCACTTTAATGCAGGAGTATGATCCTTTTAATGAGACCCTGCGCCGGATCGGTATGTACGGCTACGGAAGCAGCATTACGGATCTGGGAGACAACGTGCTGCAGTTCTCCTTCCCCGGAGGTTCCAGCTACCGGGAGGGCTGCACCTATCAGGTCCGGGACGGCGTCCGAAACCAGGTGGGAACCTTTATCCACAGAAGCAAAAATGTGACCCTGGAGGACTGCGGCTTCCACTACATGCACGGTCTGGGAATCGTAGGCCAGTATTCGGAAAATCTGACCTTTACCCGGCTGGAGTGCGCGCCCAGAGAGGAGACCGGAAGAACCGTGGCCAGTTTCGCGGACTTTGTACAGATCTCCGGGTGCCGGGGAGATGTGGTGATTACCGACAGCCATTTCAGCGGCAGCCACGATGACACCTTCAACATCCATGGCACCCATCTGCGGATCGTGGAGGTCAATGAAGCGGAGCAGAAGATCAAAGTTCGCTTTATGCACAGCCAGTCCTGGGGATTCCAGGCCTTTGAGGCGGGAGATGAGATTGAATTTATCAACGGCAGCACGCTGATTCCCTATCAGAGAAACGCGGTGAAAAGTTATACCCGGCTCAATGATACGGACATTGAACTGACCCTGGAGGATCCGCTGCCGGCGGGTATTCAGCAGAATTATGACGCGGTGGAAAATATTACCTATACTCCTAATGTCACCATAAAGAACAATCTGTCGGAGTATGTGCCCACCAGAGGCGTTCTCTGCACCACCAGAGGAAAAGTGGTGATCGAGGGCAATACTTTTAAGAAGCAGGGGATGGCCTCCATCCTGCTGGAGGACGACGCCAGAGGCTGGTTTGAGTCCGGGCTGATCCGGGATATGACCATCAAAGACAACACATTCATAGACTGCGCGGCGCCTCAGATTCATTCCAATCCCCAGACGGCGGTTCTGGATCCGGAGCAGACGGTGCATTCCAATATTACGGTGACGGGCAATACCTTTACCGGACAGGCGGTGAATATCAGTGCCATCAGCACGAAGAATTTTACTGTTACGGATAATCAGTTCCCGGAAGCCGGAGGAAGCATTTCCCTGAACAGCTGCAACGGTTTTGAGATCAGCGGAAATGAAAACCAGACGGGTGTGAACGCCAGTAACTGTATCAATGAAAAAAGCCTGGCCTCCTTCCAGGTGGACGCGGTTCGGGAGATAGAAGATATTTCCAGGGAAGGCATGACCGCCACGGCCAACAGCGAGTGGCCGGGGGACGGCGGAAGCAATCCTCCTTTCCCGGCCCAGTATGTGCTGGATGGAGATGACGACACCTTCTGGAGCACCAGCTGGGAAGTGATTCCGGAAGACGACATCTACATTGAATTTGATCTGAACGGAGAAAAGACTTTTAATACCCTGAGTTATCTGCCGCGGGTCAGCGAGACGAACGGACGGATTCTTCAGTACGAGATTTACGCCGGGGGGAAAGACGGCAGCTACGGTACGGATCCTATCGCGGAAGGATCCTGGGCCGACACGGCGGAAGTAAAATACGCGGAGTTCGATACGGTGACTACCGGTAAAATCAAGCTGGTGGTAAAAGAAACCAGTATGAGCTGGGACAATAAGAAAGTCGTATACTGCTCTGAGATCGGATTCCACAACAGCAGCCGTACGGCGGGAGAACTTCCCATAGGAAGAAAGGCACAGCTTTCCGCGTCTGCCAGCGGAGCAGCCGGAGCTCTGACGGATCTGTCTTTGGCAGAATTTACCTATGAGAGCAGCGATGAGGCGGTGGCCACGGTAGATCAAAAGGGAGTGGTGACGGCCAAAGCTCCCGGCACAACGGAGATCACCGTGACGGTCAGCGCCTGGGGAACCACCCTGAAAGATTCCGTGACCCTGACTGTGTCGGAAGAAATGTACACAGGGGCGGAAACGATTGAGATCCAGGAAATTTCCGGGGAAGCCGGAAAGGATCTGCAGCTGACCGCGAAGGTGACCCCCGCGGAGGCTGCAGGAGATGTAAGGTGGAAGATTGATTCCGTCTCCTCCTCAGAGGGAGCCCGGGCGGAGATCCAGGAGACCACCGGAATTCTGAATATGTCCGGAGAGGGAAGAGTGACGGTAACCGCGTACTCTCTGAATAATCCCTCTGTGAAAGACACCGCGGACATACTTTTCCGAAAAGAAGACAGCCAGATGACCAGAGACTGGGAATGGATCCGGGAGAATCCCTCCATGCACTGGATTGATGAAAACGGAGATTTGAACATTACTCTGGAAAAGGCAGCCATCTGGGTGGAAAATTCCGCCAAAAACATTCTGACTGTGCCGGTGGAGGAGGAAGACTTCGAGATTGTCACCAGAATGAATTTCAAACCCCAGGAGGACTACACGGAGGCCGGACTGATCCTCTACGGAGATGACAGCAACTATGTAGTACTCACCCGGAAAGCACATTCCGGCTACGGCGGAAATATTTACAGCATGATTGCCCGGGTGGACGGAAATCCCTGGGAGAGTCCCGCGGAGCTCAAAGTATTTGACAATGAGGACAGTACGGTTTATCTGAAGCTGAAGAAGGAAGGAAATCTGTACTCCGGATACTACAGCGTGGACGGAAGCCAATGGAACCCCATTTATGAAAACAGGGAAGCGGACCTGGGAACCGCGCCGAAAGCAGGCCTCATTGGCTACGTGGCAGGAAGCGCCACGGAGACAGCGGTCTTTGAAGAGTTCTCTGTAAACGGAGAGGACTATGCCCTGGAAGAACTGGGAACACCCGTCAGCGCCGGGGAGGCAAAGATTACAGCGGTGGCACCCTCCGCAAAGCGGACGGTGACAGTAGGAACTTCCTTTGAGTCCCTGCGGCTGCCGGAAACTGTACAGGTGACCTGGGACGGAAGCTATCAGGAATCTGTGCCTGTCATCTGGACAGCCGATGGCTATGACAGCCGAAAGACCGGCACCTGCACCCTGACCGGCACCCTGGAGGGAATCCGGGAAGATGCCTTTGCTACAGAAGAAAGGCCGATGATCCAGATAACCGTTACGGCGGACAAAGAGGCACTGAAGGAAGCCGTAGCGGAAGCAGAAGGAAGACAACAGGCCGCTTACACACAGGAAAGCTGGGATACTCTGGAGGCAGTGTTGGAGGAAGCCCGGACTCTTCTGGAAAACGAGGAAGCTTCCCAGGAGGAAACCGACGCCCTGACCCTTCGGGTTCAGGAAGCGGCGGAGCAGCTGCGGCTGGCAGTCACCTACAATGGCCTGAAAGAGAGCCTGGCTGAGGCAGAGAAGCTGGCGGAGGAGACGGCGGAGCAGCTGTACGCCTCTGAACAGCCGGAGGGAGACCGGATCCATGGATTCTATTCCGCGGAAAAACGGGAGGCCCTGCTGACCAGCGCTGAAGAGACGGCGGATTTGCTGGCGTCCTGGAGCGAACTGGAAGAACTGGGGAATGTAGACGAACTTCTGACTGAGGAAGAAAAACTGCAGATGACAGAAGCCGGAGCGGTTTTCATTCAGGATCTGGAGGAGTTCCGCAATTCCCAGGTGAAAGTAGATACGGAAGAACTGAAGCTCCTGCTGGAGGACGCGGGTCAGCTGGAGGAGAGCAGCTTTACCGCGGAAACCTGGAAGGTTTTCAAAAAAGCGGTTCAAAAAGCGGAAAAGATTTTGGAGTCCGGAAATTACAGCCGGAATACAGCGGAATCTCTGGAACAGGAAATCACGGAGGCCATGGGACAGCTGAAAAGAGTCTTTACGGTGACGATTGCCCCGGGAGAAGGCGGCATCGTGACCGCTGACCCGGCAGGCCCTGTGGAAGAAGGAAGCACCGTGACCCTGCGAATTCTCCCGCAGGAGGGATATGAGCTGAAATGCCTGATTGTCAACGGACAGGCGGTGCAGGTGACCGGCAGCCAGTATCTGCTGGAAGAGATCCGTTCTAATATAGAAGTGGCAGCGGAATTCCAGAAGATCAAAGAAGAGCCGGAGCCCACGGACACCCCGGAACCTACAGACACCCCGGAGCCCACGGACACCCCGAAACCTACCGATACGCCGGAGCCCACGGATACCCCGAAACCTACAGATACCCCGAAACCCACGGATACACCGGCTGTCACCGGAACGCCCGGAACCACGGACAAACCGGGAACCGGCGGAACCGGAACCGGCAGCGGAAGCCGTCCGGGAACCAGCGCGCCCACCGGAGATGCCACGCCTCTGTCAGCTATGGGCCTGGCTCTGGGACTGGGAGCGGCAGGAGCCGCGGGCCTGGTTCTGTACCGGAAACGGGTGAGAAAATAAAATCAAATATAGCCTGAGCTGCGGCCCCGGAATTGCTTCCGGGGCCGCATACGGTTCTATGAGCGGGGTTCCGCTTTTTATACAGGCGGGTATAAATGACGGAAAAATCTGCATAAACAGGTTCCATTTTCTGTACATTTATTTTTAAACGCTTCCTGAAAATGAAAGCATTGTTAAAAACAGAAGAATATAATGTAAGAGTCTCATAACTTTTTGTGATTTTGCATAGACCGGCCGGGCCGCGGACAGCGGATCCGGCCGGTTTCAGAAGGGAGGAGAAAACATGCGGAAATGGAGACGAGGCATGGGGATCGCGCTGGCCGGCATGATGGCGGTTCAGATCTGCGGGACGGTTCCCGGTATCGCGGCCGAGACAGAGGATCGGCAGGGAGCGGATCTGGGAAGCGTTCAGACGGAGACCGTGGAGATCGGCAGCGATGTGTGGGAGACGCCGCTGATTCCTGACGCGGCAAAGGCGCTGAGCGGGGTCAGCGAGACAGAAGTAAACCTCAACGAGACCACCGGGGACGGGACATGGAAATTCCTGTACGATATCCCGGACTATACGGCGGAAGACGGGGTGCCCTATCCTACAGAAGAAAATCAGGATTTTGATTTTTCTGCCTGGAGCGACAGGAACTGGCAGAATATCATCGTTCCCGGTGAACCTCTGATGCAGGGCTTCGATATTCTGACCAACAATGAGTATTACTATCAGAGAGAGATTACCGTGCCGGAAGATTTTAAGGGAAACCGGGTTCTGGTTCGTTTTGACGGCGTGTACAGCAATGCCCGGGTATGGATTAACGGAAAGTACATCCGCACCCATGTGGGTGGCTTTACCACCTGGGACTGTGATATTACAGAGTACGCGGCACCCGGCGAGACGGTGACCATGACCGTGGGCGTGGCAGACATTCATTCCAATGTAAAAGGAATCTGGAATCCGGATGGAGCAGCCCTCAACAATCCGTCTAATGCCACAAACTACGCCCACCATAACATTGGAGGCATTCTCAGGGATGTATCTCTGGTAGCGGTACCTTACGATTACATAGCCAGAACCTATGTGGAGACAGACTTCGATGAGAATTTCGTCAACGCGGATCTGGAGGTGACGGCCCAGCTTGGGCTGGTTTCCGGCGACGCGGAGCTGTCCGTGGAGCTTCTGGACGGGGAAACCCTGGTGGCGGAGGGTATTCTCGCTTTTGAAAGGGAGAGCGGGGAGCTGAAAAACCTGCCGGAACTGGTCCGGGAAGCCACAGGCCTGCTGGAGGAGAACGGGGATAACCTCTATGACGACAAAACATCCGGCCAGCCGGGCCAGTATTCCCGGGAAACCTATGAAAAACTGGAGCAGGAGCGGGATCAGGCCCTGGAGCTCCTGGCAGAGTCTTCGGAACTGACAGAAGCGCAGAAGATCACCATTCCGGTGGAGGCCCCGAAGCAGTGGGACGCGGAGCATCCCAACCTGTATACCCTGCGCACCACTCTGACTGTGGACGGGGAGATGGTCCAGGTCAATGAAGAGAGAATCGGCTTCCGGGAGATTCATTACGGCGGCCGGGACGGCACGGATGTCAACAAGGTTTACGTGAATGGAAAAGAAGTGAAGCTGCGGGGAACCTGCCGCCACGATGTGTCCGATGATCTGGGCCGGTCCATGACCCGGGAGGAGTCCTACCAGGAGGCGCTGGCCTATAAAAAAGCCAATATCAACTTCATCCGAACCTCCCACTATCCGGCCTCCGAGCATCTGCTGGATGCCTGCGATGAGCTGGGAATTTATGTGGAGCAGGAAAACGCGGTCTGCTTCCAGAATCCGGGACTGCTTATCGGTAAATATGAAGATTTTGTAGTACAGTTTACCGAGATGATTGAGCGGGACAGAAACAGGGCGTCCATCCTGATCTGGTCTCTTGGCAACGAGTCCAACTATAACGAAGTAAAAGATAAATCCGGCGGCAATGCCTTCCAGACAGAACACGATTACCTGAAGGATGTGGAGACCACAAGACCCTGCATCTTCAGCTGGCCAAACACCGGAGAAAGCACGGATTTTGCCGACATTTACAGTGAGCATTACGCTAATGTGACCGGAAATATGGGACGGGCGGACAAGCCCAGGATCCACGATGAATACGCCCATATTGCCTGCTACAATCTGGACGAGCTTCAGCGGGACGTGAATGTGCGGAACTTCTGGGGCGAGAGTGTCAAAATCGGCTGGGAAAATATTTTTGAGGACGACGGCGCTCTGGGAGGAGCTCTCTGGGGAGGCATCGATGATGTCTTCTACATTCCCGATGGAACCACGGAACGTTGGCAGTCCCACTCCAGCGGACAGACTGCCGGATACGGCGAGTGGGGCAGCGTGCTGGATGCCTATCGGAGAGAAAAACCGGAAGCGTACCTGACCAAGAAAGCCTATTCTCCGGTGCGGGTGGAGGAAGACAGCTGCTATACAGAAGACGGAACTTTGTACGTGCCGGTGAAAAACTGGTTTGACCATACAGATCTGAATGAGGTGGAGGTGGAATTTACTTCCGGTGAAACCGGCGGCCGGATCCGGATCCAGGAGAGCATCGCGCCTCACAGCCAGGGAATCATTTCAGTTCCAGGCATTGACGGCTCCTCCAATACAGTAAATCTGAAATTTTACACTGCGGACGGCATTATGGTGGATGAGTACAATGTACAGCTGGCGGCTGTTCAGTACAGCTTTGCTCCTGCAGGCAGCACTCCGCCCCAGGTGACAGAGTCAGAGGATGAGCTGATCGTCAACGGAGAAAATTTTGCCCTGGTATTCAGCAAAACCACCGGTCTCATCACTTCCGGAACCTTTGGCGGGGAGGAGGGCGCTCTGCTGACCGGAGGCCCGTACCTTCATATCACCGGAATCAATCTGGGAGCGTATACAAAAGCCGGGGAAAATGGAATTTCCTGGAGCGAATCCCAGGATGGAACCGGTGTGATTGTAACCCTGAAGGGAAGCTACGAAAACGGACAGGGAGTACAGTTTGATGTGGGGATTTCCGGAAACGGAATTATCACCACGGATTATACTCTGACCACGGCTCCCGCGGAGGGAAGCTACAGCGAGGTTGGAATCAGCTATGATATTCCCTCGGATATGGAGAGCGTCAGCTGGCTGCGGGACGGCCTGTACAGCGCGTATCCGGAGGATCATATCGGCAGAAATGAGGGAACCGCTCTGAAAGTAAGAGAAGGAGCGGCGGAACATCCGGATCAGTACGGAGTGGAACCCTCCTGGTCCTGGAAAGACGACATGAAAAACTATTTTGTGTACGCCACTGATGATCCCAATAACGGTCTGGTCACCAATGATTTTAAGACCATGAGAGAGAATGTTTACTATTATAATGTAAACTACGGCGCAGGAGAAGACGCCCCCCGGATCAGCGTAGAATCCCAGGATGCGGATGTAGCCGCAAGAGTCCAGGTTTCCTATGACAAAGCCTATGTAGATGACCGGGATCCGTCGATTCGTTATGAAGGCGGATGGGATACCTACGACAGCGGCAGCGATTATCAGGGAACGGAGACTTTCAGCACAGCCCTGGGAGCGGCCTGTGAATTCACCTTTACCGGTACGGGAGTCCGTTTCATTGGATCCAAACAGGCCAATACGGGAAAAGCGGAAGTTTACATCGACGGAGTATTTCAGCAGGAGGTAGATACCTACAGCGATCTGGGCACCCAGCTAAAACAGTCCCTGATCTATGAGATTGACGGGCTGGAAGAAGGGGAGCACACCATCCGCCTGGTGACTTCCGGCGGAAACGCGGACTGCATCGTAGTAGATGCTTTTGAGGTGCTGAATTCCGGAGAAAGCGGCTCCAAAGAGAAAGCACAGCTGATAATTAACAACCAGTGGTACTATCCCAATCTGTCCTGGGGGAATTATACCGGCGTGGCCGGAAGCCTGGCGGAGGGTTCTCAGGGAACCGCCACCATCCGGCTGACCAACGGAAGCAATTTCACTTCGGAGACCATTCCCTCGGTGTCCAGTGTGAGAATCGAGGAAGAAGAGGGAGGAATGCTGCGGGCTTCCTGCGAGATCCGCAACGCCGAAGAAGGAATGGAGCCGGTCTACCAGTGGTATCGGATTGCCGTGGGAGATCCGGATTCCAAAGCAGAGCCCATGGAGGGACAGCAGGCGGAAACTCTGGATAAAGAGGGACTGAGCGGATATAAAGTGTACTGCGCGGTCTGCCTGGAAAAAGACGGCCGGCAGACAGAGCCGGTCAACAGTAATATCATAGATGTGGATCCGGATTCGTATCAGATCTACGATGCGGTGGCGGAGACCGAAGGGCTGCAGATCACCGGAGAAAGCGGAAGTGATTATACCATTGATCAGGGGGCGGCCTGGACCGCCAATGCCTATGGACAGTCCTACCTGTATCTTCTGGATCAGGCAAGGGAGGCGGCGGTTACCTTCCATTTCTACGGAAAAGGAATCCGCTGGACAGGCGCCACAGAGGCCAATCAGGGAATCGCGGAAGTGATCGTAGACGGAGAGGATCCGGTGAAAGTGGATCTTTTTAATGCCAATGTCAGCCATTCCGGACAGTACAGCGAAGTGCTGTTTGAGAAGACCTGGGAAGAGGCAGGGGATCATCAGATCACTGTGCGCTGGACCGGAGAGAAGAATGAAAACGCCACTGCTTCCAATGTCTGTGTGGACGCTTTTATTGTCCTGGGAGGCGAAGCGGCTGCTGCGAATGTTCTGAGTACAGAAGAGGAGCAGGCTGCCGATCCTGCGGCAGCGGAAGCGGATCCGCAGACAGAAAAGGATGGTGAAGCGCAGAGCATTTCCGGGGAGACAGACGCCCTGAAGGGAGGTATCCGCGGAGATCTGCTTCAGGCTGTGAAGACAGCGCCGGCCATACTCCGGGCTGCGGAACACTCAGAGATCGATACAGCGATTGAGGAGCTTTCTCAGGCCATTGCGGACTTTAAGGCATCACGGATCGATGGAATTCCTGTGGAGAGCATCAGCCTGGATGTAACGGAATTGAGCCTGAAAATCGGTGAGGAAGCGAAACTGACAGTGACTGTAACGCCGGCGGATGCCACGGATCAGGCCGTGACCTTTAAAAGCAGCGATGAAACAGTGGCTGTGGTGGAAGCCGATGGTACAGTAAAAGCAGTGGGAGCCGGAGAAACGGTGATTACAGCGGAGTCTGCAGACGGCGCTCACCAGGCATCCTGCAGGGTAACAGTTGCTGAAGAGCCGGAACCCACAGACACCCCGGAGCCCACGGACACCCCGGAACCTACCGATACGCCGGAGCCCACGGATACCCCGGAGCCCACAGACACTCCGGAACCTACGGACACGCCGGAGCCCACAGACACTCCGGAACCTACAGGTACCCCGAAACCCTCTGATACCCCGGATCCCACGGATACACCGGCTGTCACCGGGACACCAGGGACCACGGACAAACCGGGAACCGGCGGAACCGGAACCGGCAGCGGAAGCCGTCCGGGAACCAGCGCGCCCACCGGAGATGCCACGCCTCTGTCAGCTATGGGCCTGGCTCTGGGACTGGGAGCGGCAGGAGCCGCGGGACTGGTTCTGTACCGGAAACGGGTGAGAAAATAAGAACGGCAGCATACGGAGCAGACGGTGTCCACAAAAAAATTTATAAGCTTTTTACCTGGTCTCTGTATCTTTGCGTATAATGATGTTGAGGTCAAAAGCCCCCAACTATGATGCCTGCGGATTGTTCCGTGCTTCGCACTCCCACAATCCTACCAAATATTCGCATATCGTGGGATATTCATCCCACTTTTATGCTCATATTAGGGCGGGTCCCAAGGCCTTAACCCCACTTATGAGCAAGCTCATGTGGGGTTAGGCCTTTTGACCCTGGCATCACATAATTATACTATGATTACATCGCCCATACACTGCTGGAGCCTAGGATTGATGAAGTAAAGAAAACCGTGATCGTGGTGACGGTTCGTTATTCCCCAAGTGAATTTTAAATGGAATGATGAATTATGGGAAACGCAGTCTGTGAAAACAGGCTGCGTTTCCGCGCTCAAGGAAGGAGTGAAACCTTATAAACCGTTTGGTGATTGCAGAGAAACTCTCCGCGGCGCAGGGTTCCGCTTTTTGTACATGCGGGTAAAAATGCCGGAAATATATGGAATTGTGCTGCCGTTTTTTGTACATTATTTTTCTCCTGCTTCCTGAAAGTGAAAGCTTTGTAAAGTCCCCGGGCATATAATGAAGGTGTTTTAAGGATTCTTCGTGCGGAAGCACAGCCTGCCGGGACTGTGAGCGTCAGCCTCCGGCAGGACCACAAGGAAAGGAGAAAAAGGAACGTGCGAAAATGGAAGCGAAGCGTGGGCATAGCCCTGGCGGGACTCATGGCAGTCCAGATCAGCGGCGCGGCGCCGCTGGCCGCCCCTGAACCGGCGGAGGACTCTGCCGGAACCCTGGGAGCGGTACAGACAGAAACGGTAGAGATCGGAAGCGATGTACACGAGACGCCGGTGATCCCGGACGCTCCGGTAAGCGTGCCGGGAGTCAGCGAGACGGAGGTGAGTCTCAATGACACAGAGGGAAATGGAACCTGGAAATTCTTGTACGAGATTCCGGACTATACCGCGGAGGACGGGGTGCCCTATCCCACAGAGGAAAATCAGGATTTTGACTTTACTGCCTGGGAAGACAAAAACTGGCAGGACATCCTGGTTCCCGGAGAACCCCTGATGCAGGGATTTGATGTGCTGACCAACAACGAATACTACTATCAGAGGCAGATCACGGTGCCGGAAGATTTCGCGGGAAACCGGGTGCTGGTCCGCTTTGACGGAGTATACAGCAACGCCCGGGTGTGGATCAACGGGAAACATATTAAAACCCATGTGGGCGGCTTTACCACCTGGGACTGCGACATTACGGAGTATGCCGCTCCCGGAGAGACGGTAACCATGACTGTGGGCGTGGCGGAGCTGTATTCCACCACCAAAGGCATCTGGAATCCGGAAGGCAAAAGCGTCAACAATCCTGCTAATGCCACAGAGTACGCCCATCACGATATGACGGGAATTCTCAGAGATGTATCCCTGGTGTCCATACCCTATGACTATATCGCCCGTACCTACGTGAACACGGATTTTGATGAAAATTTTGTCAACGCGGATCTGGAAGTGACCGCCCAGCTGGGACTGGTTTCTCAGGATGCCACCCTGAAGATTGAACTGCTGGATGGAGAGAATCTGGTGACTTCCGCGGAAACAGAGTTTCAGAGAAACGGCCTGGAAGTAAAAAATCTTCCGGAGCTGATTGAGGAAGCAAGTACCCTGCTGGAGGAGAACGGGGATAACCTGTATGAGGACAAAGAGTCCGGCAAGGCAGGCCAGTATTCAAAAGAAGCCTATGAAGCGATGGAACAGGAGCGGGATGAGGCCCTGGCTGTGCTGGGAAGCGAATGCATGCTGACAGACGCGGTGAAGGTGACCATTCCGGTGGAAGCTCCCAAACAGTGGGACGCGGAGCATCCCAACCTGTACACCCTGCGCACCACTCTGGTAGTGGACGGGGAGGAAACCCAGGTCAATGAAGAGCGTATCGGTTTCCGGGAAATCCAGTACGGAGGAGCGGACGGCACGGATCGCAACAAGGTCTATGTCAACGGAAAAGAGGTGAAGCTGAGAGGAACCTGCAGGCATGATGTGTCTGACGATATGGGCCGTTCCATGACCAGGGAGGAATCTTTTGAGGAGGCCCGGGCATACAAGAATGCCAATATCAATTTTATCCGTACCTCTCATTATCCGGTTTCCGAGCATATGCTGGACGCCTGCGATGAGCTGGGTATCTATGTGGAGCAGGAGACCGCGGTCTGCTTCCAGGGACCCTGGGCGGATGTGGCCAGCAAATATGAGGACTACCTGCCGCAGTTCGCGGAGATGATCGAGCGGGACAGAAACCGTCCCTCCATTCTCATCTGGTCTCTGGGAAATGAGTCCAATTACGATAAGATCGCCGCTCAGTCCGGCGGCAATGCCATTCAGGCTGAGAAGGATTATCTCAGCGACGTGGATACCAGCCGTCCCTGTATCTTCAGCTTCCCGAACACGGGCGAGCCGGGGGATCTGGCGGATATCTACAGCGCCCATTACGCCAGCGTCAGCGGCGGCCTGGGCAGCAGCAAGGACAGCAAACCTACCCTTCACGATGAGTTTGCCCATATTCCCTGCTACAATCTGGACGAGCTGCAGAGAGATGTAAACGTGCGGAATTTCTGGGGCGAAAGCATTAAAATCGGATGGGAAAACATCTTTGAGACAGACGGCGCTCTGGGAGCGGCCCTTTGGGGAGGCATCGACGATGTCTTCTACATTCCGGAAGGCACTACGGAGAGATGGCAGTCTCATTCAGACGGACAGACCGCCGGCTACGGCGAGTGGGGCAGTGTGCTGGATGCTTATCTGAGAGAAAAACCGGAAGCCTGGATGACTAAAAAAGCCTACTCCCCGGTGCGGGTGGACGAGGATAACTGCTATGTATCCGGCGGAACCCTGTACATTCCGGTGAAGAACTGGTTTGACCATACAGATCTGACAGAAGTGAAGCTGGCGGTGACCACAGAGGCCGGCACGCAGGAATTCCAGATCGCCGAGAGTATCGCGCCCCACAGTGAAGGGGTGATCACAGCGGCGGCAGGCATCTCTGACAGCGCCGATACCGTGAATCTGAAATTTTACACCGCGGACGGCGTCATGGTGGATGAGTACAATGTAGAACTGGCCAAGACAGAGTACAGTTTTACGGCTCCCAGTGAGACGGCGCCCGCCATTGACGAGACAGACAGTGAGATCACGGTCAACGGTGAGAATTTCGCCCTGGTATTCAGCAAGACTACCGGTCTTATCTCCTCCGGAAGCTTCGGAGAAGAGGACGGCGCCCTGCTGACGGGAGGACCCTATCTCCATGTGACCGGCGCCAGCCTGGGTTCCTGGACCCCGGCGGAAACAGACGGCATCAAAGCGGAGATTGTTGGAAATCAGGCAGTCGTAACCCTGAACGGAAGCTACGGCAACGGCCAGGGGGTACAGTTTGTTCTCACCATCTCCGGCAACGGCATCATCCATACCCAGTACACGCTGACCACGGCTCCGGCTGCCGGCAGCGGCCTCAGCGAGGTGGGAATCAGCTATGACATTCCCTCGGATATGGAAAGCGTCAGCTGGCTGCGGGACGGTCTCTACAGCGCTTATCCGGAAGACCATATCGGAAGAAACCAGGGAACTGCCCTGAAGGCACGGGAGGGATCCGAAGAGAATCCGGATCAGTACGGAGTGGAACCCCAGTGGCCCTGGAAAGACGATATGATGAATTATTTTGTCTGGGGCACCGATGATCCCAACAACGGACTGGCAACCAATGATTTCCGGACCATGCGGGAAAATGTCTACTATTATAATGTAAATTACGGATCTGAGGAGGACGCTCCCAGAATCAGCGTGGAATCTCAGGACGCGGATGTGGCGGCGAGAGTAAGCCTGACCTATGATCTGGGCTACATCGACGACCGGGATCCCAGAATCAAGTATGAAGGAAGCTGGGCCACCTATGACTCCGGTTCCGACTACGCGGGTACGGAGACTTACAGCGGCGCGGTGGGAGATTCCTGCGAACTGACCTTTGAGGGAACCGGCGTGGTCTTTATCGGTTCCAAACAGAACAATGTAGGAAACCTGAAGGTGTATATCGACGGAGAATTTAAGGAAGAAATCGATACATACAGCAACCTGGGCAGCGGTCTGAAGCAGTCAGAGATTTACCGGATCGAGGGGCTGGAGAACGGGGAACACACCATTAAGATCGAGACCTCCGGCGGAAAATACAACTGCATCGTGGTGGATGCCTTCAACGTTATTACGGAGGAAGGCTCCGGCGCCAAAGAAGTATCCAAACTGGTCATCGACAACCAGTGGTATTATCCCAATCTGGGATGGGGCAACTATTCGGGAATTGCCGGAACCATGTCTGAGGGAATGACAGGCGCGGCGACCATCCGTCTGACTAACGGAAGCAACTTTACCACAGAAGTAGTTCCCTCCGTGTCCAACATGAAAGTAACCGACAACGGAGACGGAACGCTCACTGCCAGCTATGATCTCCGCAACGGAGATGAGAATACGGAAGTCACTCTCCAGTGGTATCGGATCCCTGTGGGCGATCCCGATTCCAAAGCGGCGCCCATTGAGGGAGAGAACAAAGAGACCCTGAACACCAGCGGACTGGAAGCCAACAAGGTATACTGCGTGGCTTCTGTAAAATACGGAGACAGAGATCTGGAACCGGTGAAGAGCAACACGGTGGAAGTAGGCATGGATTATTACCAGTACTATGATATCACTGTGGATTCTCCGGAGTTTACCTTTACGGGAACGGCGGGCACGGATTATCAGACAGACGCGGATAAGTCCTGGACAGCCAATGCCTACGGAAAGACGGTTACCTATCTTCTGGACACCGGCGTTCCGGAGAATGCCAGCGTTACCTTTACCTTTGAGGGAAGCGGCATCCGCTGGGTAGGCGGAAAAGAGAACAATCAGGGAATCGCCGCGGTGGCGGTTGACGGAGAGCCCGCGGAAATGGTAGATCTGTACGGCACGGCCACCACAGGCACCCAGGTCAATGAAATTCTCTACGAAAAGACCTGGGAGGAAGTGGGCGAACACACCATCACCATTACCCGCACCGGGGACAGCAACCCCAGCGCGGTGGCGGCCAATATCAGTCTGGACGCTTTCATTGTTATTAACAAAGAAGTCGGCCGGGTGATCGTAGAAGATCTGTCTGTCTCCCTGGATGCAGGCGGACTGCTGCAGGCGGACTGTCAGATCCGCAATGGCGGAGAGGAAGATGTGGATTTCCAGTGGTACGCCAGAGAGGCCTACAGCCCAGAGGGCTATGCAAAAGAAGCATGGACCCCGGTGGAGGGAGCTGACGGAAGCAGCTGGCAGACTACCCCGGAGGACGCCGGAAAACTGTTCCGCTGCAACGTGACTGCCGGCGGAGTGACCACCGACAGCGGCGAACTGCTGGTGGGCGCGGCTATGGTAGATGACACCGATGAAACCATCGCCTATCCGGAAGATGTGATCGCGGATGATACCTCTAAATCTTACCTGGCAAATTCGGATCCTTACAATGAAACAATTACCTATTTCCAGGGAGGCGAGCTGACCTTCACCTTCCAGGGAACCGGCATTGTATGGATTGCCGGACATGATACCGGCCCCTCATCTGCCAAAGTGTCCATAGACGGGGGAGAGGCCGAGAATGTGGAAATTCCGGGAGCAGGCACCTGGGCTTTCAATCAGTATGAAGTATACCGGGCGGACAATCTGGAGGCAGGCGCGCATACCATTGCCATTACTCCGGAGGGCGGCTATTCTAATCTGGATGCCTTTATGGTGCTGAATCCGGGCAGCGGCGCGGATGCTCAGGCTCTGCAGGCGGCCGGCACCGGCCTGCTGCGGAACTTCCGTCTGGCTCCGGTCCTGACTGCTGCGGACGGAGAGATACAGTCAGCCGACGGCACCTGCCAGGAAAAAATTGACACAGCCATCACGGAGCTTACCCGGGCCATTGAGGAATTTAAAGCTTCTCAGATTCCCGGAACCCCGGAACCCACAGATACGCCGGAGCCCACGGACACTCCGGAGCCGACAGATACCCCGGAACCCACGGATACGCCGGAGCCCACGGACACTCCGGAGCCGACAGATACCCCGGAACCCACGGATACGCCGGAGCCCACGGACACTCCGGAGCCGACAGATACGCCGGAGCCCACGGACACCCCGGAGCCCACGGACACGCCGGAACCCACGGACACTCCGGATCCTACGGATCAGCCGAAGCCTACGGATCAGCCGGGCGTTACGGAGAAGCCCGGCACTGCAGACAAGCCCGGTACCGGCAGCCAGGGCGGAAGCGGCGCCGGATCTAAACCGGGAACCAGCGCCGACACCGGAGACAGCACGCCTCTGGCGGCTATGGGCCTGGCTCTGGGACTTGGAGCCGCCGGCGCGGCGGGCCTGATTTTGTACCGGAAGCGCAGAAACTTCTGATCTTTGGGCAGCAGAATCCGGTCGGTAAGAATCAGATATTTTTAACAAAGCAAGGGCGCGGACCTGTTCCGCGTCCTTTGTTTTGCTGTAAAGAAAGTTTTTAAAACGGGTTTGTGAAAAATGTATCGAATTGGCGGTGCAGGGAGTGGGGTTTCGGCGATTGTGCCGAATATTACACAGGAAAAACCGGAAAATGCCTAAGAAATTGCTAAAAACGACAAAAAATTAGATAGATTACATAAAAAGAAACGGGATGATTTGTGAAGAATGTATGAAAAAACAAGAAAAAACTCTCCTTAAAAAAATTTTATATTATGCCGAAAACTGGAAGATGTTTTAGTAAAAAGATAGTAAAATAGTAAAAAAGGTACAGGAGGAAGGAAGATGAAAAAGGAAAGCGGAAGGCGCAGGGTTCCACCGTGAAGGGGAGAGCTGCGGCTGGGGAAAAGTGTATGAAAATTACAATAACTGCTTGAGAAAAACAGATCAAAAAAAATATTAAAATCCGCAGGAAGGCAGGCGGATCCCGAAAACAGCAGATTTACATTTTTACCCATAACATGCCGGTTTTATGGATTTTCTCCGCAAAACCTTCCTTAAAAGGTTTCCGGGCCGGATTATTGCGGCCCGGAAACCAGCCAAAAAACAGCATAAAAAATTATAAAAAAATACTTCCGAATTTTATAAAAAGAAATCCATGAGGTTCCTAAAAACGGTCGCAGAAATGAGGTGGAAATGCTAATATGGTTAACATGAAGAATCCACTAAAACAATCTTTACTAAATATTCTGCAGAGCAGCGAATTTGAAATCAGCATTCGAAAAGCGGGCAAGTTCCGGTTTCCAAGCAATTATATGTTTGGCCGGCACAACCATTAGGAGTTCGAGATGAACTACGTAACCTCCGGAAATTGTGTCATGGAAATCGACGGCATGCTCTTTATGCTGAAGTCCGGAGATCTGGTGCTGGTATCCCCGGGAGTCGCCCACTATTTTATGGTGGGAGCCCAGAGAGGGTGCAGCATCACGCAGCTGGAGTACAAAATCGCGCTGCCCGAGTGTGTGGACGAGCCGTTTCGTTTTATGTGCGGCCAGGAGGCCAGCATTCAGCTCAATGACTGTTATTCCATTGAGAACGTCATGGAAGGCGTCTGCCGGTATTACAGAGAGGGAAAAGACGAAGACTACGCCAACGCTCAGATAGAATTCGGATTTGCCCAGATCTACCTGGAAATGGCTCATGCTCTAAAGCAGAATGACAAAAAGGAAAACAGCGAACTGTCAAACCGACAGGGCAATCTGCTGCGGTACATCAACCAGAATTACGACATGAAGCTGAACATTGAGCAGCTTGCGGAGGAATTCGGAATCAGCTCCCGCAGTATCCGGAAGTATTTTGAAACAGCTCTCGGCATGAGCTGTACGGAGTACATTACCATGCTCCGTATGGAAAAAGCCAAAGAGATGCTCTGGAATACCCGGAAAAATATCACAGATATTGCCGTGGATGTGGGATACAGCAGTTCACAGTATTTCAGCAACGTGTTCAGCGCCTATACAGGCATGTCGCCGGGAAAATTCAGAAACAGCTGGCGGGGAATTATTGCGGAGGAAAAATTATATGAATAAGAGAGAAAATATGCTGAGAGCCCTGAGAAGAGACAATCCGGAGAGCGTTCCGTTTGATTTTGAACTGTGTCCTTCTCAGATTGAAAATTTTGAAAAGAGAAACGGAACCAGAAATTACAGAGAGTATTTCGACTTCCCCATGCGCTATGTGGAGATGAATCCCACAAAGCAGATCAATGACTACAGCAAATATTATCAGGATGTGGAAGGACCCATTGAACCTCTGGAGTGGAATCCGGAATGGGGCGTTATGGGGAAGAGAGGCAGTATCGCCCATTTCCAGGAAATGCTGCATCCAATGAGAAATTTCACATCCATCCAGGAGATTGAGGAGTATCCTTTCCCGGATATGACCGCGGATTACCGCTGGGAGGGACTGAAGGAGAAAAATCAGGAGCTGATCGCTCAGGGCTACGCCACCGGCGCTTTCATGGAGATGACCATCTTTGAACTCTGCTGGTATCTCCGGGGAATGGAAGATTTTATGATGGATTTCTACGCGGATCCGGAATTCAACGATGCCCTGATGGACAAGATCACGGATATCCGTGTGGAAATGGCCAGAAGATGGGCGGAGGTAGGAGTGGACATCCTGATGCTGGGAGACGACGTGTCTACCCAGGAGGATATGATGATGGCTCCGGATCTCTGGAGAAAGACTTTAAAGCCCAGAATGGCAAAGATCATCAAGACAGCCAAAGACATTAAGCCGGATCTCCTGGTATTTTACCACGGCGACGGAAATCTGGAGCGGATCATTCCGGATCTCATTGAGATCGGCGTGGATGTGCTGAACCCGGTGCAGCCGGAGTGCGTGGATCCCTTTAAACTGAAAAAACTCTATGGAGACAGGCTGTCCTTCTGGGGATGCGTGGGGACACAGACCACCATGCCCTTCGGGACAAAAGAGGAAATTTTTGATATCTGTAAACGGCTCATCTGTGAGGTGGGAAAAGGAGGTGGACTGCTTCTTGCGCCGACACACACATTGGAGCCGGAAGTGCCGTATGAGAATATCGAGGCCTATCTGAAAGCAGTGGAAATGTACGGCAAATATTGATCGGGAACCGCCGCGCTGCCGGCGGGGAACGGCGTAAAAGGTAAAAGGAGGAAGAGAATGGAAAGTGTATTGGAGTTTCAGAACATCAGCAAATACTTTCCGGGCGTCAAGGCGCTGGACAATATCTGTTTCAAAGCCTACGGCGGTGAGGTTCTCGCCTTTCTCGGGGAGAACGGCGCCGGAAAATCTACGCTTCTCAAGGTTCTGAACGGAGACTACCGGCCGGATGGAGGGAAATACCTTCTGAACGGGGAGGAAAAACACTTCCACACGCCCCACGAGGCGATTGAGGAAGGAATCAGCGTCATTTACCAGGAACGTCAGATCCTGCTGGAACTGAGCGTGGCGGAGAACATTTATCTGGGAAGAATGCCTGTAAACAAATTCGGGGTCATCAACACCCGCAAAGCCAACCAGATGGCGCAGAAAATCATTGAAGATTTCGGTCTGCCCATTGCCGCCACCACCAAAGTAAAAGATCTGAGTATCGCCTATCAGCAGATGGTGGAGATCATGAAGGCTTACAGCCGGGAGAATCTGAAGGTCATCTGCTTTGACGAGCCCACCGCCAGCTTAAGCGACGCGGAGATCGACGCTCTGTTCGCCATCATTGAAAAACTGAAGGCTCAGGGCAAGATCATCATCTACGTGTCCCACCGGATGAACGAGATCAAGCGGATCGCGGACAAGGTAGCGATTTTCAAGGACGGCTGCTACATTGACACCATGGACGCCAAGCAGACAGAGGAACAGGTACTGATCCGGAAGATGGTGGGCCGCGACCTGGGAGATATCTACGACAATCTGGATCGGACCAAGGAGATCGGCGATGTGCTGCTGGAGGTAAAAGATCTGTCGTCCGATCATGTGAAAAAGGTATCCTTTACTCTGCACAAGGGAGAGATCCTGGGCTTCTCCGGACTGGTAGGGGCCGGGCGGACCGAGGTCATGCGGGCGCTCATCGGGGCGGACAAGGCCAGAACCGGAGAGATTCGGCTGGAGGGGAAAAAGATCGTCAACCATTCTCCGCAGCAGGCTATGGAAAACGGCATCGTTATGGTGCCGGAGGACAGAAAGCTGCAGGGGATTCTCTCCAACCTGAGCGTGGCGGGCAATATCAATATCTCTCTGCTGAAGAAGAATTCCAACGGCCTGGGAATCATCAGCGCCAAAAAGGAACGGGAGGAAGCGGAAAAAGGCATCCGGGAATTTCGGATCAAGACGCCCTCCAAAGATAAGCTGATCCTGGAGCTGTCCGGAGGAAACCAGCAGAAATGCATCGTGGCCCGGTGGCTGGCCACCAACCCCAAGGTTCTGATCCTGGACGAGCCCACCAAGGGAATCGACGTGGGGGCTAAGGCGGAATTTTATCAGATGATCTGCGATTTCGCGAAGCAGGGGCTGGGAGTGATCCTGATCTCCTCGGAGCTTCCGGAGGTCATCGGCCTGTCCGACCGGATCATTGTCATGAAATCCCTGAAGGTTTCCGGCCAGGTCATGAGAGAGGAAGCAACCGAAGATAAGTTATTAAGTTTGGGAATGATAGGAGAAGCGGCAAATGAGTAATATGGAGATGAAAAAGAAGAAAGGCCTGTCCTTCATCGGCGGCGATAAGCTGGTGCTGCTGGCGGCCATTGTAGTTGTATTTATTTTGTTTACAGTCATTAATAAAAACTTTCTGACGTGGACCAACTTTGTAAATATTCTGCTGGCGGCGTCTCTGACCGGAACCATCGCGGTAGGCCATACATATCTGATTATCGCGGCCCAGAACGATTTGTCCCCGGGCTCTCTGGCGGCTCTCTGCGGCGTTACCGTGGCCCTGCTGCTGAGTTTTAATGTACCCATTGTGCTGGCAGTGGTGATCACCATAGGCGTTGGCGCTCTGGTGGGTATCTTCAATGCCTGGATGGTAAACCAGATCAAGCTGGAAGCTTTCATCGCTACTCTGGTAACCCAGTCCGTTATGCGCGGGTTTGCTTACATTATCTGCAACGGCCGTCCGGTAGCCATCAGCAACAAAGCCATGGTGGCCTTCGGAAAAGCCCGGTTCCTGACCATTCCCATCGCGGTATGGATTATGATCGCGGCTATGATTATCTTCGGCTTCGTGCTGGCCAAGACCCGTTTCGGACGCAGCGTGTACGCCATTGGCGGCAGCGCGGAGGCAGCCCGTCTGGCCGGCCTGAACCCCAAGAGGATCGTCACCCTCTGCTTTGTGCTCATCGGCGTTCTCAGCGCCATCGGCGGTATTGTGTACGCGTCCCGTATGAACGCCGGACAGCCTACCGCCAATGTCAACCTGGAGTTCGACGCCATCACCGCGGTTATCCTGGGCGGCGTATCCTTCACCGGAGGCGTGGGAACCATGGGCGGAACTGTTCTGGGCGTGTTCCTGATCCAGGCCTTTAACAGCGGACTGAACATGATCGGTATATCTTCTTTCTGGCAGTATGTAGCCAGAGGAGCCCTGCTGCTCTTCGCTCTGACCACCGACTATATCCGGAAAGAGAGAAAGAATAAAGCCCTGCTGGAAGCCAGCATGAAGGCTGCGGAGGCAGAATAAGGATCTGCCTGCGCGGATCAAGAATGATTTTTGAACACTATAACGGAAAACAGATGCGCGGAAGGCGTGTTTGTAATAAAAATTACATCCCAAAAGGAGGACAAGAAATGAAGAAGAGATTAGTAGCAATCCTGTTGACAGCGGTAATGTGCGGATCTATGCTGGCAGCCTGCGGAGACAGCAGCGACAGCGGCAATGGAGGAAGCTCGGATACTTCCACCACTTCCGGCAGCGGAGATACCTCTGACACCTCCGCCAGCTCCGGGGGCAGTGAGGCAGACGGAGATCTGGTAATCTACGGCATTTACAAATCCGGCGACCAGACCTGGTTCCTGGACGAGGGCGACGCGGCCAAGGCGGCGGTAGAGGCAGCCGGAGGCACCTTCAACTACATTGACGCCAGAATGGACGGCGAGGAAGAGATGAACGCCATCGACAACGCCATTGCCAACAACGCGGACGGCATCGTCATCTGTACTTCTGACCAGACCATGTCCCAGGCGATTGTTGACAAGTGCGAGGAGGCAGGCATCCCGGTCGTAGCCGCCGATGACGCTCTGCAGGATGCCGAGGGCAACAAGCTGGCTCCCTGGGTAGGAATCGACGCCTACAATATCGGAGCCGCCTGCGGCGAGTGGATCGCCAACTACGCCATGGACAATGACCTGGTAGGCAAGGACAATGTAGGTCTGCTGATGATGACCATGGATACCGTATCCAGCTGCGTTCCCCGTACCGAGGGCGAGTTTGACAAATTCACCGAGATGGTTCCCGACTTTGATGAGAACAAGATTTTCCGGGCGGACTATGACGGAACCACTGACAAGGGCAACACCGCGGCTACCGCTGTGATCACCGGACATCCGGAAATCACCCAGTGGCTGGTAGTGGCCGCCAATGAAGAGGGCGCGATCGGAGCCGTTCGTTCTCTGGAGAGCGCCGGCCTTGACAAAGACGCCTGTGTAGTAGGACTGGGCGCTTATATGGCAAAAGACGAGTGGAATGACAAGGGAGCGGACGGCGTCTGCATGAAGGCTTCCGCGTACTTCCCGGCTACCGCTGTAGGCGAGGGCTCCATCGAAGTTCTGCTTCAGCTGATCAACGGCGAAGAGCCCGAGATGGAAACCGCTGTGGCGGCTACTATGGTAACTCCTGAAAATTACAAAGAGGTAATGGGAAAGGACGCTGAGTAAAGAAATATGAGAAGAACTCCCAGAGAATTTGGGAAAACCTTCTCCGGCCAGGCGGCAGAGCTCTGCCGCCTGACCACTGCAAATGGCCTGGAAGCAGATGTGACTGATTACGGCGCCACGCTGGTGTCTCTGCGGTACCCGGATCAGAATGGAAAGGTCCGGGATCTGGTTCTGGGCTATGATTCTGTTCTGGGCTATGAAACCGGCAGCTGTTATTTCGGCGCTACTGTGGGCAGAAACGCTAACCGGATCCGGGGAGCGGTCTTTGACCTGAACGGACAGGAGTATCATCTGAGCGCCAATGAGGGCAGGAACAATCTTCACAGCGGTCCCAACGGGTATTCCTTCCGTCTGTGGCAGATCCGGGAGGCGGAACAAAAAGAAAACGCCATTACCTTTCATCTGTCCAGCCCCGATGGAGACCAGGGCTTTCCCGGAAATCTGGAAGCTTCCGTTACCTACGAGCTGACTGGGGACGGCGCTCTGAAGATTCACTATGAGGCGGTTTCGGATCAGAGTACCCTGATCAACATGACCAACCACGGGTATTTCAATCTGAACGGACATGACAGCGGAAATGTGCTGAATCAGTGGATGGAACTGGAGGCGGAATATTACACGCCGGTCTGCGCTTCCTCAGCGCTGCCTACCGGGGAGATCCGGGAGGTGGCAGGCACTCCCTTTGATTTCCGCAGGCCCAAGAAGATCGGCCAGGAGATTGAAGATGGAGATGTCCAGATCGACCGGGCCGGAGGGTATGACCACAACTTTGTCATCGACGGAGTCAGCGGCGCTCTGAGAAAAGCGGCGTCCGCTTTTTCGGAAGAGTCCGGCATCGCCATGGAAGTGTGGACGGATCTGCCCTGTGTGCAGTTTTATACCGCGAATTTTGTGGAGGGACAGAAGGGCAAGGAGGGCGCCGTGTACGGAAAGCGCAGCGGTTTCTGCCTGGAGACCCAGTATTTTCCCAACAGCATCAACACGCCGGGATTTCCGGTGTTTGTCCTGCAGCCCGGGAAGCGCTGGGAAGCCACTACGATTTACCGGTTTTATCATATGGCATAATGCCCCGGTACCAGGCTGCGCGGCAGAAGGTTTTTCAATAAAGACAAGACTTTCAGCGGCAGAAAAGAACAGGGAACGTTCTGCCGCCTGTGGGGGGAGACAGGCCTCCTCCCACAAAAATTAAAAAAATTAAAAAAAGTACTTGCATTTTCCGGAGACATCCGTTATAATTCACTTTGTTGTACGAAATTGGGCTATCGCCAAACGGTAAGGCAACGGACTCTGACTCCGTCATTTCCTGGTTCGAATCCAGGTAGCCCAGTACCTGAAAGCCGTTGCAGTGATGCAGCGGCTTATTTTTTCAAAACGCAGATGCAAAGGAGGAAACCATGTCGTATTCTTTTTCCGGAACGATCCGCTACAGCGAGATGGATGAACACCGTTCCCTTTCCCTGTACAGTCTGATCAATTATTTTCAGGACTGCAGCAATTTCCACGCGGAGGCCTGCAAGGTGGGCCTGGACTGGACAGAGGCCAATCACCGGGCCTGGATGCTGGCTTCCTGGCAGATTCTGGTGGACGCCTATCCCACCATGGGAGATCCGGTGGAGGTCAGCACCTGGGCCACTGGTTTCCGGGGATTTATCGGATACCGTAATTATGAGATGAGAGACGAAAAGGGACGCTCCATCGCCAGGGCAAACTCCGAGTGGGTCTTTATGGATACAGAGAGAAACTGCCCGGTCAAGGTTCCGCAGATACAGGCGGACGCCTACGGCATCGAGGCGGACCGGAAACTCCGGGACAATTTCGGGTCCAGGAAGATCCATGTGCCGGAAAACGGAAAGCAGCGGGAGCCTTTCCGGATCCAGGAGTATCATCTGGACACCAATCACCACGTAAACAACGGCCAGTACATCCGTTTCGCGGAGGCGTACCTTCCCGCGGGAATGAAAGTGCGCAGGCTGAGGGCGGAGTACAAGAAACAGGTGCTGCTGGGAGAACTTTTATACCCCACAGTGGCGGAGACGGACAGCGGCATTGTGGTAGTGCTGGCCCGGGAGGGAGAAGATCCCTGTTTTATCGGGGAACTGAGCGAAAGGACGGAATAACATGTTGGAATTAGGAAAAAAACAGCGGCTGAAGGTGGTAAAAAAAGTAGATTTCGGCGTATATCTGGCGGAGGAGGACGGAGATAAAAAGGAGGACAGGGTTCTTCTTCCGGCGAAACAGGTGCCGGAGGACGCCGGGCCGGGAACAGAGCTGGAGGTGTTTCTGTACAAGGATTCCAGCGACCGGCTCATCGCCACCACCCGGGAACCCAGGCTGACCCTGGGAGAAACCGCCCTTCTCACCGTAGCGGAGGTGGGAAGAATCGGAGCTTTTCTGGACTGGGGCCTGGAAAAAGATCTGCTGCTGCCCTACCGGGAGCAGACCGGGCCGGTAAAAAAGGGAGATCAGGTGCTGGCGGCCCTCTATATTGACAAGAGCCAGAGACTCTGCGCCACCATGAAGGTCTACCATTATCTGAAGCAGTATTCCCCCTATGTGATCGGCGATCAGGTAAAGGGCCGGGTCTATGAGATCAGCCGCAATTTCGGCGTATTCGTGGCGGTAGACGACCAGTATTCCGCGTTGATTCCCCGGCGGGAAGCCCAGGGCCGGTATCAGGTGGGGCAGGAGCTTTCCCTGCGGGTCACAGAAGTAAAAGAGGACGGCAAGCTGACGGTCAGCGCCAGGCAGAAGGCTTATCTGCAGATCGGCCAGGACGCGGAGCTGGTGCTGGAGGCCATAGAGAAGGCGGGCGGCCGGCTGGACTTTGACGACAAAGCCTCCCCGGAGAAAATTGATGAGGAACTGGGCCTTTCCAAAGCGGCCTTCAAGCGGGCTGTGGGGCATCTGCTGAAGGAGGGGAAGATTCAGCTGGAACCGGGAAAGATTCTTTTAAAATAGAAAGGAAATTGATATGTCAAAAGCGAGAAGAAAAGCGGAGCAGGCCAGAAGGGCGAAAGTCCGCAGACAGAAGAGGATTCTGGCCGCGGCGGTACTGGTTGTGATCGCGGCTGTGGCGGCGGTGCTGATCTGGAACAATCAGAAGAAGAAAGAAGAAGCGTCGGCGGGGGATTACACGGCGGAAATCGCGGTGAAAGACTACGGCACCATTACGGTGGAGCTGGACGGGGACGCGGCGCCGGAGACCGTGAAGAATTTTGTTTCCCTGGCGGAAAGCGGATTCTATGACGGACTGACCTTCCACAGGATTATCGACGGATTTATGATCCAGGGAGGAGATCCAAACGGGGACGGCACCGGAGGCTCTGAGGAGACTATTCCCGGAGAGTTCAGCGCCAACGGGTTTGACAATCCCCTGTCCCATACCCGGGGGACCATATCCATGGCCCGGTCCCAGGACTACGACAGCGCCAGCTCCCAGTTCTTTATTATGCAGGAGGATACCCCCTCCCTGGACGGCCAGTACGCGGCTTTCGGCCATGTGACTTCCGGCATGGAGGTAGTGGACGCCATCTGTGAGGATGCGGTAAACGGGGACGCCAACGGCGTGCTGCCGGCGGAGGATCAGCCGGTGATTGAGTCCATTACCATTACCGATGGGAAGACAGAGTAAAGAATTGCGGAATGGTTCCGAAAAAGGTGCCGCCGGCAGAAATGCCGGTGGCATTTCCTCTTTAAAAGTGATATACTGATCCGGGATAGAAAAATTAAAACAGAAAAGGAAATACTATGAATTTTGCGCATCTGCACGTACACACGGAGTACAGTCTGCTGGACGGCTCCAATAAGATAAAAGAATACGTCGCCCGGGTAAAGGAACTGGGGATGAACAGTGCGGCCATTACGGATCACGGGGTGATGTATGGCTGCATTGATTTTTATAAAGCGGCCAGGGAGGCGGGGATCAATCCCATTCTGGGCTGTGAGGTCTATGTAGCTCCCGGCTCCCGGTTTGACCGGGAGCCGGGCAGGGATGACGACCGCTATTATCACCTGGTGCTTCTGGCGGAGAACAACCAGGGCTATGCCAACCTCATGAAGATCGTCTCCCGGGGCTTTGTGGAGGGATTTTACTATAAACCCCGAGTGGATCTGGAACTGCTGCAGGAGTACCATGAGGGGCTCATCGCTCTCTCTGCCTGTCTGGCCGGGGAGGTTCAGAGGTATCTGGTGAGGAACCTTTATGAAGAGGCAAAAAAGGCGGCCCTACGATATGAGGAGATTTTCGGAAAGGGGAATTTTTTCCTGGAGCTTCAGGACCACGGGATCCCGGAGCAGAGGCTGGTGAACCCCCAGCTGATGCGCATGAGCCAGGAGACCGGCATCGGGCTGACGGCCACAAATGACGTTCACTATACGTACGCCAGGGACGCGGCGCCCCACGATATTCTGCTGTGCATCCAGACCGGGAAAAAACTTCAGGACGAAGACCGGATGCGCTATGAGGGCGGACAGTACTATGTAAAATCCCCCGAGGAGATGGAGGAGCTGTTTCCCTATGCCCCGGAGGCTTTGGAAAACACCCAGAAGATCGCCGACCGCTGCCATGTGGAGATCGAGTTCGGCGTTACCAAGCTGCCGAAATATGATGTGCCCGAGGGGTATACTTCCTGGGAGTATCTGAATCAGCTCTGCCATGAGGGGCTGAAGCAGCGGTATCATCCGGTGACAGAGGAGCTGCGGGAGCGGCTGGACTATGAGCTGCGGACCATTCAGACCATGGGGTACGTGGATTATTTCCTGATTGTGTGGGATTTCATCAAATACGCCAGAGACCACGATATTATGGTGGGGCCGGGCCGGGGCAGCGCCGCCGGCAGCCTGGTGTCCTACACTCTGGGAATCACCCAGCTGGATCCCATGCGCTACAGCCTGCTCTTTGAGCGCTTCCTGAACCCGGAGCGGGTGTCCATGCCGGATATTGACGTGGATTTCTGCTTTGAGCGCCGCCAGGAGGTTATCGACTATGTAGTGCGCAAGTACGGCAAGGACCGGGTGGTGCAGATCGTCACCTTCGGTACGCTGGCGGCCCGGGGCGTGATCCGGGATGTGGGGCGGGTGCTGGATATGCCCTACGCCCAGGTGGATGCCATCGCCAAGATGGTGCCCAACGAACTGAATATAACCATCGACAAAGCGCTGACCATGAGCGCGGAGCTGCGGAAGGCCTGTGAGGAGGATCCCGGGATCCGCCATCTGATCGATATGGCAAAGCGCCTGGAAGGACTTCCCCGCCATACCTCCATGCATGCCGCGGGAGTGGTGATTTCCCAGAAAGCTGTGGATGAATATGTGCCTCTGTCCCGGGCGGCGGACGGCACTATCACCACCCAGTTTACCATGACCACCCTGGAGGAGCTGGGGCTGCTGAAAATGGATTTTCTGGGTCTGAGGACCCTGACTGTGATCCAGAATGCCCAGAAGCTTGCGGAAAAAACAGCGGGCCATGCCATTGACATGATGAAAATCGATTTTAACGATCCAAAGGTTCTGCAGATGATCGGCTCCGGGAAGTGCGAGGGTGTGTTCCAGCTGGAGTCCGCGGGTATGAAGAATTTCATGAAAGAGCTGAAACCCCAAAGCCTGGAGGATATTATCGCCGGGATTTCCCTGTACCGTCCCGGCCCCATGGACTTTATCCCCCAGTACATCCGGGGAAAGAACCATCCGGAGACCATCCGGTACGACTGTCCGCAGCTGAAGCCTATTCTGGAACCCACCTACGGCTGTATTGTATATCAGGAACAGGTCATGCAGATTGTCCGGGATCTGGCAGGCTATACTCTGGGCCGCAGCGATCTGGTCCGCCGTGCCATGTCCAAGAAAAAAGCCTCCGTCATGGAAAAGGAGCGCCGGAATTTTGTTTACGGAAATCCCGAAGAGGGAGTGCCGGGCTGCGTCAGCCGGGGAATTGACGAAAAAACCGCCAACAAGATCTATGATGAGATGATCGATTTCGCCAAGTACGCCTTTAACAAATCCCACGCGGCGGCTTATGCCATTGTCTCCTATCAGACTGCCTGGCTGAAATACTATTATCCGGTGGAATTTATGGCTGCCCTGATGACCTCCTGCATTGACAATCCGGGAAAAGTATCGGAATACATCGCAAACTGCCGGCAGATGGGGATTGCCATCCTGCCCCCGGACATCAATAAGAGCGAAGGAGTTTTTACCGTGGAGGGAGGCAGCATCCGCTATGCCCTCTCGGCCATTAAGGGCATCGGCCGGCCGGTGATGGAGGCCATCGGACAGGAGCGCGGGAAAGGAGGTCCTTTCACCAGCATCCGGGATTTCTGCCAGCGTCTGTCCGGCAAAGAGGTCAACAAGCGGACCCTGGAAAACTTTATCAAGTCCGGAGCCTTTGACAGTCTGGGGGGAACCAGAAAACAGTTTATGCAGGTCTACGAGCAGGTGCTGGATCAGATCAGCCAGGACAGAAAAAATTCCCTCACCGGACAGATGAGCCTGTTTGATCTGCTGTCCGGAGAGGAAAAAGAAGAGTTTGAACTGCGGCTGCCAAATGTGGGGGAATACGAAAAGGAAGAAAAACTGGCCTTTGAAAAAGAAGTGCTGGGGGTCTATATCAGCGGCCATCCCCTGGAGGAATACGGGGAGCGGCTGAGAAAAAATATTTCCGCCGTCACTACGGATTTTCTGCCGGATGAGGAGAGCGGATATCCCAGAGTCCGGGACGGAGCCAAAGAGATTCTGGGGGGCATGATTACGGATAAAACCATTAAATATACAAAAAATAATAAAACCATGGCTTTTCTGACCCTGGAAGACCTGGTGGGAACCGTGGAGGTCATTGTATTTCCCAGAGATTATGAGCGGAACGCGGAGCTTCTGAAGGAGGATTCTAAGGTTTTTATCCAGGGAAGAGTTTCTGTGGAGGAAGAGCGGCCCAGCAAACTGATTCTGGAAAAAATATATCCCTTTGACACCATGGGGAAAGAACTGTGGATCCAGTTCTCTGACAGAAAGCAGTATGAGGAAGAAGTCGCAGAGCTGTACGATATACTGAGAGAGTCCGACGGCAGCGACAGCGTTGTCCTCTATATCCGGTCGGAAAAGGCTATGAAGCGCCTGCCCCAGAGCCGCAATGTCAGCGCGGACGCCGCTCTGACCGGAAAACTTGCTGAAAAGTACGGGGAAGCCAACGTGAAAGTTGTAGAAAAGAACATTGAAAAACCCGGAAAAATGCATTAAAATATGAATGATAGTACCGCCCGGGGCGGCGTATCGTTTTGGAATCACCATGTGGGTTGCATGTGAGTATGGAGGAAAACAAATGGCTGTGGAGAGCAAAGTAAAGACAATCGGCGTCCTGACCAGCGGCGGCGACGCTCCCGGTATGAATGCCGCGATCCGTGCGGCGGTGCGCCGGGGACTCAGCAGAGGAATCAAGATGAAGGGAATCCTCAAAGGCTACGATGGCCTGATGAATGAGGAAATCATTGATCTGTCCGCCAAGGATGTGTCCGATACCATCCAGAGGGGCGGCACCATTTTGTATACAGCTCGCTGCGCGGAGATGCGCACCGAGGAAGGTCTGCAGCAGGCGGCGGCTACCTGCCGTAAATTCGGCATCGACGGTCTGGTAGTCATCGGAGGAGACGGTTCCTTTGCCGGAGCGCAGAAGCTGGCGAACCTGGGAATCAACACCATCGGCGTGCCGGGAACCATTGACCTGGATATCGCCTGCACCGAATATACCATCGGCTTTGACACCGCGGTCAACACGGCTATGGAAGCCATTGATAAGGTAAGGGACACCTCCACTTCCCATGAGCGCTGCAGCATCATCGAGGTAATGGGAAGAAACGCCGGATACATTGCCCTCTGGTGCGGCATTGCCAACGGCGCGGAGGATATTCTGCTTCCGGAAAAATATGATTACGACGAGCAGAAGATCATCAACAACATTATCGAAAACCGCAAGAAAGGCAAAAAGCACCACATTATCATCAATGCCGAGGGAATCGGACATTCCGAGGCCATGGCAAAGCGGATCGAGGCGGCTACCGGCATTGAGACCCGGGCCACCATTCTGGGCCACATGCAGCGGGGGGGAAGCCCTACCTGCAAGGACAGAGTGTACGCCTCCATCATGGGAGCCTACGCGGTGGATCTTCTGATCGCCGGCAAGACCAAGAGAGTGGTAGGGTATAAGAACGGCGAGTATGTGGATTTTGATATCAACGAAGCCCTTGCCATGCAGAAGACGATTCCCGAGTATCAGTACGAGATCGCGAGAGCCCTTTCCTACAATTACGCAAAATGACACCGGGGCCGCGGCAGCGGCAGTGATCCGGATCGATTTTCAGGCTGCCTGAGAACAGAAGCGCTTTGTTCCGGGCAGCTTTTTCGCGGGAAAAACAACAAGGAGACAGGATATGATTACGAGCAGCAGCAACAGTCAGGTAAAACATGTAGCGCAGCTGAACGCCAGAGGAAAGCTGCGGAAAGAGGAGCGGCTATTCGCGGCGGAGGGGATCAAACTGTTTCGGGAGGCTCCGCCGGAGCTCCTGGAAAAGGTGTTTGTCTCAGAAAGCTTTGAGAGGGAACACCGGGATTTTCTGAGCCGGACCGGGAGATCCTGGGAAGCAGTGGAGGACGGAGTGTTTTCCCGCATGTGCGACACCCGGACCCCCCAGGGGATTCTGAGCCTGGTGCGGATGCCCTCCTGGACCTGGGAACAGGTGACCGGCGGCAGTAATCCGCTGATTCTGGTGCTGGAGGACCTTCAGGATCCGGGCAATGTGGGAACCATTCTGCGGACGGCGGAGGGGGCAGGCGTTACCGGGGTGCTTCTCAGCAGAAACTGTGTGGATCTGTTTCATCCAAAGACCATCCGTTCCACCATGGGATCGGTGTACCGGATGCCCTGCTGTTTCCCGGAAGATATTCTGGAAGCGGCTGACCGGCTGAGACAGCAGGGCATCCGCACCTTTGCCGCCCATCTGGCCGGAAAGCGGTCTTATGCCGGGGAAGACTACCGCGGGGGCAGCGCGTTCCTGATCGGCAATGAGGGAAACGGTCTCAGCAGGCAGCTGGCGGACCGGGCGGACTGTCTGGTGCGGATCCCCATGGAGGGACAGGTGGAATCTCTGAACGCGGCAGTGGCGGCGGCGGTGCTGATGTATACGGCCCACGCCCAGAGGCATCCGGAGGAGTGAATCGCCGCAGGACAAGAAAATCTTAAGGAAGAAAAGGACGGGTTTTACTGTACTTTCCTGCATTTTTACGGTAAAATAGGAGCGAGTCTTGAATGAAAGATGACACCAGGGTCAAAAGGCCTAAACTCCCACGAGATTGCTCGTAGGGGGGCTTTTGAATCCAACAGCTTTTAAGAAGATATGGGGATTGAACGCGGCGGGGCGGTATGGAACGCCCGGGCCTCCGTCCCCGGTATCTTTCAGAAAGGAGAAATCTGTGAGCAGAAAAGAACAACTGTCTCCCGCGGAAAAGAAAAGGCGCAAGGGCAGGACAAGATTGATCTGGAAGACCATCCTTCTGGCAGTGCTTCTGGTGATACTTTTAGGAATGATCTGGCTGGCCTCCGGCGGCATGGAAAAACTGGAACAGATGGGATTTTGGGGGAATTCCCCGGAAAACAGCCAGGAGTTTCAGGAACCCGCGGAAACTCCGGCGCCGGAAACAGAGGGCGGATCTTCGGAGACGGGAAATTACGATAAGGAGACAGCCCTTGAGGAAGCGGAAAAGCTGGCGGTCCAGTATGACTACGACGGGGCTTTGGAAATTCTGAACTCTGTAAAGGGAGCGGATCAGGACGCGGATCTCAGTTCCAGGATCGCGGAATATGAGCTTCAGAAGACAAACCTGGTGCCCACCTCTCCCCAGGCGGTCACCCATGTATTTTTCCATTCTCTGGTGGTGGATCCGGAGAGGGGCTTTGCGCACCCGGAGGATCCGCTGACAGCGGGCTTCTGCCAGTGGATGACCACGGTGGACGAATTCAATGCCATGCTGGAGCAGATGTATGCCAGAGGCTACGTGCTGGTGGATCTGCACGATCTGGCGGAGAAGACCACCGATGCCAACGGAGCGGTGCATCTGACGCCCAAAGAGATTCTGCTTCCTCCGGGAAAGATTCCCTTTGTGCTGTCTCTGGACGACCTGAGCTATTATCACAGCTACGATGGGCGCGGCATCGCCTCAAAGATGGTTCTGGACGAGGAGGGAAAACCCACCTGCGAATATATCACTCCGGAGGGAGAGACCGTGACCGGCTCCTATGACTGTGTGCCGCTTCTGGATGATTTTCTGGAGGAGCATCCGGATTTTTCCTATAAAGGAGCCAAGGGCACCATTGCCCTCACGGGCTATAACGGAATCCTGGGCTACCGCACGGACAGCGACTACAAAAACCGCCGGGATCTTTCCGCGGATCAGGCGGCCTGGCTGGAAGCTCATCCGGATTTTGACTGGGAGAAGGAGTGCGAAGAGGCCAAAAAGGTGGCGGAGGCCATCAAGGCCGATGGATGGAATTTTGCCAGCCATACCTGGGGGCACATCAAAGTTGGAGAGGAGTGCAGCCTGGAGCGGCTGCAGACAGACACGGAGCGGTGGCTGCAGGAGGTGGCTCCCCTGATCGGGGGCACCGATACCATTATTTTTGCTCACGGACAGGATCTGGCGGCCTGGAATGAGGACTATGGCGCCTCCGCCAAAGTCCAGTATCTTCAGAGCAAAGGGTTTGACTTTTTCTGCAATGTGGATTCTACCCAGTATTTCGTGCAGATGGGTGATAACTATCTGCGGATGGGACGAAGAAATCTGGATGGATACCGGCTCTGGGAGGCGGTTTACGGTGGAAACGACAAACTCAGCGACCTGTTTAACGCTTCCGAGGTCATCGATCCGAAGCGTCCCACAGATCCGGCTCTGTACGCGCTGTAGAAGCTGTTTTCAGAGGACAGAGAAATATGTGATAAAAAGAAGAATACCGTTTCGGATTCGGCCGGGGCGGATTCCATGAGGTTTTTCTCATGGAATCCGCCCCGTTTTTTAATGGAAAAATGCGGAAAAGAAACAGGACACAGTTTATTAAAAAATAAAAAACAGGTTGACAAACTTTATTAACGATGATAGAATCACTCCGTAATAAATTTTAACAAATATGTAATAAATAGCGGGGATTAAGAAGAATCCCCCAACGGCAGAAGAAATCTGCCGGAAGAATGGAGGTAAGTATGAGACGTAGATCGAAGAATGCCGCAATCGTGGGAGGCGCGGTAGCGCTGAGTTTGATGATGGCAGCCCCGGTTTATGCAGGAACAGAAAAGAACGACAAAAACACATCCGTGAACGCCCGGGAGACATGGGAGCAGGAAAACATATCTGTGATGGATACCGAGTTCTGGGAGGATAAGGCCGCGGCGAATGTGCAGACATACGGAAACATCCGTACATCCGCTTCTGATAAGGGACAGGTGGCAGGAGTGATCCTGCCGGGCTGCCAGGCAGACGTGCTGGGCACGGTGGGAGGCTGGACCCGGATCCGTTCCGGAAAGATTACAGGATACATTGAGACCGAATCCCTGGTATTCGGGGAGGAGGCCAGAGTGCATTATAAAAATGTATATGGATTCGACGGCACCGTAACAGCGGACGTGCTGAATGTCCGGGAGGAAGCCACCACCGAGAGTCCCATCGCGGACCAGGAAACGGAAGGCTCCGATGTCCGGATTCTGGAGGAAAAAGACGGATGGTATCTGGTAAACCATGAGGGCCGGGAACTTTACATGTCCGCCGACTACGTGGAACTGGGTGAACTTTCCCACGTTGCCATGACAGAAGAGGAATACGAGGCATATCAGCAGCGGCTCGCCCAGGAAGAAGCCGCCCGCCAGGCAGAGGAGGCCCGTCAGGCGGAGGAGGCAGCCCAGGCGGCTTCCCGTTCCGTCTCTGTCAGCGGCAGCGACCTGGATCTCCTGGCGGCCCTGATTCAGTGCGAGGCCGGCGGCGAGAGCCGTACCGGAAAAGTAGCGGTAGGAGCTGTGGTGCTGAACCGTGTGGCCAGCCCCTCCTTCCCGGACAGCATTTCCGAGGTTATCTACCAGAGCGGCCAGTTTACTCCGGCATACTCCGGAGCCCTGGCAAACGTTCTGGCCGCAGGAGCCAGAAGCGACTGCTACGAAGCCGCTCAGGCCGCCCTGAACGGAGAAAACCCCGTAGGCAGCTGCCTGTACTTCAACAGCGGCTACGGCCAGGGCATCCAGATCGGATATCAGCATTTTTATTGATCGAAAGCAGCTTATATAATAAAAGCGAACCGAAGGCGAAGCTTGAGCTTAGCGGAGGGAACACACCCAGGCAGGCAGCTGAGGGGAGGAACATGCAGGCATGTTCCTCCCCTCAGATATTTTCCGGGCAAGCTCTCCATCCGTCTTTTGAATAGCCGCGATTTTTTCTATTCTATTTTTTCCATCAAATCCCCTGCCTCACAGCACGGCACCTTTGCCAGCACGACAAGATACGATGCCGGAGCCCTGTTGATGTTCTTCTTCCGCTGTTCGTATTGCTGGATCGTGCGTACCGGAACACCGGAACAATCCGCGAAATCACTTTTTCTTGTGTTACATCCCGAAATATAGTATGATAAAAGCGTATGATGCTGGGAGTGCGCAGCACGGAACAATCCGCAGGCATCATAGTTGGGGGCTTTTGACCCCAACATCAGCGTATTAAAACCGCTTAGTTACAGTGGGGGTTCCGGAGCCGGAGCCCAAACTGGGAAGGGAGAAAAGGTGAATCCAATCGTATGGCTGGTGATTCTGGTGGTGCTGCTGGTGATCGAGATCATCACCCTGGGGCTTTCTACTATCTGGTTCGCGGGGGGAGCGCTGGCGGCGTTTATCGCGGCGCTGCTGGGGGCGGATCTCTATCTGGAGATTATTCTGTTCCTGGCTGTATCGCTGGTGCTGCTGCTGTTTACCCGTCCTGTAGTCATGCGTTATCTGAACGCCAACAAGACAGCTACCAACGTGGACAGTCTCATCGGAGAGCAGGCCATTGTCACGAAACCCATCAACAACCTGCTGGGGCAGGGAGAGGTCATGGTGGGCGGCACTCCCTGGAGTGCCAGAAGCGCTGAGGAAAACGGCGCGATTGAAAAAGATGCCATCGTGCGCGTATTAAAAGTAGATGGCGTCAAACTGATTGTAGAGAGAAAGGAGAATGTCCATGCCGAATGAGAGAATGATAGGAATCATAGTACTGATTATATTCCTGGTGCTGGTGCTGCTGGTGGTGGCTTCCTGCGTCAAGATCGTGCCTCAGGCCAAAGCCTTTGTCATTGAACAGCTGGGAGCTTACAAGGTCACCTGGGGAACCGGCCTGCATTTTAAGCTTCCTTTTGTGGAGAGGGTGGCAAAGAGAGTCAATCTGAAAGAGCAGGTGGTGGATTTCCCGCCCCAGCCGGTAATCACCAAGGATAACGTCACCATGCGCATTGATACGGTGGTGTTTTTCCAGATCACGGATCCCAGGCTGTTCAGCTACGGGGTGGAGAATCCGATTATGGCCATTGAAAACCTCACCGCCACCACCCTCAGAAATATTATCGGCGAGATGGAGCTGGATGAGACTCTGACTTCCCGGGAGATCATCAACACCAAGATGCGGGCGGCTCTGGACATCGCCACGGATCCCTGGGGGATCAAGGTTAACCGGGTGGAACTGAAAAATATCATGCCCCCGGCAGCCATTCAGGAGGCCATGGAGAAGCAGATGAAGGCGGAGCGGGAGCGCCGGGAGTCCATTCTGATTGCGGAGGGCGAGAAAAAATCTACTATATTAGTGGCGGAAGGAAAAAAGGCATCTGCCATTCTGGACGCGGAGGCGGAGAAGCAGGCGCAGATCCTTCGGGCCGAAGCGGAAAAGGAAAAAATGATCAAAGAGGCGGAAGGCGAGGCGGAAGCGATTCTGAAAGTGCAGCAGGCCAATGCCGACGGTATCCGCATGCTGAAAGAGGCGGGAGCCGACGAGGCGGTCCTGACTCTGAAAAGCCTGGAGGCCCTGGGACAGATGGCCAACGGATCCGCCACCAAAATTATTGTGCCTTCGGATCTTCAGGGAATTGCCAGTCTGGCTACCTCTCTGAAGGAGATTGTGACCAGCAAAGATGAGGCGGCGCGGAAATAAACGGCGCGGCCGGACAACAGGAGGATGAGAAAGATGAATGTAAAGGGCCGGAACTTTTTGACGCTCAAGGATTTTACTCCGGAAGAAATCATAGGTTTTCTGGATCTGGCGGCGGAGCTGAAGGAAAAAAAGAAGCGGGGCGTGCCGGTGGATACCCTCCGGGGAAAAAATATCGCTTTGATTTTTGAAAAGACCAGCACCCGGACCCGCTGTTCCTTTGAGGTGGCGGCCCACGATCTGGGCATGGGCACCACCTATCTGGATCCCGCGGGATCCCAGATCGGAAAGAAAGAGAGCATCCCGGATACAGCCAGGGTTCTGGGCCGGATGTTTGACGGCATCGAATACCGTGGATACGGCCAGGAGATTGTGGAGGAACTGGCAAAATACGCCGGAGTTCCCGTGTGGAACGGGCTGACCAACGAATATCACCCAACTCAGATCCTGGCGGATATGCTGACCATCCGGGAGCATTTCGGACATCTGAAGGATATCCGCCTGGTTTATATGGGAGACGCCCGCTATAATATGGGCAATTCTTTGATGATCGGATGCGCCAAACTGGGCATGCACTTTGTGGCATGCGCTCCGGAAGCTTACTTCCCCAACCAGGAGCTGGTGGCCCAGTGCGAAAGCTACGCGGAGGAGAGCGGAGGCACCATCACGCTGACAGAGAACGTGGTAGCCGGAACCAGAGGCGCCGATGTCATCTACACAGATGTGTGGGTGTCCATGGGAGAGCCGGACCAGGTGTGGGAGCAGAGGATCCATGATCTGAGCCCTTACAAAGTGACAGCCAAAGTCATGGAGAACGCGGGCCCTCAGGCAATCTTCCTTCACTGCCTGCCTGCTTTCCACGATCTGAAAACGAAGATCGGAAAGGAGATCCAGGAAAAATACGGCATTGAGGACATGGAGGTGACGGACGAAGTATTTGAATCCCCCCAGTCCAAAGTGTTTGACGAGGCGGAAAACCGGATGCACACCATCAAAGCGGTGATGGCGGCTACCCTGGGAGCCGTATGATCCCGGAATGACGGAACACAGAACAGACAGAGCGCCGGCCGGAGCAAAAGCGAAGCCGGCGCGTTTCATGTCCTGCAGAAAGGAGAACCTATGGAGGAAAATACAGTATTGTGCGGGGCAAATGCCTACGAAAAGAAATATTATTTTAATCCGGATTTTGGAAGCCTCCCCCAGACCATTCAGGATGAGCTGCACATTATGTGCGTGCTGTTTACCGAGGAGATCGGGGGAATCTTTACCGTGGAGTTCACCCCTGAGGGAGATCTGGAATTTCGGACAGAGGCGCTGGAGGCGGACGCCATGTACGATGATATCGGCGGCCCTTTAAGAATCAAGGAACTGCGCCGGGAAAAAGAAGAGCTGTTCCGTTCTCTGGAACTGTTTTATAAGGTCTTTTTCCTGGGGGAGGATGTGGAAGCATGAAGCCTCTGAAAATCGGGAACGTGAACATTGACAGGCCGCTGGCGCTGGCGCCCATGGCGGGAGTTACGGATCAGCCTTTCCGGCTCCTGTGCAAAGAGCAGGGGGCAGGGCTGGTCTGCACGGAAATGGTCAGCGCCAAGGCTATTTTATATAAGAACAAAAATACCGGCGCCCTCATGGAGATTGACCGGCGGGAGCGGCCCGCGGCCCTGCAGCTGTTCGGCTGCGAGCCGGAGGTAATGGCGGAGGCGGCCAGACAGATCGAGGAGAGAAATTTTGATATTCTGGATGTGAACATGGGCTGTCCCGTTCCCAAGGTGGTGAATAACGGGGAGGGATCCGCTTTGATGAAAGACCCCAAGCTGGCGGGGAAGATCGTGGCCGCCCTGGTGAAGGCGGTGAAAAAACCGGTGACCGTAAAGATCCGCAAGGGGTTTGATGAATCCCGGGTCAACGCAGTGGAGGTGGCAAAAATTCTGGAGGACGCGGGGGCCGCGGCCATCGCCGTCCATGGAAGAACCCGGGAACAGTTTTATTCCGGAAAAGCGGACTGGGAGATCATCCGCAGAGTGAAAGAAGCGGTGGGCATACCGGTATTCGGCAACGGCGATGTGGACAGTCCCCAGAGGGCGGCGGCTATGCTGCGGGAAACCGGCTGCGACGGGATAATGATCGGCCGGGGGGCACAGGGAAACCCCTGGATTTTCTCCAGAGTCCTCCGGTATCTGGAAGAGGGAGAGATTCTGCCGCCTCCCGGCCGTCAGGAGGTAAAGGAAATGATCTTCCGCCATATGGAAATGCTGATCCGGGCGAAGGGCGAATATACCGGAATCCGGGAGATGCGCAAGCATGTGGCCTGGTACACCGCGGGATTTCCCCATTCCGCCAGGCTCAGGGGCAGGATCAACACTGTAGAGAGCCCGGAGGAGATGAGAAGAGCCCTGGAAGAGCTGTGATCCGAGGCGATTTTAAGGCCCGCGGAATGGTCCGCGGGCTTTGAAATTATGTCTTGACAATCCGCGGGCGCAGGCTTATAATACCATAATTGTTAAGATGAGAGAGAGTATACCCAGAACGAAAATGATTCCCGCTTGAAGATGAACGCAGGGAGTATTTTTTTGTTGTGCGGGAGCGGGAGCCGCACCAGTAAAAGCAGAAAGGAAGCAGAATAAAATGGAAGAAAAGAAGAATATTCTGACCTATGCCGGACTCCGGAAGCTGGAGGACGAACTTCATGATTTGAAAGTGAATAAAAGAAAAGAAGTAGCGGGCAAGATCAAGGAGGCCAGAGAGCAGGGCGACTTGTCTGAGAACGCCGAGTACGACGCGGCCAAAGACGAGCAGCGGGACATTGAGGCGCGGATCGAGGAGATCGAAAAGATCCTCAAGAATGCGGAAGTGGTCGTAGAGGATGAGGTGGATTCCGATAAGATCAACATCGGATGCAAGGTCAGCGTGTACGATATGGAGTATGAGGAAGAAATGGAGTTCTCCATTGTGGGCTCCACAGAGGCCAACAGCCTGCAGGGAAAGATTTCCAATGAGTCTCCCGTAGGCCGCGCGCTGATCGGAGCGAAAGTAGGGGATATCGTCAGCGTGGAATCTCCTGCCGGACAGATGGAGTACAAGGTGCTGACCATTCAGAGAAACGTGTAAATTTTTGTACAGGGCGGCGTCCGCGTCAGCGGATCCGGGAAATTCAGACAGAAACGGAGAAGAAAGATGGCAGAGCAGAAGAAGCAGCAGACACAGGAACAGGATCTGAACCACCTTCTGAAGGTGCGCCGGGAGAAGCTCGCGGAGCTTCAGGCGGAGGGAAAGGATCCCTTTCAGATCACCAAATACCAGGTAACGCATCACAGCCAGGAGATAAAAGATAATTTTGAAAGCCTTCAGGACCGGGAAGTGTCCGCGGCAGGCAGAATGATGAGCAAGCGGGTGATGGGCAAGGCTTCCTTCTGCCATGTACAGGATCTTCAGGGTATGATCCAGTGCTACGTGGCCCGGGACAATCTGGGCGAGGAGGCTTATAAAGAGTTTAAAAAGCTGGATATCGGCGACATCATCGGCGTGAAGGGAACGGTCTTTAAGACCAAGACCGGGGAGATCTCCATCCATGTGACAGAGCTGACTCTGCTGTCCAAGAGCCTGCAGATCCTTCCGGAAAAGTTCCACGGCCTGACCAACACGGATCTCCGCTACCGCCAGAGATACGTGGATCTGATTATGAACAGCGAGGTCAAGGATACCTTTATCAAGCGTTCCAAAATGATTGCCAGCATCCGGAGTTATCTGAACAGCCAGGGCTTCCTGGAGGTGGAGACTCCCATGCTGGTGGCCAATGCCGGCGGCGCTGCGGCGCGTCCCTTTGAGACCCACTTCAACGCCCTGGACGAGGATTTTAAACTGCGGATCTCCCTGGAACTGTACCTGAAGCGCCTGATCGTAGGCGGCCTGGAGAGGGTGTACGAGATCGGCCGGGTGTTCCGCAACGAAGGACTGGATACCCGCCACAATCCGGAATTTACCCTGATGGAGCTGTATCAGGCCTACACCGATTACAACGGTATGATGGACCTCACGGAAAATCTGTACCGCCATGTGGCTCAGGAAGTTCTGGGCACCACGAAGATCGTGTACAACGGGGTGGAGATGGACCTGGGACAGCCCTTCCGCCGCATTACCATGGTGGACGCGGTAAAAGAGTACGCCGGGGTGGACTGGAATCAGGTGGAGACCCTGGAACAGGCCAGAGAACTGGCCAAAGAGCATCATGTGGAGTATGAGGAGCGCCATAAGAAAGGCGACATCCTGAACCTGTTCTTTGAGACTTTTGCCGAGGAGCACATGATCCAGCCTACCTTTGTCATGGATCATCCCATTGAAATCTCTCCGCTGACCAAGAAGAAACCCGAGGATCCCAATTATGTGGAGCGTTTTGAGTTCTTCATGAACGGCTGGGAGCTGGCAAACGCCTACTCTGAGCTGAATGATCCCATTGACCAGAGAGAGCGGTTCGCCCAGCAGGACGCCAACGCGGCGGCCGGAGACGAGGAGGCGGAGCACACCGATGAAGACTTCCTCAATGCCCTGGAGATCGGCATGCCCCCCACGGGAGGCATCGGCTTCGGCATCGACCGGATGTGTATGCTGCTCACCGACAGCGCCGCCATCCGTGACGTATTGCTGTTCCCGACCATGAAATCTCAGGGAGCTGCCAAGAACGAGGCCAACAACGCGGCCCAGGCAGGCGCCGGGGCGGAGAAGATCGATCTCTCTAAAGTGAAGATCGAGCCCCTGTTTGAAGAGTTTGTGGATTTTGACACCTTCAGCAAGTCCGATTTCCGGGCGGTGAAGGTAAAAGCCTGCGAGGCGGTTCCCAAGAGCAAGAAACTCCTGAAGTTTGTGCTGGACGACGGAACCGGCACGGACCGGGTGATCTTAAGCGGCATTCATGAGTACTATGAGCCGGAAGAGCTGGTGGGCAAAACCTGTATCGCCATTACCAACCTGCCGCCCAGAAAGATGATGGGAATTGATTCCTGCGGTATGCTGATCAGCGCGGTCTGCGAGTATGACGGACAGGAAATGCTGGACCTGCTCATGGTGGACGATCGGATCCCGGCGGGAGCGAAGCTGTATTAATTGATGCAATAAAACACAGCGAAGAAAAATGAAAGATTCGCGGCGTAAGAATAAAAGGGCGGTGTCCGGACAGAAGGACATCGTCCTTTTGCCTCTTACGGTCAGGGAGGCCAGCCTGGCCCGTGGCTCGCGGGAATAAAAAGAGGACGTTCCGGCCAGCAGGTAATTTTCCTAAAGGAGAAGATTTCATATGAGGGATAAAGAAACAGAAGAACAGCAGATGTCTTATCAATCAAAGCTGATGCCCTTTCCGGATTTTCAAAGACTGAAAAGCGAAATAGAAAAGATGCGTACAGAATTATCCATGCTTTACTGGAACGGGATGAACTGCAATTTGTCATCTGCAAAAATATTGAAATGGAATATCTGTTAAAGTTCGGAAGCGTTGAATACAAAATATATGAGGCAGAATGTACGGCTCTGCGTCTAAAACGCAAGTGCGAATTGATCCGGGCAAAAAAGAACCGTCAGGAAACGATTGCGATGGATGCCATTGAGGAGAGGCTGGACGCTGAATTTACCGAATATCAGGAACAGCTGAACCAGCAAATAGAAAAAATGAATCACGCGCTGCAGCGAAGTAAGGCGGAAATTCTGTCGGAAGCAGACAGTCGGGAGTTAAAAAGACTATACCGCAAAATCGTGAAAGTTCTGCATCCGGATCTCCATCCGGAAACAGCCCAGACCAGACTTACGCTATTTGACCATGCGGTATCTGCCTACAAAAACGGCGATTTGGAAACTTTGAAAATGATCGGAGAGCTGGTTGCGGACAACCCGGAGCCGAAGCAGATTCTGGAGCAATATCATGAGTGGATTGCGATTTACAGAAAAAAGATAGAAGAAATGGTGAGGTAATTTTACAGATATGGATGAGCTGATAAAACCAGAAGGGAACAATTTGCTTCGCCTTCTTCATGGAAAAACGCGGAAGTGTCTATGCCGAAACCTTTCGAAAGAGATATTTTTCTTTTTGATACGTATGTGGCGGGGACCACGCATATTGAAGGGATCGAAGAATTAGAACCGTATCTGAACATAGATGACCGTCTGGAATTTCTCAGAGAGCCGGATAATCCTTATGACAGCCGGGCTATCGTTGTTAAGACCACGGATGGAGTGAAAGTCGGTTATGTGCCTCAGCAGGATAATATCATTTTTTCCAGGCTGATGGACGCAGATAAACTTCTTTTCGGAAAATTACAAACAAAGAAAAGAAAGGAAAATGGATGAAACTTTCTATTGGAATTTTTCTTCATGAATAGCGAAATTTATTGCTGATGCTATAACCTGACTTTTACAAATTTTATGAGTGCGTTTCAGCTGATTCCGTATCAAAGTACGGAAGATGCTGTCTTTAAAGCTTTAGGAATATGACCGTGTGGATGATGAAGATGTAAAAGTGACAGCAACCAGTCAGATTGCAGCAATGTATATTCGTAAACAAAATATCTTTACGGAAAAGAAGATTTAACCTTTTGTTACGATGGCTGATTTGAGAGCCACGCTTGCCTTTTGGAAGTCGCAAGGGAAAACGGTTATCGTA